>Ga0307516_10009123_pt1 | contig 11111 bp, 11 predicted proteins | sample 19_EM_MG_FD_203310 | JGI IMG/M metagenome (GOLD analysis project Ga0307516, IMG submission 203310) | Populus trichocarpa ectomycorrhiza microbial communities from riparian zone in the Pacific Northwest, United States - 19_EM | ecosystem: Host-associated > Plants > Roots > Unclassified | place...
CGACGACGTGCGCCGGGCCGTCGACGCCGGCATGGAGATCGGCTCGCACGGTCTGATGCACCGGAGCTTGCCGGAGGCCGACCACGCCGCCCTGGCCGCCGAGGTCGGCGCCAGCCGGGCGACCCTCGCCGCGCTGTCCGGGCAGGACGTCCCCGGGTTCTGTTACCCGTACGGGAAGGCCGGCATCCGCGAGGTCGAGGCGGTTCGCGCGGCCGGCTACGGGTACGCCTGCGGGGTCGGCCGATCCAAATTGGACAGCCGTTTCGCGGTAGCCAGGGTGTTCGTCGGCGACCGCGACGGCGCCGCCCGCCTGGCCGCGAAGTGGCTGCGGCACCGCATGGCCGCCGCTTCCGGTTCCGCTCGCGCGATCGCCGCCGGCGGTGCGCGATGAGGGTGCTGCACGTCATCACCGGCCTGGGCGTGGGCGGCGCCGAGCATCAGCTGCGCCTGCTGCTGCCCCGGCTGGCCGGCGACTGCACGGTCGTCACGCTCACCAACCCGGGGCCGGTCGCGGCGGCGATCCAGGCGGACGGGTTCGCGGTGCACGACCTCGGGATGCGGGGCAACCGCGACGTGGCCGTGGTACCCCGGCTGGCCAAGCTCATCAGAGCCGGGCGCTTCGACGTGGTACACACCCACCTGTACCGCGCCTGCGTGTACGGGCGGATCGCCGCCCGCCTGGCCGGGGTCCGCGCCGTCGTGGCGACGGAGCACTCGCTCGGCGACGGCGTGATCGAAGGGCGCCCGATCACTGCCGCCGTCCGGGCCCTCTATCTGGCCACCGAGCGCCTCGGACAGGCAACCATAGCGGTCTCGGAGACCGTCCGGCAGCGGCTCGTCGCATGGGGCGTGCCGGACCGGCGCATCGTGGTCATTCCCAACGGCATCGACCCGGCCGAACTGCGCCGCGACCTCACGCTGCGCCGCGAAACCCGGGCCCGCCTCGGCATCGCGGCGCACGTTCCGGTCGTCGGCGGTGTCGGGCGGCTGGAGCCCACCAAACGATTCGACGTCCTCGTCCGCGCCGTGGCGGAGCTGCCGGAGACCACGCTGCTGCTGGTCGGTGACGGCCCGGCCCGCGCCGGGCTCGCTGCCCTGGCCGGGGAGTTGGGCGTGGCCGACCGTGTGGTCTTCGCCGGAAGCCTGCCGCACGCCCGCGCCGCTCTCTGCGCGATGGACGTCTTCGCCTCGCCCTCGCCACAGGAGACCTTCGGCATGGCGATCATCGAGGCGCTCGCCGGCGGCCTGCCCGTGGTCTACGTGAGCTGCCCACCGCTCGAAGGCCGATCCGGCACGGCGGCGCGGCGAGTACCGGGAACGCCGGAGGCGCTGCGGGCAGCGCTGCGGGCCCAACTCGCCCGGCCCGGCGCCGATGCTCCGGCCGGCGTGCCGGCGGTAGTCGCCGAGCACGACATCGGCCGGGCCGCCGCCGCGCTCAGCCAGCTGTACGCGCGGCTGACCGCACCAGCTTATCCGCTTGGGCCCGCCGTCGAGTTTGGAGCAGCGCGAGATGAATGACACGCCATCCACGATTCTCGCCCGGCTGGTGCGGCGGTTCGGCCTGCTCGTCCTCCTCACCGTCCTCGGTGCGGGTGCAGGCGGCATCTACGGGGCGGTGAAGACCCCGGCCTTCCGGGCCCAGGCGAACGTCGTCTTCACCGCGGAGCGGGGCGAATCGGTCGCCGCGGTCAGCTTCGCGCAGGCCTACGGGCGGATCGTCACCGACGGGCCGGTCGCGGAGGCGGCGGCCACCGCCCTCGGATCCCGTGACGGCCTGGCGAACGTCACGGCTGCGACGTCGCCGGACGCGCCGGTCGTCGAGATCACCGCAGTCGGCCCCGACGCCGGGCGTACCGCCGACGTGGCGAACGCGCTGGCGAAGGCGCTCGTGGACTACGCCACCGGCCGTAAGGCGGCGACCCGCGTCTCGGCCTCCCTCCTGACCAGGGCGACCACCCCGACCGCACCGTCGTCGCCGAAGCCGCCCCTGGAACTGGCCGTCGGTGCGGCCGCCGGCCTTCTGGTCGGCGGGTTGGCGGCGCTGGCCGGGGTGGGTCGCATCAGGCGGGGCGACACAGAAAGCGCGATGGCGCGGGACACCAGCCGGGAACCCGTCTGGGCTGGCACGTCGGTCGCCACCGCCTTGCCGATGCCGACGGCCCAAGGCCGTGCCGCCGGCGCCGCGAACACAGCCGACCCGGCGCCGACGGCCATAGCGTGGCGGCCGGTGCCGATGTGGGTGGCCGCCGAGCCGCCGAACGAACCGGACCGCCACCACGACGCGGTGCCGCGGCAGACGGTCGCAGTTCCGGTCGGACCACTCGAACAGTCGATCGCACGGCCTGTCGCACTGCCGAGAGTCGTCGGGCGGGCTGTCGTTACCCGTAGGGAGTCCCAATGACCGCTCTGAACACCCTGACCACTGTGGACGATCGGACCCGCGGCGAACGGCCGACGAGCGCGTGGTCGGTCGAGATACGCCGCGACGACGCCGCCCTGGCCGACATCCGGGCCGAGTGGAACGACCTGTTCGGCCGCTGCGCCACCGCGACGCCGTTTCAGGCCCATGCCTGGCTCACGAACTGGTGGCGCGCGTACGGCGGGCCCGGCCGGCTCCGGCTGGTCCTCGTGCGCCTCGACGGCCGCCTCGTAGCCGCCGCCGCGCTGCTGCGCGAGCGGCGCTGGCTCTGCTCGGTGCTGACCCCGGTCGGCGGCGACCTCTCCGACTTCGGGGACGTCATCGTCGACGACGCGCTCGCCGAGCCGGCCACCCAGGCGCTCGCCGACGCCCTCGCCCAGCTCTCCGGCTGGCAGGTCGTCGACCTGCCCGAGACGCGCCCCGGATCGATCGCCGGCACGCGGCTGGCCGGGGCGTGGCGCGGCCGGCACCACCTCGTGAGCGCCTCGCTCTGCCTGGAACTGCCCGCCCGCGAACTCGCCGACATCGTCGCCGACCTGCCAAGCCACACCCGCAAGACCGTTCGCCGCCGGATCAACCAGATCCGCAAGCTCGGCCTGGAGGTGCGGGCCGTGACCGCCGACGGGGCCGACCGCGCCGTCGGCGACCTGATCGCCCTGCACACCCAGCAGTGGCAGGGCCGCCGGGTCAACCCCGCGCACGTCCGGGCCGAGTTCGCCCGGCACCTCGGCGGCGCCGCCCGCGAGATGATCCGCGACGGGCAGGCCGAGCTGTTCGAGTACCGCCTCGATGGGCGCCTTGTCGCCTCGTCGCTGGCAGTGGTCGGCCGGGACCTTGTCGGGGGGTATCTCTACGGCGTCGAACCGGGCCTGCGTGACCGCGTCGACATCACCACGTTGCTGCTTGACGACATCCTGCCGCTCGCCGTCCGGCGGGGCTGCGCCACGATGAGCATGCTCCGCGGCGCCGAGCCGTACAAGCAGCGCTGGCGGCCCACCGAGTCGGTCAACCAGCGCGTTCTGCTCGTCCGCGGCGCCAGCGTCAGGGCGCGGCTCTACGTCGCTGGGGTGCGCCTGCGCCGGGCCGCCGCGCTGCGGGCCAAACGCCACCTGCCGGCGTTGCGGGCGCTGCGCGACCGGCTTCGGCGCCGGGCCACCGATGCCGCCGGCGCCCGCCTTCGTCCGGACGGTGGCTGACATGCGCGTCCTGCATGTGGCCCAGCCCCGCGACGGCGGGGTGGCCGGCTACGTAGCCGCAGCCGGAGCCGACCAACTCGCCCGTGGCTGGGACGTCGCTGTCGCGTGCCCGCCGGACGGCCCGCTCGCCGCGGCCCTGGCGCAGGCCGGCGTGCCGCACCTGCCCTGGTCCGCCACCCGCGGGCCGGGCCGGGCTACGCCGGACGAGCTGCGTGCCCTGGGCCGGCTGGTCGGTTCGTACCGGCCGGACGCGGTCCACCTGCACGCCGCGAAGGCGGGGCTGGCCGGTCGGCTGCATCTGCGCGGACGGCTCCCGACCCTGTTTCAGCCCCACGGCTGGTCCTGGCTCGCCACCGGCGGAGCCATGCGCACCGCGACCCTCGCCTGGGAACGGGCCGCCACCCAATGGACCAGCCGCCTGGTCTGCGTCGGCGACCAGGAAGCGGCCCTCGGCCGGGCGGCGCGGGTCCGCGGGCGGTACGCGGTCATCCACAATGGGGTAGACCTCGGGCACTTCCGCACCGCCGACGACACCGTCCGCCGGGCGGCCCGCGCGCGGCTCGGCGTGCCGGCCGACGCGCCGCTCGCGGTCTGCGTCGGGCGGCTCACCCGTCAGAAGGGCCAGGACGTGCTGCTGTCGGCGTGGGAGACGGTCGTCCGGCGCTGCCCGCAGGCACGCCTCGCGCTGGTCGGCGCCGGTGACCTGATGCCCGCACTGCGGGCGCGGCCGGTGCCCGGCGTCAGCTTCGCCGGCGCCGTCCCCGACGTACGGGACTGGCTCGCCGCGGCCGACGTCGTGGTCCTGCCGTCCCGGTGGGAAGGGCTGCCACTGACCGCCCTGGAAGCCATGGCGACCGGCCGTTCCGTGGTCGCCAGCGACGTCGCCGGCCTCGCCGAGATCGTCTCGCCGGAGATCGGGGCGCTTGTCCCGCCGGTTCGCTCGGATCCGCTCGCCGACGCGCTGCTGCGCCGGCTTCGCGACCGCGCTCTCGCCCGCGCTGAGGGCGACGCCGCCGCCCGGCACGCGCGACGGTTCGATGCGCGACGGACGTACGCCTGCCTGGCGAACCTGACCGTCGAGGCGGCGGCTCGTACAGATCAGCCGGCAGCTCGTGTCGGAACTGGCATTGGAGGAGTTTGAATGAGCATGGCTACCACTCCGGGCCGGCGTGACGGCCGGCCGTTCGACTCCGCTGACCCCGACAACCCCGGCGGGCCCGCGTTCTGGCGCCGGCCGGAGGCGGATCGGCTCGCCGCGTTCGCCCGCCTCCGGCGCCTCGACGCCCCGGTGTTCTGCGCTGAACCGGGCGCACCGGCCGGCGGCTTCTACGCGCTTGTGCGGCACGCGGACGTGGTCGCCGCCAGTCGCACCCCGGAGGTCTTCGTCAGCCGGCACGGGGTGACCACGCCCCGGCCGGCCCGGTGGGTCCGGACGGTCTTCGGCGACTCGATGGTCAACCTCGACGACCCGCGGCACAAGGAGCTGCGTTCGGTGGTCGCGCGGGCGTTCACGCCGCGCGTGGTGGCCAGGATCGCTGCTGACACCGAGGAGGTCGCCGCGGGCATCGTCGATGATCTGGTCGCCCCGGGCGTCGACCTGAGCGTCCCGGGCGACTTCGTGACGGCCGTCGCCAGCCGGCTGCCGTTCCAGGTGATCTGCAACATGATGGGCATCCCGGACGGGTACCGCAGCGGGCTGCTCCACCGGATCAACACCACCACCGATCGCGCCGGCGTCCAGCAGGCCCGCCGCCGGCTGCGGATCCCGGGCCGGGGCATCATGGCCCTCGCCCGGCTCCATCTGGTCGTCGCCCGGGTCGCGGCCGACCGGCGCCGGCACCGCAGCGACGACCTGATCTCGGCACTGGCGACGGCGACCGTGGCCGGCCGCCCGCTGACCGGCCGCGAGCTCGGCTCCTTCTTCTCGCTTCTGTTGGTGGCAGGCGTGGAGACGACCCGCAACACGATCGCCCACGCGCTCCGGCTGCTGACCGAGCACCCGGACCAACGCGAGCTGCTCCTGGCCGACTTCGACGCGGCCGCCACCGGGTTCGTCGACGAGGTCGTCCGGTACAGCTCGCCGATCGTGCAGTTCCGGCGGACCGTGGCGCGCGATTACGAGCTGAACGGGTTCCCGCTGCGGGCGGGCGACGAGGTCGTCATGTACTACGTGTCGGCCAACCGGGACGAGGCCGTCTTCGCCGATCCGGACCGGTTCGACATTACCCGGACGCCCAACCCGCAGGTGGGTTTCGGCGGGGGAGGACCGCACTTCTGCCTCGGCGCGTCGCTGGCCCGGCAGGAGCTGACCGTGCTCTTCCGTGAGCTGTTCACCCGTCTGCCGCGGATCCGCTCGGTCGGCGCGCCGGACCTGGTCCCCTCGAACTTCGACAACCGAATCGCGCGGCTGGGCTTCACGTACACCTGAGGCTTGTGGGCTTCGAAAGGACCGGACCGATGGCACCAACCGTGCGCGATGGGCCCGCGATGGCCACGCCGTCGCGGCGAAGCCGGCTGATTCTCCTGGTGTTGGGCGCCGCCTTGACGGTCGTCCTGGCGGCGGCTTTCGTCCGCGGCGGCGCGAACGACGCGTCCGCCATCTGGCCGTCCACTGTGGTCAGACCGTCGGACGGCGACGGCCCACGGGCGCCGCTGGGTCAGCCGGCGGGCGCGTGGGACATCGTGTTCGGCGACGAATTCGATGGTGCCGGGCTGGACCGGTCTCGCTGGGACGACCGATCCAGCGCCGAGTCTGACGAAGGCCGGGGCAACCGCGGCAACCAGCAGCTGGAGTGGAACCAGGCGGAGAACTGTCTGGTCCGCGACGGCAAGCTGGTGATGGCCGCCAGGCGGGAGTCGCACACCTCCGGCGCGGGGGAGCACTACGACTGGACGTCCTGCCTCATCTCAAGCTCACCGTCGTTTTCGTTCCAATACGGGTACATCGAAGAACGCGCGATCCTGCCGGCGCCGGACGGCTTCTGGCCGGCGTTCTGGACCTGGCCGGTGTCGGCGGTCGACGTGCCGGTCGAGACCGACGTGTACGAGCAGTATTCGGCGGGCAGTCGCGAGCTGCAGATGACGCAGCACTCGGGCCGGCGCGGCGCCTGCACGTGGCGGCTTCCGTTCGACCCGTCGGCGGACTGGCACACCTACGGCGTCGCGATCGAGCAGTCCGGCACCGTCTGGTACGTCGACGGGATCCAGATCTGCCACTCCTCGGCGACCGCGGAGGCGCCGACGAACATCATCTCGAACCTGGCCGTGTACGCGCAGAGCCCGCCGGCCGCCGGCACGACGGCCACCGAGAAATGGGTGGACCACATCCGCGCCTGGGCCCGCCGCTAGGGTCTGGTCAGAGTATCCAGCCGTCGCGGCGGACGATGCGGATCGCGTCGAGCCGGTTGCGCGCGCGGGTCTTGAGAATCGCGGCCGAGATGTAGTTGCGCACGGTGCCGAGCGACAGCCGTAGCCGCCCCGCGACGTCGGCCACCGAGTCGCCCTGCGCCACGAGGGCGAGGATCTCCAGCTCCCGGGTGGTGACCGTTTTGTCCATCCGCAGCTGCGCCAGCTCGAGCTGGGGGTCGACGATCCGTTCCCCGCACGCGATCCGGCGGATCGAGGACGCCAGGACGGGGATCTGTGTGCCCCGGACGAGGAAACTGAGCTGCGGGGCCTGCCGCCGGGGCGGCAGCGTGCCGCGCACGGCGGGATCGGACAGCACGACGACCCCGCAGCCGGGCGCTGCACGCCGCAGTTCGTCGACGACCGGCAGGATCTGGCCGACCATGTATCTGGTGTTGAAGAGGATGACCTGTGGGCGGATCCGCGCGCAGCGTTCCGCGACGGGACCATCGATGTCGACCTCGCCGGCCACGACGATGCCGGATTCAGTGTTGAGGAGGCGGGCAAGGCCGCCGTGGGCCGTTGAGCCGTCCGATATGAGGAGCACGCGAATCGCCCCAATCACCCCTTGCGCTATCTGTGATCGCGAGAGTTTGCTGCGCAGTACGTTAGGCGGTCGCCCCCGACCTGGAATCCCTGGTTCGTGCCATGACGGCTCTCGGCGCCGGCGGACGTCAGAGGCTCGATGAACGGGGCACCAGGCGGATGATCGGCAGTTCCCGGTCGGTCTTCTGCTGGTACTGGCCGAACCGGGGCGCGGCGGCGATGATCTGCTCCCACGCCTGGGTGCGCTCGGCACCGTGGAGTTGTTCGGCGGTGACGGGCACCTTGCGGCCCTCGAGCTCGATGCGGACCTGGTCGGGGTGGGCGGCGAGGTTGTAGTACCAGGCCGGGTTGCCGGGTGCTCCGGCCGCCGACGCGACTATGAGCCAACTGCCGTCCGTGCCGGGGAACCAGCCGAGCGGGCTCGTGCGCTCGAGTCCGCTCTTGCGGCCGACGGTGGTCAGGATCAGGGCGTTGAAGCCCCGCATCTTGCCGCCGGTGCGCTGGATCCGCCGGGCGGCCAGCTTGTTGAACCACAGCATCAGCCTGCCGCCGGGCTGGCGGGCGCCGCGGGTTCCTGGGCGGGTGTCGAAGCTCATCTGGCCTCTCCGTTTCGTTCGTCGCTGATCGCGGGACCGACGACGCGGGCCGGGCCCGCCTCGGCGGGGGAGCTATGCCTGGGCGGTGGTCAGCGCGGCTCGGGCACGGAGGGAGCCGGGGCGCAGTTCCCCTGCGGCCCGGGCGCTCTCCAGCGCCGTGGACCACCAGGCCAGGTCGTCGAGCATCACTTGCAGGCTGATATCGGTCGCGGGGCTGACCGGCTTGCCTGCGGTGTCGAAGGCCGTTGTCACGAAGGGGAGCACCACGGTGTTGCGCAGGGGAACGGACTCGGTCTCGACGAACACGTGCGCGAGATGCTCGATGGCGCGGATCCCGCCGCCGATGCCGGCGCTGTAGCCGATCGTCGCGACCGGCTTGTTGCGGAATCCGAATGACTGCCACACGTTGTCGATGGCGTTCTTCAGGCCGCCGGGAATGCTGTGGTTGTACTCCGGGGTGATCACGATGAAGGCGTCGGCTTGTTTGATCTTCTTGTTCCACGCCCGCACGATCGGGTCGGAGTACGTCGGGTCGTTCATGTCGCCGAGCGTGCCCCGGTGCTCGCCGAAGATCGGCAGAGGCCAGTCCCGCAGATCGGCGAGCTCGACTTCGAAGCCGCCGTGTGCAGCGGCCCGCGACAGCACCCATGGCAGCACGGCATCCGCAGCTCGCGTGGGGCGAGTGCTCCCGACGACCACCAAGACTCTCGACATTCCTACCCCTCCGATACGGGCTCAGCTAGTTAACGACCGATACTATACGCGGCATTAACTATCAACGTCTTGTACCGTAGTGGCGTGGACGAAGCGGTGCAAGGGATCACGGCGGCGGCGCCAATGTGCGCGACGGGCGGGCAGCACACCGGCTCGGGTGACCCGGCCCTCGACGTCGCCGCCGGGCTGGTTCAGCTCACCGGGCTCGTCCAGGGCATCTACGCAGGTGTCTCGGAACGGCACGACCTGACGCCCGTGCAGGCCAAGCTTCTGTGCGTCCTGCTGGCCGGCCCTCGGGGCATGGCTGAGCTGGCCCAATGCTTCGGGGTGGAGCGGGCCGCGCTCACCGGTCTGATGGACCGGGCTGAGCGGCGCGGCCTCGCCAAGCGATCGGCGGTGCCGGGCGACCGGCGAGCACTGCGGGTGACCCTGACCGATGCCGGCCGCCAGGCGGCTATCGCCTTCCACACCGAGGTGAGCGCGGAACTCGGCCGCCTCGTCTCGCCACTCGCACCCCAGGACTGCGAGCAATTCCGTACGACGATGGCCGAGATTCTCGCGAAGCGCGTGACGTCAACCCCCGCGGATTGCCACGCAGATAGTTGATCTACTGCGGGCTCCGAGTAACGCCCGCGGGGACGCGCCGCTGGAGTTGGTTGAAGTCGGCGCGGTTGTCGAGGGTGATGTGCTCGTCGTGGATGGTGGGGTTGGTGGCGATGAGGACGGCGGCTTGGCCGACCTGGTCGGCGGTGAGCCAGTCGGGTGAGCCGTGTGGGCGGCTGCGGTTGATGATCGGGCCGAGGATGAGGTCGTTGACGCGGCGTTGCCCGTTCAGTTCGGCGCTGAGCACTTCGCGCATCATGAGCAGCGCGGCGCCGGACATGCTGACAATGCCCGCCGAGGGGTACGGCTTCTGCGCGGAGAAGCCGCTGATGAGGGTGTAGCTGCCGGCCGGTTCCAGCCGCGGCACGAAGGCGCGAGCGACCGCCGCGTGTGCGGTGGTGGTTTCGACGAAGAACTGCTGCCACTCGGCCTCGGAGGTCTGCCACAGGGCTTTGCCCATCCACCATCCGCCGATCGACGGCACGACGTGGTCGATGCGGCCGTGCTCCGCTTGGATTTGTTCGGCGAGTTCGTCGGCTTCGGCAAATGTGCCGTGCGCACCGACGATGCCGTGCAGGCGGGTGGCCAGCTCCGGCCCGACGTGTCCGGCGAGCTCCGCCAGGCGGTCCTTGCTGCGACTGGGCACCACGACGGTCGCGCCTGCCTGCAGGAAGGCGCGGACGATGCCCTCCCCGACGTTGCCCGTGCCGCCGGGTACGACTACGACGCCGTCGACTGTGGATGGTGATGTCATCGGATTGCCTTTCGAGGTGTACGGGGACGCTTCTGCCAGGTTGTCAGGGCTGCGGGCCGGGACGAGCGCACTCGCTCCGGCCCGCTGTGCGTTCAGCCCTGTCAGGCCGGCTGCGCGTTGCGCGTCGCGTAGGAGATCAGTGAGCTGTAGAAGGGGATGGCGTATCCGGCGTACAGCTCGGCGAGCTGCTGGCCGCCGTCGTGGCGCCAGTCGGCCTGCAGCTCGGCGCCGACTGCCACCGTGCCGTTGAGCACGACGCCGGCGTTGCCCATCCGGTGCGCGGCGGCCTGTGATGCCAGGGCGCTCCAGGTGCCTGAGGCGTCCAGCACCGCGTGCACCTGGTAGCCGGCGGCCACTGCGGACAGGGCGGCGAAGGCGACGCAGACGTCGGTGCTGATGCCCGCGATGATCAGTTGGTCTCGGCCGGTTGCCTTGACCGCGGCGGCGAATTCGGCGTTGTCGAAGGCGTCGATCTCTCCTGGCCGGCGGATCACCGTCACGCCGGGCAGTTCGGCGGCCAGCTCGGGCAGCAGCGCACCGTTGGGGCCGTCGTCCGCGCTGGTGGTGACGATCACCGGCAACTGGTACGCGGCGGCCATCTTGGCCAGCGCGATCGCATTGCGGCGCAGATTCTCCTGGTCCTGGTCGTGCACGCCGAGCAGCAGGCCCACCTGGTGGTCGACCAGCAGCAGAGCGGCGCGGTCGCGGCTGAGCCGGACGGTGGGGTATGCGGTCGAAGTCAGTCCCGCTTGCCCTGCACGCCTGCTCTTATTCCCGAGGAGCACGCGGCGCGTATCCAGCGCCAGGGCGTCGTCAACGCGTTCGACGACGAGAACTTCGCCGCAGCCGTCAAGGCCACCGGCCGCAACAACCTGATC
>Ga0307516_10009124_pt1 | contig 11110 bp, 9 predicted proteins | sample 19_EM_MG_FD_203310 | JGI IMG/M metagenome (GOLD analysis project Ga0307516, IMG submission 203310) | Populus trichocarpa ectomycorrhiza microbial communities from riparian zone in the Pacific Northwest, United States - 19_EM | ecosystem: Host-associated > Plants > Roots > Unclassified | place...
TGGGTTGGTCACACGGCTTGGCACCCAATCCCTTGTGGAGCGACGGCGACTAGATTTGTATCAAATTTTGAAGGCACAGCTTGATTCTGATCAATCGTCATCCAAACTGGCTTTCATCAAGAGGACCTCATTCCCTGGAACTTGAAACCATCCCCGTCCCTGCCAATTGGCGGCGGGGTCATTTCGTTGTGGGTTGTCATCTAGTATAAGCCCTCTTGAATAAAAGCTTCGCCCGTGGCGGTCTGTGCTATGATCCAACAAAGCATGGCCTCAGAGAAGCGAAGCAGACCCCCGTGACACGAGAAAAGAAGTGCACGGATAGACCGGACGAGATCGATATCGAATCGAGTGATGTATTCAGAATAAAAGTCCGAATTAAATTGATAAGGTACTTGGAAGTCGTAGTCGTTCTAGCGTTCTGGAGGTGTGGAGTTTTCGAAAACGTGATTGACGTTTCCACATTACGAGTACGCCCCAGATAAATGATGAAGACCCGGTAAGGTACGACTTCGTGGGTCACTGAGTAGTGGTTGACCCTTGTTCTAACCACGAGAAGGTGTTAATCGACGCTGACGCCCCGCCCTCGGAGATCGTTCTTGGCTTCCGTGATTTCCTGACGAAAAGATATAGTCAGCATTTCATATTCGTAGATTCGGATTTAGAACCGGAAGATGAAGGTCGGGGGTCTCTAAGGGTCTCGCAAGAGCGGAGCAAAGCATGGACTGGACTATGGAAGATGAGACTGGATGAGATGCCAGACGGGTGACAGTCGTGGGGGAAGGTTTCCATGACAGAGGAATACAGAGGGGAAAACTCACCAGTAAAAGTTCCTCGTACGCGTCTGGACAATCTCTAAAACTGTACAAGCCCCACCCCAAATTCCACAACGCATACGACCCAAAGGATACGAGAAGCCACCATGGAAACTGTGTAATTCCGTGGGAAGTCAGTACGACCGTTGTGACGGATATATGGTATGTGATTATCCACTCACGACTGGGAGAATTTCGTGCACGACCTCTTTGTCGATTAGAGGGAGGGTGACGATGTCAGTGAAGACGAGAAGATAGAAAATCGAGAAAAAAAGGGCAATTGAGGTTACGCGGTGAGAGCGCTTCATGGCTCGTCGATTCAGAGTGGATGTCGGCCAGCTGAGGCAGTGGCAGTGGTGGTCGGGTTTACGCGACGTGGCAGTGCCGGCAGTTGCGGGTTGCCCATAAACGGAAATTCACGGACCACACCCCTATACGTTCCGTCGCTTTCGAAAATTCAGGACGTATATAATAATTACAGATGCAACAAAAAAAGTCTCCTTGTCTCCACCCCAATATATAATCGTGGACTATACATATTTGAGGTGAAGAGCTATTGAAGGTTCTCGTTGTAAAAGCTAATGGTCAGCGGTGAGGACCGTGAGGTCCTTATAGCCTTACGAGTTGCGTTAGCTTTCCCTGCTCGAAAGAGTCGACAACATCGTCGCTGCCTGAAAATGGACATAATCAGCGGTATGCTCTCAGGTATTTCTTTGAATTACCTCCGATGTGTTGACTATCTGGACGAGAGAGAGCAATGACGTCAGTTTGGCAGGATACATTCCAAAAGAAATAGGTACGGACTGACGAAAACATTCGGGACTGTGCGTTGACATGTCTTTTGGTAAAGGTAATTCTGGATTGCGGCCCCGTTATCTTGCTCGTCAAGCCTAGTGCCATGATTAACAAAAACATCCAGACAAATAAAGGAGCGCGACACACTCCAACACTGTCTTGTTATCGGCGATAATAGACTAAGTAGCGAATCGCAACCTCGTCAGATGGCCACAAGCAGGATGAAACCAGATCGACGTATATCGACGCGTTCTTGGATAGACATGGCGGAGGGTGTGTGATGCTGATGAGGGAGGAAGGTGAGTTACATAGAGAGGCGGCGGAACATTACTCCGAGAAGCCGGTTGGGTCAAAAGTTGCCCCCAGGCACATGTGACTGTGTGTCATCGCACCTTTTCCATTCTGCCCAGACTCTCGATCGCACTTGAACGACACCCATCGACTCGGAGGTTGAACTATGATTTACAATTACGAAGGTGCTTGTTACAAGGTTGGTTATCCAACGAATCTAGTGCCACGGTACCGGTAGACCATTCTGAACCGGGCGAGCAACATCGTCTATTGAATTCAAAGACCGCGGCGAAAGCATCCAGGAAGAAGCAAAAATCGAAGTCCAAGAGATTCCCCTACCGCGCACTTCCTTGCCAGAGTCTGGAGAAACGGTAGTTGACAATCACGACGTCGACATTACTGCGAAGATGGTCAATTGGCACCTACCTAATACCTATCAGGAAATCCTTATCGGTCTATTTGGTTTAGCAGTACTGTTACTCGTCATAGTTCAATCCGATGAAGACGCTTCGCTGCTCCGCGATGTCGGAGGTTCGCACCCTTCATGGGCCGCTTTTCTGGATGGAGTCCCACTTTCCATTTTTGCTCTCTAGATTTCATGATACTGGAATGGTACGACGCCACCAGGCCCGTCATGGCATCAACGCTACGACTCTGTCTGTCACGTCAACACCATCGTTCGGCGGCTGCCGTGTAAGTACACATCCATTTCACCCACACCCACCACTCACACATTGCGAGGTAGCAGGCGGGGGTGAGTGTGATTCGGATGCGGTGGCCGGAGACAAATCCGTTCCGAAAATCACTCTGTCACCTCAGATTCCTTGGAGTTCCTCTCGCTACTGGAACAGATTGTAAGAGAATCGATTCGATGAATACACATGATCAACTGAAGTGAGAGGGAAAATATGTATTGAAAACAGGAGACCTCGGCAGGCCTGTTAGGAAAAGGCGGTGCATTATACGGCGGTTCTATTTCACCGAGCGCCAACCGTGACCAATTCTTCAATTACGGCTTTGTTATCCCACCGGGAGGGGGAGGAAAGGGGATAGGGGGGAGAGCCAGAGGAGAAACTTTGAAACATCGGTCGAGCGCACGGGTCGACTCGACTCCTCGGAATCATTCCCTCGGCGACGAGCCTGAGAAATTGGGTGAGTCGGTGGTTTCTTGGACGAGACTGGTCTATTGGATTTGGAAGGTGCGTTCGTTCCTCAGCCCTCATTGCATAAATCACCAATCCTGCAAGGCACACACAGTAAAGGGATAGGAGGGAAAGTGAGACAGTTGCCAGAGAAGAAAGAACACTTTGGAACATGGGTCGAGCTATAAATCTGCATGGCTTCACCCCTCGGAATCATTCTCCCACAAACGCGCCGAAGACACCAGAGACTCGTCCGACTGACTCAAACTCACCGACCGGTCTATTGGAAGGTGCGTTCGTTACTCACTCCCTCGTTGCATGAATTCCAACGATCCATCCATTCAAGTAGCTTCACCAGCCATGAGTCAACAAGATATCACTATCACGAGCCTTTTGCAAATGCTGAACGATCAAATCGAGGATCGTCAGACACGATTGGAAGCAAGGGAGAGGCGATATAAAGCACAGCGGGAAGCAAGCGCTAGGCGATCGAAAGCGCTTTCAGAGGCATGCGACAGGCACTAGGAATTCATGGAAAAGAGTCTGACGGAATTGAAAGAGAGACTTGAAACTGTAGCAGCCGAAATGACAGAAATCGAGTCAGCCTTCTTGGGCGTAAGTCTGTTGTCCTTCCTCATCATTTTTCATCGCTGAAACACCTCGTTCATGTACTAGGATCGGAAAGCACTACGAAACATTGATCGAAGGTGTTTATTGAAGGAGGCGAGAATGAGAATCTTTGCGAGCGTTGGTGCCGCCAACTCAAACGACGATTGATCGTGAAGAGTGGTACAGACTACAATCAGCTATGAATCCTGAGGCCTTGGCGCAGTTCATCTCCCAAGCTGGAGTATTCCCGAGACGGCTCTCGGAGAACGCGGTCGCTGTGATTTACAACGGTCTAAAGTTTGAGACGGGACTTGAAAAAGGTGTTGAAACAAGCAATGCGGCGTGACCGTCTAATTTCCGATTCTGAACGTTTATCCAAGCTAGAGCTTCCTGGCTTTCGTCTTGAAGATATCCCGATTCCTGAAATCCACTCCAGTAGAGTCACTTTCCTCATCCACCCATCGTCCTAGTCGATTAGTGGTTAAATCATCTCGTTGTGGTGTTCGAGACTCATCTATCACTGAAGCTCCGAGAAGCCGGAAGTTCAATTCCTCCCTGGGACAATCGAGTCGGCGTAATTGATGTATTTTGCCCAGTGCTCGTCAGTACCATATATATGAATCTTTGACGCGTACGGGCGATTAAAATGTACTAATCTTTCTTCTTGTTACCTTACTCACACGTACTCCACAGTCTGAATCTGGCCCATTCCAGGGCTCCCAAAAAATCATTACAGAAAAACCTCGTAAAGTACTACGTATACATCGGGGAAATACCTTGTGTATTATATTATTTTGGCATTGTCGATAAGCCGTGTAGATTGGAGGATATTGCTAAGATATTGCAACACCCCATACATCGGCCAAGTGACGAAATGGGATCCCATCTGACTACGAACTTACCATTGCCTACCCTCCTGGGTTACGTGTAGTAGTACGGTAGCCCCCATTGCTTCCGATCCCGAGTTGACACCACAATTAATGAATAAGCCCCCCATTTTTCTGTCTGACTTGAACTTCGAACGACACCCCTCGAGTGTCGGCAATTACTGTTTGTAAAAGGTCCTTCAAGTTGTTAGTGTGGCAATGACCACATTCAGTTTACCCAGTGCCACGGTAGAGGGAAGTACATTTACAGTCATGAACCGCGCGTCAACGAGATTCTTGAATTCAAAGACCGGGGCGAATGCTTGGAACGGACAAAAACATCCCACCCCGGCAGCTCGAGGATTCCCTTACTTACCGCCGGCGAACGCGTCATCGCGTACTTCTTCAAGTTTGCCAAAAAAAATCTATTCAACACCGGTGGGAACGGGAAAAACTAGCATTTAGTAAGTAGTTGAAACTTGAAAAGACCTTATATGATGACCCACCCGTCTGGAAAAGGTGTTGGTCCATTTGGTTCAGCAGTAATGTCACTCACCGTGGTTCAAGCCAATGAAGAGGCTTCAGTGCTGCGCTGCGATGTCGGGGGTTCGCATCCTCCATGGGCCACTCTTCCAGGGGATCCACTTAACTCTCCATTTTTTTCTCAGATCTCGGGTTACTTACTAGGGTGATACCGTCATTGCTCATGCATTTCAGTTGTGGAGCTCAGACTCAGAGTCAGATCTAGTCACAATTAGATGACTGGTCCACGTGCTTAATTACCTAACAGTAATACTCAGCATTCGCTAACCGCGAATAAACGGCCTGGAACTTTGCCACCGCCTTACATACAACAAGAATATGGTTTTTCTTTTGTGTAACATCGATCAGGCTGTTATGATACTCAACGTTCAGAGGCAACTTCTTGAGCGAGAAATTTCATGGAACAATGGGGCATCGATTGGAACCAATCTTAGCTCTGCCGTAGCTTCGAATGTGGCTCAGCTGATGTCCTGACAAAGCGAGTGGCACCGATTTTTCCTTTACATGCGTTGTTATTACCCACATAGATTCACGCCAATTACATCCACCATGAAACCCGGGTTCCTCAATAGCAAAAAGCCGCAGAAGGAGCCATCATATTCGACTGAATCCACCAGTGTTACTGGTGTCGTGGTGAAATCCGTTCCTGAATCGAGTGCATCTGGGGCAGTGGCAACCAAGTCTGAGGGTGAGTCTTTTTATCTTTGGTGATTCCGATCTGTTCACCTCGTTCTTGCTATCCCAGTTCGCCAAGAAGTCTTCAAATTACCGTATGGAAAGGTCGAGAACACAGGTCTGATCTTCCTAAAACTATGTCGACAGATTCCTACAGTGCTTCCCACAAACTACATACCCTCTAAGCTAGCCCTCATCGAATGTGACAATGGAGACATGAAACACCCGAAGAACGCGCTGGTAATAACCACCATTCCCCCACGCATCGCCGGGAAGCCACCCGTTGAAGGCGGACACAGCGAGTGGATCCTTTTGAATGGGCCGACGAAGAACAAAGTACTCAACGCACCAGGGTACCCGCAGCCCGTCCCAAAACACCCTGGTAGCAAGCCATACACCGTGAAATCGACACCGACGATGGGCTTGGGGGTGTTCGCCACCCGCGATATCCCGATGGGCCAGATCATCTTCGCCGAACGGCCGTTAATTGTTTCTCCATGCGGGCTTATCCCTATAGGGGATATAAATCCACAGGATTATAGCCGGGAGGATTATCAGAAGATTATGCTTTATGAAGGTGAGCAGCTGCTGGAGGTGGCGGCGAGGCGGATGGAGCCCGAGAGGAGGGCCAAGTTGATGGCTCTGATGAATAGCCATTTGGAGGATGGTAGCGGACCCATCCGTGGTATCATCCGAACAAATGGGTATGGAGTCAGTAATTTGTGTGATGGGGATGATATTCCCACGTTCGGTTCGTCGAGTCCGAGCTATTACAGTCTGGTTTGTGATGTGGGTTCGAGGATCAATCACAGGTGCGGTGCGCTTTATATTTTTCGATTGGCGAATACTAATTTGTTTTTTTCTAGCTGCCTCCCCAACGTCTGCCATGCATTCAAGCCCTCCTCCTTTTCCGTGGTTTTCTTCGCCCTTCGCGACATCAAGTCCGGCGAACAGCTCTTCCACTCGTACTGTGCTCCCGAACAACCCTCCTCCGACCGCAAAGCGGCACTCGCTCCCTACGGCATCGCCTGCGTCTGCGCCTCCTGCATCAACGCCACCCCAGAAACTGACACCATCCGTCAGACCTTCCTCGCACGCATCAAGGAGTACAGAAGGCAAAGCAAGACCTGGGAGCAACTCCCGATCTCACCCGGCTGGAATGTTCCCGTGCAAAACCTGGATAAGTTGTTGAAATATCAGAAGGCGCTGGTGAAGGAGGGCTTGGACGCTCACCCTGATTACTGGGCAGAGTTTATTCCGGCCCTGGCGATGGCGTATAGGTGGGCGGGTAGGCGTCGCGAGATGGAGAAGGTTATTCGGGAGATGTTGGGGTACGCCAAATTTCTTCAAGAGAAGACGGACATGAGGAAGTCGTAGTGAGTCGCGGTTGGTGTGTATACGTATTTCCTTTGTACTACTACTCTATTCTGCCCAAATTCAAATCGTTGGCTATATGATGACCCACCCGTCGGGAAAAGGAGTCGGTTCATTTGGGTCAGCAGTAATGTCACTCATCGTGATTACTTGGATGAATATAAGACAGATTCCGATTCTGAACATTTATCCCAGCTACTAGTAGAGGTTCCTGGCCGTCGTTTTGAAGGTGTGTTGATTCCTGCACTGCAGTAATGATACGTAGAGTCACTTGCTCGTCTACCCACCGTCCCAGTCGATTAGTGGTTAAATCATCTCGTTGTGGTGTTGAATATTGCGTCATACAATCCGAGAAACCGGAAGTTCAATTCCTCCCTGGGACAATATGGGACTGTAGTGTCTGCATTTTGCCAGGTGCTCGTTGGTACCGTGTATAATACATAACGAGCGATCGCAAATGTGATAGTCTTCCATCTCGTATACGTACACGCACTCATGCACGGCTTGAATTCCGCCCGCCTGGCAACTTTCAATAGAATTATAAATCCACATCACAGAAAAGGCTAGTAAAGAGGAGGTATTTATATGGTATCTCAGGAACGGTGTACTCCTGAAGATGTGCGTTGCATGCATGCATGTATTCTCGCGTTCTTATATAAAAAGAAAAGAAAAAGAGGGAAAAGAATCGAAGAAAGTACCGAGCCAAAGAGAATCAAAATCAAAATCATCAGCTCCTCCCCCGCCATCTCCGTTTCCTCTCTTTTCCCTCTCCGTTTCCCTCTCCTGTTCCTTATCCCATTCCCTCTTCTCCTCGTCCCTGTCCCTATCTCTATCTCTATCCCGACCCCTATCTCCTTCATATGTGATAATATCCTCATCCCTCGACGCTCTCCGAGCCTCCCTCTCCTGCCCACTCCCATGGGCCGGCGGCCTCGAACTCGACCTCGAACGTCAGGAATACCCTTGACGGGGTGTGCCTGCCACCACGTGCGGCGGCGAAGTGGTAAGCGTAGCTGTAGATTGCGAAGAAGATGCTTTGGGCCCAGTGAGGTTGTGAAACAGGCGTTTTAGAAGCGGGGGAGGCTATATGCGTTTATTGTGGTGAGTGGGGAAAGGAAATGTGATGGGAAGGGGAAGAACAGTACCTTTGTAGGTGACATACCGCCACCGCTGCCACTGCCTTCGTGGGGTATAACAGGCTGTCCCTGGTTCTGTGCCTGGATGTACTGCACCCCTATGGGAGGCAAGAGGAGCGGTTCGGGAGGTAATGTCTTGAGTTTGTGTTGGTGCCACGTGGCGTGCGGGGCTTTTTGGGGTGAGGAAAGGGTAGGGCGGAAGGGTGCAACAGTTTGCGGCGGACGGAACGTCTCTGCGTGGAGGCTCGCTTGGAGGGAGTCTGTGGAGTAGGGTGGGCCGAGTGCAGGGACGTAGGGGGTGAGGCCGGGTGGGGAGCGGATGGAGGTCTAGATATGCGGCTGTAGAGGCGCCGAGACGGTGTTTGTGCGCGCCAGCCGCTGGCGGGTGTGAGGAGCAGGTGTGGGTAGTGGTAGTGCGGGACCGGGAAGTTGGTGGTGGGTATGAGATGCTGTGCTAGGATGTACAAAATCGCGAGTTACTCCAAGACTGTCGTGATATCCGCGAATTCGACACTCGGCGTTAAGTTTCTTCGCCTTGTTGCAATAGCTCTTGGATAATAATCTTGTTATCGTCAATGATAGTAGCGAATTGCAACCTCATCGGATGACCGCAATTGGAAAGCCATGGCTGGTCGGTGAGATGGCCCGTTTGAGGAAGAGGATGCGACAGCTCATCTTTCCATTCTGCCTAGTGGCTTGTCACGGAATGTGCAGAATGTGGCCTTCTTCCAAATGTTCTGACTTGAACGACACCCCTCGACTCGGAGTATCGGGCTTTACCGGTAATTACTCAAGGTGCCTTGAACGAAGCTGATGCCATGGTACGCAGACCGTTCTGGCACAGTGGGCCCGTCGGAGTCCGTTTTGGTGCCCAGGCATGGCTCCGCAAAATCGCAGCATCCGGACAATTCATTGTCTCGTCTCCTTGGCGCACCCCGCACCCCGCACTCGCCAGTCCAGTGTTTAGCATCAGAACTACGGGGAGATCCCATGCATCTCTTTCCATCAGAGCAATTTTTTTCTGCCATTTCATCAGTCTCTGCATTAACATTCAATCCTCGAATATGGGAGACTTGTGGCGTCAACACATGATGGTCCACTTATGGACTCTTCAATTGCCTTGGGGTACTCTAGGGATTCCAGAGACTAAGGTCGAACGGCCATTGGACGTGCACTACCTTCACCAACCGCTCACTTATAATTACGAGAAGTTCAACATCTTATAAACGCGATCCAATTTACAGAAACCCTACGAACAGTTCTAGATAAATCAGTCCAAGGTGGAGCCACGAAGCACTTGACAATATTGTTGCAACCTGTGATCAGGGCCGTGAGTGTTCCCAATCACGGATCGCCCGCTTTCCGCTTACCAGCATGAGTACCGGGGCGGATGGACCATTGATCAACGTTCAAGTGCATGAATTGATACTATAGCAGAGAATCAGCTTGCGATCATCAGGAGGCGCTGGCACACAACGTACCTTCCCGACTTCATGCAACTTAAATTTGTGCAACATTGCTTGGTCGATGTACAGGGTCCACCCTGCTTAACGCATTGGCGTCCTCCCACAGCGCGGGCTTCCAACGGGTTTGCAGACACGAAGGCGGTAGCAACACCGAGAGCAATGGAGAAGAGAAGAGTGCGGTTGAAGTACATGGTGCAATGTTATGTCAAGAATTGAATCTGGATCGATATATATACCACTCACGGGAAATCCCAGCAGGTCTCATTCAATTTTTAATAAAACCAGTGGGGTATAGGCGGTCGCGACAACAAAACAAAAACACTTTGCCGACGATCCTCCGCTAGAGGAGTGAGGCGAGATTCGACTGCACACAAATATGTACTATCGTTGGCGGCGTTGTGGTCAGTGACCGGCCAATGGTCAGTCACATGGTCGCCAGTGCAAACTTCATTCTCCGGCGGCTCCTCATCGAGCTTCAAAGTTTGAGTCTCCTAGTGGGCGGGAGAAGCGGAAAGGAGATGAGAGACAGAATTAGGAGAGTCCGGTCTTCGGACAGTTTCGTGGGGTTTGGGCAACAATGAGATTGTGGTCTAAAGTTCTCGAATCTGCCCAGAGGGTGCAGACTCAAGCCAAAAGGTGGGAGCCACGAAGAAACAGAGGTTCGTAAGTGGCGGAAGACGGATGTGCCCAATGAAGACTGGAGGATATGAAGGATAGACGGTTATGGTCGATTTCGATGTACAATTTGTAGGCGTCGCTGCGCCAGCGGCCCATCAGTTGTATCTCATAATCGGAACATCCAGCAGCGGCCACTGAGGATGCTGCACCTCATCGGAAGCTGTGTCCGGCGAAGAGGGCAGGATTGAAACTCGCCTGAAGGAGAGCCTCCCGGATGGATTTGATGAAGGTTCCCCTTGTGAGTGCCTTGCCATCTTGTTCGCAGAAGAGGGGGCTGTCTGGTTCCCGGGGGTCAGTCTCAAAAAGGTGTTTGAGTGCAGTGATGGGACAAGTTGGTTGTCCAGGTGCAGCAGTGGCGTGTATGGAGACACCCTTTTGGAAGGGGTCTGTCTTCGAGGCTGGGAGTGTAAGGATGATGTGGGTTGGGTTTTCGAAGCTCAGGATGGTAGGAGACTAGGGTCAAAGGTCCCAGATCGGGAGGTGAACTCGCCACAGTGGAGAAGAGCAGAGTAGGCAAGGCAGCAGGCTGCATAGGTGGTGACATCCTCTGCTTTTGTCTCTGGTTGGAGCTGTCCAAGGAGCTGTCAGAGGATTGGTAAGGTGATGGGTTGCTTGGGCCTCCTGTCCCGCTTGCCATGGTAACGTTTGATGCCACATATGAGGCGTTGAACGATGGGTGACTCGACTGTGGAGAAGGGGAGGTCAAGGTCAGTGTGCATGGAA
>Ga0307516_10009125_pt1 | contig 11110 bp, 6 predicted proteins | sample 19_EM_MG_FD_203310 | JGI IMG/M metagenome (GOLD analysis project Ga0307516, IMG submission 203310) | Populus trichocarpa ectomycorrhiza microbial communities from riparian zone in the Pacific Northwest, United States - 19_EM | ecosystem: Host-associated > Plants > Roots > Unclassified | place...
CCTTGACGCCGCTGACCTCCAGCGGGAGCCGGATGTTGGCCGTCACCGACCGCCAGGCCAGCAGCGCCGGGTCCTGGAACGCGATGCCGAGGTGGTGGTTGCGCCGGGTCGCCGCGGGCTCCTCACCGTGCACATAGGCCTCGCCGGACGTCGGCTGGTCCAGGTCGGCGAGGATGCGCAGGATCGTCGACTTGCCGCACCCGGACGGCCCGAGGAGCGCGACGAAGGCACCCGCGGGGGTGTCCAGGTCGACGCGGTCCAGGGCCGTGACGGTGGACCGGCGGATCGCGAACTGCTTGGTCAGCTGCCGCAGCACGATCCCCCGGTCACCGACGCCGGCGGCCTTCTCCGCGGTCAGGGCGTCCCCTTCAGAGCCGGGTTCTCCGCATGGACTTCCTTGATCACGGAGAGGTCGAAGAGCTGCTCCTTGGCGATGGTCACGCCGCCGAGGGCCAGCGTCTTGAGGGTCTCGTCGATCAGCTCGTCCGTGATGGTGAACAGCCCGTTGGCCTTGGTGTCGGCGGTCTGCACCACGGTGTTCTGCGCGGTGGACTCCAGCACCTGCTCCGCCTCGTCGAGACCGAGGTCCTTGCCGTACTTGGTGGCGGCCAGGTTGGCACCGAGCTTCGGGTCGGCGATCGAGTCGGTCCAGCCCTTGATGTCGGCGATCAGCAGCGCCTTCACCTTGTCCCGGTCCGCGGTCAGGCTGGCCTTCTTCACCACGTAGACCTCGGAGACCATCGGGTAGCCGTGGTCGTTGAGCAGCATCACCGCGGTGTCGACGCCCTTGGTCTTGAGCAGGTTGGGCTCGTTGGTGAAGAACGAGAACCAGCCGTCGACCTCCTTGGACACCAGCGGGGTCGGGTCGAACTGCGCCGGCACCTTGGTGATCGTCGCGGGGTCGAGCTTGTTGGCCTTGAGGAACGCGTTCCAGACCGGCTCGTTGACCGCCTGCACGCCGATCTTCTTGCCGACCAGGTCCTGCGGGGTGCTGATCGGGCTGGCGGCCAGGCTCATGATGCAGAAGGGGTTCTTCTGGTACTGCGCCCCGATGACGACCAGGTCGGCGCCCTTGCCGATCGCGGCGGCGGTGATGTCGGGCGAGGAGATGCCGGCCAGGGCCTTGCCCGAGGCGACGACCGCGTCCTGGCTGACGTTCGGGCCGCCGGCCATCAGGTTCACCGAGCTGAAGCCGGCCGCGGTGTAGTAGCCCTTCGTGTCGGCGATGTAGGCACCCGCGAACTCGACGTTCTTGATCCAGGAGAGCTGGTAGTTCAGGGCACCGAAGCTCTTGGCCCCGCCGGAGGCGGCCGTCGCGGGGGTCGCGTCGTCGCCGCAAGCCGCCAGCGTGCCGCCCGCCGTACCGAGGATCGCAAGGCCGGCGGCCGTTTTGGCGCCGCGCAGCAGAAATGTGCGTCTATCTATATTTCGGGCCATTATGAAGTCCTTTGCCATAGAGTGGCGCGACAGTAGCCGCCCGCTGTTACGCCTGTATTTCTCTGGTTGTGTGCTCGCCGATGAACCTGTGACGGCAGCGCAGAGCCCGGCGTCACGGAGCCCGGACTGTGCGGTGCGGGCAGGACCGCACGGCGAGGAAGACGGATGAGGTCAGCCTTCAGTCGGGTCAAGGGTGGCGGCGGGGCGGTCGGACGGGCAGCCGGATAGCGCCCGAGGGCCCGGCCGGCGGACCGGGTTCACCGCGCTTGTCACCAACCGTGGGCGACGCGACCGCGGGTCCACGCGCCTTGGTGCGTTCGGCGGCGCAGGTCGGCGTGCGACCGCAACAAGGTCCCTGCTGCCATCGTGCACACCCCTCGCCTCGACCGAACCGGCACCGACGCCAGTGTCGGTGTTCCCGGTTTCCCGGTTGTTTCAGGTTTGTCATCGCCGTGGGTGCGACCCGGCGGCACTTCTCACAACGGCCGTCCCGGGGTTGTGGGGGTGCGGTAACAGGCGGCACCCTGGCGGCGTGACCGGCTAGTAACGATCCACTTCTAGCGTCATACCAACGCCGCCACCGTGATCGTCGGCGCAGGGCCGGGGTTGCGATGCGGGGGTGGCATGGCCGCGAACGATGACATCACGCAGGTCAGGACGGTCTGTTCGTACTGTGGCGTCGGCTGCGGGATAGTGCTGGACATCGGTTCCGGCGCGGACGGGCGCCGGAAGGTGCTCAAGGCCGCCGGCGACCGGGCGCATCCGGCGAACGCGGGCCGGCTCTGCACCAAGGGTGCGACCAGCGCGGACCTGCTCGCGGCCGGCGGCCGGCTGGCCACCGCGAAGGCACGCGACGAGCGCGGCGCCGTACCGGTGGATCTTGATGTGGATGCCGCGATCACCCGGACGGCCCGGCGGCTGCGGTCGCTCATCGACACCCACGGCCCGGACGCGGTCTCCCTGTACGTCTCCGGGCAGCTGACCCTGGAGGCGCAGTACCTGGCGAACAAGCTCGCCAAGGGTTTCATCGGCACCAACCAGATCGAGTCGAACTCCCGGCTGTGCATGGCCAGCGCCGGCAGCGGTTACAAGCTGTCGCTCGGCGCGGACGGCCCGCCAGGCTCGTACGACGACTTCGACCACGCCGATGTCTTCCTCGTCATCGGCGCGAACATGGCCGACTGCCATCCGATCCTGTTCCTGCGCCTGCTGGACCGGGTACGGGCCGGCGCGAAGCTGATCGTCGTCGACCCGCGCCGCACCGCCACCGCGGACAAGGCCGACCTGTTCCTGCCCATCCGGCCCGGCACCGACCTGGCCCTGCTCAACGGCCTCATGCACCTGCTGGTGGCGAACGGCCAGGTGGACGAGGAGTTCATCGCCGAGCACACCGAGGGTTTCGAGGCGATGCCGGCGTTCCTGGCCGACTACCCGCCCGCGGTGGTCGCGGAGATCACCGGCATCCCGGAGGCGGACATCCGCCGCGCGGCCGACTGGATCGGCGCGGCCGGCGAGTGGATGAGCTGCTGGACGATGGGCCTCAACCAGTCCACCCACGGCACCTGGAACACCAACGCGCTGATCAACCTGCACCTGGCCACCGGCGCGATCTGCCGGCCGGGCTCCGGGCCGTTCTCGCTGACCGGGCAGCCGAACGCGATGGGCGGCCGGGAGATGGGCTACATGGGCCCCGGCCTGCCGGGTCAGCGTTCGGTGCTCGTCCCCGCGGACCGGGAGTTCGTGGAGAACGTGTGGGACCTGCCCGCCGGGACGTTGCGCACCGAGGTCGGCAAGGGCACCGTCGAGATGTTCGAGAGGATGGCCGAGGGGCACATCAAGGCCTGCTGGATCATCTGCACCAACCCGGTGGCCTCGGTCGGCAACCGCAAGACCGTCATCCAGGCCCTCGAGGCCGCCGAGTTCGTCGTCACCCAGGACGCGTTCGCCGAGACCGAGACCAACGCGTACGCCGACATCGCGCTGCCGGCCGCGATGTGGTCCGAAACCGACGGCATCATGATCAACTCGGAGCGGAACCTCACCCAGGTCCGCCCCGTCGTCGACCCGCCCGGCCAGGCGCTGCCGGACTGGCAGCTGATCGCCCGCATCGCCTGCGAGATGGGCTACGCCGACGCGTTCGGCTACGCCGACGCGGCCGAGGTCTTCGCCGAGATCCAGCGATTCGCCAACCCCCAGACCGGGTACGACCTGCGCGGCGTCTCGTACGAGCGGCTCTCGCGGGGCCCGGTGCAGTGGCCGGCGCCGCCGGGCTGCGACCGGCGCAACCCGATCCGTTACCGCGACGGCGAGGCCGGGCTGAGATTCGCCACCGCCGGCGGCCGGGCCGTGTTCTTCGCCCGCCCGCACCTGCCCGCCGCCGAGCTACCCGACGACGACTTTCCGATGGTGCTCAACACCGGCCGGCTGCAGCACCAGTGGCACACCCTGACCAAGACCGGCCGGATCGCCAAGCTCACCAAGCTCAACCCACGCCCGTTTGTCGAGATCAACCCGGCGGACGCGGAGGCGCTCGGCATCGCCGACGACGACCGGGTGGAGGTCGCCTCCCGCCGCGGCCGGGCCGTGTTGCCCGCGGTCGTCACCGACCGGGTGCTGCCCGGCACCTGCTTCGCCCCGTTCCACTGGAACGACCTGTTCGGCGAATACCTCAGCATCAACGCCGTCACCAACGACGCCGTCGACCCGATCTCGTTCCAGCCCGAACTGAAGGTCTGCGCCGTCGCGCTGACCAAAGTCGCCATCCCGGCCCAGCCCGAGAACCTGCCGGCCGCGGCCGGCCCGTTCGCGCTGCTACGCGGCGTACTCGCCCTCGACGACACCCCACCGCAACTCACCGACGGGCAGCGCCGCTACCTGTCCGGGTTCGTCAGCGCCCTCGCCGCCATGCCGGCCGAACCGGCCGTCGTGCCCGTCCTCCCGGGCTCCGCACCGTTCGACCAGGACACAGCCGACTGGGTCAACGGGCTGCTGGCCGGCACCTTCTCCCGGACGACCGGCTCAGGTGATCCCGGTGGCCAGCAACCCCCGGTCGCGGCGCCCGTACGTCAGGTGCAGGTGCTGTGGGCGTCGCAGACCGGCACCGCCGAGGAGTTCGCCGCCACCGCCGCCGGCCGGCTGGCCGAAGCCGGCTGGCAACCGGTGCTGCGCGGGATGGACACCGCCGCCACCGACGCGCTGCACGCCGAGGCCGACCTGCTGATCGTCACCAGCACCTTCGGCGACGGCGACGCCCCCGACAACGGCAGCGCCTTCTGGCAGAGCCTCACCACCGCCGACGCGCCGCGCCTGGACGGACGCCGCTACGCCGTGCTCGCCTTCGGCGACTCCAGCTACGACGACTTCTGCGGACACGGCCGCCGCCTCGACACCCGCATGCGGGAACTCGGCGCCGTCCCGCTCACCGACCGGGCCGACTGCGAACCCGACTACGAGCAGACCGCCACCGCCTGGCTGGATCAGGTCCTCGCCGCCCTGTCCGCCGATCCGCGCCCGGCCGCAACCGCGCCGGCCGGCGCGCCGGCCCCGCCGACGAAGGCCGCACCCATGCCCGCGACGCTGGCCGGCAACCGGCTGCTGAGCCGGCCCGGGTCCGCCAAGGAGGTCCGCCGGTTCACCTTCCACACCGGCGGCGCCCTCGCCTACGAGGTCGGTGACGCCCTCGGGGTGTGGCCCGCCAACTGCCCCGATCTGGTCGCCGAGTGGCTCGCCGTCACCGGCCTGGACGCGACCGCCGTCGTCGACGTGCCCGGCCTCGGCGCCCTCGGGCTGACCGACGCGCTGCACCGGCACCTCGACATCACCCGCGTCACCACCGACCTGCTGCGCTTCGTCGCCGAACGAAGCCAGGACGCCCACCTCAAGACGCTGCTGCGCCCCGACAACAAGGGCGAACTCGCCAAGTGGACGTGGGGGCGGCAGGCCCTCGACGTCATCGCCGCATGGCCGATCCGCGCCGCCGCCCAGGACTGGGTCACCGTCCTCAAACGCCTGCAGCCGCGCCTCTACTCGATCTCCTCCACGCCCGCGGCCGACCCCGGGACGGTCAGCATCACGGTGTCCGTGGTCCGCTTCGACAACCACGCCGGGCGCTCCCGCAAGGGCGTCTGCTCCACCCACCTGGCCGATGCCGGCCCCGACGCCAGCATCCCCGTCTTCGTCCAGCGCGCGCCGCACTTCCGGCCGCCCGCCGATCCGCACACTCCGATGATCATGATCGGCCCGGGCACCGGCATCGCCCCGTTCCTCGGCTTCCTGCAGCAGCGACAGGCCGCCGGCGCGACCGGCCGCAACTGGCTGTTCTTCGGCGAACAGCGCCGCGAGACCGACTTCTACTACGCCGACGAGCTCACCGCCCTGCGCGACGCGGGCGTGCTGACCCGGCTCGACCTGGCCTTCTCCCGCGACCAGCGCAACAAGATCTACGTGCAGGACCGGATGCGCGAGCACGGCGCCCAGCTGTGGTCCTGGCTGCGGGACGGGGCGCACCTGTACGTCTGCGGCGACGCCAGCCGGATGGCCCGCGACGTCGACGCCGCCCTGCGCGACATCGTCGTCACACACGGGCAGCTCAGCCCCGACGACGCCGACGCCTACCTCAAGCACCTCGTCGCCGGCAAACGCTACGCACGCGACGTCTACTGACTTTCCGCGTGGGCCCCGGTGAAGAAGTCGACCAGCCCGAAGGGGGCGCGGTCGCCGAGGCAGAGCTCCAGGACCTCGTACGCGCCCACGGCGGCCGACTCGCCGCGCGGGAACAGCTCCTCCTCGTAGGCGGTGAGTGCCGCTTCGAGGTCGCCGGGGTGCGCGGCGATCGCCTTGCCGAGTTCGGCGCCGTCGAACATCGCCAGGTTCGCGCCCTCGCCGGCCGGCGGCGCCAGGTGCGCGGCATCGCCGAGGAGCGTCACCCCGGGCACGCGGTCCCACCGGTGACCGATCGGAAGTGAGTGGATCATGCGTGGGACCGGCGGGGTCTCGCAGTCGGTGATCAACGCGGTGAGCTCCGGCGCCCACCCGTCGAACTCGGCCGCGACCCGGGCGGTCGCCGCGGCGGCGTCGGTGAAGTCGATGCCGGCGGCCCACTCGGCCGGGCGGTTCAGCTCGGCATACGTGTGCAGGACGCCGCCGGCCTCGCGGTGCGCGGCGATCCCCTGTCCCGGGACGAACGCCAGCATCGAGCCGCCGCCGACCGCCTTCGCGGTCGCGGCGTGACGCTCGTCGGCGTCGTACAGGTAGGTCTCGATGACCACGGTGCCGACGTACTCGGGCTTCGCGTCCGACAGCAGCGGGCGGACCTTCGACCAGGCGCCGTCCGCACCCACGAGGAGGTCGGTGCTCGCGGTCGATCCGTCCGCGAACGTCAGCTCGTGCCGGCCGCCGCCGCGAGCCGCGACGCCGGCGACCTTCTTCCCCCACCGGACCGTCCCGGCCGGCAGCGAGTCGAGCAGGATCCGGCGCAGGTCCCCGCGGAGCACCTCGGGGCGTCCGCCCGTGCCGTCGTCGGGCTCGTCGAGCAGCACCGTGCCGTGCCGGTCGAACACGCGCATGGCCTCGCCGCCCTCGTGGATGATGGCGCGGAACTCGCCGGTCAGGCCGGCCGCTGCGAGCGCGGCCTGCCCGTCGTGCTCGTGGATGTCGAGCTGGCCGCCCTGCGTGCGGGTCTCCGCCGAGGGCTCCGCCTCGTAGATCGTCGCGGGGATGCCGTGCACGTGCAGGACGCGGGCGAGGGTGAGGCCGCCGAGACCCGCACCGACGATCGTTACCGGTTTCATCATCATCTTCCCCCTCCAAGGCTGTCTGGAACATCGTTCCAGAGGACCATGGTGGAACAACGTTCCAGATGTGTCAAGATGGGGGCATGGCAGCCAGGACGCGGAACACGGAGCGGCGCGAGGACGCCCTGTCCCGGGATCGCATCGTCGACGCCGCCGTCGAGATGCTCGACGCCGCGGGCGAGAGCGGATTGACCTTCCGCGCCCTCAGCGCGCGGCTGCGGACCGGGCCCGGCGCGATCTACTGGCACGTGGCGAACAAGGACGAGCTGCTCATCGCCGCCACCGATGCCGTGCTCGCCCGGGCGATGACGGCCGACGTCGCCGATGCCACGCCGGAGGACACCATCCGGGCGGTCGCCCTCGGTGTCTTCGACGCGATCGACGCGCACCCCTGGGTCGGTTCGGAGCTCTCCCGTGCGCCGTCACCGCCGGCGATGCTGCGGATCTTCGAACGCATCGGCCGGCAGGTTCAGGCGCTCGGGGTTCCCTTCGCCGCCCAGTTCACGGTGGCGTCCGCGGTGCTGAACTACATCCTCGGCGTCGGCGGCCAGAACGCCGCGCAGGCCCGCGCGGTGGATCCGGGCACGAACCGGGAGGAGTTCCTCGGGAACGTGGCGGCCGGGTGGGCCGAGCTCGATCCCGACGACTACCCGTTCACCCGGGCCGTCGCGGGCCAGCTGCGCGACCACGATGACCGCGTGCAGTTCCTCGACGGCGTCGATCTCATCCTCACCGGCATCTCGGGCCTCCGGCGGTGAATTCTCCCGCGGTGTCGAAGGCCGGCGCGACCATGGCCGCCGCCGGCCGCTGACCGCCGCGCGGCGGCGCTACGGCCGCGCGCGGCGGCGTTCGTGGGCAGCCGCGAGGATCAGATAGCTGCTGGCGGTCCAGGTGTACGCCCGGTCGCGCAGGCCGGCCCCGGTCTGGGCGTCGAAGTTCTCCGCGAAGCCCGACTTCTCGCACAGCGCCCGGAAGCGGTCGCTGATCTCGTCGGCCAGCTCGCGGTGCCCCGCCCGGCGTAGTCCGTCCTCGATCAGGACGGTGGACGGCGCCCAGATCGGGCCACGCCAGTAGCCGTCGGCGGCGTAGTGCGGCGAGTCGACGGCCTCGGTGGCCAGGCCGTGGGCGGTCAGGTGGGTGCGCAGGCGGTCGGCGAGCCGGTCGCTCACCTCGGCCGGCAGCTCGGCGCCCAGGGCGATCGGCATCAGGTCGAGCAGGCTGGTGCTGGCGCTGCTGCGGCCAGTCGTGGCGCTGCGGGCGACGAATCGTTTGCCGTCCCAGAGCTGGTCGAGCAGCGCCTCGCGGACGGAATCGGCGGTGTCGTTCCACCGGCCGGCGTCGATCGGCCGGCCCAGCTCGTCAGCGAGGACGGCCAGCTGCCGCAGCTGCAGGACGAGGAAGCCGGCGAGGTCGGCGGTTTCGACCACCCGATCGCCGTCGAAGGTGGTGGCGTTGTCCCAGCCGCTGTCGTTGCCGTGCTGGTAGTGCGGCAGGGCGTGGCCCGGCACCCGGCGCGAGGTGAGCCAGAAGCCGGCCCAGCGGGACAGCCGCTCGTAGGCGTCGGCGAGCTGGGCCCGGTCCAGCGGCGCGGTCAGGTTCCGGCGCAGCTGGGCCAGCGCCCAGCCGTGGATCGGTGGTTTCACGAAGTTGTAGAGGACCTCCGAGTGGGTCACGGAGTCGGGCAGCGCCCCGGCGGGGTCCTGGTGGTCGAAGGGCAACTGGAACTGGTGCCAGGCGAGCTCCGGGTCGCCGGCGGCCAGGGCGATCGCGTTGAAGCAGTGATCCCAGCTCCACACCTTGTCCATCCAGTGTTTCGACATCAGCACGCCCGGCCGGGCCAGGAAGCCCCCCGGCGCCACGGTCGCCGACCACAGCACGTAGGCGGCCAGCTCGGCGGCGGGGGTGCCGGGTCCCCGCCACGGCGCGACGGCGTTCACGAACGCGCCGAACTGCGCCCCGGCCGCCTCGACGACCTCGTCGAACGTGGCGGTGCCCGCGTACGGGGCGCGGGCGCTGCTGTACTCCTCGATGACGATCTCCCAGGCCGGCCCGACGGGCAGGTCCAGATACCGGTCGACGGCGCCGAGGGCCTGAACGCCGACGGCGTCCGCCACGAGCCCGCCGAGCACGGTGATGCGGTACCGCCGGCCGGTTTCGTACGAGGTGAGCACGTGCGCGCCGTCGACCGGGTCGCGGTACAGGTAGCTGCCGCTGAACGGTGTCAGGGTCGTGGCGGCCGTGGCCAGGCGCAGGCCGAGCCCCGTGCCCCGCAGGCGGATCGTGTCGGCGTTCTCGTAGGCCAGCTCGATCTCCCCGGCGTCGTGCCGCCAGCGCAGCAGCGCGGGAGTCGCGCTCGTCGTCGTGACAGCCGGCCGGTCACCGTGCAGCGGCACGAAGCGCAGCACCGGGTGCAGGCCGGTCTGGTGGGAGACCAGGTGCAGGTCGTCGGCGTAGGTCTGCTCCGCGATGACCGGGGAGATGTCGAACCAGGACCCGCGGTAACTGAACGGGATGTCCTGGACGGAGAACGTCGGGCTCTGTGGAGCGACGGTCATAGGTAGCGGCCTGCTTTCTGGGCGGGTGGACCGGTTCAGTCCTTGACGGCGCCGGCGGTGACGCCGGCGGCCACGTAACGCTGCGCCACGATGAGCAGCAGCGTCGCGGGGAGGGAGGCGATCACGGCGGTCGCCATGATCGCGTTCCACTGCTGGTTGTTGTTGCCGATGTAGTGGTAGATGCCCAGGGTGATGGGCTGGTGGTCGCCGCCCGCGTCGAGGGTGCTGGCGAAGACGAAGTCCGACCAGGCCCAGAGGAAGGCGAACAGCGACACCGTGACGACGGCGTTGCGGCTGACCGGCAGCACCACCGACACGAAGGTGCGCCAGGTCGTGGCGCCGTCCATCCTGGCGGCCTGGATGAGCTCGCTGGGGATGCCGGACATGAACGCGGTGAAGATCAGCACCGCGAACGGCACCGCGATCGTCGAGTCGGCCAGGATCAGCCCGGGCACGGAGTTGAGGATCCCCGCGTTGAGGTAGATCGCGTAGAAGCCCATCGCCATGATGATGCCCGGAATCATCTGGGCGATCAGCAGAACGAAGCTGAGCGCGCCGCCGCCGCGGGGGTGGAGTTTGGCCAGCGAGTATCCGGCGGGTGCCGCGAGCACCACGGTGAGCAGAACGGTGCCGAGCCCGACGAGCAGGCTGGTGCCCAGGTACGGCAACTGCTGGTCGAGCACCGCCCGGTAGCCCTCCAGGGTGGCGTCGAACGGGAAGACGTGCGGTGGGCTGGCCCGCATGTCGGTGTCCTTGGTGAACGACACGTTGATCATCCAGTAGACCGGGAACAGCATGATCGCCGTCAGCACGACCCCGACCCCAGATTTCAGACGCCTCGTCATGCCTGCCTCCGTTGGATCCGGATGTAGATGAGCCCCGACACGAAGGCCATGATGATCAGCAGGTTGCCGACCGCGGCGCCGGGCCCGAACTCCGGTAGCAGGTTGCCGAAGCTCAGCCGGTAGGACCAGGTAGCGAAGGTCGTCGAGGCGTCGGTGGGCCCACCCTTGGTCATGATCCAGATGATGTCGAAGACCTTCAGGGTGTAGACCAGCCCGAGCAGCAGGGTGATCGCCGAGACCGGCCGCAGCAGCGGGAAGGTGACCCGCCAGAAACGCTGCCAGCTGCCGGCGCCGTCCAGCGCCGCCGCCTCGTAGATCTCGCCCGGGATCGCCTGCAGGCCGCTGTAGAGCACCACGAGGTTGAACGGCACGCCGATCCAGATGTTCGCGATGATCACCGAGACCAGCGACCACCGCGGCGAGGTGAGCCAGTTGACCGGGTCCACCCCGACGAGCCCCAGCGCCGCGTTGACGATGCCGG
>Ga0307516_10009127_pt1 | contig 11109 bp, 8 predicted proteins | sample 19_EM_MG_FD_203310 | JGI IMG/M metagenome (GOLD analysis project Ga0307516, IMG submission 203310) | Populus trichocarpa ectomycorrhiza microbial communities from riparian zone in the Pacific Northwest, United States - 19_EM | ecosystem: Host-associated > Plants > Roots > Unclassified | place...
CAGCCTCGCCGGCATACTCGGCGCGAATGGTGAGTGGCAGGAGGCCAATACCCTCATCACCGAAGCCTTCCAGACCGAGCGCAAGCGCCTGGGCCCTGCCCATCCGAGCGTGCTCAGCCTGCTGTCGCTCGCCGCCGATCTCGCCCTGCGCGAAGGCAACTACGTGCTGGCCGAACAGCGCTATCGCGATGCCGCGCTGTCCGCCGAGCAGGTACTCGGCGCCGAGCACCCGACCACGCTGACGCTGTATGCACAGGCCGCGACCACGATCAGCGACGGCGGCAAGCCGGCCGACGCGATCGCGCTGTTCGAGCGCGTGTTGCCGAGGCTGGTCGTCGCGCTCGGCGAAGACCATGGCGATGTGCTCGTCGCTCGCGCGAACTACGGCCTTGCGTTGCGCCTGGCCGGTCGTACCGACGAGGCCGAGCGTACGCTCAGCGATGTCTACCAGCGCCGCCGGCGCGTGCTGGGCGAGACCCATCCGGAGACCATGCGCACGGTCAATTTCCTGGCCGCGATCGCCAACGACCGTGGCGACTACGCCAAGGCCGAGACCTTCTTCCGTCAGGCAGCCGACCTGTTCGCCCAGGTCAATGGCCGCGATCATCCCGAAGCGCTGATGCTGCAGAACAATCTCTATTCGACGATGCGCCGGCGCGGCGATTTCGCGCGCTCGATCGAAGGTTACGCCGAGCTCGTGCCGCGCGCCGAACGCATCCTGCCCGCCGATCACTGGCACCTCGCCGCGATCCGCGGCAACTACGGCGAGGCGCTGTACCGCGCCGGCCAATACGAAGCGGCCGAGGCACCGATCCGTGCCAGCTATCGCAGCATCCTCGCTCAGTTCGACGCGGCCGATCCGCGCGCCGTCGGGGCGAAGAAGCGCTACGACGAGCTGTACCAGCTGTGGGGCCGGGCGGCACCGACCGCGCCGTGAACGCGCGGGCCGGCCGCGGGCAAGCAGGCGGCGCCTACCGCCCGCTGCCTGCCGGGGTCTAGTTGCGCCGCGCCCGGGTGGGAAATTCCGGGCGCTTGCGTTGCGCGGGCGGATGCTCGGCGAGCGCCTCGAGGGCGATGTCGATCGCGCGATCGAGCTGCGGGTCGCGGCCGTTCTTCACCTCGGCCGGCCACTGTTCGACGAGGACATCGGGCGTCACGCCCTGGTTCTCGACGCTGTAGCCGTCCTCGGTCCAGATCGCCAGGTTCGGCGCCGTGACGCTGCCGCCGTCCATCAGCGTCGGATAACCGAGGATGCCGACCAGGCCACCCCAGGTGCGCTTGCCGACCACCGGCCCGAGCTCGAATCGCTTGAACATCCAGGGCAGCAGGTCACCACCGGAGCCGGCGGTCTCGTCGGTCAGCATCACCTTGGGTCCGAACACCGCGCCGCGTGGGCTGACCAGGTCGCTGCCATAGCGCAGCGACCAGTTGGCGATGAACGGGCGGCGCAGGATGTCGATGTAGTAGTCGGCGATCAGGCCGCCGCCATTGAAGCGCTCGTCGAGGATGATGCCGGCGCGATCGGACTGCGGATAGAAATAGCGCTTGAAACTCGCGTGGCCGGCCTCGGCGGTGTTGGGCACGTGCACATAGGCAAGCCGTCCGGCGCTGCGCTCGGTCACGTAGCGCAGGTTGCCCTCGACCCAGTCGAGATAGCGCAGGTTGACCTCGCTGTCGACCGGCACCGCGACCACGTCGCGCGCACCGCGCCCGTTCGCGTTCGGCCCGACGCGCAGGCTGACCTGGCGCCCGGCGCGGTTTTCCAGCAGGGCATGCACACTGGTCGGTGCGCGCAGTTCCATGCCGTCGATCGCCAGCAGGTATTCGCCGACCTTGACCTCGACGCCTGGCGTGCGCAGTGGTGAACGCAGGTCGGGGTTCCAGTTCAGGCCGCCGAGCACCTTGCTGAAACGATAGCGGCCGTCGACGATCTCGTAGTCGGCGCCGAGCAGGCCGACATTGATCTTCTTCGGCTTGAACGGATAGTCGCCCGGGCCAAGGTAGCTGTGGCCGACGGACAGTTCGCTGAGCATCATCTGGATGACGCGGTCGAGATCGGATCGGGTCGCCAGGTCGGGCAGGAAGGCGCGATACTTTTCGCGTATCGCCGGCCAGTCCGCACCGTGGTAATTGGTGGCGTAGAAATAGTCTCGGTTGATGCGCCAGGCGTCCTCGAGGATCTCGGCCCACTCGGCGCGCGGTTCGACCTGTACACCGATCTTGTCGAGCGCGAGCTTGCCCTTGCCCGAGGGCAGTTCGTCGGCGACATCATTGACGAACCAGTCGGTGCCGATGCGATAGGCGATGCGTTTGCCGTCGTCGGACAGCTGGAACTCCTCGACCTTCTGCGCCAGCGTCTTGGTCTCGCGGCTTTCCAGACTGAAGCGCTTCAGCTCGGACGGTCCTTCGAACGCGGCAAACGAGGTCTGTCCCTGCGTCTCCAGGAAGAAGATCTCGCCGGTCGCCCCGACCTTCAGCCCGCGCCGCGTACCGGTGCCGGCCGGCAGGGCCACGATGCGATCGGCGAGGCCTTCGGCATCGATGCGCACGCGCTTGCCGGGCGTGATCTTGCGGGTGCCCTTGGGCTCGTCGGACTTGTCGTCGCTGGCTGCCTTGCCGTCCTCGTCCTCGTCCTTCTTCGCGCCTTCGTCCGCGTCCTCGTCGTCATCCTCGTCGTCGGCCTCGGACTGCGCCTCTTCACCGGCGGCCTCGTCGCTCTGTGGCGGCGCCGGGTTGGGCCCGTCGCGACGCAGGGTGATGGCATACAGTGCGTTGGACATCGAGTTGTCCGTGCTGATCTGCGAAAACCAGTCCTTCAGCGGACCGGCATCGGTCGAGGCCAGTACGTAGAGGAATTCACCGTCGGGATCGAACACCGGTTCGTCCATTTCCGACAGGCCGTCGGTGAGCTGCAGCGATTTGCCGCTTTCCACCGACCAGGCGTACACGGTGCGGATCAGGCCGCTCGCCTGGACGGTGTAGGCGAGCCAGCGCGAGTCGGGCGACCAGCTCGCCGTCATCAGGTCGAGTGGCGAGTACACCGGCTCGGAGGCGATCCTGACCTGCTTGCCGCTGCCGAGCTCGATGACCCACAAGGATTGGCTGTTGTCCTGGAAGGCGAGGCGGTTGCCATCCGGCGAGAACACCGGAGCAGAGTAGAAACCCGCGCCCTGAAGCTTGTACTCGCGCGCCTTGCTGCTGTCCTTCTGCGCCGCCACGTACAGGGCGTATTCGCCGCTGCGATCGGAAAACCAGGCGATCTTCGCGCCGTCGCGCGACCACGCCGGCGAGTGATCATTGCTGCCGGGGCTGCGGGTGAACTGGCGGGTGTCGCCTTTTTCGGCCGGTACGCTGACGATCTCGCCGCGATAGTTGAATGCGACGCGCTTGAGGTCGGGCGAGCCGGCCGCTTCGCGCACCCATTTCATGTCGCTGGCCAGCCGTGGCCGGGTTTCGGCGAGCTCCGAAATCACCGACAGCACGATGCGCTTCGATGCCGCAGCGGCGACATCGAATTCGTGCAGGTAGCCGCCCTGCTCGAAGACGATCCGGCCGTCGGCACTGGCCGCCGGCGTACGCACCGGGAAGTCGTCGAAGCGGGTGAGCGCGGTGGCCTCGGCACCCGCGCCGTTGTAGCGGAACAGGTTGAACTCGCCATTGCGGTCCGAGTTGAAGTACAGCGTGTCGCCGATCCACATCGGATCGGTGTCATTGCTGCCGCCCTGCGGCTTGCCGACTTCGGTCACCGCCAGGCTGGCCAGGTCCAGCAACCAGATGCGGCTCTGCGTGCCGCCGCGATAGTTCTTCCATTGCGCGAACGACTCGGCGTTCGGCGAATACGCCAGCGTCTTGCCATCCGGCGAATACGCCGCCTTGTAGCCGCTCGGCACCGGCAGGCGTTGCGGAATGCCGCCGCCGACGGGCACCGTGTACAGATAGCGCAGGCGATTGCTGAAGTGTCCTTCGCTGGATTCGAACAATACGCGGCTACCGTCGGGCGTGAAGCCGCGCACGATGTCGGGGCCCGGTTGCCAGGTCAGCCGGCGAACTTCGCCACCATTGCCGGGCATGACATACACGTCCTGGTTGTCGCCGTAGTCGGCAGTGAAAGCGAGCCATTTGCCATCCGGCGAAAAACGCGTCCACTGTTCGATGCCCGCCGATTGCGTCAGCCGCCGTGCGGTGCCGCCGCTGCGTGCCGCCAGCCACAGGTCGTTGTCGTACTGGAAGGCGATGCGGTCGCCGTGCACGGGCGTGTCCTGGACATTGACGGCCGCGGCCCATTGCGTCGCTGCGATCAGCGACAGTCCCAGGATGATCCTGATGTTCATGCGACGATCCACTCCCCAGCGATTGATGATCAGCGCGGAGGATAGCGTCCTGGACCTGGCGATGGATGTGCACGAGGTCGAGCGTCGCTCGACCGGGCACTCGAGGCCCGCATGCCCCTTGAGCCTATTTCGCGGGAATCGCCGAGTACCACGAAGAGCGAGCCTGGACGCCAACATCATGGCGGCGGAGTCGCCACAGCGTCTACACGACCATCATCAAAAAGGATCCACAATGCGTCCCGTTCTGATCGTCGTTGCACTCGGGCTCACCCTGTTGCTGTCGCCTCTGGCAGGCCGTGCGGCCAGCACTGGTTTCTATCTGCGCGGCAGCGTGGGCGGTACTGACCTGGATGCCGACATCCGCGGGTATCGTCTCGACACCATCGCGGACGACGATAGCGGTATCGCATATGGCCTGAGCGCTGGATGGCGTTTCCTGCCATGGCTCGCCGTCGAGGCCGGCTACCACGACCTGGGTCATTTCAACCTCAACTGCGAAGCCACACCCGGCCTGGTGTGCGCGGCCTCGTATACGGAGCCGTTTCGGCTCGATGGCTTCGAGGCGGGGCTCGCCGCGCACGTGCCTTTCGGCGACAGCCGCTACTACGGGTTGATCCGCGCGGGCGCCCACGAGTGGGACCTAGCCCGTCGCTACGGTACCGGCGTCGATCCGTACTATGGTGGCGGCATCGGCTATGGCATTAGCCAGCGCTGGTGCCTGAGCCTGGAGTTCGAGCGCTACCGGACCGAAGGACTCGACGTGGATCGCATTGGCGTCAGCGTCGAGTTCATGTTGTGAACAACGCGTCCCGCCTGCGTCGGCGGCCGTGCGGGTAGCACGCGGTCGGATCGCCGGCCAGTTCGATCCCGGCTCATCCTTATTCGACGTACAGCTATGTGGCGGCCAAGTGAACGGCCGCCGCGCGGCGAGGTTCGCGCTGCAATCGGCGCGGCAATACTGCGCCGCCGACGCAGCTCAGCCTGCCGGCGCTTACCCCAACGAATCAAGGATCGAATCATGCGTAAAGTTCTGCTCGCAAGCCTCGTGGGATGCAGTGCGCTCCTGTCGTCGCAGACCAGTACCGCCGCCGACACCGGCTTCTATCTTCGCGGCACCGTCGGCCATGCCGGGATCGACGGCAGCCATCTCGGCGATGTCGCCGATGACAGTGACAGCGCCTACGGCATCGACTTCGGCTGGCGCTTCCTGCCCTGGCTCGCCGTCGAGGCCGGCTACAACAAGCTCGGCGACTTCGATCTCAATTGCGATCCGCCGACCGGGCAGGGCTGTGTCGCCGTGGTGGTGCCGCCGCTCGATGTGGACAGTGTCGAAGTCGGCCTGGCCGCGCGCGTACCGTTCGGTGACAGCGGTTTCTTCGGGCAGGCGCGCGCCGGCATGCACCGCTGGGACATCGGTTTCGGCGGCAAGGATGAGGATCCGTATTACGGTGTCGGCCTGGGCTACGGTTTCAACGAGCGTTTCAGCCTGAGCCTGAACTTCGATCGCTACGAGGCGGCCGCGCTCGACGTCGATCGCATGGGCCTCGGGTTCGAAGTCGCGTTCTGATCAGCTGCGCTGCCTCGGCAGCGTGTCGACCTCCCGTGCCTGCGGGAGGTCGAACTAAGAAATTTCTTAGTTAGAGATCCGACAACGCCCATATCGTCCACAGAAATTCACCGACATTCTCCTAGTCGAACCGGAGAAGATCGATGAGTGCCCTGAGTGAACAGATCAAGCGGCAATGGATCGCCCAGACCGAGCGCGACATCCGCGAACTGCTGCGCGAGGGCAGTGCCGAATCCCTGCAGATGGCGCGCCTGCTGCAGGAAGCGCTCGACGAATGCATGCTCGAGCTGACGAGTCCCGACCTGTACCTCGAAGGCAGCGTGCATGCGCAGAACGACAAGCGCCTGCTCGAAGGCGCGCTCGATTTCATGCGTTCAAGGCGTCACTGACCCGTCGGCCCGCGCTCCGACGCGCTGGCATATCAAGGCGATTCTGCCTACATTGGCCTTCGTCTTTCGACCTGGGCTGCGCGTATGCAATTCGTCCACCAATCGCAACGATTTTCCGCTGCGCGGCGCAGCCTGATGCTGCCGCACCGCGATGGCGAGACGGCCGCGCTGGCCAGTGCCCTGCAGGCCTGCGCGATGGGCCTGCGCAATCTGCGCGCGGGCCAGCTCGATGAGACGGCGGCCCGGTGGCTGGTGCAGCTGCGCGAATTGATGGGCGTGCCCGACGAGGCGAAGCCTGTCGCTACCGAGCGCGCCGCCTGGCTGCCGCGCGCGGCCCAGATGGACGTCGATCAACGGGCCGATGTTTCGCGCCTGGTCGACGAGCTGGCGCACTGGTTCGATCGCCACCAGCAGTGAATGCGCGCCACGTCGATCGGCGCGGACGACACCTTTGCGGCACATAGCCAAGTGCGATGTCCGCGTCGTACGCTGTCGAACGCTTGGCGAGCCGACGGGGGAATCCAATGACGTACGTGAATGCCTGGCGCGTGATGGCGATGTACGCGCTCGCCGTAGCGACCACGTCGGCACAGGCCCAGTTGCCGGCCGGCGATACCGAATTCTGGTTCGCGCCGCCGGACGTGACCGATCTGCACGACGTCCCCGGCGCCGAACCGATCTACGTGAACTGCACATCCACCGGTCCCGCCGCCACCTTGACGGTCGACCAGCCGGCCAACCCGGCGTTCGCCGGCGGAGCACCGATCGTCACGATGGTGCCGGCCAGCGGTACCGTGCGCGTCAATCTTTCGGCGTACAAGGCCTCGCTCGAGACGCGGCCGACCAATACGCTCGCCAACACCGGGCTGCACGTGCAGTCGACGGAAAGGGTCACCTGCCTGTACGAGATCGCCAACACCAGCAACACCGAGCAGTGGACGCTGCGCGGCAGCCAGGCGCTGGGCCAGGAGTTCTACATCCCGCTGCATCGCCACGCGCCCTTCGGCAACGAAACCAGTTTCTTCGCGCCCCACCAGGCGTTCGCGTCGTTCGAGGTGGTGGCGACGCAGAACAACACGGTGCTCAGCATCTATTCGCCGACCGCGCTGGACGGACACGCGCCGCTGCAGCAGTTCTCCATCATGCTCAATCGCGGACAGACCTACTCCGCGGGCTGGACCGGCACCAACTGGCAACAGCCGGCGACCCATCCCGCTGGCGCGGTCGTGATCGCCGACAAGCCCGTCGCGGTGTCGATCAAGGATGACTCCAACCACAATCCCTCCGGCGCTTGCATCGGCTTGATGGGCGAGCAGATCGTGCCGGCCGGTCTGGTCGGTGAGGAATACATCGCCGTGAAAGGCCTGCTCAACAACAACGGCGACGAAAGCGTGCTGCTGATGGCGACGCGGAACGGTACCCAGGTGTTTCTCGATGGGGCGAGCACACCGGTGGCCACGTTGTTTGCCGGCGAGCCGTACCGGATCGACATGGACTATCTGACCGCCAGCGCGAGCAACGCGATCCATGTTCGCGCCAGCAAGCCGGCGTACGCCCTGCACGTCACCGGCAATGGCTGCAAGATGGGGATGGCGATGCTGGCGCCGCTGTACCGCGGCGGATCACGCCAGGTCGACGTCACGCGCACCAGTTCACTGCAGTACCACCTGATGATCACCGTGCCGACTGCGGCCACCGGCTCATTCAGTGCCGTGGGCGCGGGCACTGCCGCCATCCCGGCGAGCTCGTTCGTCGTCGTGCCGGGTACGCAGGGCGCCTGGAGCGCCGCGCGCGTGCAGTTGAATACCACCCAGATGCCGGTCGACACCCGGCTGCAGATCAGCAACTCGCTCAGCCACTTCATGCTCAACGTGTTGAACAGCGGCAGCACCAGTGGTGCCCGCTATGTCGATATCGCCAGCTTCCAGGCGGGCGGCGATCTTGCCGTGACCACGACACGCTCGCCGACGACCTTGCCCGAACCCGGTGGCAACGCGTCGGTCGACGTACGGGTGACCAACACCAGCGCCGCGACAGCGACCCTCACCGGCTTGCACGATGATGTGCTGGCCGATCTCGATGGCCGGGGCAATTGCACGCTGCCACAGTCGATCGCCCCCGGGGCGTTCTATCAGTGCTTCTATCCCACGCCGGTGACCGGCAATGCCGGGACCAGCCGGATGATCACCGTCAGCGCATCGGGCACTGGCATCGCGGGCGCGTTGAACGGCAGCAGCGCGCCGCTGCCGGTCCAGATCAGCGATGTGCTGCCGTCGGGACACGCGATAAAAAACGCCACGCCCACCCTGGTCGATGCGCCAGGCGCGCCGGTCACCTTCAGCGTCCGTGTCGACAACGATTCAAGTGCCGAGGCTGCGAACCTGGTCAGCCTGGTCGACGACGTGCACGGCAATCTGTCCGGCCGGGGCGACTGCGTGCTGCCACAGCTGCTGCCGATCGCGGGTTTCTATGCCTGCAGCTTCACGACACTGGTGAGCGGGGTGGTCGGAGACGTCGAGGTCGACACGATCACCGCCGAACTGCGCGACGACGAGGCCAATGCGGTGTTCCCCGCCGATTCGGCCGTGGTCATGATCGGGTTCGGAATATTCGCCGATGGCTTCGAATAGCCGCGAAGGGGCTTGCGCGCTTCAGGCCACGCGCCACTTTCGTTTTCAATTGTTGGCTACCGCGTGGCCGCGACTGTGGCTAATGTTCAGCGCGTAGCCGTAGGGGGCGGCTACCTCGCTCTTCCCGCCGAACTGGCCGGAATCCGATGCGAGCAGGCCGGAATTCACGCTTCGTGCACACGATAGCGTGACCTGGTCGACGCTGTCATTTCTTACAGGTTACCGTTGCCGGCACACGGCGTTAGGTTTTGCTCTCAAAGCCATCCGCCGGATGGCATCAGGGGCGCGCCGTGTTGGATCTGATCAGACGCTGGATCGGCCGGGAACCCGAGCGCACCATGCCGCAGTCGCGGGTCATCAACACGAGCGTGGCGGCACGCGTGCCGCGCTATGACTCGTCCCTCATTCCTTCGCTCAAGCATGACCACCACAACCTGGTCGAAGTCTTCGAGCAGATCGGCCGGCTCGCCGAGATGGGCCGCTTCCGCGAATTGCCCGCGACCCTGGTCGCGTTCAAGACCGCGCTGGAAGGCCACGTCATCACCGAGAACGTGCGCTTCTACAACTACGTCGAAAACAGCCTCGCCGGCGACGACGAAAACCTGCAGCTGATCCGCAGCTTCCGCCGCGAGATGAACGTCATTGCGCGCAGCGTCGTCGACTTCGTCAAGAAGTACCAGCGCTACGACTTCGACGAGCACACCCGGCAGGCCTTCCTGCGCGAATACGCCGCCGTCGGTGGTCTGCTTGCCCAGCGCATCCAGCGCGAGGAGGGCAATCTCTACCCGCTCTACCAGCAGATGTGAATGTCGGATTCAGGCGTCGCCGCGAGGCGCCGCCGTTTCGCCGGACCACAGCCCGAGGGGGCGCTTGCGCAGCTGTCAGGCACGAGTGCGCTGTCTCCGTCGTACGCAAAGCCGTCGCCGCAGTCCGCGGTGACCATTATCACTGCCACGACCGAGGAGTTCCCCCATGCATCAGTATCAGGATCAGATTCTGAACCCGGACATCGTCCAGCTTCGCCAGACACTCAAGCAGCACGGCGTGTTCCAGGCGATTCGCGAGTTGCCCGATCTGCAGGCCTTCATGCAGATCCACGTGTTCGCCGTGTGGGACTTCATGTCCCTGGTCAAGCGCCTGCAGCGCGACCTCACCTGCGTCGAACTGCCATGGATGCCGCCCCAGGATCCGGCCGCCGCGCGCCTGATCAATGACATCGTGCTCGCCGAGGAAAGCGATGTCGGCGCCGATGGCACACCGGCCAGCCATCTGGACTTGTACCTCGGCGCGATGCGCGAGGTCGGTGCCTCGACGCGCGTGTTCGACAACTTCCTGCGTTCCCTGGCCGACGGCATGGAACCGGCCGAGGCGCTGGATCATCCCGACATTCCCGGCTTCGTGCGCGACTTCGTGTCGAGCACGCTGGATACCGCGATCGGCGGCAACACGCTCGATGTGATGGCGAGTTTCTTCTACGGCCGCGAGAACGTCATTCCGGACATGTTCCAGGGCCTGCTCGATCATTGGGGCCTGTCCAAGCGCGTGGCGCCGCAGTTCGTGTATTACCTGGAACGCCACATCGAACTCGATGGTGACGCGCACGGTCCGGCGGCCAGCCAGCTGATCGCCAATCAGCTCGCACGCAAGCCCTCCGCGCTGAAGCGCACGCGCCTGGCCGCCGTCGAGGCACTGCGCGCGCGGCATCGCCTGTGGGATGGCGCCCTGCTGGCCTTGCGACGTCTGCAATCGGCACGCGCCGAGACCGCTCAAGGCGTCGCTGCCGCCTGAGGCCGCTGGACCGGGCTGGCGTGAGCAGGATGACGCAGGCTGCGGTGAGCGCAGCCTGCGTCCCGTCCCGAGTGCCGAGCATCGCGCCGCTCCGGCCGCTAGAATGTGCGCTTTGCCCTACGGTAATCCGCATGTCGAGCCCGATGATCCCACCGCCGCAGCAGCGGCTCAGTCCGCTGGCCTGGCTGATCTTCTCCTCGCGATGGCTGCAGTTGCCCTTGTACCTGGGCTTGATCATCGCCCAGGCCTTGTATGTGGTGCAGTTCCTGCGCGAACTCTGGCACCTGTTGCACGAGGTGTTCGAGGGGCACGCGCTCGATGCCACCGCGAGCGCGGCCAGCGAAGCCGCAGCGGCGGTGACCGTGACCGCCGGCCAGGTCGCCGCGCATGCGCCCGTGGTGCAC
>Ga0307516_10009128_pt1 | contig 11108 bp, 6 predicted proteins | sample 19_EM_MG_FD_203310 | JGI IMG/M metagenome (GOLD analysis project Ga0307516, IMG submission 203310) | Populus trichocarpa ectomycorrhiza microbial communities from riparian zone in the Pacific Northwest, United States - 19_EM | ecosystem: Host-associated > Plants > Roots > Unclassified | place...
TCAATTGGGCAAAATGGCCACGGCCGCAAGGCGTCAAGAGGGCGGGGGAGTTTGTTGTCTCACCCGGCTTGAAAGCACATGCGGGTGAGCGTGGTTGCAAATGAGAGTCCTGAGCCTAGACCACATGCCGTGGGTTGCAACGCTCCTCAGGAAGCCGCTATTGTAGCCAACCCGGGCGCACACGGCAAAAGCCCGACCGTGCGCTGCGGTACTCGTGCGAAAATTTCACGATGCAAGAACTGAGCACCTGGCCTGCGAACGAGCGCCGCCCCATCACCGGCGTCTTCACCGACATCGACGACACCCTGACCACCGAGGGCGCGATCACGGGGGATGCGCTGCAGGCCCTGGCCGACCTGAAGGCCGCCGGCATCCATGTGATCCCCATCACCGGGCGGCCGGTCGGCTGGAGCGAACCGTTTGCGCTGACCTGGCCGGTCGACGCCATCGTGGCGGAAAACGGCGCCGTGGCGTTACTTTCGGCCCAGATGAGCCTCCAGCCCACGTCGGATGGACACAGTCTGCTATCAAAAAGATACCAGCAGGATGAGCCAACGCGGCTGGCCAACTACGCCCGCATGCAGCAGGTGGCGGCGCGCGTGGTGCGGGAGGTGCCAGGCGCCATGATCTCGCAGGACAGCCCGGGGCGCGAGACCGACATTGCCATCGACCACAGCGAATTCACGCACCTGCCACCGGCCGCCATCGCGCGGGCCGTGAAGATCATGCAGGACGAAGGCATGAACGCCACCGTGAGCTCCATCCACATCAACGGCTGGTACGGCGCGCACAACAAGCTCGAAGGCGCGCGCTGGATCGTCCGCGAGCTGTTCGGCCGCGACTTGGATGCCGAAATGGACCGCTGGGTGTATGTCGGCGACTCGACCAACGACCAGCTGATGTTCGAGGCCTTTGCGCACGCCGTGGGCGTGGCCAATATCCGGCGCTTCGAGGCCGAGCTCAGCCACAAGCCGCGCTACATCACTGCCGGCGAACGCGGCGCAGGCTTTGCGGAAGTGGCGGCGGCCCTGCTGGAAGCGCGTCGGCGCTGACCGCCCCAGAAAACCACAGACAAATCAGCCTCCAGCCCCCGACGGACGGGGGCCATCAGCTATCTATTTAATAGCGGCCAGCGGCTGCGACACCGGCGCCACGCGCGCCATCACGCTTTTCAGCGCCTGCCCGGTGTGGGTGCCCAGCCTGACCACGGTTTCCGGCGGCGCCGAGGCCACCACCTGGCCGCCGGCATTGCCGCCGTCGGGGCCCAGGTCGATCACCCAGTCGGCCTCGGCGATCACGTCCAGGTCATGCTCGATCACCACCACGCTGTGGCCGCCGTTGACCAGGCGGTGCAGCACGTGGATCAGCTTTTCCACGTCGGCCATGTGCAGGCCCACCGTCGGTTCGTCCAGCACATACAGCGTGTGCGGCGCCTTCTGGCCGCGCCGGGTGATGTCGTCGCGCACCTTTGACAGCTCGGTCACCAGCTTGATGCGTTGCGCCTCGCCGCCGGACAGCGTCGGCGAGGGCTGGCCCAGCGTCAGGTAACCCAGCCCCACGTCTTTCAGCAACTGCAGCGGGTGGGCGATGTTGGGCATGGACGCAAAAAACGCCACGGCTTCATCGACCTCCATGGTCAGCACCTCGCCGATGTTCTTGCCGCGCCAGGTCACGGCCTGGGTCTCGGGGTTGAAGCGCGCGCCATGGCAGGTTTCGCACAGCACCTTCACGTCCGGCAGGAAACTCATGCCGATGGTGCGCACGCCCGCGCCCTCACAGGTCGGGCAACGGCCTTCGCCGGTGTTGAAGCTGAAACGCCCGGCGCTGTAGCCGCGCGCCCTGGCCTCCAGCGTGTCGGCAAACAGCTTGCGGATGGTGTCCCAGAAGCCGATGTAGGTGGCCGGGCAGGAGCGCGGCGTCTTGCCGATGGGTGTCTGGTCCACTTCGAGCACGCGGTCCACCGCCGCATAACCCTCGATGGCTTCACAGCCGGTCCACGCGGGCGTTTTGCCCTTATCGCCGGCGTCGCGCCCGGCCTTGGTCGAACGCTGCATCACGCCGGCATGGACATTGGCCAGCAACACGTCGCGCGCCAGGGTGGATTTGCCCGAGCCGGAAACGCCTGTGACCGCCACCAGCCGGTACAGCGGCACCTTGACCGTCACGCCCTTGAGGTTGTGCAGGTCGGCCTTGTGGACCGTGAGCCAGGACGTGAACGGCCCGGCGGCCTGGGGCGCCGCGTTGTGCAGCGCGCTGGCTGTGGCCGCGGCCGCCTTGAGGGCTGCGGCCTTGAGTGTGGCGGCTTTCTGTTTGCTCACGGGTTTGCCACTCACCGGCGCGAGCACTTCGGCCTGCGCCACCGGCGCGGCGCCGGTGCGTGTTTCGCGGCGCAGTTGCAGCGGGTGGATCAGCGGGTTGGCCAGGTAGCGCCCGGTCAAGGAGTCCGGCAGGGTGGCCAGGTGCGCCGCCGTGCCCTGCCCCACCAGTTGCCCGCCGCGTTTGCCGGCCCCCGGCCCGATGTCAATGATGTTGTCGGCGCGGCGTATGGTGTCCTCGTCATGCTCGACCACCACCAGCGTGTTCCCGCGCTCGCTGAGCTTGCCCAGCGCGCTCAGCAGGATGCGGTTGTCGCGCGGGTGCAGGCCGATGGTCGGCTCGTCCAGCACATAACAGACGCCCTGCAGGTTGGAGCCGAGTTGCGCCGCCAGCCGGATGCGCTGAGCCTCGCCGCCCGACAGCGTCGGCGCGCCGCGGTCCAGGGTCAGGTAGCCCAGGCCCACGTCTTCGAGAAACTCCAGGCGGCTCTTGATTTCGGGAATCAGGTCGCGCGCGATGCCGGCCTCGCGCCCCTGCAGCGCCAGCTGCTCGACCCAGGCGCGCACGTCGGTCACCGACAGCGCGGCAATGTCGGCGATGCCGACGCCCGCAAACTTCACGGCGCGCGCCTGCGCATTCAGGCGCGTGCCCTGGCAGCCGGGGCAGGCGGTGTCCGTTACGTCTTCGGCTTCGGGCTCGGCAAAACTCTGCTCGCGGCCCTTGTTGTCGTCGTCACGCACCGAGTCGTCGAACACCTTGCGCTGCTCTTTGGTCAGCTTGACGCCTGTGCCCACACAGTCCGGGCACCAGCCGTGTTTGCTGTTGTAGCTGAACAGGCGCGGATCGAGTTCGGGGTAGGAGGTGGCGCAAACCGGGCAGGCGCGCGTGGTCGACGAGGCCTGCAGCTTGCCCAGCAGTCTGGTGGATGAACCTGCCATCATGGCGCCGCGCAGCCCGGTGAGCGGCGCCAGCACATGCACCACACCCTTGCCATGCTGCAGTGCTGTCGCCAGGGCCTGCCGCAACGCGGTTTCGTTTTCCGGCGTGACATGGATGTCTGCCACCGGCAACTCCACCGTGTGCTCCTTGAAGCGGTCGATACGCGGGAAATTCGTGGTCGGCAAAAACTCGCCGTCGATGCGCAGGTGGGTGTAGCCGCGCGGCCGCGCCCAGTCGGCCAGCTCGGTGTAGACGCCCTTGCGGTTGATCACCAGCGGCGCCAGCAGGCCGATGTGCTGGCCGCGGTAATTTTTCAGCAGTTGTGCCGCGATGCTTTCGGGGCTTTGCGGCATGACGGCCGCGCCGTCTTTGGTGCAGTGCTGGATGCCCAGCTTCACATACAGCAGGCGCAGGAAGTGCCAGACCTCGGTGGTGGTGCCGACAGTGGACTTGCGGCCGCCGCGCGACAGGCGCTGCTCGATCGCCACCGTCGGCGGGATGCCGTACACCGCGTCGACCTCGGGCCGTCCGGCCGGCTGAACGATGCTGCGCGCATACGCGTTGAGCGACTCGAGGTAGCGGCGCTGGCCCTCGTTGAAGAGGATGTCGAAAGCCAGGGTGGACTTGCCGGAACCCGAAACCCCGGTCACCACATTGAACTTGCCGCGCGGAATATTGACCGACAGGCTCTTGAGATTGTGCTCCTTGGCGTTGACGATCTGGATCAGGTTGGAGAAGGCCGGTTTGGTGGTCCAGGCTTTGGCGCGCGCCTCTTCCACGCCATGCACCTTGCCCATGGCCTTTTCGTAATCACGCAGCGCCAGCGCGGTGTGCGATGTCGGGTGTTCGCGCACCTGCTCGGGCGTGCCCTGGGCCACCAGCAGCCCGCCCGCCTCACCGCCCTCAGGGCCGAGGTCGATCAGCCAGTCGGCTGAGCGGATCACGTCGAGGTTGTGCTCGATGACGATCAGCGAATGGCCAATGTCCAGCAGCTTGCGCAAGGCGCGCATGAGTTTGGCAATGTCGTCGAAATGCAGGCCGGTGGTCGGTTCGTCGAACAAAAACAGCGTGCCGCGGTTGATGTTTTTCAGGGCCAGCGGCTGCCGGCTGGCGCTGGCGGTTTTGGACGCACCGGCCAGGAAGCCGGCCAGCTTGAGGCGCTGCGCCTCGCCGCCCGACAGCGTGGGCACGGGCTGGCCCAGCTTGACGTATTCGAGACCCACATCAACGATGGGCTGGAGCGCGCGAATGACTTCCCGGTCCTGCGCGAACAGCTGGCTGGCCTCGCTGACCGTCAGGTTCAGCACATCTGCCACGTTCATCACACGCGGCAACACATCGCCCAGGGCCTTGCGTTCTATCGTGATCTCCAGGATCTCGGGGCGGTAACGCTTGCCGTCGCAGTCCGGGCAGCGCAGGTACACGTCGCTCAGGAACTGCATTTCCACGTGTTCGAAACCCGAGCCGCCGCAGGTCGGGCAGCGCCCGTCGCCGTTGTTGAAGCTGAACTTCGACGAGGTGTAGCTGCGCTGGCGCGCCAATGGCGCCTGCGCAAACAGTTCACGCACCGCGTCCCAGGCGCCTACATAACTGGCCGGGTTGGAGCGCGCGGTCTTGCCGATCGGCGACTGGTCCACAAACACCACGTCGGTGAGGTAGTCCGCCCCCATCAGGCGGTCATGCAGGCCAGGCGTTTCTGTCGCCTTGCCGAACTGGCGCAGCAGGGCCGGCGCCAGGATGTCCTGCATCAGCGTGGACTTGCCCGAGCCGCTGACGCCGGTGACGCAGACCAGGCGCTGCAGCGGGAATTCGACCGTCAGGTTCTTCAGGTTGTGGTCGCGCGCGCCTTCGAGGATCAGGCGCGGGGTGCTGTCCGTCACCGCCCGTTTGAAGCCCATGCCGACCTGCTTGCGCGAACCGAGGTAAGCGCCGGTCAAGGTATCGGCATGTTTGAGGTCTTCGGGCGTGCCGTCGAACACAATCTGTCCGCCCTTCTCGCCCGGGCCGGGGCCCATATCAATCATGCGGTCGGCAGCCAGCATGACGGCCGGGTCGTGCTCGACCACCACCAGCGTGTTGCCGGCATCGCGCAGGCGGTGCATGGCCTGCGTGATGCGGTTCATGTCGCGCGGGTGCAGGCCGATGGACGGCTCGTCCAGCACAAACAGCGTGTTGACCAGCGAGGTGCCCAGCGCCGTGGTCAGGTTGATGCGCTGCACTTCGCCGCCCGACAGGGTGCGGCTTTGGCGGTCCAGCGTCAGGTAGCCGATGCCCACATCGCACAGGTATTTGACGCGTGTGTGGATTTCCTCGAACAGGGACTTGAGCGCGCGGTATTCGGCGTCGGGCACGCTGCCGTCTGCCAGCGCCGCCGGCGCCAGCCCGGTGAAGAACTGGCGCAGTTTGTCGATGGGAAGCTGCATCAGGTCGTGCACGCTCAGGCCCGGCATGGCCTCCAGTTGCGCGCGGCTCCAGTCCACACCCACCGGCATGAAACGTTTGCCGGGCGGCAACACCGCATCGGCGGCCTCTTTGGAGCCCAGGCGCCACAACAATGCTTCCAGCTTGAGGCGCGCGCCGCCGCAGGTCTCGCACGGGGTGTAACTGCGGTACTTGGACAGCAGCACCCGGATGTGCATCTTGTAGGCTTTGGTCTCGAGGTAGGCGAAAAATCGCTTGATGCCGTACCACTGCTTTTTCCACTGGCCGTTTTTGTAGCCCGGCGTGCCCTGGATCACCCATTGCTGCTGGTCCGGCGTGAGTTTGTACCAGGGCGTGTCGCGCGGGATGCCTGCGGCTTCCGCGTGGTGCATCAGATCGTCCTGGTTCTCGGCCCAGGCCGGGGTCTGCAGGGTCTTGATCGCGCCCGAGCGCAGGGTCAGCTTGTCGTTGGGGATCACCAGGCCGTAGTCCACGCCGATGACACGGCCGAAGCCGCGGCAGGTTTCGCAGGCGCCCATGGCCGAGTTGAAGGAGAACAGCGAGGGCGTGGGTTCGGCGTAACGCAGGTCGCTGTCGGGGCAATGCAAGCCGCTGGAAAAGCGCCACATTTCATCGGGCTGTCCCTCGTCACCATGCTGAACATACACATTGAGCCGGCCACCGCGTTTCAGGGCCATTTCAATCGCTTCCACCACGCGCGCCTTTTCAGCGGCATGAACACGGAAACGGTCGGCCACCACATCGAGCAGCTTGTGCGGACCCGCCGGCGTGGCCACTTCACGCTCGGCATGGACTCGCGTGAACCCGCTGGCAGACAGCCACTGCGTCACTTCCTCGGCGCTGGTGCTGGCGGGCAGCTCCACCGGGAAGGTCATGACCACGCGGGGATCACCTGTCGCGGTGCGCGCCATCAATTCGGCATAAATCGACTCGGGCGTGTCATGCCGCACCGCCTGCGCGGTCTTTTTGTCGAACAACTGCGCGGCACGCGCATAAAGCAGCTTCAGGTGGTCGTTGAGTTCCGTCATCGTGCCGACGGTGGAGCGCGAACTGCGCACCGGATTGGTCTGGTCGATGGCGATGGCCGGCGGCACGCCTTCGACCTTGTCCACCGCGGGTTTGTCCATGCGGTCCAGGAATTGCCGCGCATACGCCGAGAAGGTCTCGACATACCGGCGCTGGCCTTCGGCAAACAGGGTGTCGAACACCAGCGAGGACTTGCCGGACCCGCTGGGCCCGGTGACCACCGTCATTTCGCCGGTGCGGATGTCCAGGTCGAGGTTTTTGAGGTTGTGCTGGCGCGCGCCGCGGATGCGGATGAATCCCTGGGACATCGGTGGGGTCTTTCCTGAAGAAGTCAAACATTCTAGACAGCGCCGCCAGGGTTACGCCGTGTGGGGTTAAAGGTGTTTTGCCCATGCAATAACCCTTTGCCGCTGGTTTCCCATCTCGTCTTTTTGGTGCTTTTATGGTCCACTCGGCAGCATTCACGGAAACAGCGGAGAACGGATATGAAACCAAGCGGCCTATGGTGTGGCGCCCTGCTTGTGGCGATGTTCAGCGTTGGCGCACAGGCGCAGTTGCTGATTGGACAAACTGCAGGGTTCAGCGGGCCGGTGGGCGCCGGCGTGAAGGAAACCACTGACGGCGCGAAGCTGTACATCGACGCCGTCAATGCCAAAGGCGGCATCAACGGGCAAAAAGTCGAGCTGGTTTCGCTGGACGACAAGTTCGAGCCCAAACTGGCCAGCGAAAACGCGCTCAAGCTGATCGAGGAAAAGAATGTGCTGGCGCTGTTCCTGACGCGCGGCACGCCGCACACCCAGGCCATCCTTCCGCACCTCGACAAATACGGTGTTCCACTGATCGGCCCGTCCACCGGCGCCATGGTGCTGCACCAGCCGGTCCAGAAACATGTGTTCAATGTCCGCGCGACCTACCAGCGCGAGGCTGAAAAAGCCGTGACCCACCTGAACTCCATGGGCATCACGCGCATCGGCATCTTTTACGCCGACGACAGCTTTGGCGCGGACGGCGTGGCCGGCGCCCAAAAAGGCCTGGCCGCCGCCAAGCTGCAGCCCTCGGTGCTGGAGAAGTTCAACCGCAGCAAACCGGACTTCGGCCCGCTCGCGCCCAAGGTGGTCCAGACCAACACACAGGCCGTCATCATGGTGGCGTCCGGCCAGGCGGTCGTCGATGGCACCAAGGCCCTTCGCGCCGCCGGATCCGCGGCGCAGGTCGTGACGCTGTCCAACAACGCCTCCAGCGGCTTCATCAAGAGCCTGGGCGAGAACGCGCGCGGCGTCATCGTGACGCAGGTCTTTCCTTATGAGCGTTCCATCGCCTACGGCATGGTCAAGGAAGCCCAGGAAATGGCCAGGGCCAAAGGCGCAGGCGACATCAGCCCGGCCATGCTCGAAGGTTTTGCGGCAGCCAAGGTCTTGGTCGAAGGACTGCGCCGGGCCGGGCCCAAGCCGACGCGCGAGAAAATCCAGGCCGCCCTGGAAGGCATACGCAAGCTGGACATCGGTGGGCTGGAAGTGAACTACTCCACAGAAGACCATACAGGCCTGGACTTCGCGGATCTGTCCATCATAGGAACAGACGGCAAGTTCAGGCGCTGATCCGGCAACAGCCGGGCCGCTGGGCCGGCCACGGTCTGCGGCACGCCTGCCAGCTGAGTCACCCTGCCTCAGTAATAGAGGGCGTTCTGCAGTTCCTTGAACTTCTCGGGTCCGACGGCTTCCTTGATCTTGGGCGCCAGTTCCTGCAACTGGGCCAGGTTGGCCGCCGCTTCCACCGCCAGGTTGAGCCGAAAACCGCGCAAACCCAGGCCCGCCGTGAGTCGCGTGGCAATCGGGTAGGCCCTTGAATAGTGTTCCTGTGCGCTCAGCGTGGGAGGCGCGTCGGGATCTGGTGCGGCCTCAGGCGCTGGGGGCGCCGCGGAGCCGGCGACGGGCGCAAGCAGGCCCAGTTCCACCAAATGCGCCACATCTTCGGCAGCGCAGGCAGTGGCCTTGAGCACGTCAGCGGTGCTGCGTTTGCCGTCAAACATGATGAAAGCCGTGCGCTGACGGGGCGTCAAGGCAACAGATCGGTTTTGCAGTGCGGACTGGCCCAGTTCCGTCTTCGAATAAATCATCGATCAGCCTCCTGTAAATACACGTGGTTCAGCAGTTGCGGAACCCTGGAGCGGCCCTCTTGTTTTATTTCACTCTTTGTCGCGCTTAAGCCAATCTAACTCATTTTTTCCAGCAACACACTCAGGTCGAACACGGTGCGGTGAGGCGCCACATGCCATTTACTTCATCACGCGGCTTCCGTGGCAAAGGCCCCGGCGCTCATGCGCCTGCCACCACTTCTGCGACTGCAGCCGTGAAGGCCGGGCTGTGCGAAGCCCCGTGTTTTTCACCGCCCATGTCGATGTCGCCGCCCTTGCTCAGCAGGAACATGGCCAGCCCGGCAAACACCAGAAATCCCACAATAATTTTCCACATTTTTTTCTCCAGAAATGAACAGGCCCTCGGCACATGATGACGAGGGCCTGCGAAATTACACAAGGCCAGTGGGGCGATCAACACCGGCCACGCGGACCGGTACGCCCCACCTCATATCAGTCGTTGGCGTAGATGTCCACGTCCTTGGTTTCCTTGATGAACAGGGTGCCGATGACAAAGGTCATCGCGGCGATGATGATCGGGTACCAAAGGCCGTTGTACATGTTGCCGGTCTGCGCCACGATCGCAAACGCCGTGGTGGGCAGCAGGCCGCCGAACCAGCCGTTACCGATGTGGTACGGCAGGCTCATGGACGTGTAACGGATGCGGGTCGGGAACATCTCCACCAGCATGGCTGCAATCGGGCCATACACCATGGTGACCAGAATCACCAGGTAGGTCAGGATGGCAATCACCATGAACTTGTCAACTTTGGCAGGATCGGCCTTGCTTGGGTAGCCGGCGGCTTTCAGCGTGTCAGCCACAGCCTTCTTGAACTCGGCGTCCTTCTTCTTGGCTTCGTCCGCAGGCAGGCCCTTGGCCGAATAACCGGTGATGACCGTCTCGCCAATCTTGATGCTGGCGGGCGTTCCGGCGGCAACGACCTGGTTCTCATAACTCACGGACGCGCCAGCGAGCACCTGCTTGGCGATGTCGCACGAGCTGGTGAACTTGACGGTGCCGGTCGGGTTGAACTGGAAGGAGCACTCTTTCGGGTCGGCCGAAACGATCACCTGGTTTTTGGCCTGGGCAGCGGCCAGGTCAGGGTTGGCGGCTTTGGTGAGCGCAGTGAAGACCGGGAAGTAGGTCAGTGCAGCCAGCAGGCAACCGGCCATGATGATGGGCTTGCGGCCGATCTTGTCCGACAGCGAGCCGAACAGGATGAAGAAAGGGGTGCCGATCAGCAGCGAAGCGGCCACAAAGATGTTGGCGGTAGCGCCGTCCACCTTGAGCGACTGGGTCAGGAAGAACAGGGCATAGAACTGGCCCGAGTACCACACCACGGCCTGGCCGGCGGTCAGGCCGATCAGCGCGAGGATAACGATCTTCAGGTTTTTCCACTGGCCGAAGGACTCGGACAGGGGAGCTTTGGAGGTCTTGCCTTCGGCTTTCATCTTGGTGAAAGCCGGCGACTCATTCATGCTCAGGCGGATATACACCGACACGCCCAACAGCAGGATGGAGACCAGGAAAGGAATGCGCCAGCCCCAGTCCGCAAAGGCCGCTTCGCCCATGGCGGTACGTGTTCCCAGAATCACCACCAGCGACAGGAACAGGCCCAGCGTCGCAGTCGTCTGGATCCACGAGGTGTAGGCGCCGCGCTTGCCGTGGGGAGCGTGCTCGGCCACATACACTGCAGCGCCGCCGTACTCACCACCCAGTGCCAGGCCTTGCAACATGCGCAGGGCAATCAGGATCACGGGAGCCGCCACGCCGATGGTGGCGTAGTTGGGCAGCAGACCCACGATGAAGGTGGACAGGCCCATGATCAGGATGGTGATCAGGAAGGTGTACTTGCGTCCGATCATGTCGCCGAGTCGGCCGAACACCAGCGCGCCGAAGGGGCGCACGATGAAACCGGCAGCAAATGCAAGCAGCGCAAAAATGAAGGCTGAGCCTGCATCCAGTCCGCTGAAGAACTGCTTGGCAATGATGGCTGCCAGCGATCCGTACAGATAGAAGTCATACCACTCAAAAACAGTACCGAGCGAGGAGGCGAAAATCACCTTCTTCTGCTCGCCTGTCATGGGCGCGTTAGAGGCTGTTGTTGCCATGATGGGTCTCCAGATAATTGATACCTCCGACATGGAGGCTGGAGAGATTATTTTTCGGCACACTGACCTAGCTCTGACGTGAAACCAACAGGAGCTTGCGCGAAACTTATTGCCGCCTGACAACTCAAGGGAAAACCCA
>Ga0307516_10009129_pt1 | contig 11107 bp, 9 predicted proteins | sample 19_EM_MG_FD_203310 | JGI IMG/M metagenome (GOLD analysis project Ga0307516, IMG submission 203310) | Populus trichocarpa ectomycorrhiza microbial communities from riparian zone in the Pacific Northwest, United States - 19_EM | ecosystem: Host-associated > Plants > Roots > Unclassified | place...
TATTCGACCTGTCCGACACCCAGCTCGCGGAACGCTGCGCCCGCAGGGTCGAGGCCAGCGAATACCCCGGCTACCCTTGCCGCGTCAGCCTGCGTGATGCCGAGGTGGGCGAGGAACTGCTGTTGCTCCCGTACGACCACCAGCCCGCGGCCAGCGCCTATCGGGCGTCCGGGCCCATCTACGTGCGCCGGGGTGCCGAGCAAAGCATCCTGCCTCCTGGCGTGGTTCCCGAGCAGGCCGGCCGTTGCCTGTTGTCCATCCGCGCCTACGATGCCGAGCATCTGATCACCGTGGCCGATGTGGCCGAGGGGCCGCGCATCGCGGAGACGATCGAACAGTTCTTCGCGGACGAGCACGTGGACTACATCCATCTGCACTACGCCAAACGCGGTTGCTTCTTCAGCCTTGTCCGGCGCGCGCAAGCGCCGCATGGCCACCCCTGAACGCTGCCTCCCCCCAAGTCCCGGGGGTGGCGCCTCGCCGCGGGGGTAAGCGTTTGTGGCGCTGGCATGATGCCGGCCGGTGGCTCCGCATCGGGGCCCCGTGTTGCAAAGGACGTTGCCGATGTTGCCGTACGCCCCCCGATTTGCCGCGCTCGCGGCCGGTGTCCTGGTCCTGGGTCTGGGGGCCTGCGGCAAGCAGGGCGCCACGCTGGGGGAGGGCGGGTCCATCGTCACCGGCTCGGCCGGCCCGGCCGGTGCCGAATCGGCGGCCCGCGAACTCGTCAAGTGCGATGCACCGGTGGCTACGCTGGCGCTGATCGAGAACCCCAACGGCTACACCATGGTCGCCAGCAACGGCCTGCCGACCTCGCCGCTGCCGCTGGTGCGCCTGCTGGCCCAGCAGAGCGGGTGCTTCCGCGTCGTCGACCGGTCCGCCGGGCTGCGTGCCACGGTGCAGGAGCAGGAACTCAAGAACGCGGGCATCGTGCGCCAGAACAGCACGGTGGCCAAGGGCAAGGGCTATGAGGCGCAGTATTCGCTCACGCCCAGCCTCACCTTCAGCGAGCGGGATGCCGGCCGCGAGATCGGTGGCATCCTGGCCATGATCCCGGTGCTCAACAAGCTGGTGGGCGCGGCCGAACAGGTGAAGCTCAAGGAAGCCCAGGTGGCCTTGCTGCTCACCGACAACGAAACCACCGAACAACTGGCCGCTTCCACCGGCTCGGTGCGCGTCACCGATCTGGGCATGGGCGGCATGGTGCTGGGCAAGCTGGGAGGCGCAGCCGGCGCGGGCTGGAGCAACAGCAACGAAGGCAAGGTGATTGCCGCCGCGTTCGTCGATGCCCACAACCACCTGGTGAACCAGGTGCGCCTGCTGCAGGCCAAGGACCTGCCACCGCCGGTGGCCGTCAAGCCGGGCGGCAAGAGCTGAAAGGCGGCTGAGAGGCCAAGGGCACCGCCTCCGGCGCCGGCCCCCTGCGGTCACTCGACCGGCTTGATCCCCTCGAACAGCAGCCCGGCCGTGCGCGCCGTGTTGGGTGCCACCACGTGCAGTCTGCGCATGCTGGCGTCCAGGTAGGCGATGCCGATGTACGTCTGGCCCGCGCCGTTGCAGGGCAGTGCGGGGCCCAGGGTCACGGAGAGACTGTAGGCATTGGCGTCCGTCCGGGGCTGCACCGCTCCGCTGACCGTGCACCCCGCCACCACGCCTGTGACCGCACCGGTGCGGGCGATGGTGAGCGTGGCGTCCTGTGCGCCCTGCAGCCAGGCCGCGGACCCGCTGTAGCTGCCGGCCACGATGTCCAGCGACGCCGGCAGGCTGTAGGTGGCGTCATAGACGGCCTGGAACTGCGTGACCGCACCGTTGGCGAAGGTGACGGTGCCGCCGAGCGCGGCGCCGGGCGTGTAGCTGCCCTCCACGGCGACCGACTGCACGCCGGTGCCTTCCAGGTTGAAGTCCCTGGCATCGGGAGAGGACCAGCGGGTGGCACCGGCGCGCGCCTTGCCTTGCAGCGCCCCGGCCACCAGCACCGGGGCGCCGGGTGCCGTGTACCGCAGGTAGTAGGTCCCGTCGCCGAGCACCACGCCGCTGAGGGTACGGCCGGAGGCGGTGGACCCGGTCCACAGGCCTTGCACGGCCGAGGGGACCGGGGGCGTGGTGTCGGCGGGGGGGGCCGGGGCATCGTCGTCTCCACCGCAAGCGGACACGGCCAGCAAGGCGGCCAGCAGGGCGGCGGCCGGCAGGAGCGGGAGGGTCTTCATGGGGCGGGCCTTTTCTCTTGGATGGGCAGATGGGTCACAGGGTAGGCAGCCCGCGCCGCTGCCGCTGCCCTTGATGCGAAGCCGGCCCTCTGGATGCGAACCTGGGGACGCGAACCCGGCGCCGCCGCGCACCCCCTGCAGCGGTCGGCAGGCTCTCAGCCGTGCCACCGCAAATGGCGCATGGGATGAATCTCGTAGCGTCCCCCACCGTGGATCACCATGGGATCCTGCGACCTCGTCGCGAGGAAGTCAGCGCGGGGCGGTATGAACTTGCGCAGGGGGTATTCGTCTCCGGTTTCCCTAGACAAACTCGATGTGCTTGCGCAACGGCAACTCGCGAACGCGCTTGCCGGTGGCGACGAAGATGGCGTTGGCCAGCGCCGGGGCAGCAGGCGGCACGCCGGGTTCGCCGATACCTTTGATGTGCCCGGTGGTCTGCAAAGCCTTCGTCACGACCTGTGGTGTCTGATACAGGCGCAGGCTCGGGTAGTCGTGGAAGTTGGTCTGCTGGGGGGCGCCGTCGGCGTAGGTGAGTTCACCCAGCATCGCGTGGCCCAGGCCCCAGATCACCCCGCCCGCCATTTGCGCGTCCAGGTTCACGGGGTCCAGCACCTGGCCCACTTCGGCCACCACGAAGGCCTTGTCGATGCGGATGCCCTTGGGGGTGGCCGTGACCTCCACCACCTCGGCCACCGGCACACCAAACGACAGCGTGAAGGCCAGCCCGCGACCGCGCCCCTTGGGCAGCGGCGTGCCCCAGCCCGCCAGTTCACCCACCGCCTGCAGCACCCGCCGGGAGGGTTCGTGCGAGCACAGGCGCAGGCGCTCCGCCAGCGGGTCGGCGCCGGCGGCGAGGATCAGTTCGTCCAGAAAGCATTCGTGCAGGAAGCCGTTGCCCGACGCCCCCACCGACCGCCATGAACTGACCGGCACCATCTCCGGCACACGGTAGCCGGTGACCCGGTAGTGGGGGATGGCAAAGGGCTGGTCCCAGGCGCCGGCCACGATGGCCATGTCGGGGCCCGGGGTCGGCTGGTTCTGCCGCCCCAATTGCGACGCGTTGACCGACTGCGCGGCGATGCTCAGGTCGTAGGCGTGCACCTGCGCGTTCGCGGCCACGCCGCGTGCGCGGGCAATGGCCAGCGGGCGCGGGAAGTCGTGCGCCATGTCCTCCTCACGGCTCCAGGTCATCTTGATCGGCACACCGGGGTGCGCTTGGGCCAGTGCCACCGCCTGGCGCACGTAGTCGTCCTCCAGCCGGCGGCCGAAGCTGCCGCCCATGATCTGCACGTGAACGTGGATCTGCTCTTCGGCGAGCCCGCTCACGGCCGCTGCACCCGTGACGACGAAGCGCGGGATCTGCGTGCCGGTCCAGATGTCCAGCCGCCCGTCCTTGAGCAGCACCACGGCGTTCATCGGCTCCAGCGGCGCGTGCGCCAGGTAGGGCACGCGGTACTCAGCCTGGAGCACCTGGGGCGGCTCGGCAGCCTTCAGGGCCGCCTCGACATCGCCTTCGTCCTTTTGCCGGCTGTCGCGGCGTTCGTCGGTGAAGGACGCAGCCGCTTGCTGGAACATGGCGTCCGTGGTCAGGGGGTAGGGCGCGGCGCCCCATTCGATCTCCAGCAGGCCGGCGGCCTGGAAGGCGCGCCAGGTGTTGTTGGCGATCACGCCCACGCCCCCCGCGATGGGCACGACCTTCAGCACGCCCTTGCCGGCCTCGGCCTTCTGGGTGTCCAGGCGCTTGACGCCGCCGCCACGGCGCGGGTTGGTCCGCACTGTGGCGTACACCATGCCCGGCATGCGCAGGTCAATGCCGTACACCGCCGTGCCGGTGGACTTGCTCACCATGTCCAGCCGCTGCATCGGCTTGCCGAGCAGCCGCCATTGGCTGGTGGGCTTGAGCGTCACGTCCGACGGGGGGGTGAGCTTGCCTGCAGCCGCGGCCAGCGCGGTGTAGGGCAGGCGCTTGCCGTCGGGCGTGATCACATGGCCATCGGCGGTGGTGAGCTGCGCGACGGGCGTGCCCGTCTGTTGGGCCGCCGCGGCCAGCAGCATCTGCCGCGCCACGGCACCGGCCACACGCAGCCGGTCGAACGCATCGGGCACGGTGGACGAACCGCCGGTGACCTGAAGCCCCAGCAGCTTGCCCATGACGCCAGCGGCGCCGCGCCCGGTGCGGGCCATGAAGCTGTCGCTGGTGGCCGCAATGGGAAAGCCTTCGGCCGCCACCGTGCCGTTGTAGTAGGCCGCACTCGGCGGCCCGGGCTCCACCAGGAACTGGCCCCAGGCGACATCCAATTCCTCGGCGATCAACGCCGCCTGCACCGAGTACGCCCCCTGGCCCAGATCGGCGCGCGGGGTGATGAGGGTGATGCCGTGCGCATCGATGCGCACATAGGGGTTGAGCGTGGCGGCACCCTCGGGCAGGTCCTTCAGCAAGGGGTTGGCCGGGTCGCGCTGGTAGAAATACGCGCCGACCGCCAGACCGGCGGCCAGGCTGGTGGCCACGGCGCCGGTGCCGATCAGGAAGGTGCGCCTGGCAATGCGTGCGATGTTGGCCATGGTTTCAAGCGCCCTTCAGATGCGACGCGGCGGTCTTCACCGCCTGGCGGATGCGCGGATAGGTGCCGCAGCGGCACAGGTTGCCCGACATGACCTGGTCGATCTGTTCGTCACTGGGGTTCGGCTCGTAGGCCAGGAAGGCCGCGGCCGCCATGATCTGGCCGGCCTGGCAGTAGCCGCACTGAGCCACCTGATGCTCGATCCAGGCCCGCTGCACCGCATGCAGCGCGTCGGGGCGGCCCAGGCCTTCGATGGTGGTCACCGGAGCCTGCACAGCACCCACGGGCATGGAGCAGGAGCGCACCGCCGCGCCGCTGATGTGCACGATGCAGGCACCGCACTGCGCCATGCCGCAGCCATACTTGGGGCCTGTGATGCCGAGTTCGTCGCGCAGCACCCACAGCAGCGGCATCTCGGGCTCGACCTCCACCAGGTGGTCCTTGCCATTGACGGTCAGTTTCATTGTTTGGGTTGCTCAGTGGAGTCCGGTGGGTAGGTGTCGGCAATGAACTTGACCGCTTCAGGGTTGACTACTCATGCCACACGGGATCAGCCGCGCGTTTTCAGATGAAGCATGGAATGGTGCTCATAGTGACCCACACCATTCACTATGATGGGATCTGCCGAGGTGATTGCAGAGATCTCCTGGTCATCGGAGATTGTGAACAGCGATAGACCGTAGCCACCAGAGGGATCCATCACGGGGCCATGCGCGACAACCAGGCCCTGTTCAAGGAGCTTGTTCAAATAAGCTCCATGCTGTTTCATCCATTCCTGCTCATCGGCAGACAGGGTTGCCAGAAAATCCGCGCGCGGCGGAATGAATTTGCACAGGTAGTATTTCATCTTGTCAGGCCGTTTTCACGCTCTTCAGGATCGACCCTTCAAACATCTTGGGTGCGTAGCTTTGCAGAAACAGAATCATGCGGGTCATTTTCCCCACGGGATTGCTGAACTTGGGTTCCTTCGTACCTATCAGCCTGGCAATGGTGTTGACCACCGCATCGGGTGCTTCTGCTTCGTCGATGCCTTTTTGCGTGGCGGCGTTTGCCTGCTTGCGGTACGCGTTGTAGTCGGCAATTCTGCCGTTGCCGGCAGAGACGGCATTGTGGCCGAGGTTTGTCTTGAACCAGACAGGCTCAACCATGCTGACTTTGATATTGAATTGATCCAGCTCGAAGCGCAGGGACTTGAAGTAACCCTGAACGGCATGTTTCGAGGCCGTGTAGTAAGACAGGTTCGGCGGGCCGATCAAGCCCACGATGGAACTGACCGTGATGATTTGCCCCTGCTTTTGCGCCCTGAAGTGCGGCAGCAAGGCATTTGTCACCTTCACCGTGCCCCAGAAGTTGGTTTCGAACTGCTTTCTGCCCAGGTCCATGGGGGTTTCTTCGGCAATGCCGGTGACCATGTAGCCTGCGTTGTTGACCAGCACATCCAGCTGTTTGGTGAGCCGGAACAGCTCGTCGGTAAACGATCGGATGGAGCTGTCGTCGTCAATATTGAGACGCAGCAGCTCGAACGGCACCTCGCCTGCGTATTTTTCCGGCTCACGACTGGTGCCGATGACAATGAAACCTTGCTGATGAAGGTGGTTGGCAAGCATCAGTCCAAAACCTGATGAGGCCCCGGTGATCAAGACGGTCTTCTTCATTTCGATGTTCTCCGCAGTGCGCTTGACGCTTGAGATTGAGTGATTAGCAAACGCTTGCGCTCAGCCTCTCAGGCCTTGCGCGTGCCCTTGACGAACGCGGCAATCTGCGCGGCAGCCATCTCCGGCAGTTGATGGTGCGAGGCGTGGCCGGCACGTGCGTAGGTGATCAGGTTCAGCGTGGGCAGCTGGCCGCCCAATGCGTACCAGTTCTCCACCGGCACCGAGAGGTCGTGGTCGCCGCCCAGATGCAGGATCGGCACGTTCGTATTCTTCAGCGCCTGCAGCACCTCGTCCGACGGGAACATCGGGTTCGGTGGGGACTGGGGAACCTGCGCCAATGCCCATTCCACCGGCACCTCGGGGCTGCGGCCGCTCTTGCGGGCAAAGAGGCGCGCGAACGAGCGCTGCGAGGCCGCGCGGCTGGCCGCGTCCTTGGGTTCGAAGAACATGGTGGTGTATTGCTCCAGGGTGGCGGGGCCCTGCGCAGCCAGGTCATAGAAGAGCTGCTCACCCGGCTTGACGAGCTTGCCGGGCGGTGTGGTCGAGATCAGCACGGCGTGGCTGACGCTGGCCCCGAACATGGCCAGGTAGATCTGCGCGACGATGCCGCCGAAGGACCAGCCGCCGATCACGACATCCTTCAGGCCCAGCGCGTCGATCAGCTCCTTGGTGTCCTTCACCATGGACGCCGGGTTGTAGGACCTTTCGCCCGTCGAAAGACCCAGGCCCGAATGGTCGAAGGTCACGACCTGAAAGCCCTGGGCTGCCAAGGCGTCGATGAAGGCCGGATCCCACAGGTCGAGCACGCCGCGGAAGCGATGGGACAGCACGATGGGCTTGCCTTTCCCCACCGAGCGGTAGGCCAGCTTGCGACCCCCGACCTCGACAAACAGCGTAGGCACCGAGTCAGCGCCTCGGCCCGTTGCCATTGCCGGCGTGGACAAGGCAAGCGCGGAGAGTGCCGCGGCGCCGGTGGCAAGGGCGTGTCGGCGCGTCGCGGGGGCCGGCTCGTCGTTCGGCGTGGAGGGCGCGGCAATGCGGGAATCGGAGGGGGTCATCGGCCTGTTCCTGAAGTGAGGGTGCATGCATGGCACTGTGCCGACACCACGGATTGAACGCACTCGCGGAACGCGCCAGATTGCCTGCAGAACGCGCCAGCAGGGTGGGCGGGGTGGCGCGTTGAGCGGGTGCTCTGGCGCAGGGACACGACGCAGGCGTGGGCGGGCCGGCGTCTCGCCGGCCACACCCGGGTCCGTCAGTGCTGGGGTTTCGTTGACGCCGAACGCACCGCTTGCGGGGTGGTCCCCGTCCACCCTTGGAACGCTCGAACGAAGGAGTTGGGATCTTCGAAGCCCAGCAGGAACGAGATCTCCGTCCCTGACATCGTCGAGTTTTGCAGGTAGTGGTGTGCGAGCGAATTGCGCAACGCATCGAGCGTCTGCTGGAAGCTGCTGCCTTCTTCCTTCAGCCTGCGCTGCAGGGTGCGGGTGCTGACGCCGAGTTTGCGGCACACCGCCTCCATCGACAGCTCACCGGCCGGCAAGGCCTCGAGCAGCGCGCTGCGCACCCGTTCGATGGTGCTGGCGTGCCGGTCCAGATCGGCCAGCCGTTGCCGCAGAGCGGGCTCGAAGAACGACCACATGCCGTGGTTCGCGGTCAGGAAGGGGCGCTGCGTGTCTTCGGCCGCAAACACCACCGTGGCCACCGGCAGGCGGCTCACCGACACGCCGAAGTAATCGGCATACGCCCGCGCATCGCCCGCCGACATCGCCGGCAGAGGCCAACCCACCTGCAGCGGGCGCACGGGGCTGCGTGTGGCCATCCGCGCCAGTTGCACGAAGAACACCAGCTTGAACGCCACCAGCACCGGCGGGGGCACCAGGGCCCGGTCGAGGAACTCCAGGATGACTTTGGTGCGCCGGGTGGTGCGCTCGATCTTCAGCGCCATTGGCCCGCTCAAGCGCTTGAACTTGGCGAGCCGGCCCAGCGCGCCATTCATGTGTTCGCTGCACAGGGCGACGAAGAGTTCCGGGTCGAACCAGTCGGCGGACATCTTCTGCGCAAAGCGCAAAGGCGCCGGCCCACCCGCCGTGCCGGCCTCGGCCTCGATGGCTTCCCACAACCTGAAGTAGGTGGCCGAATCGAGGCGCGCGCTCTCGCGCGCCAGCAAGTCGCCGGGAAGCTGCGCGCGGCGCAACACGTTGGCCCCGTTCACGCCGGCATCCTGCATCAGCACCTGCCACCCGGGCCACACCGCAAAGCTGCCTGCATGGGCGAGGCGGCCACCTGGCGCGCCGGAGTCTTCCTTGGGGTCAAAGTGCATCGGCCGAGTCTATGCAGCACAGCGCGCCAATGCACTAGCCAAAAGCGCCAATTGCCCGGTGCACGATGGCGCATTCTGCGGACAATTTGGCGCCCTCGGCCCGGCCTGGTGCCTGCGCGCGCGTTCAGCGCGACGGCCGGCAGGCCCGTTCCATGGGCGAGGCCAGGCCGCCCCGAGCCTGCTACTCCACCTCGTGCGGAAAATGCCGCAGCACGCTGTCAAACACATTCGGCGCCGCCCGCCCCAGCCCGCACATCGACCATTCGTGCATCGCCGCCGACAGGTCGCCCAGCAGGTGGGCATCCCAGGCCGGCTTGTCGATCAGCTCCGACGCCTTGGCCGTGCCGTGGTGGCAGGGGGCGCACTGGCCGCACGACTCGTGCTTGAAGAACCGCATCATCTGCCGCGCAGCGCCGGCGGCGGTGTCGTGGTCTGACAGCACGATGACCCCGGCCGAGCCGGTGGCGCAGCCATAGGGCTGCAGGCTGTCGAAGTCCAGCGGCACGTCGGCCAGCGCCGCCGGCAGGATGCCGCCCGATGCCCCGCCCGGCAGGTAGGCGTACAGCGTGTGGCCGTCCTGCATGCCGCCGCAGTATTCATCGACCAGCTCGCGCAGCGTGATGCCGGCCGGCGCGCGCTTGACGCCCGGCTCCTTCACGCGGCCCGACACCGAATAGTGGCGCAGCCCGTGGCCACTGTGGCGGCCTTGCGCGGCGAACCAGTTGCCGCCTTTTTCAAGCAGCTCGCGCACCCAGTACAGCGTCTCGAAGTTGTGCTCCAGCGTGGCATGGCCAAAGAGGCCCGCCTGCGCCACCTCGGGCGGCCGCTGCCGCGGCAAGCCGCGCCGGCCTTCGATCGAATCGATCATGGCTGACTCTTCGCCGCAGATGTAGGCACCACCGCTGCGGCGCAGGTGGATCTCCGGCAGCCCGGTCACCGGCAGTTCCTGGCGCAGCGTCTCCAGCTCCTGGGTGAGCACCTCGCGGCAGCCGTGGTAGTCGTCGCGCAGGTAGACGTAGACCGCCGAGATGTCCACGGCCCAGGCGGCAATGAGCAGGCCTTCCAGAAAGCGGTGCGGGTCGGACTCCAGCAGCACGCGGTCCTTGAAGGTGCCCGGCTCGCCCTCGTTGATGTTCACCGCCATCAGCCGCGGCGCCGGCTCGGCGCGCACGATGCGCCACTTGCGGCCCGCAGGGAAGCCACCGCCACCCAGGCCGCGCAGGCCCGAGGCGTCCAGCACCGAGAGCACCGACTCGACATCGCGCCCGCCTGTGACACAGTCCTGGAACAGGCGGTAGCCGCCGGCGGCGCGGTAGGCGTCGTAGTCGATGTAGTCGCGGAACTGCCGCGGCGCGGGCCAGACCAGGCCGGCGGTCACGGCGGCCGACACGCCTTCCACACGGGCCGGCGCCACGGGGTTCTGGCCCACCATGACGGCGGGCGCCTGTTCGCAGCGGCCCACGCAAGGCGCGGCGATCACGCGCACCGAGGCGCCCAGCAGCGCGGGCAGGCGCTCCAGCAAGGGGCCGGCACCGGCCATGGTGCAGGAGAGGCCGTCGCAGACCCGCACCGTCACGGTGGCGGGGGGCGTGGCGCCTTCCCTCACGATGTCGAAGTGCGGGTAGGCCGCGGCCACCTCAAAGACCTCGGCCCGCGGCAGGCCCATCTCCAGTGCCAGCGCGGCCAGGTGGGCGGCTGGCAAGTGGCCATGCAGGTCCTGGATCTTGTGCAGGTGCTCCACCAGCAGGTCACGCCGGCGCGGGCCCTCACCCTCGCCCAGCAGGGCGTGCACCTCCTGCTGCACCGTTTCGTCCACGCGCCGGCCCCTTGAGGCGCCGTGCCTGCGCGGCCCGCCGGGTTGTGCGTGGGTGGCGGTGATGGGAATGACTGGATGGTTCATCACTGTCCCCTCTGTGCAGAGGCCCGGCGTTGTGCGCCAGCCTGCACTCAAATGACGCGCTGTTCGCGCAAGGCGGCCACGTCGTCCCGGCTGTAGCCGAGTTGCCGCAGCACTTCTTCGGTATGTTCGCCCAGCAGCGGCGACCGGGTCACCTCGGTCGGGCTGTCGGACATCTTGATGGGGTTGCCCACGGTGAGGTACTTGCCGCGCGTGGGGTGGTCGACTTCGACGATGGTGCCGGAGCTGCGCAGCGACGCGTCGGCGGCGATCTCCTGCATCGAAAGCACCGGCCCGCACGGGATGTCGTGTTCGTTCAGGATCGCCATGACCTCGAACTTGTCGAGCGTCATGGTCCAGCGCTCGATGCGGTCGAAGATGGGCTTCAGGTGCAGCAGCCGCGCGCTGGGCGTGGCGTAGGCCTCGTCGTTGATCCAGCTTCCCTCGCCGATCACCTGGCACACCGC
>Ga0307516_10009130_pt1 | contig 11106 bp, 8 predicted proteins | sample 19_EM_MG_FD_203310 | JGI IMG/M metagenome (GOLD analysis project Ga0307516, IMG submission 203310) | Populus trichocarpa ectomycorrhiza microbial communities from riparian zone in the Pacific Northwest, United States - 19_EM | ecosystem: Host-associated > Plants > Roots > Unclassified | place...
CCGACGACGTTGCCACGCGGGTCCCCGCGGGGCGTGTCGGCACCGACGAAGACATGGCGGGGGCCGCAATCTATCTCGCCTCGCGCGCCGGCGACTACGTGGTCGGCGCCACCATCGCGGTCGACGGCGGCATCGTCTACGCCAATCCGGGCATCAAGGGCGAGGGCTGGGACTGAGGACCGATCGTAACGGATTGCCTTCGGAGGGCGCGAACCTGGTCGGCCGAGACAGACGACCGCTTCAAACCGCCGAATAACGCTCCAGGTCGAGGGCAAGCGCGTGGAGCGGTTGCTCGTTTCCGATTTGGGCCATCCAGCACCAAAGTTCGAGCACAAAATAGAGGTGATAGAACTCCAGCATCTGCGACCATTGCTGCCGTCCCGTGTCGCCGTAACCTTCCAGCAGAGCGTTGCGGTCCGCCGCATTCAGATAGAAAAGTGCCTTGGCCAGGTCCATGAGGGGATCCCCCGCCAGCGCGCCCTCGAAGTCCAAGACACCGGAGAGCCTGACGCCGTGATCCGTGATCTCGGCAAGCAGGTTTCCCGCGTGAAGATCATTGTGGCAGAGCACCGGATCAGAGCATTCGTGCAGCATATGCACACGCGTCGAAAAATATGCGGCGATCCGCCGCGCGAGATCGGCGGAGCCGCCTCGGTCCGTGAATTCCTTGAGCTTCCTATCGCATTGATGTGACAGGTAGTCGCGATTGGTCACATGCGCCGTCCAGATTCCGCGCGGGCCGATGTATCCGAAGGCTTCCATGGGAATGCGATGAAATTCGCGAAGCAAACGTCCAATCTGCCGGTACGCCGAGACTCGCTGATCCCCGGCCAGGGTCGCCTCGAGGCCTCCCAATGTCGACCCCGGAAGCTTGGTCATTAGGACAAAATTAAGATCAAGCAGACTCTTCGAGTCGTCGGCCAGCAATATGCGCGGTGCCGGCACACTGAGACGGCCTTGAACCAGAGAGATGACGGTTACCTCCTTCTGCATCTTCCAATGCAGGGAGTCGGGATACACTTTCAGGACAACCGGTGGCTTGTCCTGGACGAACGCGATTTCGTATGTTGCGGCAATCTCGCCACCATGAATGTTGCGAACGGCCGTAACCGTGTGACCGACCAAGACGCCATCGACGATTGCCTGGGCTGCAATCACCGGCACCTGGAGATCGAGGCGAACGCTCATGAGCCGGCCGAGGTCGGACTAAGGTAACTCGTCCCTTTAATTGCCTTCAGCGCCATCCGCTTGCAAGAGTGCGATCGCTGCGCTTGTCGTCGCTCAGGCCGCTTCAGTGCGCCCTGCGGAAGGGCGATGGCTGGGACACCTAAGGCATTCGCAATCGCGGCTGCCATCCCCGCACCGGGTCGGTCTGTGACCCACCCGCGCCGTCGCGTGTGGCGAGGCCTTTGATTCCCGACGAAATAGAAACATTCCGACACATCACGTTAAGAAGCCTTCCCCAATTTGAGAGCGGACGGCCCCCCGCGAACCGATCTCGCTCACCTTGAGGACAAGACCTTGCAAGCTTTGCCCAGGCTATCTGCCCGCTACCCTTTCGCAATCTTTGTCCTGGCCTTCGCCACCCTGTCCTACCAGGTCCTGATCACCCGTTTCTTCAGCGTGGTCCTCTACTACCATTTTGCCTTTGCAGCCATTTCGCTGGCCATGCTCGGCCTGACACACGGCGCCATTGCCGTTTACAAGGATCCCGGCCGCTACGCGCCCGACCGTGTGGACGTGGAGTTCGCCCACCACGCCTGGCGGTTCGCGGTGAGCGGCGTCGGGGCCATGGTGATTTTCCTGTGCCTGCCGCTGGTCGTTCCCGCAGACTACCTGCTCGGGGCGCTCGCTCTCGCGGCGCTGGCATTCGTCATCCCCTTCGGCGAAAGCGGCGTTTGCATCACGCTTCTGCTGACGCGCCTGCCCTATCGCGGCGGCCGGCTCTATGCGGCCGATCTCACGGGCGCAGCGCTTGGATGCCTCGGCATCATCTTCGCCTTGCTGGTGGTCGATCCCGTCAGCGCCACATTCTGGATCGCAGCCTTTGCCGCCGGTTCAGGCTGGGTGGTGGCACGAGATAGTCTTGATGGCAGCAGTCGGCTCCTGAGCGGCGCGGCCGCGCTCACGCTGGCGGCCGCGGCTGTCGTGCACAGCGGACTTGACGTTGCCGGCCAAAGCCATCTCGGCGTGTTCTGGGCCAAGGGCCAGGAGCAGTCGAACACGCTGTTCGAGCGCTGGAATACCTATTCGCGCGTCCGCGTCACGCCGAACAAGGACAAGGACAACGTCCCGTTCGGCTGGGGCTTCGCCCGTGCGCCGGAGACGATGATCGAGCAGAAATATCTCGATATCGACGCGGATGCTGCGACCGTGATCACGAGGTTCGACGGCGACCTTGCGAAGCTGTCCTTCCTCAAGAATGACGTCATCAACTCCGCCTACCTGATCCAGCCGCCGACCGACGTCGCGATCATCGGCGTGGGCGGCGGTCGTGACATTCTGTCCGGCCTCCTGTTCGGCGCCAGGAAGATCAGCGGGATCGAGATCAATCCCGCCATTTTCGAGGTGCTGACCGACAAGTTCGCCGATTTCTCGGGCCATCTCGATCGCCAGCCCGGCGTTACTCTGACCAATGCCGAAGCGCGCAGCTATATCAACCATTCGTCCGAGCGCTACGATCTGGTGCAGATTTCGCTGATCGACACCTGGGCCGCGACGGTCGCCGGCGGATTGACGCTCACGGAAAACCGCCTCTATACGGTGGACGCGTGGAGCGACTTCTATCGAGCGCTGAAGCCGGGCGGCCTTTTGTCGGTCTCGCGATGGTTCGGCCTGGATGCCTATCGCGGCGAGTTCCACCGCCTCATCGCCATCGCAGTCAAGGCACTCGAACGCCAGGGTGTGCCCGCGACCGAGCTGGCGCGGCATGTGATCGCGTTGAACGTCGGCAATATCGTCACGGTGATCACCCGCCCGGACGCCTTCACCGATGCACAGTGGACCGGCGCCCGCGAGCGACTTGAGGCTCAGGGCTTCAAGATCATCCTGGCACCCGGCATCGCATTCGACGACATCACGTCGACGCTGATGTCCGGCAAGGCAGACCCGGCCTACTTCGCGTCATTGCCAGCGAACATCGCGGCTTCGACCGACGACAATCCGTTCTTCTTCTTCACCCAGCGCTTCTCGCAGCTGCTCGCCAATCCCTGGGCGGCCATTACCGAAAACAACGCGCCGGTCTCGATGACCTTGCTGCTGCTGTTCGTCGCGCTCGGCGCCTGTGTCACCTACATCGTCCTTCCCTTTGCCCGTCTCGCACGGCGCATGCCGCTCACGGAGCTGACGCCGCCCGTCGCCTATTTCAGCGCGATCGGCATGGCCTTCATGCTGATCGAAATATCCCAGATGCAGCGGTTGATGGTGTTTCTCGGGCATCCCGTCTACGGGCTCGGCGTCGTGCTGTTCACGATCCTGATCTGCAGCGGGATCGGCAGCGCGACGGTCGGCGCGCTTGCGCCTCGTCGGGGTGCAGTGACCGGGAGGTTGGCGGCCCTGCTGGCCACGCTCGCCCTCACCGGCGTGTTGACGCCGCTGGTCACCGCATGGACCCGGTCGGAAGCGACCGACGTTCGGATCCTGGTGTCGGCATTGCTTCTGGCGCTGCCCGCGTTCTGCATGGGAATGATGTTCCCGCTCGGGCTCAATATCTGGCGGCGGAACGCCGACCTTCTGCCGTTCTTCTGGAGCGCCAACGGGATTACGTCGATGTTGGCGTCGGTGCTGGGCATGGCCCTGTCGATCGAATTCGGCATCGCCAACACCTATGCGATCGGCGTCGGCTTCTATGTCGTCGCCGGGGCCATGCTGGTCATGGGCCGTCAGGCGACCCCGATGAGCGCAGCGGCGGCCGTGGCGACTGGAGACCACGACCTGATGCGCCCCGGTGATTGCGGCCTTGCGCCAGATCCCCTCGCACCATCGATCCAGGCGACCGAGAGCGAATTGATCGCCACCATCAAGACCGCGATGCCGCTTGAAGCCACCAGGCTGACCCGCACCGAAGAGATGCCGTAAGCTCGGCCGGAAGCGCGTCAGTAGGTCTCGACGTGGTAGCGGCCGGCTTCGCGCATGGTCGACTTCAGCGCGGCCCAGTCGACCGACGCGCCGCGGCAGACATCGGCGAAGGCTTCGTTGACGCCACTTTCCATGCCCTTGAGGCCGCAGCCCGCGCAGCGATCGCCATCGGGGCGCTACGAGGCCCAGGTTCAGCAGCTCGAAACCACGTCCAGTGCGTCGCCGTCAACCCGCAAAGACCTGCGGCAGCCGCCAATCCGCTTTCGGGGTATTGCGGACAAGGCTGGACTTGCTGCGGGCTCAATCCGAGCGGACATTGGCGGACTTCGCTGCGCCTATGGCTGCTCCCAGAAGGCTTGCATTCAACGAAATCCGGCTACTGAGTTCTCAAAGCTGTGGACCCGATAGGCTCGGTTCACGCTCTGCTCGGAAAACATTACTATAGAGGTTTGCTATCCATTGACGCCCGCTCGAGGTGATATTGAGATAGCGTATCGCCGTCTGAATTTGCGGAGCGACGTTATTCCAATAGAACTGCGGGTACTTGTAAACGACGTCCGCGGGCGTTTCGTAGCCAAGCTTTTTGTTCAAGCCGATTTCCTCAAACTCGTAAAACAGAGCATTTGACTTTCTCAGGTAGTTGGGATCGCCGAGTTGACCGATAAGGTCGGCAGCGCGCAGCAACATACCTTCCTCTTCAATCAGTTCGTCGTTCGAGGATGCTGCGTAGGGGAAGCGCGTATATTCGATCGCTCGGGCAATTCGGCCAGCGTCAACTTCTTCGACGTCGGCGAGGCGCTCGGAGACGAACAACTTTGAGCGATCCACATGATAGGGTGCGAGCGCGGCATCGGACGACCCTCGCGGCAGACGAACCGTGCGACCGCTCAGATCTGCGACATAGGACTCATCGCCATCTCCTTGAAGGATTCCGCGCACGTATCCGATGTCATGGGTGAGGCACGCCAAAGTGAAATTCGCATATTCGACGGCTGTCGTCGTCCGCAACATCATTCGTCCCATTAGGATGTCGTGCCCTGCAAGGGTAACGAGCATCGAATGCTCAACGTTGTGATACAGGGCGTCGCTGTTACCAATGCACTCCAATGTGAGCTTGGCTGCAAAAGGAAGAACTTCAGTCAAGCGGGCTTGTGAAGAACCAAACCGATCTCTTGTATCTGATGTCAGAAACGACGCTAAAGCCTGCGCTACCAGTTCTGGAATTGTGATCATCTGAACACCCATCTCGGTGTGCGCCGTGGTCTGGAAAAACTCCTTCGTCGGGGCCTCATGATAGCACATCAAGGTGGCCACGCGGGTGCCGGCCGGGCGCATCGGTACCGACGATGACATGGCTGGAGCTGCGATCCATCTGACGTCGCGCGCCGGCGACTATGTGGACGGGGCTACCATCGCGGTCGACGGCTGCATCCTCTACGCCAATCCAGGCATCAAGGGGGAAGGTTGGGCCAGCTAAGGGCGTCAGCTGCGGGGGATCGAACTGGTCGTCCGCGCGCGCATTGTGGTTTCTGGATCGACAGGTCAGGTAATCAGCGGGGGAAGATGGCTAGTACCGTCTCGCCGTGACGGCGGCCGCCAGCCGACCACGCTATCGCGGGTTGTTTTCCAATGTTGCCTTGATTTCTGCACTATTATGGCAACATATGGAGACATTGGAACGCTGGGGAGAACGGACGGTGCCGAAATACAGGTGCGCGTTGTTGCTTCTGGGGGTGCTCGGGCTCGGCGGTTGCATGCAAGCGACGCTCGCACCATCGTCGAATGCTTCTTTCACCCCGAGGGACCGGCAATTGCTGGCGCATCCGCCTTATGCCCAGGCGAGCGTTCCAGAAGCCTATCGCCGACACATCGTCGATTATCAGCGCAAAGAGGCGCCGGGCACGATCCTGGTCGATTCCGATGCGCGCTACCTCTACTACGTCATGCCGGAAGGCAAGGCGATCCGCTATGGCGTCGCGGTGGGCGAGGAAGCTATGGCCTGGTCCGGCGTCGCTACGATTGGCAAGATGGCAGAATGGCCTGATTGGATCCCCACGCCCGAGATCCAGGCGCGGCTCGGCCCCTACCCGGCACGCGTTCCCGGAGGTCCGGCTAATCCGCTGGGCGCGCGGGCGCTCTATCTGTACGAGGGCAGCAAGGACACCCTGTACCGCATCCACGGCACCAACCAGCCGGAATATATCGGCCAGGCGATATCATCCGGCTGCATCCGCATGACCAACGAGGATGTCATCGATCTCTTTGAGCACGTGAGGCAAGGCACGACGGTGGTCGTCCTCCCGCCGCGTCAGAGCACATTGGCGGGGTTTGGCCCCCGCATCTGATCAGACACGTGCCTATCCGTCTCTAGTAGGTCTCGACATGATAGCGGCCGGCCTCGCGCATGGTGACGCGGAGCGCGGCCCAGTCGACCGAAGCGCCGCGGCAGACGTCGGCGAAGGCTTCGTTGACGCCGCTTTCCATGCCCTTGAGCCCGCAGACATAGACATGCGTGTTCGGATCGTTCAGCAGCGCCGCCACGGTCGCGGCCTCGGAGCGGATACGATCCTGGACATAGGTTCGAGGCTGTCCCGGCACCCGTGAATAGCAGAAATGCTTGCCGAGCAGCTTTTCCGGCACCTTCTGCAACGGCCCGAAATAGGGCAGTTCCTCAGGGCGCCGCGCGCCGAAGAACAGCAGCAGCCGCCCCGGCGCATCCGGCATGTCGCGACGACGGCGCTCGGTGAAGGCGCGGAACGGCGCCGAACCGGTGCCGGTGCAGATCATGATGATGTTGGCGGCGGGATCGTTGGGATACAGGAAGGTCGCGCCGAACGGCCCGGTCACCTCGACCTTGGCGCCGCGCGGCAGGTCGCACAGATAATTCGAGCAGACCCCGCCGGGCTCGCGCTTGACCGTCAAGGCCAGGTTACCCGCATTCGGTTTCTCGCCGTCGCGGGCGCTCGCCACCGAATAGAGCCGGACCAGATGCGGCTTGCCGTCGGCTGTGGTTCCCGGTGGGACGATGCCGATGCTCTGGCCTTCCAGCACCGGGAACGGAAGATCGCCGAAATCCAGGATGATGTGACGCACATCCGACTCGGCGCCCGCCTCGGTCAGGCGGAAGTTTCCGGTGACCGTCGCGGTCGCCGGCTTGTTGCGGTTGTAGAGATTGACCGTCGGCTTGCTGGCCGAATGCGGCGCGACCGGCTTGCCGCCAAGGCCCTTGCGCGCCTCCTCGAGCAGCCCTTCGATTTCCTGCTCGAGCGCCTCGATGGTCCCGGAATCGGCGGCTTCCAACTCTTCCTGCGCCGGCAATTCGCTCCAGGAGAACTGCTCCGCGAGCGAATAGGGCGTCGTCACCACGCGCCAGTTATCGATCGAGCCGGTCGGACACGGCGAAATGCAATCCATGCAGTGATTGCAGATCGAGGCATCGACGACATAATTGTTGCCGTCATGCGTGACCGCGTCGACCGGACATGTCTCTTCGCAGGTATTGCAGCGAATACAGATCTCCGGATCGATTACATGCTGCTTGAGCAGCTCCCGTGTCGGTGCATTCATCGATGCCAGCCTCGTTTCGCTCCAGCCTAGCCCTACTGCGTCTTTAGCCCCTCATGGTGAGGAGCGCGTCTCCGCGCGTCTCGAACCATGAGGCCCCGGTCCGCGGCCCCATCCTTCGAGACGCTTGCTGACGCAAGCTCCTCAGGATGAGGAGGATAGCGTCGAGTTCGGCGACTATGCCGCGATCTTCACATATTCGAACTCGCCGGGCTTGTTGTCGATACCGACCTTCGGCGCCGCGATCCAGTTGGCGAACTTGCCGGGTTCGCTGACCGGCTGCATCAGGGACTCGATGAAGGCGCCATCGGACTCCGACGGCAGGTAGTCGCCGCGCTTCCTCGCCCATTCCGCATCGCTGATGATGATGCCGGCCGGCGTGGCGTGGACATCCTTGAATTCACCGATCTGGCGATGGAACGCGGTGTGCGGCAGTTCGAGCCGGAACTTGACGCCGGTCTTCTCGATCAGCTTGTTCCAGCGCTCGACGCCCTTGGCGCAATCCTCGGTGTAGTCGTCACGCAGCCGCATGTTGAGCGCGGTCAGGGCCGGCTCGTCGACCCGGGTGATCTTGCCGTCGACCAGCTTCAGCACCGGATAGACGTCGTTGGTGAGACGGTGATCGTCGTCGATCTTGGTCTCCTGGAAGCGACCCTTGAGACCCGCATTGTAGAAATTGGCGGCGTTGGTCGAGACCTCGGAGCCGAACAGATCCAGCGACAGCGTGTAGTGCAGGTTCATCTTCTTCTGGATGGTCGGAAGATCGACCACACCCAGCGCACGAACCTTCTCGATCTCGTTCGGGTCTTCGATCCCGGCCGCCTTCATCGCCTCGCAGGTGCGCTGCAGGACGCGTCCGACGCCGGTCTCGCCGACGAACATGTGGTGCGCTTCCTCCGTGAGCATGAAGCGGCAGGTGCGCGACAGCGGATCGAAACCGGACTGCGCCAGGCTCTCGAGCTGCATCTTGCCGTCGCGATCGGTGAAGAAGGTGAACATGAAGAACGACAGCCAGTCCGGCGTCGCCTCGTTGAAGGCACCCAGCATGCGCGGGCTGTCGGCATCGCCGGAGCGCCGGCGCAACAGATCATCGGCCTCCTCGCGGCCGTCACGGCCGAAATATTTCTGCAGCAGGTAGACCATCGCCCAGAGATGGCGGCCTTCCTCGACATTGACCTGGAACAGGTTGCGCATGTCGTACAGCGAGGGCGCGGTCTTGCCGAGATGGCGCTGCTGTTCGACCGAGGCCGGCTCGGTGTCGCCCTGGATCACCACCAGGCGGCGCAGCATGGCGCGATATTCGCCGGGGACCTCCTGCCAGGCCTTGTCGCCCTTGTGCTGACCGAAATTGACCTGGCGCGCCTCGTCCTGCGGGGCCAGCAGCACGCCCCAGCGATATTCGGGCATGCGGACATAGTCGAACTTGGCCCAGCCCTTGGGATCGACGCTGACCGCGGTGCGCAAGTACACCAGCGATTCCTGGAAGCCTTCCGGCCCCATGTCGTTCCACCAGTCGAGATAGCCGGGATGCCACCCCTCCAGCGCCTTCAGCACCTGGCGGTCCTCGGCCAGATTCACGTTGTTCGGAATCTTGGTCGAGTAATCGACGTTCATGAGGTTCATGGCGTGCTCCTTTTGCTTGGTCTCGTGTCCCGGACGCGGTGCAGCGCGAAGCGGTGCGCCGCAGAGCCGGGATCCATTCAGTCCGCGTGGGTCCCGGTTCTGCAGCGCATCACAAGGGTGATGCGCTGCGCCCGCGACACGAAAATCACACCCTCGTCATATCAAAGCGCGCCTTCACGCCGGTGCCGTAGCGGCGCAGTGCGCCCTCCTCGCCCACCGCATTGGGGCGCTGGAAGATCCAATTCTGCCAGGCGGTGAGGCGGGCAAAGATTTTCGATTCCATGGTCTCCGGTCCGACGAAGCGCAGATTCGCTTCCAGACCGGTGAGGCTGTCCGGCGAGAAGCTGGTGCGTTCCTCGAAGAACACCCGGATCTCGTCGTCCCAGTCGATGTCGTCGAGCGCGAAGGTGACGAGGCCGAGCTCCTCGGCGTCCTCGGCCTCGATGTTGCTGCCGATCCTGGCCTTGGCCCGATCGACGTCTGTGGGATCGGCCTGGAAGCGGGACTGCAACCGGGTCAGGCCGTGGCTCATCGGATAGGGACCGAAATTCATCGCGGTCAGTTCGATCGATGGCGGTGGACGGTTGTCGCCCTGCTTTTGGCCGATCAGCATGTAGGAGCGGTCGGCGGCGAAAACGAGTTCGGCGAGGGTGCCGACGAAACAGGAGCCGGGCTCGACCAAGGTCACCAGCGTGCGCGAGGTGACGTCGATACGCTTCAGCACCCGCTTCCAGTAATGCCTGATCTCGTTGACCAGCCAGTGCGCCTTGTTGGCTTCGAGCAATGCGTCGCAGGCCAGCACATGGGCCGCCTCGCCATGCGACTTGAACACCAGCATCGCGGTCTCGAGTTCGTTGATGCGCAAATGCAGGATCGCGTCATCGAGCTCGCGCGCGACCTGCAACGGCCAGAACGACGCGCCCTGCGCGATGATCCCGTCGATGTCGGCAGGTGGCGGTGCATCCGGCGCCTTGATCGAGATGGTCGCGATGCGGGCGGCGCGGTCGATGTCGACGCTGACAAAACCGTAGCGCACACTGGTGTCGTCGATGCTGCGGCTGAGCGGCGCGAGGGTGACGCCCTTGCCGCCATTGCCGTTGCGCCTGGAGCCATCGGCGAATTCCCGGGCGCGCTCGGTGATCCTGGCCTCCAGCTTGCTGTTCGGCACGATCTCATCGACCAGCCGCCATGCGACAGCACGCTTGCCCTTGACGCCTTCCTCGATGGTGCAGAAGAAATCGGCGTGGTCGCGCCGCACCTTGCGCTTGTCGACCACGCGGGTCAGCCCGCCGGTGCCGGGCAGCACCGCGAGCAGCGGCACTTCTGGCAGCGAGACCGCGGCCGAGCCGTCATCGGCGAGGATGATATGATCGGTGGCGAGCGCGAGCTCATAGCCGCCGCCGGCCGCGGTGCCGTTGACCACGGTGATGAAGCGCTGGCCGGAATTCTCGGATGAATCCTCCAGCCCGTTCCGGGTCTCGTTGGTGAATTTGCAGAAATTGACCTTGTGGGCATGGGTCGAGCCGGCCAGCATGCGGATGTTGGCGCCGGCGCAGAACACCCGGTTCTTGCCCGAGCGCATCACCACGACCTTGACGTCCGGATGTTCGAAACGCAGCCGCTGCACCGCGTCCGCAAGCTCGATGTCGACGCCGAGATCGTAGGAATTGAGCTTGAGCTGATAGCCTTCGAACAGGCCGCCATTCTCGTCGACATCCATGGTCAGGGTCGCGACGTCGCCGTCGACGGCAAGCTTCCAATGCCGGTAGCGCTGTGGATCCGTCTGGAAATCAATGTATGTCGCGCCGCCCGCGAGCACCCGATCAGCATCGGCCATGCATC
>Ga0307516_10009131_pt1 | contig 11105 bp, 11 predicted proteins | sample 19_EM_MG_FD_203310 | JGI IMG/M metagenome (GOLD analysis project Ga0307516, IMG submission 203310) | Populus trichocarpa ectomycorrhiza microbial communities from riparian zone in the Pacific Northwest, United States - 19_EM | ecosystem: Host-associated > Plants > Roots > Unclassified | place...
CGTCGAGCGTCTCGATCCGCATGAACGGCGGCTTCAACGTGGCCTCGGCGAACGCCTGCGCCGCCGGCTCAAGTACGACTTCGGACATGTCGTGGGCTCCTGACTAGTTGGCTTTGTTCGACTTCCACTCCCTAGTCACGACCAGACAGCGCGGCGGTTTGTGACAGGCGCCGGCTTCCACACGGCCGCCGTCAGGCGGCGCGACGCCGGCCGTAGGCGAGGATGACGCGGCGCATGGAGCCCATCCCGTACCGGTCCTCGTCGCTCGACATCGCTGCCACCTCATCCAGGATGGGACCGGTGTCTATGCCGAGCCCGATCGCCTGGTCGCACAGGCCACCCAGCTCGAGAATCTCATCGCGTGTGTCGGCACCCTGATCCCGCGCCGAGAGATGGATGAGGTGGGCGCGGAACTCCTCGGCTGTGTCCCACTCCCGAGGCAGGTGCGCCGCCCATCGGAACGACGTGTACCGGTCGAACAGACGCCGGACGGCGGCCCGGACAAGCTCGTTCCCGGCGGCGTAGACCTCGACGGCGGCCCGGACGGCGGCCTCGGCCCGGTCGTCGACGGCGAGCCGGCGCAACTCGGCCGCGACCGCGGCACCCCAGGCCTCGGGGTCGTCGCGCACCTCGACATCGACCGGGCTGCTGACAACCGGCCGATAGACAGCGTCGAGCCAGGCCATCTCGCGTTCCACTTCGACGAGGTTCACGCGAGCAGCCCGTCGATGATGACGCGGAGTTTCCAGGCGGCCCGGGTGCCGCTGTCGCCCGCAGCGGTCATCGCGCCGCGCAAGGCGTGAATGGTGGGGTATTCGTCGGCGGGCAGGGAGGTGAAAACGGCGTCCAGCTCGGCCCCGGCCGCCTGGGACATGGCCTCTTCGGTGGCTTCCGCCGACGACCCCGACGCGTTGAGGCTGCGCTGGGCGCGCAGCCAGCCGGCGCGTTCGAGGGCGGACGAGGTGACGTACTGGTCGAGCAGATCCGCCGCCCACACGCAGGCGGCGTCCTCGAGGCCGGCCTCGCGCAGCAGGCTCAGCGTCGCCTCCGAGATCCGCAGGGCGTTGCGGCCGGTTTGCACTTTCGCCAGCGCGACCAGGGCGATGTCGTCGTGGTCGCCGAGCACGGTGATGGTCCTGCCGACGAGCAGTTCGAGGCGGGCCCGCCAGTCGCCGTCGGCCTCGCTCGGAAGATCGACCTGCGCCAGCGCCAGGTCATAGACCAGGGCCATCAACTCGCCACGATCGGCAACGTAGACATACAGCGACGCCGGCCCGGTGTCGAGGGCCTGAGCGACCCGGCGCATGGTCACGGCCGAGTATCCGATCTCGTCGACGAGGCCCAGGGCGGCCGCGATGACGGCGTCACGGCTCAGCGGCGCTTTGGCGGGACGGGTCCGTGGGTTGTCCGGATACGTCCGGCCGGTGGCGGCAGTCACACGCGCATCCTAGTTGACGAACATTGTTCGCGGAGACCATCATTCGTGACGAACAACGTTCGTCGCGAACGTTGTTCGTCTTCGATAGTCGACATGGACGCACCCCGGAAGGAACCCGACATGAACCCCAAGAACATCGTCGTGCTCGGCGCCGCCGGCCGCACCGGGCACCTGATCGTCGAAGAGGCGCTACGCGCTGGGCACCGGGTCACCGCCGCCGTACGAACGCCGGAGAGATTCCCGGCCACCACCACAAGTGCGGGCCTGCGCGTGGTCCGCGCCGACGTCCGCGACACCCACAGCCTGCGGGACGTCATCCGCGGGCACGACGCGGTCATCTCCGCCGTCGGGCCCGCCGGACGTAAGGCCCACAGCCTCTACTCCGACGGCGCCCGCGCCACCGTCACCGCGATGCGGGACACCGACGTCGACCGCTACCTCGCCATCACCTCGGTCGGCGTGCGACACGACGATCCCCGGCTCTCCTGGTGGTACCGCAATCTGATCTGGCCCATCGGCAAGGACCTCTACACCGACATGAGCCTCATGGAAGACATCGTGCGCGCCACCGACCTCGACTGGACTTTCGTCCGGCCCACATACCTGCAAGACCGGGAACCCAGCGGCGGGTACCGAGTGACCGACAACTCCACACCCGAGAACGGCTGGAAGATCACCCGCGCCGACCTCGCCCGATTCGTCATCGAAGAACTCGACCAGCACCGCTGGTCCCGCCGCGCACCCAGCCTCGCCGAGTGAACCGTTCCGGATGTCGAGCAGGCGCTGCCTAACGGGACAACGGAAATCATCACCAACCGTTAGGTTTGTACCATGAAGTATCCCCGTATCGCATTCGCGTGTGTTGCCGCGGCAATGACGCTGGTGCTCTCAGCCGGGGGAGTCGCCGTCGCGGCCGTTCCCTCGTCCACCCCCGAGGTGCCGGCCGGTGGCCTGCCGGGCGTGTCTGTGCCCACTCTCAACTGGACAGACTGCGGCGACGGTGGGTACCAGTGCACACCCGCACAGGTGCCGGTCGACTACCGCCGGCCGGCCGGGCCGCTGCTCACCCTGCAGCTCCGTCGCTGGCCGGCGGCCAACCCGGCCACCAGGATCGGCACCCTTTTCCTGTACGCGGGCGGCCCGGGCAGTTCCGGCTGGAGCTGGGTCCAGTCGTTCGCCACCTCGTCGCCGCAGGAGATTCGCGACCGCTTCGACATCGTCGGCTTCGATCCCCGCGGCGTGCAGCGCAGCCAGGCGCTGAGTTGCCTCGACGGCGCGACCTACCGGGCACAGTGGGCGCAGGTGTCGACCCGGCCGACCCCGGACGGCTTCGACACGGCCGTCCGGCTCGCCCGCGAGTTCAACGCCGCCTGCCAGGCCAACTCCGGCGACTTGCTGCCGTACGTCGGCGCCGAATACCAGGCCCGCGACCTCGACCTGCTGCGCGCGGCCGTCGGCGACTCGAAGCTGACCTACCACGGCGAGTCCTACGCCACCTACGTCGGCACCGTCTACGCGAACCTGTTCCCCCAGCGCGTCCGGGCGATGATCCTCGACTCCGGCTACGACCCGCAGAAGTACGCCAACGAACCGTACGCTTACGACCACGGGCAATACCTGGCGACCGAGTCGGGGATGATCCGCTTCCTCGACTGGTGCGCGGCCAACCCCAGCCAGTGCGCGTTCGCGGCCGAGGTGCCCACCCCGACCACCGCGAAGCTGGTCGACAAGGTGCACGCAGTCCTCGACTCGCTCGACGCCGACCCGGTCCGCGACGAGACCGGTGCGGTGCGGGTCAACGGCGCGTCGATGCTGTCCGAGCTGACGTTCCGGCTCAACAGCGGCACCCGGCGCTGGGTCGCCCTGGGCGACGCGCTGCACGCCGCGGAGACCCGCACCGGCTCACTGATGTACGAGATCGGCGACTCCGACGCGACTTTCAACGCGGTCAACGTGTCGGTGGAGTGCGCCGACCGGGTGTACCCGCGCGGCCTGACGGAACTGAAGAAGCGACTGGCCAAGGCCGCCACGGACGCGCCGCTCACCGCGCCGGGCATGGCGTACGGGCCGCCGGCCTACGACCAGACGCACGCCCCGGCGTGTCTGCAATGGCCCGCCAAGCGCAGCAGCCGCTACACCGGTCCGTATACGGCGCACGGCTCGGCGCCGATCCTCGTCTTCGGTAACACGGGCGACCCCGACACCCCGTACGTGGACTCGGTGGTGCTGTCCCAGACCCTGGAGAACGGACACCTGGTGACCTGGGAGGGCGAGGGCCACACGGCCCGCCGCAAGAGCGCCTGCACCGAGGCGTACATGTATGAATATCTCCTGCGACTGACCGTGCCGCCGGCCGGCACTGTCTGCAAGGACGCGCCGATCCCCATGTGAGTGAGGGTTGGGTCGGCTGCCTAGGGCACGGCGCGGGGTAACGAGGGGAGGGGCATCGACCCGCGGCACAACGCGATCCGCCTGGCCGTCGGCGCGCTGGCGGAATCGCCTCCGACGTGTCGTGTCGGCCGGGCTTCGTGCACGACACACTGGGTCTCCGGCAACTTGTACGCGTTCTCCGCCGGGCCCGGCGGCGACCAGACCGCCGTGCTGCGCGATCCCCAACGACCTCGACGACGTGGATCGGTCGCTCTACGTCCCCGCCAAGGTTGCCTCCGAGCAAGCCGCGGGGCCGTGGGGCGGCGACCGGCCGCAGCAGCCGATCGGGAGTTCGTCGAGCTGGGCCGCGAGATCGGCGGCACACCTGCCCGGTGGTCGTGGCCGCCCCGAAGTGGCTGCCGGAGCAGGGCGTCGAGGACTCCATCGGGCCGAGTCGCTGACAAGGCGAATCACGGAGCCCGCGACGTTGTAGCCGGTTGCACGCACGGCGCTCGCAGAGGTCTCGCTGCGTCGTCGGCGGCGGCACCACCAAGCCAACGTGAGCGACGGTCAGATACGCCTCCGTGGCGACCGACCGGAGGGTTGTCGCCCCTACACTGCGCGGATTGCCGAGATCAGTGCATGAGATCAAGGCCAGGCGGATTGCCTCACAAGCCGGCGTTGTCAGCTTCGGCGCTGCTTCCGCCGGAGGAGGTCGCCAGTTGGCTGGCATCCGCGTTCGCTGTGGTCTCGTCGCCCTTCTTGCGCTTGAACGGTGACGCAAACCTCCCAGCAACGGAGGTCGCCGCGCCGGCGATCGGCCTTTCCTTCGGCCGACCGCGGCGCCGCGTCTGCATCCGGATCCGCCGCTGCCGTCGCGTGTCCACCGTCATGGCAGTCACTCTCCGTGACTGCCGTGACTGCAGCAGCGTGCACGACTTCGCCGATGTGAGCGCGACCTGCAGGGTGGGCAGGGTATTCGGCGGGCCACGGCGGATATTACGGTGGGGTATGGTCGCGGCAGTCTTTCGGTATCGGTGATGTTGTTCGGTTCGGGCGTGGTGAAAGTGGTGTTCTTCGCCGCTGGCGTGCATTATTTACGCCAGTCGTGCCCGCATGTCTTCGCGCCTGGTTCTGCGGAGATTCTGGGTCTGTTCTCGGGCGGATGTGCCGAGTTGAATCCGGTCGGCCCGGTCGGTGTGGCCCTTTCCATGCTGAGCCGGGAGGTCTTCCCGGGCGTCCGGGGCCGTGCCTTCCCGGGCGACTTGAGCAGAAACGGCGATCCGGGCATCGGCTGGCGTTTCCTGGCCCGCTCGGACCGCTCACCCTCGCCGCGTCCGCCACACCCTCGGACTCCACACCCTCGGGCTTGGCCTGTTCGGGCTTGGCCTGCACGGGCTCGGCCTGCTCGGATGTGATGGTCCTCGGTCCGACCGGTTCGGCTACGGCGGGCGCAGACGCGGGCGGCTCGGGTCCGACCGGCTCGGACGAGATCGGTGTGATCGCCCGGGCCGAACAGGACGCGGAGGTCAACTCGTCGACACGATGCTGGAACGCCACCGCGGCGTTGGCGGTGCTGCCGTGCAAACGGCTCAGCTTCCGGGCATGCCGCTGCGTCAGCCCCCACTCCCGATGCCTTGCGTGTTCCCGACGGAACTCCTCGGCCTCGGCCGAGTAATTGCGCCGCCTGGTCCTGTCACGCATGGTGGCGACTTGAGCCCTCGTGAACAATCCCATCTGCCCCACCCACAGATTATCCCGCAACCCCCACCCACCCACCCCGCCATTATTCGATCACCCAGAAACCATCCGATCCAGGAACAAAGAATCCCGACCCGCACCACCGAAAAACATCCGGAGACGACTCGGAACAATCCGTCACATCGCCATTCCGGCAACCCGGACCGACATCCGCTTCTGCCGCGATCCGGTCGCTACGGAGGGTAGCGAACGTCTCGGCAGCGCCGGGGAGCGCCAGCGATGCGCCGTACCCGTCGACGTGGCGCCGACGAGGCTCGGCTCAGCGCAAGGCCATCGGCCGCAGCTTGAAGATCAAGATGCCCAAGTACTTGTTCATCCACGCCTGCTTGTGCGGGTAGCGGCGCGCGGCTTCTACGGTGAGGCGGGGCTCGATGGCGGTCTCGATCCACAGTCCCGCCGTACTGAACACGTTGAGCAGGTCGGACATGGTGTAGGTGCGTTTCGTCAGCGCGATGTCATCGTTCCAACCGGTGCGGTAGGTGTAGTCGACTTGGGAAAAGTACTCTTCGCCCAACGAGGTCCCATTCTGCTCGGCGCGTTCGACGGCGTACCGGATCGGCTGAGTCCTCGTCAGCAGAATGAATCCGTCCTGGTTCAACATCGCTCGCGCGGCCCGCAAGGTGTGCACCGGGTCTTTGGCGTACCCGAACGACTGCAGGAACAAGATCCGATCGAACGTTCGACCATTCAGCTCCGGCAGCATGTCCGGATAGGACAAGTCACCCCGAATCAGCTCGACACCGGTCGGCGGGGTGGTGATGAAGTTTCCCGCGATGTCGACACCGGCGGAGGCGAGTGCGCCATCGCGGACGAGATCCGCAAGCTTGCCACCATTGCCGCAGCCCAAATCTAGGATCGAGCGTCCGGTGACATCACCGAGAACGTCTCGCTCGGCCGGCCACTCGACTAGCCGATCCAGTGAGTCTTCCCGGGCGCGCGCCCGTTCGTAGTCCGCAGCGAGTTCCTGCCACGGCTGACTCAGATCCTGGGCGCGGTCGCCGTCAGATCCCGTCGCCGACCCACGGTCATGTGCCGTCATGCACGGGAGCGTAGTCGTGGCCGGCCCCACCCGATTTCCTACACCGGAGTTCAGCCATGGCCTGGCGATCGGGCCGACATCCGCTCATGCCGCCGTCAACGGGCGTTGGCCACTGGTCGGCCGGAGTGTTGTCCGTGCCGCCGGTTCGTGCGTCGCTCCGAGCAGGGTAGGGCTTCGAGTGGGACCTGGCTCGGATCGCGTTCTGCTTGAACGGAGCATGGCGGCCGTGCGGGTCGGATAGTGGCGTCTCGTCCTGCGGCCCGTGACCGGGGATACTCGGGTTTTGCGGCGCTCAGCGGGGGTTTGAATGTCGGCGAGGGTTCTGCTGGAGCGCACGATTCACGTGTCGTACTCGACCGCCCAGGCCGGGCCGGGTGACGATCCCGGTAGCAAGCCGGATGCGTTCTGGCGAGGTCAGGTCAACGGGCTTTGCGGCGCTGCCGTCCGCGGCTTCCTTTGCCTGGTGACCGGCCTGCACACCGGATACGTGCGGTTCACGGCCGAACTACATCCCGCGGAGCCGCCGCTCGGCGACGACTGGGAGGAGGCCGTCGAGGTTTTGTTCCGGCACCGGGCGACGAAGCTGTGGCTGGGCGGGCTGATGAGTGACGCTTACCCGGTCAGGCTTCCGCCCGGCGACTACCGGGTGCGCTACTGCGCCCGCGGGATGGACCAGGAACACCGCTTGGACGTCGTGGGTGAGGACAATGTCGTCGAGGCGTACCTGTTGCAGTTCTGGCTGGCACCGGCCGGACCGGACCGGACCGTTCGGCAGACGACTGAGATCGCCGCGTACTGGCATCGGGCCAACCCGGAGCCGGCGCTGACCGACGCCGAGCGCGCCGAACGTAAGCGGCACAAGGCCGAGAGGAAGGCGCGCGGAAAGCTCGAGGCCCGGCGTGCGGAGGACCGGCTGCGGTGGGGCGATCGGGTGCCCAGTGACCGGTTGCGCAAGGCTGCCCGGCGGGCGAATCCGGCCGACAAGCTCGACGCGGACCTCGTGTTCGCGCTGGCAGAGCTCGACGACGAGGCGTGCGGCGCGGTGGCGCGGTGGGCCGCCGGGCGGGCTGTCGCCGTCGCCGGGCTGGAACAGGTGCCGTGGGTGGCGCAGGCGCTCGCAGCGCTGGATCGCGGTGAGCCGCTGCCGCCGCCGTTCCGGCCACAGTCCGGCGCCGACCCGGCGGATCCCGGGCAGGTCTGGGAGTTACTGGACGACGCCGGGCTGCCGATGACCACCGTGGTATTTCCCGCCGTTGCGTCGGACGGCCGGGTGCTGGAGATCTCCCGGCAGCACGTGGCGTTGCCGGCGGTGTTCGCCACCGCGGACCTGCCCCCGTTGGCGGCCGCGATGAACGCGTTGTGGGCGGCCGGTGGTGCGCACGGCGAGGACGGGTACCGGCAGTTCTTCGCCGATCTGCGCTCAGCGTTCCCGCAGCTGGTGCGCTGAGACGTTGCCACACCCCGAAGATCCTCAGACCTGCTGCCGACGCGTGAACCTCAGTCGGCCCTGCTGCCCATTGGGCAACCGCTTGCCGTCGTAGGTGCGGATGAGATCCCGACCCAGGCGATCGCAATTGGCGATCACCTGCTCTCCGACGTTCGCCAGAACCACGCCGAAGCCGGTCCCGGGTGTCGTCCCGACACCGAGATCGCCGTTCATGCCCTGGCCTGTCTCGTCCGTGACAAGCACCTCCAAGCAGGTCAGTCGCTTGGAGCTACGCTGAGCGATCTCCGTGAGTGCCCACGCTTGCTCCACAGGGCTGTCGAATCCGTACCAATACACGAGCACCGTCCCGGATTCGGACACATGCCCTGCGAGCTGAACTGCCGAGAGGCCGCCTGGTTGAGCAGCGAACGGGTCGAACGGGTCGATGTGGACGACACGGCGACTACCGGCGCAAGTGTCGAGCCACTCGGCTACCGCGCTCATGCCGTCGTGCTCAACGACCTGACATCGAGACAGCTGGAGGTTCCGCCCCCAGTGTCGTAAGTCGTCCGCGCTTACCGGGTCCACGTCACAGAACAGATACTCGCAGGTATCACCGAGCAATGTCATCGCCTGGAGCGCTGATCCTGGGTAACGCGCTCGTCCGGTCGAGGTGAACCTGTGCAACGCGTGAGCGTATGCGGACGCGCCAAGTGTTTCGACTACCGAGGACACCTCGAGAAAGTGATCCACGCCGTAGTTCCGCTCATCGTCGTGCACGAGGTCGTAGGCGCCGCTGCCCGCATGGCTCTCGGCGTAGTGCGTCGGTTCGAGAGCTGCAAGCACCTCACACAACATGAGGTGCTTCCACACGTCGCCCACCTTGCCGAAGTGTCGGTTAGTCATCCCGCGACCATGCCAGGCGCATCCCGCGCTCACCACCTCATTCTCGGCAAGGTCGAGGTGGAGCCTCCAATGATCCGGAAAACTTTTCGCTGATACAGCTCGACAGCGGATAGGTTCGATTCCACGACGGCGTTGAATTGCATCCCCGCACATCCGTCTTCTCGTGCCCACGACAACGCGTCGCGGCACGTGCAGCCCCGACACCGCGGCCACGGGGAGTCGACAGCGACCATGAAGGTCGCGGTGGCCACATTCAAGCCGGGCCCGGGCCGGCCGCGGCCTTGGTGCTTCCCCGGTAGCATGCCGCAGTTGGCTCCCGAGTGTCACGACCCGCTCCGCACTCCAGACGTCTGAGACCGTTAGCCGGTCCTACGGACAAGTCGCGACGCCCATACCTGCCGTGGCAGCGGAAGGAAGATTGATCATGGAACTAACGAAGCAGGACGTACTTGGCGTGATCGACACCTATATCCGGGCCTGGTCGAACAGGATGCTGACCTGATCATAACCATCTTCACCGAGACGGCCACGTACCACGAACGCGTTCTCGACGAACCGATTCGAGACCACGCAGGGATTCGGGAGTACTGGCACACCAAGGTCCTCGGGTCGCAGCGCAACATCACATGCAAGCTGTTGAACCTCTACCTGGAGGGGAATACGGCCATCGCAGAGTGGGAAGCGGAGTTCGACGACCTGGAGCGGCAGGTAAGGAAGCAGATGCGTGAAATCGCCGTCCTCGTCTTCGATGGCAAACGTATCTCCAGCCTCCGGGAGTACTGGATATCAAAGGCAATCGGTCGTCCTCTGCCGCCTCAATGAGGACGGTCCGAGCGCTGTTTCGTCTTGTCCGCAAGAGTGCCTGCCGCCGTTCCGAAGAACGTCCTCTGCCGCCGGCAACGCGCGCTCGTGCTACGCCGCGGCGACGCCTGTGGAAGCCGGTCAGGAGGTGCTACGGGCCCTGCGTGTGAGGCCGAGCGCGAGCACGGCCGTTGTCAGGAGCGCGGCAGCAGTGAGATACCAGCCGATGCCGAGTCGGCTGGCCGCTTCCGGCTCGATGAGGTTTCCGGCGCTGTCCATGCCGATGGCGCGTACCCGCTCGCCGCTGATCTGGATGCCGTACCAACTGAGGCTGCCCAGCGTGATCAGAGCGCCCACGATCGCCGCCCACACGTACCTCGCCCGGTGATACACCGTGGCGGCCACGGCACCGGCGAGCGTCACCAGCAGCGCGCTGAGGAGGGTCAGGGCGGGCAGCGCCGAGGCGCGGTGGCCGAACATCACGATCAGCCCGCTGCGCTCGCCGCCCAACGGATTGCTTTCCCACGTCAGACTGGCCCCGGCAGCGGCTGTCACTACCGACCCGGCAAGCGGCAACCATGATCTCCATCGCATAGTGTTCCGACGGGTTGCAGGCACGCTGGGTTCCGACTGCCCGAGCGGACATCGGCTCGAAACGTCTCGTCATTCCCTGCAGGCGAGGCTATTGCATCGCTGGTGAGCAGCGAATCAGCATGCCGAAAGACTCCCACCAAGGCCCTGGTAAATAGGGGTTTCCGGTGACCGGCGGGAGGGCCGCCATCGATGTCGGTGCCCACGTTCGGCGTGGCGTCGTGGCATGAGGAAGGGCCTTCGTGACGACCTGGCCGGTTGGCTTGAGGCGCCAGAGGCGTGTCGGCTGGGGTTCGGACGTCTGTCCGGCTAGCCTTCGTATGGTGATGATTGCATCGACTGATGTGGATGACTCACCCTGCGGCGGCGCATCATCGACGATTGCGTGTCATTTCACGGACCGCGTGATGTGATGCCGCCGAACCAGGAGCAGCTTCGTCACTGGACCGCCGCTTTGGTCGAGCCGGCAGGCTACGGCCCCACCGATCCGCTCGTGATTGGCGTGCGGCAGGGCAGCGCACCACCGGTCTTTCTGGCCAGTGGACGGGCGGCGACCGGCGAGCCGTTGACGGCCGGCACGACCGTCTACACCGCATCACTGTCCAAACAGATCACCGCCGCCTGCGCGGCGCTGCTCGTCCGGGAAGGGCGCCTGGACACCGAGTCGACCCTGGCACAGTGGATGCCCGAACTCCCCGGTTGGGCCGGTGCCGTGCGGGTGCGCCACCTCATCCACCACACGAGTGGCCTGCCCGAGGGCGTCCACATCGACG
>Ga0307516_10009132_pt1 | contig 11104 bp, 16 predicted proteins | sample 19_EM_MG_FD_203310 | JGI IMG/M metagenome (GOLD analysis project Ga0307516, IMG submission 203310) | Populus trichocarpa ectomycorrhiza microbial communities from riparian zone in the Pacific Northwest, United States - 19_EM | ecosystem: Host-associated > Plants > Roots > Unclassified | place...
ATTATCGGTCCTTGTATGACCTTGCAAAAATTGCCCTGAATCGCACAGAAGCATAGAAGAAGTGTGGATGTGAACTATTTGATGTTGCATCCACAAGGTTTTTTGTGATATATACCCACATACAATGATAACCATGGGTGTCCCACAGCTACCGATCAAGTCAAATTCGGCACAGACAACAGGGTGACGCTGGTGTTAGACACTCCGAGAAATGCATCCTTTCAGCTCAGCGAAAGAGCTAGTAAGATGGCGCATTGTAGGCGACAGGAGACATGAGCTGTCATACAATCACAACATCGCCGCTTTATTGCCATGAAATAATACATGAAAGCGCGAAAAGAATTATCCATCGCCCATGTGTCAAGTTGCAAAAGTCTGGCCCAAAAGGTATTCGTGGCGCACCTCATGCACCAGGAGAACCGAAAGTGAAGGAGCGCTGCAAGACGCCATGGGATTTGCTTTCATGAAGGCGGATATGACACGCAGGAAGCTACTGGCATTGACATCATTATCCCGTCAAAGATGGCTCTACACGTAACCCTTAGAACAGCACCGTATGAGAAAACGCTTGTCAAGTAAGTAAAGTAGGACCCACCTTACAGCTCATCTCTCAGGTCACGGGATTCCTCCTCATCATCCTCACGCGCCTTACCGCCGTCATTATTCGTCTCCGCTTCGCCTCTCACATCAAATCCTGCTTTTCTCAGGGCGTCTGTGAGCTGTGAGTACGCCTCAGACGACATTTCATCTTGGGGAACACCGCTTGCTGAGCCGTCCATGGGTATCTCCTCCAAGATCTCAATGATAATTTCACCGTCCTCGCCTCGATTCAAATAGACTTGCTGGTTGTTGCCCGTGAGGGCTTGAATCTCGGGGGTGTTCATGAGGGCTTCCATGGTTCGCCTGAGAAGGCCGTTGAGTGGGTCGTCCTTTGTGCTAGGATCAGCCCCGATCGAAGCCGGCGCCGGCGCCGGAGAGGGTATGGGAAACCTGGATACCCGATTTGAAAGGCCGATGGGGTAATCAGATTCATCCAGATCGGTGTGGTGTTCTTCGGGTGTTCTTCGCTCCAGCTGAGTAGACTCCTCTGAAGACATCATAGGGACCGGGGTCGGTTCAATTATTTGGCGACATCGGATGAGGGATTCGTCGCGGTTCTGCATGCGAGACTTGAAACCTGGTTCACCGCATAGACGAGGGGTTTGTACGACGAGGACGTAGGAACATGTCTTGGCCTCCCGCACGAAAAGAATGGAATCGGTCATCGTCATGGAGCAATGAAACTAAAAAAGGGAGACGAGCGCACGAGACGAGTTAGCATATTCTGAAAGCGCCGCGGCATTGTACTTACTTGAACCTCGACTTCGCGAGGTTTACCAGTTTTATCGCAATAAGTGCCGTCACTCCATCGCTGGACGAGATAACGAGTGCCGGGACCATGAGCTACTTCCAAATTGGCTACTTGGGGGATTTGGTCGGCTACGGCCATTTGGGCATCAGCTTCTGGAGCGGTAGGCGCACGACCCAATGTGAACGCCTCCCACTGGAGGGTGTGAGCACGAGCAGTGGGTGAGATCGTGCGATAAACTGACCTCGGGATCCTCGGTGGGCTCGTAGGTGCCTAATTGTGAGTGAAAACCTAAATAAAGATGAAAATACAAATGGACGATACCTTGAGCATGTGGATGGTTGTGAGGAAGCTCCTTAAATTGTCTGATTTCGTGGTTATGACAATAGGAATAAGTGAACCACGTTTGTCTATGCTGCGAATGAGGTAAGTCGGGTGCAAAGACAACCGGAAGAAGAAAGTGATCGCACATAAAGACACCTGCCGGTTAAGGGCTGCAATAGCGACCAGCCATTTCGAATAACTTCGTTTCTATCGAGTTCTTCTGAAACAGGAGAGCTATCACGTGGGGGCGGAACTAGACAGAGAAAATGGGTTTCTGGGCCTATTTTCATGTATTCGAGGGCATAATCTGGCTGTGCTAGAAGTTGGAAGGTGAGCTGGAGAGATTGGTGGTTGTATATGTGACGGGCTTACAAACGGGACTCCCGAGTTCAGAGCTACTGATTTGCTTGAGGGACGACTGTGGATACCAAGAGCGGTCTTCACCCATAAATTCGCGTTCGCCCCCCTTGAGGCCCTGTGCTAGCCAGTGTTGCGCTGTTTCATTTGAGACAGGGAAGTTGTTGAGGAAGGTGACACGACTTTTGGGGAACGCGTAGAGGTCTTCGGGGCCCGAGTAGAGCAGCCTGGCGCTGCAGAGACACGCAGAGGAGAGGGCGAGGAGGGCAGCGTGGAGGGAGCGCATTGGAGTATAAGGTCGGATGTGGCGCGGGAATCGCCCGACTGAATTGGATCGCCGCCCGAAGAGCTGGGGTAGGCGCCGACTCCGCGGCCGACGACGGGGGAGTGCGCCGGTGGTCGATCCTGCAAGGAGACGTGCGATTGCGGCGAGGCAGTCTCTTTGCGACGCCGCAAATCGCCGATTGGCGGTCCGCCAGCCAACCTCGAGAACCTCGACATCACCGTGCTGACACACGGCCAATCAGATCTGATACTGTCACATCAGACGGGGGGAAAAATTCGGATGCAAAATGAATTTTATTTCCTGGCTGCAGAGGGCATGTCGCTGGTTACGTACGCATCTCCCCCGAAAGAAAAATATTATCAGGGGTCCAAAACCGCTACGAAACAGCCAGATTGTCCTGCGATAATAATAAAATCCTAGTTTCGGCCCAGAATCACACGAGGGAAACTATTACACGTCCTGCAACTATATTCGGCAGGGGGGAAATATTGTTAAAACGAGGTCCTGCACCCTTTCCCCGCCTTTTCCTCCCCTCGTCTCGACGCGGACGTACCGTACGTCCCACACCTGCGACCCGCCAGGCTGACATTCCCCCCCTGTCCTATCCCCTTCCTCTCGTTTCCCTATCATGTCCCATTCCCCTCCCCCAGATGATGATGCCCCCAGATACGACGAAGATGCTCCTGACAATGATCAGCAGACCGCAGAGGAAGCGGAGAGGTCCCGTCAGTCCCAGCTACAGCCAGCCTGGCATGTTGATCATATCTTGCTTCCCTCCATCCAGCCGTTGCAGAGCCTAGTACTAGTGAACCGATTCCACCAGCCAAAAGGAGCCGTGGTCGTCCCAAAGGCAGCAAGAACAAGAAATCAGGGGCTTCATCTTCCTCAGCCGCTCCCGCTGCGTCCACTTCAGACCCTCCCGTCAAGAAGAAGCGCGGCAGACCACGCAAGGTATACACGCTCGTCTGCACCATTCTCTGCACCCCTGACTCCTCCCATCCGCATCCCATTGCAGGAAAAGAAGCCGGAGGAAGCTGACACTGAGGAACCCCCTGCCAAGCGGAGACGTCGGGGACGCCCGCCCAAACAGAAGGAGGACGCTTCCGCACCAGCTACGAGTAGTGCACCTGCCACTGCACCGGGGGAGAGTGCTGGCGAATCGAGCACGAAGAAGAAGCGGGGACGCCCACCGAAAAAGACGTAGCCACGGATGACCTGTCCATTGCTATTTTCATCCACTTTATGCTTTCGTTTTGTTGTTGTCGTCGAACGCTGCTCATGGTTATCACCGCCGAGGATACTACTCTCCCTTGCTTTAGTCTCATTTCTCGGGAGTCCACTTTTACGACTCAGACTAACGACTATTTCGACCAGCTGTTGTCTTACAAGCCGAACCGTAGACTATTGTATATCATGTCCCCATGATCATGCATTCCATCATATTTTATACTGCATCTTGTGGACCGGCACGATCACCGTTCCAGACCGCACCTGCCATATTTCTTGGGTGAGCGTGCTTTGACACGTCCTTAAAACCAGGCAAAATACCCTCATGTCTCGTACACACCAATTAATCACCGTCCACCACAGCTCGTTCATCGCGTCCAGAAATTCTACTTTATTAAATCCATATCATTGTGGCCGCAAAAATATGTTTATGACCCTGGAGCGACGTCTAGACCCATATTATCTTTGGCACGGAAAAGGACGCAACACCTTCAGTGTCCAGTATAATCCCATGACACCTATCAGCACGGTACCGATCCGCCCAGCTACAGTCAGTGTCTCTGTCTGGTCCGCAGATTTCCTCTTCGCCGTCGCATAGCTGATGTCGGGCCTAAAGGTAACCATGGTGTAAAGTGGGATCCAGCCTGTAGGCCAACGGGTCGGAAACGGGTCACCGGATGTAACGGCCCTTGTGATGGGGTCCTGGAGTGGATTGCGCCACGAGCTGATGGCGTAGAGTAGATTGTCAAGTGCCTTCTTAAAAAGATACGTTGGCGTCGTCACAGAATGCCGCATTTCAATGCTATTGTGGTTCATGTCATTATCAACTGTCACAGAACAATTCAGAGAAGGGGGGGGGCATAGCCCAAGAAAAATGGAATCATGAATAAAATAGGGGGACTGAATATGGTAACAGAATGAGGGAGCACTTACTAGTTGTGCATGGCCAAGTCACTGATGGCAACGAGATCCTCATGTCTGGTTTCTGTATAGCGAGAGAGAGCGTTGGACAGCCTTGGATCCGTCTCGCCTTGTTCGCCCAATTCGGATATGGTGGCGCCAGAGGCAACGCCGCTTTCCTCAAGCAGAATTCGCAGTACCCTAACGTCTTCGAATCCACAGTTAAGACCTTGTCCGTAAAAGGGCACCATGGAATGTGCAGCGTCGCCCATGATCACACATCGATCCTTGTAGTGATAAGGCTTAGCCTGCCCACGGATTTGAATGGATATCCACCATCGGGAAAAATCAAACAAGACTAACTCGAATGGTGATAAGCGGACTACGGGGATTACTCGCAAAACCTTGCAGCAGATTCTCTTGGCCTAGTAAGGACAGTGCGTCCGGGAAGTGGGTCTTGAACCAAGATAAAACGTCTTGCGGTGTGGCCAAGCGATCGAACTCCGTGGTGGGTGCAAATAGGGTACAGGTAAATGAACAGTCCTAAGCCTTAAGCGTCAGGTGGGATGAATAAAAGAAGGGTGACAAGGACTTCGACTTTGTTTGGGAGAGCGATGAGCATGAAAGAGTGACGAGGCCAAATGTGAAGGTGATTCGGATCCAGTAAGAACGAGGGATGCCCATGTTCACTGTGGCTTGCCGGCACTTTAAGTTCAATATATTCATGTGGAATATATTCTTGTTGGAAGTTCATCCTACGCGATGATAATCATAAGCTTCCGTTAACCGCGTCTTCGTGTTGTTACGAGGGATCACGGCGTCAGGAGAGCGGACACGCACCTCACGACCCGCATGAGCTGGCGACGAACAATCGAATAGGAACCATCTGCACCAATGCAGAAGTGAAAGCTGGCTCGAATATCTTTCTCCGAATCGATATCCCGAACAACCATGGATTTATTATCGAAATCAATGGCAGCCACCTTGTGTTTGAAAAACAGGCGGGTATTCGAACTGGCGGAAATTTCATCAAGAAGGGATTCGTTCAGGAGAGCGCGGTCAATCGAATAGATGCACTGATCGGTACGCGCGGTCAATTATTTACTTAGCGGAAAGATATGCGGACGGAAGGACAAGTCCCAGGCCACATTTGTACGCTCATGAGGAACCAAACGGGGACGCACCTGTCCATCCTTATCATACAACTGACTTTGCTGCTTCCCATTTACATCGTGAATCATCCGACCACGCATAGGGATGGCAGTCTGCAAGAATCGCTGTCCGATAGCAGGGTCTACGGCTCTCAATGCAGCTATTCCACGGGAAGAGACCGCAAGGTTTATGGAGCGTTGTTGTACAGCTGCCTTGGACGATGGGAGCCGTAAATCTGGAGCAGGGCGAACCCTGAGTTTATGCAACGTCCCAAAGAAACGGAACCGGCGGGGCTTACCAGGCCTTTGTTCATATACATCCACCTCCCACCCCATCTTAGCAAGCGACATTGCGACTAGACAACCCACTGGCCCTGCTCCAACTACTACCGCCTTTCGAACCCCGTTCTTTGTGTCGGATACGTTCATGAGTAGCTGCGACGTCAAAGTTCAATTGGATAGGCGACATAAGCTAATGGCGGGACCCGTTGCGTGTATTCAAATGGCCAGTGCGAAGACCATGCGGTATGTTGGCTCAGTAAAGACACACTTGATAGCTCGCGCTAGTCGACTTACCTGCAAGTGCAGCAGGCAGTAACGACCCGCCTTTTGCCTCTCCGCCGATGTGCTACGAGATTCCGTGGTTTCCACGGTTCCGGGGATCCCCGAAAAGGCAATCACGGATTATCTGACTGACCCTGCAAAACCCGGGGCATGCAAGATGACCTCCGCTTGTCTCAAAGACCTGGACGTTATTCTTAGTGGCGACGAATTCATTATCCCAACTAACAAGGAGATCGGGGCAGAGGTCTCCGACGACATTGGTCAGCGTGTTCATTACCTATATTGCCATCGCTTACCTTCATATTGATCACGCAGCCAGTCAGCGATGCACATATCTGTGTGGTAATTCCTTAGGTCCGTTGGCAAAGCGGTCTCGATCTTTAATCGAAGAAGAACTTCAAGTGTGGGCAACACGGTGTGACTTTACCCCTTTCAGAGATTCGTCGGCTAGACTCATCGCACCCCACATCAAGTGCGGTCGAGGGACACTTTAACCACCCACACCATCGTGAATGGATGGACATCGCAAATACCGTTACGCCCCTGCTGGCAGATTTGATTGGTAGGTTCGCCTTCCTGTCCATTGCCTTTTGCAGTATGTATCTCGCTTCGTAGGCGCCAAGGAGAACGAAGTGGCCTGCATGGGCACTCTCACAGCGAACTTACACCTCATGCTGTTCACTTTTTACAAGCCGACACACAGTCGCTACAAGATTCTGTGCGAAGGCAAGGCGTTCCCATCGGACCAGGTGTGTGTCCTCCTTCGGGACGTGGTAAAATATCTTAGCCGACTCCGTTCATCCGGACATACATCCACTTCTTACTTGGCAACGTATCACATCGTGTTTGTAGTATGCATTCGCATCACAAGCACTCTTCCATGGATATGATCCAAAGGACGCCATTATCGAGCTCTTTCCCCGTGAGGGAGAATATAATTTACGAGCTTCGGACATCTTAGACGAGATCGCGAAGCAAGGCTCGGCTATTTCCCTCGTCATCTTCAGCGGCGTGCAGTATTACACTGGTCAGCTGTTTCCCATGAAAGCGATCACCAGGGCTGCCAAGGAACATGTGAGCTTTACGAACGTCTTTCATTGTTCTTACGTACACCCCCTTACCTTGCTTTTACACGCGATATCTTGGTGTGCTTCCCGGTCCTTTAAAGGATCTCTGTTTGCATCTCAATACTGACGAAAATGTTTCAAGGGATGTTTGTGTGGGTGGGATCTCGCTCATGCAATCGGGAATGTGCCCATGTCGCTGCACGAATGGGATGTCGATTTCGCTGTATGGTGTTCGTATAAATACATCAACTCGGGACCTGGTGGCATCGGCGGACTTTTTGTACACGAGAAATGGGAATCCACCAAAACGCCACAGTACGCCGTCATTTATTTATTTCATCCATCCCTACCATTTTCCCTGGAGGATGACAAAATGTTGGTGCCCTTTTCTAATTACGCTGTTTTTAAACAGATTTGCAGGCTGGTGGGGACACGACCCCTCCACGCGGTTTGATATGCCTCCAATGTTCACCCCGATACCCGGTGCACAAGGGTTCCAACAGTCCAATCCCTCGGTGCTCGCCACTGTATCTTTGCTTGGCAGCCTACAGGTGTTCAAGCAAGTCGGGATGATGCAGCCGCTGCGCGAGCGTTCCGTTTTGCTTACTGCGAGACTGGAGGCGTTGTTGCGGCAAACAGGATTCTATGTATCCCCGGATGCGGCCGCGAAGTATTTGCCAAACGACCCGCCGAGGTTCACCATTATCACTCCTGAGGAGCACGAATCTCGAGGGGCCCAGCTGTCGCTCTTGTTTTTACCACCAGAGTCTGAGGTTATGTCGAACATCCTTCGTCACCTCAAGTCCGCGGGCGTTATCGGGGACGAGAGGCATCCCGACGTCATCCGTCTCTCGCCTGCGCCGTTGTATAACACGGCGAAGGACTGTGAACGCGCTGCAGAGTGCATAAAACAAGCATTCAAAGCGATAACAAAGGTGAACTAGATGGGCCTCATCTCATTGGAGGATAATGGCAGCGAAAGTCTGTACGTACATGACAAATTCATCTCCCTATTCAAGACCAGCGACAACCTTCTGTATGTGTCTATGGACAATTTCTACAAACTGATTACCAAGGAGAATGTCGTCATGCCCATCGAAAAGCCCGTCAAAGGACTTGCATAACCGAGCAGCCTGAGATCTCAGGTGATCATACGCTCCTTGACTTTGCTGTTCATCGACTAGAGTATCACCTTTTGAATGTATGATCAACCACTGAATATGCCCACAACCCGATCTGGTCGCTGCATTAGTCACTGAAACGTCCGCATACGAATCGTGTGCCCCAAAAGCATCTTCAACGAACCACCTCCGGTATGTCGGGAAGTTCGAAAGGAGCGCATCGATATCGTAAATACCCTCCGACAGAACAAGTGATGCGGTTCGTGCCAAGACCACCTCGGACGGACAAACCTGGCCTCCGTGGGAGGAACTGGATTCGGGCATGTGGAGGAAAATGGCGCATAGCATGTGCGCTGCGCAACTGTGGCCAAGGAGGAGCAGTCGTTGGGGCTGATAAGGGAGACCCGGAATCTTTCGGGAGTCGTCTGCATACGATTCCGCAGGGATGGAGAGACTCTGCGCGTCAGATCGAGGGTCGGGTGCAGTACATATGAACTCCAGGAAATGAAGAATATCCTCTGCGTGTTCAGGGTGACGGATAGTGCTCTCAGGAGACGGTCCCCCGGGTGACAGCCTGTAATTAGGGACGGCAACTGGATATCCGGTGGAAAGTGCGAGTCTGCGAGCTAAGGTGGCATGGTCAGACTTGTCCCCACTGCGAGGGTAGACGACAGCGTCGGATATTACGAGAAATATAAATATATTAGCGTGCACGAGACGCTAGAACCGAGAGTATAAATGCCTCACCTTCTCCACGCCCCTCCGTGGACAAAACAGATCAGAGGACATAGCGAGCCTGTCTGTCTCTCCTTGGGAACATAGATGTCAAATGTCTGCAATGGGGACTGCGGCTGCGAGACAACGTAGGGTATGTCGGGGTATTCGTCCACTGCCTGTTCAACCATTGCACAGAGCTGGGGACACAGCCACGGAGGGTGTATTGTGACGTCATTTGGGTGCGGATATGTATCTAGACCACCAGTCAGTGAGTATAAAAGTCTCCCAAAAAACATGCGCAGTTTCAAAGATAACGTCCCCACCCACCTGCCGTGTCTGATCTTCCCCGTAGTCTATCCACTCCTCTGACACACACCTCGAGATGGCATTCACCGCTTCCGATATTTGCAAGGTCCGTCCAAACTGCCACTTTCCTCTGGCACAGTCACTGACGCCACTGCGTCGTCCCTCAGATGATGTACGTTATCCTTGTGATGTGGGATGGGTGATCTTGGGTTGACGTCGCTCTTTGGGCAGTTTTGCTGTTATACTTCCTCCTCTTGGAGTGTTCCTTGAGCGGGGATGTGGCGCTGACCTCGTACGCCCTCTTCGTTTCCGCATTGACCGCAACCAGCCTTATCATACCCCCTTGTCAGCTGATCAACATCTTATTAACCATCCTTGGTTGGATGTAAGTACCATGATCTCATCCTGTCATTGGCATCGGGTCTAATGAACCTATCCGCCGTCAGACCTGGAGTCATACATGGTTAGTCCGCGTCGTCACTGACTCAAAAAATACCGGCTCACATCATATCGCTTTAGCATTCTACATCATCTTGAAGTATTAGGGTGGACCACTATGGCGTGGAAATGCAAGACATGATGGCATGAACTCCTCAGGAACGGCGATTTTCTAATGAATACTACTTATGATGCTGGATATTTTGTTTGTTGTATGCTCAATACCTGTTATATTACAGTTGGGCCTGTCTAATGTCAGCTGGCCGCTATTCACTTTCTTCTCCGGTCCCTTCTCCTGACTCTTCGTCATCATCCTCTTCTTCCCCTGACGCCCCATCTTCCTCTTCTGAGCTCTCTTCTTCCGCAGCTGCAGTCTTTTCAGGAGCCGGTGATCGGGTGGTGGGCACAGGGCGGCCCTGCACAGGGGCCTCTTCTTCTTCTTCTGACTCCTCACTTTCCTGCTCATCAAACTGCTTGATCATATGAGCACCCACATTCCAGCACTTCTTGAAACTCTCCTGTAAAACGGTTGACTTCTGATCATCCCCACGCGACGTTGGCTTCTTGTGCCAACTCCGTATGTCATCCTCTTCCACAATATCCTCCTGATAAAGGGCAGCAAGGGTCTGTCCAAACAGAGGAAGACGGTCTGAGGAGGCACAACACTCCTAGTTCCATCAAATAATTCCAAATCAGAAATACATACCCTGAGATGCTAGTCTGACGTGACACATACCTGTAGCACCTCGATAGTCTCCACAGGATCCACGCCACCGATCTTATCAATAAGCTCGCCCCATCTGCTGACTACAGCATTGATCTCCTGACGCTGCTGCGCCCCACCACCCTCCACGATCTTGATGCGGTTGACGATGGAGCTAACGACAGCCTCCCTGACCCTTCGAAGAGGCACATTGTGTGCCATGCGGAGCGTCTTGAGTTCAACGGCGGCGTTGTCGACTGAATGACTTTCCGCAAAAGCGCGCTCGAGTGACAGTTTGACTTCGTGCTGGAATTCGGAGAATGCGGCTTCGTCGGCTTGCTGGACCAGGTTCGATGTGCCAGTGAGCGGTAGGGAGGCCACGGACGACGACAAGTCTGATCCACCAAAGCGGTCGTCGTCGTCATCGTCGTCATCTTCAGACTCGGACTCGGAGGTTTCTGAGCCCGCGTCAGAGAGGTCCAAGTCAGATGCATTGTCACCTGTATTATAGTACTTTGTAAGAAAAATGACAAGAAATGAGATAAGAGGCAATACCAATGCGCATGAGTCGATGATTGATGGGGTGCTCTACTTC
>Ga0307516_10009133_pt1 | contig 11104 bp, 15 predicted proteins | sample 19_EM_MG_FD_203310 | JGI IMG/M metagenome (GOLD analysis project Ga0307516, IMG submission 203310) | Populus trichocarpa ectomycorrhiza microbial communities from riparian zone in the Pacific Northwest, United States - 19_EM | ecosystem: Host-associated > Plants > Roots > Unclassified | place...
TGCCTCCTCTCTATCATGGCCACCCCACAGCTGGGATTATGCAGGCTTCCAGTCGTTGGAAATGAGCCCATAGTAAGCATCATCAACACCCATGGCCATTTGACGCTGACGAGGGTTAACTTGTCCTTTCCTGTCCTGTCCTGTCCTGTCCTGTCCTATCCTATCCTATAGTCACTATAGGGACTCGAAAACATCATGCAAAGGTCTCACAATCCTTCTGTAAACCCCCTCTCCTAGCGAATCCCTCAGGTTCATGCCGTCACAGACCGCGCCAAGTTCCATGAATCTGGATCCACCACTCGATTCCGGCACAGATCCCCATGCTAATTCTATCCTGAAGCATCAAGCCGGCCGCCACCTCTCCGAAGTTCTCCCAATGCGTTTGTAGACGGGCCTTCATCCCAACGATTCGTCATTCGCCAAACTATATCGCGCGCTGTCGAAACAAGGTGTTTCGGGGCGTACTCTAGACAGCTTCTGTGAAGACATAGTGCCAACTCCTGACCTACGGGCCAAGTATCACCAGGACAACTCGTTCGCAGAGAAATGCTTCCCCATAAACCCAGATTGGGCCGACTTCTTCCCTCCATCCATCCGCTCCCTTTACATACGCGCTGAATTCCGCAAGACCATGTTCTATCTCAAACGTTGGTTAGAAGAGGATAGGGAGAGCCCTGTTATGTCCCTCGAGATAGATACCGAGCAGCGTCTGGGCGAGTACGTCGAGGATCCAGGTGTCCCAGATGTCGCTCCATTCCAGGACTATCCAGAGGAGTATTTCCCGCAAGGTGAGGTTAATGGAGCTTTCATCGTCACAGGTCACCCCGGCATTGGTAAGTTCTCCCATTCATGGTTATAGCGTCACTGAATTCATCCGCAGGTAAAACTCTATTTCTGTACTATGTGCTCATCCTGCGTCTTCTGTATGGCTTGCCTACGGCCTTTCAACTCGAGCGCGACCTGCTGGTGTTCGATGAAGCCGGTGTTTACTTTATCCACAATTCCACCACGCTTTCAAGGGCACTTCATGGCCAATACTTCCCCAGCGGTTTGTGGTGTCTCGTGGCACAATCTCGTGAGCCCACCCGTGATATTCGCAAGTGAACAATCCCATCTTTTCATCGTCCAAGCTTTGTCTTCTCGGGAAATCCGACGATCCACTACGACAAATCGGGAAATGTCCAACCTCGCGAAGATTGCCTTTACATCCCGATGTCAAGGAATAAACCGATCTTTGCCATTTGCAAAACTGGTCCGGCCACAAAGCCTGTCATATGGCTGTTCCAGTGCACCACAGTCGGTAAACGCGACATAAAGATTGACCCTTTCTCCACCTTGATGGGATGGTCGTATCCTATTCACTACGTGGCTGTCGTGCCGGGGGACTTTCATAGGGGTGATCGAACATTCACGTTCGCCCTACCGAAGGAGTTACGCAAGACGGTGAAGGGGATGTGGGTACTCCCGATCAATCCGACAGACGTAAACGACCTAAAGTACGATATCCAGTAAGTACAGTTCCAGCTGTATATTTTAAATATTTCTTCATATGAATTTGTGATGATTTATGAACCGAGAAGATGATGTGTTTCGACTCCCAACTTAAAGCAAAGCAGCGTCGTTCGTGTTGGAGCGTCGCGTATGTCACTCCCTTCAAAAATACATTCCTGCACACATGAAAGAATTTCCCTCAGCTTCACCGTCTGGCAGGCACGATCACGAGATAGAAAACAAAGGAGCGTCGTTCATGAACCGATCGATGTCAACGACTCCCTTTTCCCTCTTGGCTCCAACCATCACCTGCTCTCCATCACGGCTTCTGCAATTGCAAGGGCCGCTTCATCTTTGGTTGAGCTGATAGCCCCATCTATATGTGGCACTAATGGAATCAGAATGGGCACGTAGCCAGATTATCTGCACCAAGGTCCCGTTGCAAATGAAAAAGCGGGCCGGGGCGCCATCAGCACAACTCTCTCTGGACCAATGTTTTGACCATGCTCCTCCAAGTCTGAAGCTCTGAAAGGGGCAGCGACAGCGTCGCGCGTTCTGTGTCCGTAGCAGGAATAATATGCCGATTTCCAGTCATCAGCTGCAGTAAAAGGGTGATGTCATCTACAGTCACACCGGAAAGTTAGAGTCGGAGTAGCCAAATGTGCAACCTCGTGAAGGTTGCCTCTACATCCCGATGTCCACGATTAAGCTAATGCTCGACATTGTTGCCATTTGCAAATCCGGTCCAGCGACAAAGCCTGGGATATGGCTGATGAGATGAGATGAGGAGCGGGACTGATTCTGGACATAGGGGCTCCCAAACAGGGGAGTCTGTATCAGAAAAAAGCATTATGTAAAGGTCTCACAATCTCAGTGTCGAACTAACCTGCAACAGGCGTTTATAAGAAGATTGCATCCGAGCCTCCGTTGCATCAACGATCCAATCGCTTTTCGTCGTCACAGACAACGCCGAGATCCATGAATCTCGATCCAGCAGTCGATTCCGGCACAATTGCCACAAATCTATCTTGAAGAATCAAGGAGGCACCCACCTCTCCGACGTTCTCCCAATGGTTCTGCAGTCGGGCCTTCATCCCACCGACTTCCCATTCGCCAAATTATATCGCGCGCTGTGGAAACAAGGTCTTTCGGGACATACTCTAGACAGCTTCTGTGAAGATATAGTTCCAACTCCTGACCTATGGGCCAAGTATCACCAGGACAACTCATTGGCTGAGAAATGCTTCCCCATCAACCCAGATTGGGTCGACTTCTTCCCCCCATCTATCCACGCACTTTACATATGCGCCGAGTTCCGCAAGACCTTGTTTTATCTCAAACGATGGTTGGAAGAGAATAGGCAGAGCCCTATTATGTCCCTCGAGATAGATGTCGAGCAGCGTATGGGCGAGTACGTCGAGGATCAAGAGGTTCCCGATGTCGCTGCTCCCTTTCAGGACTATTCAGAAGAGTATTTCCCGCAAGGTGAGGTCAATGGAGCTTTCATTGTTACAGGCCACCCCGGCATTGGTAAGTCCTCCCGTTCATCATTGTAGCGTTACTGAATCCATCCGCAGGTAAGACACTGTTCCTTTACTATGTGCTCGTCCTGCGTCTCCTGCATGGCTTGCCTACGGCTTTTCAACATGAGAGTGACTTGCTAGTGTTCGATGATGCCGGCGTTTACTTGATACATCATGCCGCCATGCTTTCACGGGCATTTCATGGCCAATACTTCCCCAGTGGTCTCTGGTGTCTCGTTGATGCTAACCGCACTCTCGTGAGCCTGCCCGAGATATTCGCAAGTGAACAATCCCATCTTTTCATCGTCCAAGCTTCGTCTTCTCGGGAAATCCATTTTGATTATGCTGCACGGAAGGAGTGTGCCATATACACCATGAAGCCATTCTCTTTGAAAGAGCTCCATTACAGGTCAGATTTCTTGTATCCCTCACTGTCGTATTTCTCCCAATCGTGGTTTCAGACGTGAGGTACAAAGTTCGCGACGGACCCCCGCCCACAACGAGGTTTCTCAATTTTTCGAGAAATATGGCCCGTCTGCCCGTGATTGTTATCGATATGCTGGCCGACTCCAGGAATACGAGGCAACCATCACTTCTGTTGTGAAAGGGATTGATTGGAACAAGGTTGCATCCCTCATAACCTGGGGGCCTTTGACAGTTGATCTTGGCACGGACGATACTATGTTGCATAAGGTTATCCTTGTTATCCCGGAGTTTCGATCACCATTCTCTCAAACATTTACCATCATTACAGAGGAAATCCTTCAAACATTGAAGGATGCTGGGGGCGTCCGACCCCTTCACTTCCTCAAACTGTTCGATAGCTTCTATCCTCACCCCCGCTCATGGAACGTCTCTCGATGGATGTTTGACGAGTTCGTTAAAGGGCTTTTGGTAGCGAAGTGGCCAAGGCAGGTCTTCGAGATGGAAGAAGGCACATGAGCAAAGGAATACACTGCCAATTTGGACAGTAGCCATGCATCCACGACGAAGACGATTATCAATCTCAGTGCATGCATTGAGACGATCCGCTACGATAAAGTGGCAAATGTACAACCTCGCGGGGATTGCCTCTACATCCCAATATCCACGATTGAGCCGATGCTCGACACTTTTGCCATCTGCAAATCTGGTCCGGCGACAAAGCCCGTGATATGGCTGTTCCAGAGCATAACCGCAGCTAAACACAACATAAAGGTTGAATCTTTCTCCACCTTGATGGGATGGTCATATCCCATTCACTACGTGGCTGTCGTGCCGGGAGACTTTCTTAGGGGTCATCGAACATTCACGTTCGCCTTACCGAAGGAATTACACGAGACGATGAAAGGGATGTGGGTACTCCCAATCAATCTGAACGACGTAAACAACCAACTACTACTATAATATCCAGTAAGCACACTTGGTTACATTTCCAATGTTCTTTCATATGAACTTGTGATGATTTATGACTGAGGGAATATAATGATATGCTGAAGAGCTTGGTTATTGATGAATGGGCTGCTGCAGTCTGGTGAGAATGGGCCGCTGGCAGTGGCAGTGCTAGGGTTGCCGATGTTCGGTTCAGCACCCCACAGAGCAAAACCAGAACCAGAACCGCTGCGAGGGCCAAGAACCTGAACTGGACCTGAAAAAGGTTCGGTTCTGGTTCTGCACAGGTTCGGACCGGTTGTTCTGGGTGCTTCGCATAGTCTCATACCAAGACAATCCACGTGCGTGGATGGTAGCCTTGTGACCAGGCGGTGGCAGCTGTGGTACTATAGGTGTGGCATGGTAGGAAATTAAATAAAATTACCCACCTGATCCTTTTGCAGAGCCTTCAACAGACATATTACAATCACAACCCCTCGAAACTTTGCAATCTCTGCAGCTACAGCCAATAATCTGAATGCCATGGTTTTCCCATAGCCAGTACCAGCAATTCCAAATGTGTCATATCCCTCAGCTGCTCTCTCGAACATCAGAAGTTGCCATGGGAAAGGTTTGTGGCCGAAGATCTGTTCCGAAACTTGTATAACTTCTGTGATAGGGACTGTTAAGACACACTAAACTCAAAAGAGTCTTCGCGGGCTTACAAGAATTACACAAGGAAAGATGAAGGGGAAGTTTATATTGACTAGAGTCCTCACACTAGAGTGTAGTGGTGATCTTAAGAGAATACAACTAGAGTTACAGGTTTTGGGCTACTCTATATATACTATACTAGCCAAGACTTATCAACCAATAGGATATGAGCCAGAGATAAGAAGATAAGGAGATAAGAGATAAGAGATAGAAGATAAGAGATAGCCAAACAAGGACAAACAAAGAAAAATAAAATGAAGTCAGATTCATGTTGTTGACCTTTTATAATATCATCCACAAAGCCAAATAATAACAAACAAGAACAAAATAAAAAATAGTTGTTAAATGGCTGTTCCATAACAGGCTATGGGAAAACCATGGCATTCAGATTATTGGCTGTAGCTGCAGAGATTGCAAAGTTTCGAGGGGTTGTGATTGTAATATGTCTGTTGAAGGCTCTGCAAAAGGATCAGGTGGGTATGCACTTGTGTGAGACCTGGTCAGCATACTTATAGTAGTATTACTATTAGATTGGCATACTATGCCATCTTGGAACACGATCACATTACCGACTTAGATAATCACTACATATATTCATGCACTCATGATTTATGTTCCTCAGTCATTCTTCTACCATCAACTGAGGTATGTAATCTGCCTGATCTTAGCCCGCTTTTACTTACATCGTACCTATAGGTTAATGATCAGGTAAAGAAGCTAATACAAGTTATTCTTCTACCATCACTGCTAAAATTACAGATCAATTTGCATTGTTCAACAGTTCATCATGTTGGCACAGACAGCTCCGAGCTCTATGGATCTGGATCCACCACTCAATTCAGGCACAATTGCCACAGATCTCCATGCTAATTCTATCCTGAAGGATCAAGGCGGCACCCACCTTTCCGAAGTTCTCCAAATGCATCTGGAGTCGGGCCATCATCCCACTGATTATCCATTCACCAAATTATATCGTGCGCTATAGAAACAAAGCCTTTTGGGACATACTCTAGACAGCTTCTGTAAAGATATAATCCCAACTCCTGACCTACAGGCCAAGTATCATCAGGACAACTCATTGGCTGAGAAATGCTTCTCCATCAGCTCAGATTGGCTCGGCTTCTTCTCTTCATCTATCTGTGCACTTTACATATGCACTGAGTTCTGCAAGACCTTGTTTTATCTCAAACAATAGTTGGAAGAGAATAGGCAGAGCCCTATTATATCCCTCGAAATAGATGTCGAGCGGCATATGGGCGAGTATGTTGAGGATCAAGAGGTTTCCGATGTTGCTGCTTCCTTTCAGGACTATTCAGAAGAGAATTTTCTGCAAGGTGAGGTCAATGGAGCTTTCATTGTTACAGATCATGCTGATATTGGTAAGTTCTCCCATTCATCATTGTAGCGTTACTGAATCCATCCACAGGTAAGGCACTACATCATGCTGCCATGCTTTCATGAGCATTTCATGGTCAATACTTCCCCAGTGGTCTCTGGTGTCTCGTTGATGCTAACCACACTCTCGTGAGTCCACCTGAGATATTCGCAAGTGAACAATCCCATCTTTTCATCGTCCAAGCTTTGTCTTCTCAGGAAATCCATTTTGATTATGCTGCATGGAAGGAGTGTGCCATGTACACCATGAAGCTATTCTCTTTGAAAGAGCTCCATTATGGATTAGATTTCTTGTATCCCTCACTGTCGTATTTCTTTCAATCGTAGTTTCAGACATGAGGTACAAAGTTCGCGATGGACCCTCATCCACAATGAGGTTTCTCAATTTTTCAAGAAATACGGCCTGTCTGCCCATGATTGTTATTGATATGCTGGCCCACTCCAGCAATACAAGAAAAGCATCAATTTCGTTGTGAAAGAGATTGATTGGAACAAGATCATATCCCTCATCATCTGGGAATCGAAAGTCGATCTTGGCGCAAATGATTCTACATTGCACAAGGTTATTCTCATGATCCTGGAGTTTCAATTACCATTTTCTCAAACCTTCACCATCATCACGGAGGAGGTCTTTCGATTTCTGAAAATAGAGGATGCTAAGGGTTTCAAGCGTCACTTCCACAAGATATTTTGTTTGTTCTATTCCCACCCCCACTTATGGATCTTTGCCAGTTGGATGTTCAATGATTTCATCAAAGGATTTTTGGAAGCAAAGCAGCCAAGAAAGGTCTTCGAGATGAAAAAAGGCAATCTAGGCAAGGACAACCTCTGATATGCAGCTTAGTGATTAAAGGTTCGACTCGGTTCGACTTTTCACTCCATTTCAGGAGAGTCGAACCGTAGTCGGCCACAAATTTCCTCAATAGTGATAAAACCTGACTGAAACTGATTGCAACTGGTCAAGGGATTGAAGGAGTGGTCACTGACCAACTCTGACCAGTCACGGTCGAGACTGACTGTCAACCTGAAAAGATTGACCTTTCCATCCACTTGACTGCAAGTCAGCAAGTCAACATATAAAAAATTTACATTTGAAGTAATTAAGTGAAGGGGGAGCGGGGGAGGGTAGGTATATAGTGAGAGATGGAGAGAGGAAGTATGGACCTGGGGGCATGGGAATGCAACCAGCACCTGTACATTGAATCAGGTATCTGGGCCATAGATTTGAATGAGGCAGGAGGGGAGGGTACGCACCGCAGTCATTAGCACAGGGACCATGGAGTTCATGAAGTGGGGTGTCATCGTCACGGGCATTGCACTGCTAATGTTGTTGTTAGCAGGGCATTGGGCATTGGTGAGAGGATGGAGTGCTTACTATAAATTTCTGACATGTTGGACCAGTTGACGTGGCAGGGAAGGGTAGTCACTCACTGCAGTGGCGTAGCGAATTGGGCATTGGCGAATTGATGGAGTGCTGACTGTGAAGTTTTAACATGTCAGACACGTTGACGTGGCAGGGTGGGGTTGTCGTCCATTGCAGCGGCATAGCAGGGCATCCTAAATGGCATCATACTGCCAATGTTGCTCCATGAACCAGTTGATGTGGCAGGGTGAGGTCGTCCTCCACCACAGCACTGAAGCAGAGTGTCCCTCCAGCGGCATCGCAGACGTCGAACTGCCAAGATTGTCTTGTGGAGCAGTGGATGTGGCAGAGTAGGGTCATTGTCCAACATGGCAGCGTAGCGGGGCATCTTCAATGTCACATAGATGGTGGTATACACGGTGGGCAAGAGGAGTGGAGTGGGGAGTAAGTTGAGGGGGGGAAGAAAAAGAGTGGGAAAATTACTGTTGAAATGTCGCCACTATTTGTGGCAGAGGCTTGTTGATGTGAATTATGTAATTGGTTCTGACTTTGACCGGTTATAGCCGGTTTTGATTGGTTCAGAATTTCGGGGCTATAATGGTAACCGGAGTTGATGTCACTGAGAATTGATGGAACCAGAGTCGGAAGTTCAGTTCTGATCAGTTATTTCTGGTTTAAGTTCGGTTCGACTCCGACTTTGGAGTTGAACTTTTAAACACTAGGTACACTGCTAATTTGGATGATAATCACAAATCCATGATGATGACTATTGACCTCAGTGCATGCACCATGACTTTTAACTACAAGACACTGGCCCATGTGCAACCCCTCGACAATTCCATTTACATTCCACTGTTCACAAATGACCCAATGCTTAACTTATTTGCCATTTGTCAATCTGGTCCAATAGAAGAGACTGTGATATGGTTGTTCCAGGCCACTGTAGCTGCAAAACATTACATAAAACCTTGTCCTTTCTCCACCTTGACAAGATGGTCATATCCCATCCACTATATGGCTGTTGTGCTGGGGGACTTTCCCAGAGGTTGTCAAATATTTGAGTTCACCTTGCTGAAGGAGTTACGCACTATGGTTCAGGGAATGTGGTGTAACATGGAGCAAGGGCTAGTCATGGTACACTCAGGACTCTCGAGAGAACAGAGATAAATCCTGGTATTCGAAAGACAGTCTACTATCTATCCACATGCTCTCTTATATAGATATGGAAATATCTGAGATGGAGATAAAATGTAGTGATAAGGGGAAGAGGTCATGCTTTCACTACATATGCCCTCCAGGTATCTAGAGCTGGCAAAGGATACCTTGGTACGAAAAGAAGCGGAGCAGTAGGTAGATCAAATATAGGAAATCATTGAAATGAGTAAAGTTGAGAAATACCAAATTTTGTGGCTCAATTCAGGCAGCTTTGCTCACCTCAGTGTTTTTTAATACAGAGGTGTTAATGGAGCCCTCATAATTGATGAAATCATCCATCAAGTGATTTTCGGCAATGGTAGAATGTGCAACTGGGTTGGCATTTAACTCAGTAAAGGTGATGTTGGCAAAGCCATGGACAGTGGTAGCAGTGGCATTGAGAGTGTTGGGCATAGAAGTGATGACTGAGGGTTGTGGTTTGGGCTGAGCTGGTTGAATGACTGGCTGAGTGAACAGTTGAGTAAACTGGGCGGTCTGCATAGCCACGGTGGGAGCAGGAGTGGGTGCAGGAAGAGTGTTGATGGCAGGCTTGTGACAGGTCTGGGAAGTGCTCACAACGAGAGGTGCATCAAGCTCCATGTCTGAATCATCACATTTGGTGTTGTTGATACACTGCTTATGCACCTTGTGTGCATCACATTTGGAGTGCGCATGATACAACTCGGCAGCATGCTCCTGGGCTTCAATGAGCCTGGCATTGTGAATCCCAGCCTGTTTCTTGGCATGCCAAGCATTCTGCTGTTTCTGAATGCACTACTGATCATGCTGCTGCTGGTCGATACAGATTTTAGCGGTGGTCTTCAAGCTGGCGAGCAGCGTCTCATCCACAGAGCTGTCCTTCTTAATTAACTTGGCTTTGTGGAGGGACTGGTGATGGGGATCATGATACACAGCTGCTGCAAATAGTCCGTGGGGAACAGGGGCTCTTTCAGGCATCCAGAACCCATTGGCATCCATGAGTGAGAAGCTGCAGGGGTGGTCTGTGTTGTTCCACAAGTCAGCAAAGCATCCGTATGCAAACGGGGCAGGACCTCTAAATTTTGGGTTCTTGTGTATGACATGGTAGAAGGCGATGTACAAGTCAAGCTGGGCGATCTCGAGCATATAAGGGTCTTTTCTTTCCTTGGAGAAAAGGTGATACTGATCGCAATCCTTAGTGAGACAAAGAAGGTTCGGTGGAAGTGACAGTCAATCAGCACCAGAAGAGGAATGATATGACATGGCGATGATGGCAATGCTGATAGTGTCAAGAGGTGGGCAGTAGCTTAAGGTTGAAGGTGAGTGGTCAGCGATATTTAAGTCCTCAGATAATTGCAAATAACCCACATAGATTTGTGGGTCCTGAGGAGGGTTGCTGATACCACCTGGCATATTGGCCAATTTTTCAATATCTGATGCTTCAAGGTATGGATCGAGAAGATTTAGGTCCCTGATTTGAGCATAGGGGACCCATGATTCATCTCCCGACTTCCATAAAACCTGAAACATGGCACTCTTGCCAGAACCAATGTGGTGAGTGATCTTATCGGCTGCTCATTCGGGTTCAGAATCTTGATCAACAGGTACAATTTGTGAGTCCAGAAAACTGGAAAATAAACGGTCATCATTAGCCATATGAATATACATCAATGACGCATGGAAGACATTGTGAATGCCTCACTGCTTCATGCTTGCTGGGATTTCGATCTGGTATGAGTTATTTTTGAAGTTTTCAGTAATGCGGTATGGTCCCATATACTTAGGAATTAGCTTTCGAGCTGATCCTTTGGGAAATGACATGTTCTTCGTGGACAGGTAAATCAAATTATCCAATGTGAAGGGAGACACTTGACGGCACTTAATTTCAGTATGTGTCTATTTGACTTGAGCTCCTAAGATTGAATCATGGGCTGCCATTAGGGCTGACTTCAATCTTTGTGCGAATACATGAATGTTATGGAACAGCCTCTCAGCCCCTTATCTTATCTCTTTGATCTTATCAACTATGCCTCTCTCATCTTATTAAACAAACTATCTATCCTTTTCCATCCCATCATTGTTTGGCCTTGTGGAT
>Ga0307516_10009134_pt1 | contig 11104 bp, 12 predicted proteins | sample 19_EM_MG_FD_203310 | JGI IMG/M metagenome (GOLD analysis project Ga0307516, IMG submission 203310) | Populus trichocarpa ectomycorrhiza microbial communities from riparian zone in the Pacific Northwest, United States - 19_EM | ecosystem: Host-associated > Plants > Roots > Unclassified | place...
CTCGATCCGCTCCGAAAGGAGCTGGAGCGACGGCCCGCCGTTGCTGACGGCGAGCTCGACGGCGACGGCGAGCACGGCCGAGGAGTCGAGCGGTACCCGGTGCCCGAGCGAGAGGTATCCGGCCCACTCGTCCAGCGTCGCCGCCACCGAGGCCGGGACGAGCGCCGAGACTCGGACGGGCGGCGGTGTGCTCACCTCGGCCGCCTCGCCGCTCTGCTCCTGGTCCTCGTCGCCACCCTCGGTCTTCTCTCCATTTGGAGAGGAATCCGCAGGTGCCGGCGCCTTGGTCATGACGCGTCGGGCGGCCTCCTGTACGACGGCGACGGCCTCCTCGGCGTCCTCGGGGAGCTCGGCCGGGAGCGCCTCCCGGATCTCGACGAGCACGGCCCCGGTGACCTTCCGGCCGCCTTCCCCAGATGCCTTGTCCGCGCTGCGGTAGAGCTCGATCGCGGGACGCGTACCGATCTCCTTCTCGATCTTCCGCAGGGGCCGGACGTGACCCTCGGGCGGTGTGCTCGACGTCGCGGCGGCCACCGCCAGGGCGAGGGGCGCGCCGTCCATCCATCGCCGGGCGTGCGCGGGTGACTTGCCGGTTTCTGCTCGCGCGTACTCGTCGAACGTCTTGCCCTGGTCCCGGTGGAACTTGCCCTTCGCTGCCACTGTCAGGGCCTTACCGATCACCCAGATTGCAGCGTCACCGGCCGCGAGGGCGGCGTGAATGACGCTCTCGGTTACGGCGCGCTGCCGGAGCTCGGTCTCGTCGAGCGGGGAACGGTCGTCCTCGGGGATCTCCCGGACGTCGTCGAGGTCGGGGAGCTGGTCGGCAAGCTCCGCCACACCGGAGACGGCCGACGTCAGGTCGGGCAGGTGCGCGGTTGTGTTCTTCACTGCCCGGTTTCCCTTGCGGGCCCGGTTGAGGAGGTCGGCGCGGTTCGTCGTCTGCACCGTCACGCGGCTGCCTCCTTGGCGAGCTCGGCGGCGAGGAGGTCCATCGGTGACCCGGCGACGAGCGGCGGTTCGAGGCCGTACGACTGGCCGTAACCGTCTTCCTTGTCCACGCGGGGAATGCGGGTCTTGAGCACGGTGAACCCGCCGCCGGTCAGGTCCCGGTACGTGGTGTCAGCAGCCTTGGCCGAGGCGTTCGTCAGGGTCAGGCAGATGACGAGACGCGGGAAGTGTGCGCCGACCTCTTCGAGGTGGTCGATCGCCGCGAGGACTGAACCGGCACGGTTCATCTCCATGCGGGTCGGGGGGAGCGTCAACACCGCGAGGTCGACGCCACTCAAGACGGCGAAGTGCATGTTCCCGGCCTTGCGGTTCCACGCCCCGGTGTCGACGGCCAGGAGGCCGCTCTCCGGGGTGTACTTCACGAGCTGGTCGCGGACCTTGGAGCGGTTCGGCGCCGGGTACACCGGTCCGCCGAGGTCGGCCTCGTCCGACCACTCCAGGAGGCTGCCCTTTTCCTCGTCTCCGGGCTCGTCGGCGTCCATGGCCGAGGCCGGGATACCGGACGCGTTCCAGTGCTTGAGCATGTGGGCGATGATCGTGCTTTTGCCGGTGCCGCCCTTGCCGACGAACGCGATCCTGCGCCCCTGTCCGGGGATCACCACGGGGGGTGTGAGAGTCGTCATGCGATGACGTTAGCCCGTGATCAAGCGTGCGCGGCACGGGTTAACGGAGCGCGTCGGCGTGCGGGCCGAACTGACAGGCTCCCCCGGCCTCAACCGCCGTACGTGCCACGGCACAACGCCGCGAGGCTCGGGTCGGTGACGCCCTGCGCGGCCCGGCACACGTCCCTCATGCCGTACTCGGCCGAGCTCGCCGCGCCCGGTCCGGGATGCGCGGCGCGGGATGCGCAGGGCGCGGCGCGGGCCGATGGACCGGCGCCGGACGGCGAGCTCGGCGAGGCGGTGCCGGCGGCCGGACCGCCCGGGGTGCGGCGGGCCGGTGCCGTGGCCGGGAGGGAGCGGCGGACGCCGAGGAGGGCGCCGGGCCGGTCGTCACGAGCTCCTCGACGGCCGGGGCCTGCGTCACCTCGGCCGCGGTGAACGCGGGCGCCGGGGTGCGCGCGGCGGGTCGGTGGTGGGGAGCGCGCGCCGTGCCGTCGGCAGGGGAGACGGACACGCACCCGGCGGTGGCCAGGAGGGCGAGGGCTGCGGCGGCGAGGGTGATCACGGGGCGGTGCACCCGCTCACCGTGCCTGATCACGGGAGGCTCGTCGTCCCGCCGCGCTGCGGTCCACCGGTACGGGTGACAGGGCCCCTCGCCGCCCTGTACGCCCCTCTGTCGCGCCCGCCGCAGGCCCGGGGAGTCCGGGGAGTCTCCGCAGGTCACCGGGCGCGACAGGGGGCCACGCGACACAGCACGCGACACCGGCCGCGCGGCCGGGCGGAAGTGCCGGCCGCGCGGCCCCGCCGAGATCGGGGCGAGCTCGGCCGGACGCGCCGGGACCGGCGCGGCGAGGGCCTCGACCGACACCTCGGCCGGGGCGAGCTCGTCGGCCTGGTCCTCGACGAGCTGCGCGGCGTCGGCCTCGGCCGGGCGGCGGGCGGGATCGTAGATCGAGGCCAGACGCGCGAGCTGTTCGCCGATCCCCCGCGTACCGGCGAGCGGCGCGTCAAGGTCGGGGAACGCCTCGCGTGCGAGGCCGACGTACGCCCGGCCGCCGAGCACCGTCACGGCCGCCCCCGAGATCCCGAGTTCGTGCGCCTGCCTGCGGAGCGTCTCGCCGTCCACCGTGCCCGGGTCACCGGCCCGCAGCTCGTACGTGATGATCCACTCAGTGAGCTCGACGAGGCCGTGTTTCGCGGACAGGATCAGCACCCGCCCGGACCGGCCGCCGCGAGTGAGGGCGTCGGCGGCACGCCGTGCGGCGCGGTGATAGCTCCCGACGTACATCTCACCGGCCGGGAGGACGGGAACCGGCTCACCCTTGCGCAGGCCGTCGGCGTACACCGCCTTGCGGCCACCGCACGGCACGATCACGACGCGCTCACGCTCCTCGCGCGCCGCCCGACGCCGTCCCGCCTCGGTGATCCGGACCGTGCCCGGGTGGGGCTTGAGCGAGTCGGCGATCGGGAGGCGGCGGCCGTGGTTGTACGGCGGTGCCCACTCGACGCATCCGGCGGTCTCAAGGGCCGCGAGCGTCCGCAGGTTGCAGCCGTCCGGGAAGTGCCCGGCGGGGTGCGCGGCGGCGGTGTGCAGCCAACGGCGCTGTACCCGGGTGAGCGGCACCTCGACGAGCTCCTCGTCCTCCTGGTCCTCGACGACGTCCTCGGCCGCGGCCTCCTCGACCGGCTCCTCGTCGGCGGGGAGCTCCGCGCCGTCGAGCGCGGCGAACAGGCGGGCGCTGCGCCGGGCCCCCGCGTCGTGCAGCTCGGCGAGCTCGCGCTCGAACGCCTCGGCGGCCGGGTTCGGCGTGCGGTTGGCGCGGGCGAGGATCTCCTCGGCCTCGGCCTGGTCGTGCATCGCGCGCAGCTCGACCGGGCCCTCGGCCTTGACGACGTCGTACGCCACGGCGCGCGCCTGGTCCCACATGGGGCGGGCCGGGTCGACGGGGAGCGGCGGCAGGCCGGTAATGCCGAGGTAGTCGGCCACGGCCGCGAACGCCTCGACGCGGAACCGTGCGGCGTAGGCCCGGCGTCCGCCGGCATCGACGTATTCGAGTGCGTCCTCGGCGGCCACGCTGCGGGCCCACCGGCCGTAGGCGCGGGCGGACTTGGTGGCGAGGGCCTCGACGCGGGCGAGGTAGCGCGGGACGGCGGACAGGTACCGGGCGAGGCGCTCGGGCTCGCCGGACAGTTCGAGGCGCAGCTTGTCGGGCGTCGGCGCGGGGGCGTCCGGGCTCGCCGGGTTGTAGTGCAGCGTCCGCCAGGGGTGCCGGGCCGTCACGTTGTAGATGACCGCGAGGCGGCGGGCGGCGGCAGCGCGCGGCTTGCCCTTCCCGGCCGCGCGGGGGAAGTCGAGGCGGGCCTCTCCTCGGCCGTGGTGGTCGACGGCGATCCCGGTCCGGGTGGCGTACTCGGTAGGCATTCGGTGCGGCTCCTCGTTGGTGTGCGGTCCGACCACCCTCCCATAGTCGCAAGTCAACTACAAGTAATGCTGTGAGTTGTGCTGAATCTTCGGCATGAAAAACGGGGCGGGGTCCGACGCATCGCGCCGGACCCCGCCCCGTGGTGCCAAACCGCTTTACTCGCCGTCGCGGACGGCGTCGCGGCCCTCCTTGATGAACCGGCCGGGGTTCGCCCGCTTCGCGGTCATGTCCCGGTACCACTGCATGGGCTGCACCCCCTCTTGCTTGACGAACCCGGGGTTCGGGCCGAGGCGGAACGCGCCCGGGAGCGGACTCCCGTCCTCCTTGCGTGCCATCACGGCAAGGGCCGTCGGCTGCGCCGAGGGGTAGATCACGCAGTCCGCCAGGACCGCGAGCGGGACCAGGCCGAGGGCGTTCCAGACCTTGACCATCTTCCGGTGCTGCCCGACGCGCGAGGCGCTGATCACGGCCGCGCGGATATCAGGGCGCCAGGTCGGCCGCTTGAGGGCCGCCCACGGGGCGTTGCGTCCCTCGCGCTTGGTGCTGCCCTGCGGCCTCTCGCGCATCTTGCCGATGCCGCCCTTTGCCGTGGCCTTGATCGCGGACAGGAGCGCGACGGCCTCGGGGTCACGGGCCTTGACCGTGGCCATAGCGTCGATGAACGCCGCCTCGTCCATGTCCTCGGTGATGCCGAGATCGGCGAGCGTGTCCATGTACGCCGACCGAAGGCGGTTGTGCCACAGGTCGAGGTATCCGCCGGCATCCGGGCGCAGCCACGCCGCGAGCGGCCGGACCTCGATCCCGAGCTCTTGCGCGTAGGCCAGGGTCGGCGTCGCGTACCAGGCCGGGCCGGTCGGCGGCCGTCCGTCCGGCGTGAACGGCGAGGGGAAGTTCTCGGGGAGTTCGCGCCACTGCTTGGTGCGGAGATCCTTGGTGTGCAGCTTGGTGCCGGACAGGTCGACCAGCCATGCGCCCGGGATCTTCTTGTCGAACGCCGGGCCGTCGGTGTAGACCGCCTCGCCGAGTCCCACGGTGAGCCTGTTCGCTGCGGCGAGGAACGCTGTATTCACGTCGAGGCCGACCACGTACGGGAGCGCGGCCTCCTCCTCGGTGGCCTCTCGGTACCAATTGAGGGCCTCCTCGACGAGGACATGAGCCGGGCTCTTGGACTCCTCGCGGGTGCGCTCGGCCGCGATCGGGTGCTCGTCGGGAGCCTCGGGCGGCGCAGGGTCCACGGCCTTGTGCAGGGAGCCGGGCACCGGGACGCGGCGCATACGGCCGGTGCCCCGGTCGAACTTGGCCACCGTCGGCGGCCGTACGGCCGTCATCAGGGACAGGCTGCAACCGGCGGTCGAGCCGGTCGGGCTGATGACCCGCTCGGCGTACAGGCCGAGGGTGTACGCCAGGGCCCCGGGTTCGGCGGCGACGGCGTCCATGTCGCCCCACCGCATGTTGTCGCTGAACGCGCCCCACGGGATCACGGCGACGTGCACCTCGGTCCGGTTGCGGAACAGGAAGGACCACCCGCCGAGGCCCGCGCGGCTGAGCGTCCAACCGGCCTCGGTCAACGCCTTGACCGCCGGATCGTCGTCGGGCACCCGCAGGCGCTTACGGTCGTCCAGCCGGGGAGGCAGGCCGAGGCGCTCGACGGCGGACTCGGTCAGGACCAGGAGGGGCCCGGTGTCCTCGCCGAACTGCGACAGCTTGGCCGTGCCGAGGCCGTAACCGAGGGCCCAATCGGCGGCCGACGCAAGGTCGGTGACCTCGCCCGGGAGGTCGATCCGCTGCACGTTCGGGAGGCAGGCGACGAGGGAGCCGTCGGCGGCGTCGAGGACGGCCAGGGGAGCGGCGTAGGTCTGCTCAGTCATGGTCGTCATCCCCTGAAGTCCCACTCGATGTAGTCGATATCGGTGAGCTCGATCCCGAGCTCGTCCTCGTTGGCGGCCGTGCCCGGGGTGTAGAAGTACGGCGACACCGCCTTAGCCGCGAGCTCGTTGAGCTTCTCCTCGTCCCCGTTGCGCAGAGCCTCGAACACCTGGGGAATCAGCTCGGGCGGGACTTCCTCGGTAAGGCGTCGCATCCGCGGGTCATCCGTCGTGCCGGCGTCGGCGGTGAATCCCACCGCCGCCCGGGTCTCGATGACGAGTCCGCGCTTCTGCGCTTCCTTCTGAGCCGTTGCGGTGACGCGCGGCTGATGGTCCTTGCGCACCTCCTGTTCGAGGCGGCCGAGGGTCTCGGGCTTACTGTTCTCGATCTTCCGCTCGCCCTTGACGAGGCGCTGAACCTGACGGCGGGAGACGCCGAGGCGCTCGGCGACCTTGGCCGTGTTGCCCTTCTCGCGGCGCAACAGGGCGTTGAACCGGCCCCGAGGAGTCTTGGGAATGTCGCGGGTCTGGAACTTGTCCCGCAGTGCTTTAAGGATCTTCACTGTGCCCTCTCCTCTCAGGCCGAACGGTGCAGGGGCCGGACGTCGCGGGTGTCGTGCTCGGAACCGGCCTCAAGGCAGACGCCGCCGCCGCACAGGACACGGTGACTCGCGGGCGCGGTCGTCCACGTGGTGTTGCGGCACACCGAGCACTCGGCGAGGCGCCGGTACCCCTCGCCCGTGACGGACTCCTGAGCCGGGATCAAGTAGCGCTGCCCGCGCAGCTTGCCCAAGAGCTTGTGCAGGTAGCCGTTCGGGTTGAACGCGTGCCGGTCCTCGCTCGCGTCGAGAGCCTTGAGGATCGCCTCCTCGGGCCACCCGGCCCGCAGGACGAACCCGACGGCCGTCTCGGCGTTGAACCGCTCCTCGGGGGAGACGCCGAAGTACCAGCGGACGCGGTCGATGATCTCCGCCGCCCTCGCCGGGACGTGCGTGCGCTCCTCGTCGGTGAGGGGGCGGGCGTAGAACCCGCTCATCAGCTCGAACCGCGAGGGCTTGCGGCCCTTGAACTTCCCGGTGCCCTCGGTGGGCACGGTCGCGATGCGGAACCGGACGTAGTCCCACTCGACGAGGTGGGGCCGGTGCCGCTCGATCGACCGCACCGAAACCCCGGCGGCGGCGGCGAGCTCGGCCGGGTCGACCTGGCCGCGCCAGCCGAACCCCGCCAGGGCAACGAGGCACTTTGCGCACGTGGGGTCGGGGGCGAACATCGGGTCGGACTCGACGACGCTCCGGGCCCACTCGACCGCGCCGGGGAGCTGCGGCTGAGCAACGCCGGGAATGCCGGGGATCGGGGTCCGCCGGTCGGCGTCGATGCGTCCACGCTGGAACAGGTGGGAGAGGTGGTTTTGCGTCGCCCGCTTCTTGAGGCCGACCAGACTCCCGAGACCCTCGGTCGTGATCGGTGCCTCGGGGTCCGCCTTCTGTCGGTCCTCAAGTGCCGCAAAGATCCTGCGGCACATGGGGCAGTTGTCCGGGCTGATCGCCCGATGTGGTGCCACGAATCGGCCTTTCCGGCCCGCTGCGGTGTGACCGACGGGGAGGCGTGGGTACACTCGCAGAAGACCTAAGCGCGGTCATGCGGTAAGCCTCATCGGTCGGGAGCTGGTAACTCCCGAGTAGTCCGGTGGGGCTTTCCGCATTTGGTTCGGTTGTGGGCGGGTTACAGGTTATGTCGCGCCTGTAGTGGCGCGGACACCGCATGTGACCAGGGGTTAAGCAAGGCTGAGCACGCTTTGAGAGCCGCCGATTATGGCGGCGCGTCGGATGTGGGGGAGCTGTTCCACGGCGTGCGTCGGACCGCAGAGGAGATCCGGGACCGGAACGCCGTAGTGCGCCGACAGGCGGTCGACGTCGCCGAGGGACCACGACGCTTTACCGACCTGCTTCCGCGATACCGCGCCCTGAGTGATCCGCAGGCCACGCGCCAAAGAGGTCTGGTTCTCACCCGTGGCGCGCATCAGTGCAGCCACGGTCACCCGTAGCGTTTCCTCGCTACTCATGCCCTTAGCCATATGACGGTTCCTCACTGTGTATGACCGGTGGTCATAGTGCCAGACAGAGAAGTGCGGCCACACGCGCCACACCGACAACCGACACTCTTCCATGCTTGCAGCACATCTACAAGTCTTGCTTGTAGTGGATCTGCAAACGTGTCATCCTGCCCCCATGACCACCACAACCGATCTCGAAGCACTCCGTAAGAAGGCCGACCGGTCCGCCAAGACTGCCGAGGACGACAAAGCCGCACTCCTCGACGCCGCGGTAAAGGCTGCGATCACGTCGAGCAAGTACGGCCACCTGTCCGCCGTCGCCCGCGAGGCCGGCATCACGAGCCAGTACCTCCGTGACCTCGTCGAGGCGACCCACCCCGGATGGCTCGCCAAGGCGGCCGAGGAGCGCGAGGCCGCCAAGGCGGGACGCAAGGCCAAGGCCGCGTGAACCTGGTCCTCGTCGCAGACGTCGCGCTGCTGGTGGTGCCCTCCGCCGCTCGCCGCCTCAACCGATAGGAACCCCTCATGAGTGCAGCCCCGGCCGAGAGGCCCGATCCCTACCGCACACAGGCGCACGCGGGCCCGCGCACCGTCACGCAGCTACGGGCCGCCCTCACCGCGGCCTCGGCTGCGGACCGCGAGGAGTTCGAGGCGCAGCTCGGCGAGCTCGACCTCGACGACCCCGAGGAGTACGCCGCCCTCGTCCGCAGTTGGCGGCACCGACTCGTCATGCGCACCCGGCCCGAGATCCTCGCCGCCGTCGCGGGGTCCACCGACCCCGCCGCCCGGCGCTGGACCTCGGCCGAGATCCTCGGCGCCGACGGCCGCCAGGAGTCCAGCCGGTGACCGCCGGCACTCCCTGGTCTGTCGTCTACAGCGACACCGGCCGCGCCGGTCTGGCCACCGCCACCGCCGAGGAACGGGCCGCCATCCTCGCGTTCGAGGCACGGCTCGCCGCCGACCCGTACGTAAACGGCGAGCTCTACCCGGACCGCGTCGGGGGCCTTTACACCGCCCTGCTTACGGTCGGCGGTCGAATGGCGTGGACGTCCGTCCTGTACCGAGTCGACGAGGCCGCGCGCGAGGTCCTCGTCGTGGCCCTGATCTCCGGGCCCTGACCTCTCCATTTGGAGAGAAACGCCGAGCGCCCGACCCCTGGGGGGCCGGGCGCTCTCTGCTGTGCGCGAGCTGCGGGTCAGTCCAGCGGGGCCGCGTAGCGCAGGGTCCAGCCGGGGCCGAGCGTGTGCCGGGTGACCTCGACGACACGCCCCTCGGCGGTCGCGCCGACGTGCGTCACGGTCAGGAGGAGGGCGCCCTCCTCGACGCCGAGCGCGGCGGCCTGGTCGGCGGTGGCCGGACGCTGGTCGACGTCCTCGACGGCCTCGGCGCCCTGGTCGAACCCGGCCTCGCGCATCCGGGAGATGATCCCGCCCGCTCCGGTGTCGACCTGTTCGATACCGGCCGCCTCGGCGACGTCGGCCGGAATCCATGTGTCGGCGAGCTGGACCAGGCGCCCGCCGTCGAACATGCGCCGGGCGCGGACGACGACCGGCCCCTCGGTGCCGAGGAGCTCGGCGACGTCGGCCGGGGCCTCGGCCCGGCTCACGGACACCTCGGCGCGCGGGGTGCCGCCGCTGCGGCGGGTCTCACTCTCGTACGCGCCGTGCGCGCCGTCGGCCTCGCGCTGCGCGGTGCGGTAGCGGCTGCGGGCGTCGCGGACGATGCCGCCGGTCTCGGTGATCGTGTTCTGTGCCATGTGCAGTGGAGTCCCTTCCGTGTGGGTGGTCAGTGGGTGGGGCCGAGGGGCCAGGAGTAGGACAGGCGCCAAAGGTGGGTGGGCAGCACGTGAACGGTGACCTCGACGGCGCGGCCGTCCTCGGTCCGCCCAATGTGGGCGATCTCGAAAACGCGCTGATCCTCCGCCATGTCGAGCGCCTCGACCTCCTCGGGTGTCGGCGTCCTGACCTCGATCTCTTCCGTGATCAGGGCTTGTGCGTGACCGAGCTCGGCGAGCCGTGACTTAGAGCCGCCGGGCCCCGTGTCGATCTCTTCGAGCCGCGTCCCTGCGGCGATCTCCAAAGGGAGGTACGACGTCGCGAGCTGTACCGGGACGTCGTCGGCGAGCATCCGCCGGACCCGGGCGAGCGTCGAGACGCTGTTCGCGTCTACCCCGAGGAGGTCCGCCACCCATGCCGGCGGCTGCATGTGATGAGTGGCGGTGACGGATGACGGGGTCAGGCCGAGTCCGCGGATCTCGGCCTCGAACGCGCCCCGGGCCTGGCCCTCCTCGCGACGGGCGCGTACGTACCGAGAGGTCGAGTCCCGGAGGATCTTGGTCACGATCCGGTGCACGAACGCGCCCCGCCGGGACTTGTGAATCAGCCCCTCGGACGCGAGCAGGCGCAGCGCCTGCGCGGCGGTCCCCCTGTTCGTGCCGATCTGGTCGGCGAGCTCTCCCTCGGTGGGGAGCTTGGTACCAGGGGCGTAAGTGCCCCCCTTGATGCGCTCGCGCACCTCGTCGGCGACTGCGCGGAATGTCGCTCGGCGCGGCTCGTCCTCTTTCATGCGGTCACCTTATCTGCAACCCATCCGGTCGTCTTCGGCTGCCAACACAGCATGGATGGAATCCAAGACTATTGCAATGGATTCCATTCGGTGCTCTACTTCTGGTGTGCCGCACGGCACGGCAGAACCAAGGCCCACAAGGGCCCCGGAACTGCACTAGTCCGCCACGCCTGGAAACGGGCACGGCCCCGGCGCGTCTTGTCCACGCTCCGAGGCCGCTAGGCGGACACCCCGACTGCTCAAAGGAGTGATCCGCGTGCGCACCACCATGCCCGAAAGCGCCGGTGTCCTGCGAATCGGCACGACCGATTCCGCGGCCGGTATCGCCCCCACCCGCATGGACCTGTCCACTGAGCTCGGCCTCGACATCGACCTCGTCCTCGGCCCGATCGAGGCCGAGAGCGAGCTCGACGAGTACGCCCGGCTGTACGCCCTCGTCGACATGGCCGACTCCGGTTACATCCCGAGCGGCGCGTCCCTCGACCTCGTCGCCGGGATCGTCGAGGAGATCGAGCGCGAGGACGACGCGAAGGGCTACGAGCCCGAGGACGTGTTCGCCGGGCGGTGGGCCGCGTGAAGCTCGACCGC
>Ga0307516_10009135_pt1 | contig 11103 bp, 8 predicted proteins | sample 19_EM_MG_FD_203310 | JGI IMG/M metagenome (GOLD analysis project Ga0307516, IMG submission 203310) | Populus trichocarpa ectomycorrhiza microbial communities from riparian zone in the Pacific Northwest, United States - 19_EM | ecosystem: Host-associated > Plants > Roots > Unclassified | place...
AAGATCTCCGCAGCATCGCTGAATCCGTAGCTGCGGATCGTGAACCAGGTCAGCAGGTCGGGCGATACGTGATCGATGAAGATCAGCCAAAGCGCCAGGCCGCGAAACAGATCCAGCCGCAACTCGCGCACGCCGACCACGGGAAGCGAAAGCGTCCTGGTCGGGCCGGCCTGAGCCGGCACGGCATCTGGCGCAACCGCTTCCATTGCGCCGGCGACCGCTGCACCCGCAACTCGTTCGGAAATCGATTTCATCTAGCCCGTCCGGGGCAGGGTTGCCTATTTGCCTGTACCGAGGGAATAATACGGGTCTTCTGTCGGCAAGCAAGCATGGGGGCTCATCGTGTCGCGCTTTCCCGGTTTGCGTACGCCTGCCGGATCGCGTTCCTCGTTCGGCAAAGCGTGAAGGGGACATCAGTCCCGGAGAACAGCCTCACCAACCGGGAAAATGCCATGAACACGCTGATCTGCGCCGCATCCATGCTGCTCGCCGCGACGGTTTCTGCCTTTGCCCAAAGCGCTGTACCACCCGACGTGCTGAAAGACCTGGCGCCGACGGGAAAACTGCGCGCCGCCATCAATCTCGGCAATGCGGTGCTGGCGCAGCCGGACGGGCCCAACGGCCAGCCGAAAGGCATTACGCCGGATCTCGCCATCGAGCTCGGGCGGCGGCTCGGCGTTCCCGTTGAGTTCGTCGTCTATCAGGCAGCGGGCAAGGTGTTCGACGCGGTCAAGGACGACGCGTGGGACGTCTCCTTTGTCGCGATCGAGCCGGTACGCACCGCCGAGATCGAGTTCAGCGCGCCCTATGTCATCATCGAGGGAACCTACATGGTGCCGAAGGACTCGCCGCTGAAAGTGATCGCCGATGTCGATCGTTCCGGCGTGCGCATAGCCGTCGGCGTCGGCTCGGCCTACGACCTTTACCTGGCCCGCACCCTCAAGAACGCCACGCTCGTCCGCGCGCCGGTGGGCGGCGGGCGCGCCATGATCGAGCTGTTCGTCAACGACAGGCTCGAGGCCGCAGCCGGGGTGAGGCAGCTGCTGATCGCCTACGCGAGCGACCACCCGGAGATGCGAGTGATGGACGGCTATTTCATGGAAATCCAGCAGGCCATGGGCACACCAAAGGGCCGCATGGCTGGTGCGGCCTATCTGCGCGCGTTCGTCGAGCAGATGAAGGCTTCGGGCTTCGTTGCTGATGCGATCAAACGCAGCAATCAATCGGCCGCCGTCGCGCCGCCTGCGGCAAAATAAGCGTCGCCGGGCTTTGCTCCTTGATCTTGCGGAAGGTCGAAAAATCGGAAGTATTTGCGCCAATTCGAAAAAAACATCCGGGAGTCTCGGAACGAGTGGTTTAGGAGAGACGCCAATGACTGCTTTCACGCGCCGCGATTTGTTGTCGGGTGCCGCGGGCTCAACGGTGGCCACGGCTATGCCGTCCAGCCAGCCCGTCCGCGCCGCTGCGCCAGTGGCCGGCAGACAGGCGGCCGGCTGGTACCGCTACAAGGTCGGCAGTATCGAGGTGACGGTTGCCACTGACGGCGTCGCCCGCTTCAAGATGGCCGAGGATCACGTCACCAACATCAAGAAAGACGTGGTGAACGCCGCGCTCGTTGAGGCCTTCATGGAAAAGGACATGATGACCACGCCCTGCAACCCGATCGCGATCAACACCGGATCGAGGCTTGCGGTCATCGATACCGGCACCGGCGAGAGCAATTACAAGAAGAGCAACGGGACCGGCGGCCAGATGGTGACGAACCTCGTCGCGGCGGGCATCGACCGTACCGCCGTCGACGTCGTGATCATCTCGCACTTCCACGGCGACCACATCAACGGCCTGCTGATGGACGACAATTCGCTGACCTATCCGAACGCCGAGATCGTCGTGCCGGCCGTCGAGCACCAGTTCTGGATGGACGACGGCGAGATGAGCCGCGCCCCCAAAGGCCGCATGGAGGGCAACTTCAAGAATGTGCGGCGCGTCTTCAGCGCCGAGGTTCAAAAGCGCGTTAAAACCTATCAGTGGGGCAAGGAGGTGATTCCCGGCGTCACCGCGCAGGGCACGCCGGGGCACACGCCCGGCCACACCTCGTTCGTGATCGCTTCGGGCTCGGATGCCGTCTACGTCCAGTCGACGTCACCCACGTGCCGTTCCTGTTCGCCCGCCATCCCGACTGGCACGCCTTTTACGATCAGGACGGCGGCATGGCGGAAGCGACCCGCCGCAAGGTCTATGACATGCTGGCCGCCGACAAGATGCGGGTACAGGGTTTCCACTATCCGTTCCCGTCACTGGCGCATGTCGAGAAATACGGCAGCGGCTACCGGAAGATTCCGGTGATCTGGGATCCGACGATCTGACGCAGGGTCTGTAAAACAGGCGCGCGTGTGCCGGCGCTATTCCACCTTCAGGCTGAGCTGCTGGACGAGCTTGCTCCACTTTTTTTCTTCCCGGTCGATGTCGTCGGCGTATTCGGCCGCCGTCGAGGTGAGCGGATCGCCGCCTTCGAGATGGATGCGCTTCTGCACCTCCGGATCGTTGCCGAGCTTGCGCAGTTCAACACTCAGCAATTCGACGATATCAGGCGGGGTGCCGTGCGGCGCCAGCAGCCCGTAATGCAGCACGGCTTCGAAGCCGGGCATTCCCGATTCGTCGAAGGTCGGCACGTCGGGCAATAGCGAAAAGCGCTTCTTGCTGGTGACGGCGATGGCGCGCAACTGGCCGGCTTCGATATTGCCCAATGCCGGTGGCAGCACGCCAAACGCGATCGGCACGTGGCCGCCGAGCAGATCGTTCATGACCTGTGCAGTGCCCTTGTAGGGGATGATCGCGATATCGATACCGGTCTCGGCCTTGAATAGTTCGGCGCACATGTAGCCGCCGGTGCCGACCGATGAGGTGCCGACATTGAGCTTTCCCGGATCCTTCTTGGCAAGCGCGATGAATTCGGCGGCCGTCTTGGCCGGAAACGAAGGATGGGCGAGCAGCGCCACCGGCATCGACGCGACCAAGCCGATCGGCGCAAAATCCTTGCGCGGGTCCATGCCAAGCTTCGCATAGAGGCTAGGGTTGATCGAGATGGTCCCGGTGTGGCCGAGCAACAGGGTGTAGCCATCAGGAGCGGCGCGCGCGACAGCGCGCGTGCCGATGGTTCCGCCACCGCCGCCGCGGTTGTCGACATTCACCGTCTGACGGAATGCGTCGGAGAGTTTTTGCGCCACCACACGGGCCATGGCGTCGACGCCACCGCCGGCCGGATAGGGGACCACGAGCGTGATGGCGCGGCTCGGAAATTCAGCTGCGCCTGCGACCGTCACCAGCGGGCCGATCAGGGCGGACGCCGATGCGATGACGATCACGGCATCCACGACATTGCGGCGCGATAAATTGAACACCCGATTGCCTCTCTGTATGCGATGGCGATCCTGGCTTTCGGCCGTGACGCTCACAGCCAGCATCATAATTGCCCGATCGAGCGCTTGGATAGGGTTTTAAGAAGTGCCCGCGACCTTGAACTGCATGCCAAGGCTGCAGAGCGCTGACCGGCGCGTTCTTCTTTGGCTTCGCCGCCATGCAAATTCCTTGCGGCTTCTTCTTCGATCGGTTCGGCCCGCGCCGTACCGTGGCCGGCATGCTCGTGCTCGCCACGACAGGCACCACCATCTTCGCCCTGGCGCCGAGCTGGCCGATCCTGCTCACCGGCCGCGTGCTGATGGGCGCCGGATTCGGCGCCATGCTGATTGGCAGCATAGTGGTGATCTCGCGCTGGTTCCTGCCGGATCGTTTCTCCATGCTCTCCGCCATGGTTTTCTCCATCGGCTTGCTTGGTAATCTGGCCGCCACCACGCCGCTGGCCTCGGCCGCGAAGGCAACCGGCTGGCGCACCGCGTTCGGCGGGGTCGTCGTCGTCACCGCGCTCGCCACTATAGCGGTCTGGCCGGTGGTTGCATGACGCGCTGCCCGGTCACCCGTTCCTTGCCCGCACCCTGGAAGTGCCACGCCAGATGCTGCAACGCCGAAAACTTTGGCCGACGGTGCTCGCATGGAAGCCGCCTACCGCGCTTTGTTCGGCGTGCTCACCGCGGTGCGGTCGTTGCGGTCGCGATCTACAGCCGCTCGCAGGACGTCAAGCCGGGCGACGAAATGCGCGCCCGGGCCGGCTGCCGCGTGATCTCGGAACCTGGTTACACTGCGGCCGCTCGAATGTTTCGAGCGTATCAGGCGGCCTGCTATGGTCAGATGTTCTTTTGCTGGACTACCGCTACGATTCGGGGAGTTTGCAATGACACCGCTCAAGGCGCTCGCGACCTATGACGATTTCGCTCGTCTCGATATCCGGATTGGCCAGGTCGTTGAGGTGCAGCCTTTTCCCAGAGCCCGTAATCCATCCTACAAGGTAGGTGTGGACGTTGGGGCTGGTCGCATCATGTGGTCGAGCGCCCAGATCACAAACTATCAGCCGGTCGAACTTGTGGGCTCCCTGGTGGTATGCGTCTGCAATCTCGGCGGCAAGAACATCGCCGGCTTCACTTCAGAGCTTCTCATTCTCGGCGCCAAGAATGCGGAAGGCAACGTCATAGCCCTGGCGCCGCGGAGCCAGGTCGCGGTCGGTGAAGCGATCTTCTAACTGACGCCAGCGCCCAGGCACCGCCGTGCGCCTCGATCGGGACGAGCTCTGCCAGACAGATGGGGCCGTACTCAAGTCGCCTTGCGCCAAGCCGCCCTCGAATACCTGCAAGGCCTGGTTTCGTGGTTTTCCCCGGATCGAGGAGATTTGTGGCAGCTGAAACGCCTTCACAATTATTCTACCTGCGGTTTTTCCGGGCTGGGGAGTGCTTGCTCCAATCCGAAGTCAAGGGCATGCTCGGCGTTCCATCGTGCCGGAGATCGAAACCTTTCGAGGTGAGCCATGATCCTTCCGCAAGAACCAGAACTTCTGATTGAGAAGGATATTAACGGGGTTGTTCGGGAGTTGCGTCACTTGCAAACCCCGGCCGAAGGAGAACCCGGCGCGCCGCCCAGACAGGTGGCGGTCGATTATCTGGAGCTGGCGTTTGACAGAGGGTTGGTACCGGTCACGCCGGACGACCGGAAACATCTCAAGGAGACGTTCGCGTCCAATAAGCCGTCACGATCCGACAAGGCAGGATTTCGATGGTCACCGTCCCGCGAACTGAAGCGGAGCGACGGGAGCGAGACGACGATCGTCTGGTGCCAGCAGACAGTTGCGATCAGAAAATCTCCATTCATAGTCGACCTTCACGGCAGCAGCATCCGCGTGGTCGTGCATCACCGGCAACCGAAAAATGGGCTCCAGGTCACCAGCGCCCGGTTGACGGCGCTCAACCGTAGCGGTCTGTCCGTCGACTCGCCGATCGCGTTTCACGGCCTCGGTCCGACCCCGGCCGACATATTGCCCTTGGATTTTGTGATGGAGCAGCTCGGCCCCGCTCTGGGTTTCGATGGACCAGCCGATGCCATCGCCGATCAACGGCTCGTTGCCTATCATCGCCGTGACGCGGTGGACCCCGATAGCGAACTCGAGGTGGCAATCAGCGCGACGATTTTCCTGCCAATGGCGAGCGGCGGTTCGATGGCTCATCGCGTCCTGTTCGACCTGGAAACGAGTACGATCGTCCGCAATGCGCCGATCGCGTCGGCGTGCGCCGGATATGCCTTTCTCAACGATCCCGTCACCAAGACGGGTTCATTCAAGCTGCGGCCCGACAGCTGCGCCGACCATCTCGATCCCTTGCGCGATCCGGTCGCGCTCGCCGACCTCGACCACGCCGGCGGCGGGCGGCGCAAATTGTCCGGACCGCGCGTGCAAGTGCGCAATCACCCGGCGGCACTCGGTGAATACTACGAGCCACCGGAACAGGTGCCCCCGTTCGCCTTCTCGGCTCGAACCAATGAATTTGCGGCGGTCAGTGCCTACCATCATTGCGATTCAATGATGCGACTGGTCGAGGGATTTGGCTTCGATCTCCACGACATTTTCTGCGACGTTGCATTGCCGCTGACGGTCGAACATCGTGCCAAGATGCTGTCCGGTCCCGGAGCACACGATGGCCGCGGCATAAATGCCTATGTGACGCCGTTCCGGGCCGGCAACGCGCAGCGGCCGTGGAACGTCAAGATGCTGTTTGGACTTGCCGATTCTGCGGACACCTGGAAACACCCACTGGGGCTCGCCGCCGATGTGCGCTTTGTCTGGCACGAGTTCTGTCATGTCCTGATCCTGGCTGCGACCGGCTCAACCGAATTCGACTTCGCCCACAGTGCTGGCGACGCGCTCGCGGCGATCACGAGCGATCCCGCCTCCAATCTCCCGCCACACTGGCGCGGGGTGACGTTTCCCTTTGTCTCGCGGGCGCTGCGGCGACACGACCGTGACGTCAAGGAGGGATGGGGCTGGAACGGCACGCTCTATGAGATTCCGAATCCCACCTACGGCCGCCGTGATCCGGCCGGCTACAACGCAGAGCAGATACTGTCGAGCACGCTGTTCAACCTCTATCGTGCCGTCGGCGGTGATGCGGTTCGCCACAACCAGGCAGGCACCGAGGAGCCCGATCTCGAGGTTCGCAGGGCGGCGGCGTACTACACCACTTACCTCATTGTCCGTGCGATCGCTTCGCTCGGTTCCGTCTACACTGAGCCAACCCGCGAGGTGGCCCAATTCGCCACGACACTGATGGAGGCTGACATCGGCACGCCGGTTCTCGACTACGAGGGATCGAAGCGGCCGGGAGGGATGCTGCACAAGGTTATTCGCTGGGCCTTCGAGCAACAGGGCCTGTATCAGACCGCTCCGACTGGCCGCCAGAATACGCCAGGTAGCCCACCGGCGATTGATATCTATGTTGACGATGGTCGCGGCGGTGACTATGCCCACAGCTCAGATTGGCACGCGCCCCAGAATATCGTGTGGGTTCGCCGAAGCGCCGACGGACTCCCGGGAGAAGAGACGCCCTATCCCGGTCAGCCCAATTTCGTCTACGTTATTCTCCGCAATCGCGGCACCGAACCGGCGCTCGCGGCGTCGGTCGATGTTTTCGCAACGGTTCGCGATGCTGCCGACGTTTGGGATACCGTGGCGGGCCGCTGGCATCCGCTCCAGGACCGCAATAGGACGACCGCGGTTATACGCCCGGGATACGAGGTGCAGTTCGGCCCGTTCGAGTGGACTCCGGAGGCGGGGACCCGAAACAGTTTGCTGGTCCGCGCGACCGCCGCCGGCGACCGCAGCAACATCGATGCGGGATCCGGCCTGCCTTGTGCCACGGGTCCCGCGGCACTGGCGGATCTTGTCCGCGCCGATAACAATCTCGGTTATCGGGAATGGACATTGCCGTAGTGGTCCGCGGCATCGACGCCGGGGTCCGGGGGCTGTGACAGCGTCCCATTCTCTTATACCCCGCCGGAAGTGAGCCCCTCCTGAACTTAAGGAAAATTGGGGAGGGGGTCGTTCGTTGGCGGAGTTATTGACACTGTCCACTCATCGGAGGCATCCCAGAATAGATCCTTGATGCCTTGGCAATGTTGCAGGACCATTGCCATACACTCTTCGGCAATGATTTTGCCTGCTGCGGAATCGCTTGGATAGTGCACGCCAGCCCGTTCGCGGTTGAGTGCGACTCTTTCGGCAAGCCAGTAGAGCTGGTCCCTGTAGGGTATCACCGTTGGCGGCGCATGCCCCGGCTGCGGCCGAGGCATCTGCGTCCGCTCGAGGAAGAGCGACAACAGCCAGCTCTGCAGGGAATGACCGCTCGGAAACGAGGCGTGCGCGGGCGGGCCGAAAGCCGGCAGCAGGCCGGGACATAGGAACGACGGCCGCGGTCGCTTGAACTCCTTCTTGTAGTATGCCGCCACGACCTGACCTATCCGAACCGCAAGGTTGATGATTATCAGCGTCTTGGGGTGTTGATGACTGTTAACATCCATCAAGCTCACCCAGTAGCCGGGTGCGTTATCATGCTGAAAGACGATTTCAGCCATATAGCGCTCGCGGTCGTTTTGCATGAGCTCCTGTAGTTGCCTGATTTCGGCAGTAACAAATTGCTCAAAGCCTGCCGTGCCCGGTTGCCATTTGAGCAACTTGGGATACTTCGTCGCGAAGTTGATCGTCTTCCAATGGGTCTTTTCCATGAATTCAACGAGATAGAGCAGCGAAAGGACATCGGGGTCCCATGGTCCGATCCTGTCTTTCCAACGGTCCGTGGGAAGTAATTTGTCGGGGAAGCTCGGATCCGTGTTCGGTCCAAGCTCATATTGCAGGGTCAGGGGCCGGAAGCCGAGCTCGGGTGGCGTGGCGCCGAAGGCCATGCCCATGCCCATGCCCATCCCCATCCCCATTCCCATCCCCATACCCATACCCATACCCATACCCATACCCATGTGATCCTCCAGAGCTGCGCTGCGGAAACCCGTTCGATCCTTGGTAGCCATCAAGCGGCGAGGCGAAATTCGTTCCGGTGGTCAACGAGGCAGCCCGGCCTCGATCAATCGTTCGGCCAATAGCGCGCGCCGTTCCGGCTGTTTAAGCGGGTACCAACTGCAAAATTTCTCAACCGAGAACGACGGATCGACGTTCAGGAGTGCGGCTCCGACCTCGCGTGCCCGGTCGGTTGCGCCGGCGGCGACAAGGCTCGCGGCGAGAAGCCGCAAATTCGCGACATATTGAGGTGCCGCCGCCATGACCTTCATGCCCCAGTGCACGGCATCATCAAAGGTCTCGTTGGTGTAGTGCGCATTGGTGAGTGCCGACTGATAGAAGTAGGCGTACGGGTCGAGTGGCGACAGTGATATCCCGTAAGACGCCCGGGCAACCGCGCGTGGTCCGTCGCCGAGATAGCAGTAGGTCGATGCGCTCAGGGTCCACGCGATCGCAGAATTGGGCGTTCCCGCGATCGCGCGATCGAAGGCGTCGACCGCACGATCGTAAGCGCCGAACAAAAAGGAATTGATGTGCCCGAAAATCGCAAGCGCCACCGGATCGGACGGTTCAAATTCGAGCGCCCGTGATGCGAGCCTGAGCGCTTCACGGGAATCGGCCTTGAAGTCGGTGGAATGCCCTTCGCCAATATGCAGGATATACCATTTGGCCATCAAGGCGTAGGCCGTCGCATATTGCGGGTCATAGTCCAGGGCGCGCTCGAACAAGGTGCGTGCCGCAAGCATGTCTTCATGACCGAGGCGATACAAGCGATACATCCCTTGCAGAACCAGGTCGTACGCGTTCATGCTCTGCGGAACCTTGCGCTCGGCCCGCTTCAGTTCCGAGATGTGAATGTGCGGAAGGAGCGCATATGCGATACCCGTCGCGATCGTCGCCTGCACGTCGAACAATTGGGTTGTCGCCAACTCGTATTGGTTGGTCCACAACATGGACCGCGTATCGACGTCGATCAACTCGACGCGCATTCGCAGCAACCCGCGATGCCCCGTGAGCGTTCCTGTGACGAGGTACCTTACGCCCAGACGGTTGCAAATGTTTGCGGGGTCGACGGTGGGGTCCGTGAAGCCAAGCGTGGACGTGCTGGATACCACGAACAGCTCGCGAATCCCCGCCAGCGAGGCAACGATGTCGTGAATAATCCCCTGTGCCAGATAGGCTTGCGTCGCCTCGAGACCGAGCATCTGCAACGGCAACACCGCTACCGAGGGCCGGTGCTCGTTGGTCTCCGCGATTGTCGGCGCTCGTAGCTCGTGATGCGCTATCTTGAACGCCCGGATACGCCGCTCGATATTCTTGAGCGTGAGAAATCCGAGGTCAGCGGCCTGGTAACGCAGCTGATCCTTCACTTGATCATGTAAGGTTCCGGAAATCACGACGCCGCCTGGGCCGGCGAATTCCTGAAGCCGGGCGGCAATATTGACCCCGTCTCCGTAGATATCATCACGTTCGGCGATGATTTCTCCGACATTCGCCGACATCCGCAGCAGCAAAGCGTCATTGGCATCAGAGGATGTCTTGGCCAAATGGTGCTGCATGCCGAGCGTGAAGCTGACCGCGTCAACCGGGCTCTTGAACTGGAGAAGCAGGCCGTCGCCCGTACTTTTTATGACCTCGCCGCCACTGGCGACAACGCGCGGCTCGATGACGCCTGCTCGCATTGACATCCAGCGCTCATGTGTGCCTGTCTCATCGCTCCCCATCAGCCGGGAGTAGCCGACCACATCGATAAAAACCGTGGCGGCGATACGCCTCTTCGGCCATCCAGTGTCCGCGCCTTTTTCCGGGGACTCGTTGTCGACCCTGATCATCACGCGCGCAATAACCTTTTGCAGGCCACCACAGGTTGCGAGGCTATACAGTGTAGCAAAGAGTTGCCAGTAGGCAAATGCGCCGGAAAAGGGCTGTGCCACCGTCCATCTTGGTAATGATGCGCCTTGTAGGGGCCAAATCATACACATTTTGGCTGGGACTGCGTACTCGCTTCGGATGATGACAGGCCAGTATCCGCTTCGGGTCGAAATGCCGAAGTCCCGATGCGTCAGAATGATGTCAATTTTGTTTCGAACAGCGGGCATTGACCAAAGCGATGGGCCGGCGCGCGGACCGACTTCAACGTCTTGACGCAAGTTTCGGCAAGCGGCACATGGCCGCCGAAACGCCCCGTCAGTGGGGCGCAGCTTCTCGCGCGATCCCGGTTTCCTTGATCGTCGGCATCCACAGTCTTGCTAGTACCGGAATGACCAGCAGGCTACAGATCGGGGACAGCAGCATCCCGCCGACGATGACGCAAGCCAGCGGCTGCTGAACCTGCGATCCGATCCCGGTCGAAATCGCCGCCGGGACCAGGCCGATACACGCCGACAGCCCGGTCATGAAGATTTGCCGCATCCGGGTTTCGGCCGCACGGATAATGGCGTCCTCCGTTCCCATGCCTTCTTCAATGTCGCGGCGGATGTAGGACATCAGCAGGATGCCATCCATCGCGGACACGCCGAACAGCGAGATGAATCCGACCGCGGCCGAGACGCTGAAGTTCAGGCCGCCGACGTAGAGCCCGAGAATTCCGCCGGCCACGGCAAACGGGATGCCCGACAGCGCCAGCAGGCTGTCGCGAATGGAGTTGAACAGGCTGTACA
>Ga0307516_10009136_pt1 | contig 11102 bp, 10 predicted proteins | sample 19_EM_MG_FD_203310 | JGI IMG/M metagenome (GOLD analysis project Ga0307516, IMG submission 203310) | Populus trichocarpa ectomycorrhiza microbial communities from riparian zone in the Pacific Northwest, United States - 19_EM | ecosystem: Host-associated > Plants > Roots > Unclassified | place...
ACGTATTCCCTCTGACGATCACCTGTCCTGTCCGCCTGATTCGTGTTTGCTTCCTGTGTACTCAAGTTCTTCTTCTGTCTAGACAGCAACCCCATTATGGTGTGCGATAGTTGGTAGTTGGGTTACGGCCTTGGCGCATGCGCGTTGCACTTTCATTTTCACACAGATACCGGTCGTGAGCTGCCTCCTATCATCGCAGGCTTCCAATTTTACTCGCGTTCTCCCCATCTCGTTTATTAAAATCAGTTCTTTATGTGTGTGCGAGATCCCTACGCATTCTGGCCAAGTGAGAATTCCCACCACCCGCGTTGTTTGAAGACCAAGTTGTTGCCGCCGAGTTTGGTGCCTTCGACTGACCCATCTCAAACTCGAACCCGGATGCGCTGTTCGGATGCGTCTCCACCGTTGCTATCACTCCCGCCTCCCTCAAGCTACTTCCAGTCAGGTTGATTCTTGAGAAATGCTACGACTGTAGGTTTTCCCACCACCGTCGTTGCGGACAAACAACAAGAAACGTATCGAGGTCCTCGGTGTGGAGGGTGCGTATCGCTCTCCGCACTGGATTTTGGAGAGCTAGGGACGCCAAAATGCTCGACAACGAGGACACGGATACTGAGAAGTTTGGGAGGGCAATCGGGGCGAATGTCTGGGCTTCGAGTGACATCCACGGGCCGCCTACGACCGAGGACGAAGCCGACACGAAGGGCGGGGGTGACAGGCTAGTGCTCGATCAGAGCGGGCGAAATCTGGGGTCCTGTAGATGTTGGAGGAGCCTGGGTGGTTCTTTCGATGCATGGAATGTTTCTGTGGGAGCGCACATGTAAGCGACGAAACACGGCAATAAACAAGGCTACAGCAGAATAACGGTGCTATCTAGACTGGAATCCAGCCTCGACTTCAGAGGGAGACGGTTCTGAATGGAGCTATCGGGAGGGGGTGAGGTCAACGAAACGTTTCTTCGTGCTTCAGGTTCCGGCTCCTCGTCGGCCCATGATGCATGATGATGCGTGAATGGAGTTCTGCTCTATCTTGACTTGTCCTCTGCTGTGTAATCTTTCGGCATCGCGAATCCTCTCTCCTTCCTCGCTGACGACAAGGATTGCACTTGACGCATTTTTCATTCAGAGCTGCTCCCCTCTGAACTTGAGGTTGGATTCCAGCCTACATTTTTCGCGGTACCGTGAGCAAACGGTCACTCGATCACTTGCTCTCTCCGTCCCGGCCGGGTGAACACCCGAATGGATTTGCCAAATCTCAAGCCACGGAGGAGTGTCAAGACCTGTACGCCATAACCGCCGGTTCTCAAGCTTCCACCGTCACCACCTCAACCGCAAGCCGATCACCTCGCCCTCATGGCTGCAAGCAATGAACAAAATCCGTCCACTCCCAGCCGCTGCCCCCTCCAAGAGCGCGGCTGAGAGTCGCAACCAACCCTCCTGAAATCCAAACCAGCGCTCCGAACGGTGAAATGTTCCCTAGCTGCCGGGTTCCTACACGGTGTTGGTGGGTGTATTTCATTGGTGAGTGCTCTGTTTGAGTCACAAGCATGCGGACTTGTGGATTTCCCGTAGACCTGTGTACATTGGGAGCGATTGCACGGCAGGAATGAGGCTTGAATCTGTTGGTAAGCATGGTCTAAATCCAACGCATACGCAATCACTCAAGGGGTGGTCATACCTTTCTCCACCATCCCTACGTTACCCGGCGTTTTGTCCCAGGGAAATCCTTCTTTTCCTGGTCGTTTGTCGTGGGGTACAATGGGGTCTTCTGTGCTGCTATGACCCATGTCCCCCGACCGGGTGATCATATTACCCCATAGGCTCGACGAGAAAGTTGAAGGACCGTTCGCCGACGCCTATCTTGTTATCGATCTTGTATCCGAACGACGGTGGGCGGGTTAATGGTTTATGGCATGACGTATGTCGTAAGCTTTCGTTTGATTTTCCGTTGTCGGTTTCTGGTTTTCAAATGAATCGTCGTCATCGTGGACACCCGAAGTGAGTGGCAAACCGGAGTTTGGTGGTATCTTGAACGAGTGCGTGGTCGTGGGGACTTATCGTCGCCAGGGTTTACCCGCTTCCCAATGTGTACTGTTTACGCTCCACCGGCACCGGTGCGGGGGAATGAAAAGCAATTTTATTTCATACCACAGTGCATGATACAACGGTGGACGTGGTTTCACGCGTCGCCGACGCTGGGGGCACCCATCCCGGGTCACCCTTCCAATTCACCTGCCACTGACGCTCCCGTCGCCAACGGGATCACGGACAGGAGCGGCCACGGAAGACGCGACAGGACCAGGTCCGGTGGATGTCCGACCCAAGGGAACTAGGCCGAATACGACTGGAAGGTCGGAGACCCACAGGTGCGAATGGTGAGAACCCCAAGCCATTCCCCAACGGTTCCAATTCCGGCATGGTTTTCGAGCGTTTCGCAGGTGAAATTAATACATCCGCTGGGAAGAAGTCGAAGAGACCGCCTACTCACCAAGCGAGTTGTTGAGCAATAGATCGTCCGCAATGTTCCCAGGTTACGTCCGTTCGATGGTGGAAATATTCCGTACGTCTTCCTCGCAGCATTAGAATTGGTCGAGCTGAAATAACGTTAGCGGCGAGCACAGTTAAATCAGCGGTGACCTACACCGGAGGATGGAGTCGGCGGACCCTCGCAGGACGATCCACGGATCAACCAATGACATTGATCCTGTCCTGAAGCGTGAACGCTATGCCGGTGATCTTGACCTGGGGAAGACTGCGTGTTGGTGCTGGCCAGATTGGAAAGTGAATTTTGAAGAGACGAAACGGCCCAACTTTCGCTTCTGTACATGGCGAACGGGGACTGCCGCGTTGGTTGGGATACCAACCCCCAGTGGGCGATGGAGGTCAGTGAAAGTATTTCGAAGGTAGAGAGAAAAGAAGAGACACACAAAGGGGAGCATCATGAGCCAAATCAATTGGGGGTTACTTTCCCCCGCATCGCGTTTGTTCCCACTGCGGTTAGCGGCCCCGCGAGTGAGTGACCGCCCGTTCGTCGGCGGGATACCGATGTCCGAAAACAGGTCAAGTGCGACTCTTGTTGTCAACAGGGAGGGGGAGTTTGCGGATGCCGAAAAGCTGCACGGAACTAGGGGAAGGTTCAAGTTGAGGCATCGCGCGCCTCCCACCGATCCCTTTGGCGGTTCCGACCAGCCCATTGTACTCTGACAGCCGCCGCCCATTTTGTGATGCCGAAAGACAACGCAGCAGGGGAAAGATTCAACTCAAGATACTTATCGGAGCAGAAGTCTTTTCATGCGTCTTGACCGATACCAGAGGTCGACGAAGGAGAAGCGATCTGAAGGGAAACCAGATGCGCGCTGTGCTATCCTCAACCTGACCGCCTTTCCCGCGGTTCCCAACATTTCGACCCATCTGTTAAACCCGTCAAACTCCAACTGGCTATTCACAGTGGTGAGGGGTTTTTTTTCAGCACGCATACAAGGAAACTCTTCGTCCTGCCGATAGTTCCCGTCCAACCTCCCCCGTCTTCGACTTCCCGACCCACTGAGTGAGTTCCCCTGCTGTACCTTAATCCGTACCCACGTTTCGTCGCTTAGGTGTGTGCTCCCCCAGAAATACTTCATGCATCGGAAGATCCATCCATCCTCCTTACCCCGGATTTCGCCCGCTCTGATCAAAAACCAGCCCACTATCCTTGCCCTTCGCGTCGGCTTCGTCCTTGGTCGCGGACGACCTGTGGATGTCACTCGACGCCGTGGCATTCTGCACCTCGATACCCCCTCCAACTTCTCACCACACTTGTTCCCGTTTAAGAGTCTTTCGGCGTCCCTAGCTCTCCGAAGCCCGGCGCGGAAAACGTTACGCACCTCCGCACTGGGGATCTGAACACTTCACTCGCGGTTTGTACGCAACGACGGTGGCAGGGATACCTATAGTCGTACCATAAAGGATCGACCCGGCTGGAAGTCGCTTGAGGGAGGCACAGTGGTGGCAACGGGGAGAGCACATCCGAACAGCGCGTCCGAGTTTGAGCTTGAGATGGGGTCGGTTGGGGGCATCGAACTCGGCAGCGACAAGTTGGTCTTCAAATGATGCGGGTGGTGGGTATTTTTTCGCATCCAAAAGACGTAGACGTCTCGCGTACACGTAGAGACCTGATTTTAATAACAGACGGAGAGAACAAAAGAGGAAGCGTGCTACGATGCAAAACTGCTTGTGACTTACATCCGTTTGAAAATGAAAGCGTTCCCACTGCGCGTAGCCGTCAAAGCCACGAGGCCAAACACCCACCACCATAAAACCGTTTGCACCAACACACACAGACGTGGACATATGGGGTTGCTGTCTCGACCGGAGAAGGAACTTGAGCACTCGGGAAGCGATTACAAACCAAGCAGAACAGGATCTTGCGCCGGTGGCAGAGAGTTGACCCAGCGGGCTCGCTATCGCAACCAGTGCCCCATCTCGTGGCGGGCGGGGATCGCAACTTGGAAAATAACCAAGAAGGGGGAGAGGTAGACAACCACGCAAGGTATTCGTACCTACACCCGGACGTTGAGATCGCGGTGGGAAGCGAACCCTGTTCCTTTCTCCTCATCCTTCTTCAACCGCTTATAGCGGGAAACACGACGGTCCGAAAACGTGGTTTTTTCAGCTGTCGCCTTTCATTGTTCCTTGAGACGATGTAGGAGTGTCAACTGGAAGCGATAGAATGAGTTATTTGGGCCACAATAAGCACCAGTGGTGCCAGATGTCGTAAAAAGGAACGCGCACCATTAACCACACTGACACTGTGCTAGAGCACGGAAGATACCAGCAATTCCGACCCGAGATGGGTTGTGCGTGTGGGGGTCGACCGGTTTGGAAAGGGAGAGTCTTGAAGTTGACGAGAGCGGTTAGCGCACCTCCCTGCGCGGTGAGGGGGAAAACGCCAACGTCGGTAAGCACACCAATCACTGGGTGGTCATGGTCAGGGGGGATATTCCAAAGGTAGAGAGGAAGAGACACGCAAGAGATAGAGTCGTGAACCAAGTGAATTGGGGCGTACCGTGGATGTTCTCATTCCTTTGATGGATGGCGGCTTGTAACGGAGTGACCGCTGGTTCGTCGACGTGATACCAACGGCTCCGAGAAACACGTCGAGCATAACTCTTGTCGTCAACTGGGAGGGAGGGGGTTTGCGACGCCGAGAAATGGTGCGGCAAAGAGAAACTTGATAGTCTAGTCCCGCGCCGGTTAGAGGCTTCAATCAGTCTTTTTCAACCCCACGCAAACCCTAGGACGGTTATATGTTGGTTGATACCGAACGTTGAACGTTTGTCATAAACTTGGCGGGCGGAAACCGAGAACACCAGGGAAAACCGATTGATCAGAACCGGAAAGAATCGATCCGAGTTCCAAAGTGGACCCGTTGTTCCCGAACGGAAACTGCGATGTCGAATCCATACCTCCCCCCAGAAATCCTCGACCACATAGTCAATTATCTGCATGACGACCAGAACGCACTCAAGGGATGTTGTCTTGTTTCTAAATCATGGATCCCGCGCACCCGAAAGCACCTTTTCGCCAAGGTCGAGTTCCGTTCCGAAGAACATCTGAAATCGTGGAAGAGAATGTTTCCGGATCCTTCGACCTCGCCTGCCAACTTTGCCAAAAGCCTACGCGTTGGTTGTGCCCGCGCCGTCACAGCTGCAGACGCGGAAGTAGCTGGCTGGCTCACAGGCTTCGTTCGTATCACGCACTTGGGAGTGGAGACTCCCGGAATACACCACGGAGAATCTGCGATCTCTCTCATTCCATTTCGCCGATTCTCACCGACAGTCAGATCTCTCCAGGTGCAGTCTGCCGACCTCCCACCCCCGCAAATTTTCGATTTCATCCTCTCATCCCCCCTTCTCGTGCACCTGAACCTGGTTGGCAGGACCCCGGTTGACGACGGCGACAGTTCCGATGGTCCGCCAACCTTCATCCAGTCCCCGAACCCACCCGTGTTCACTGGATCCCTGGGCCTTGGTCTGAAAGATGGGATAGAACCTATTGCAGGTCGATTGTTGTCCATACCGGGTGGTATCCACTTCCGGAAGCTCACTTTTCTGTCGTTTTGCGGGGGAGATCTTTTGTCAATAATCGGATTGGTGAGGGAGTGCTCTCACACCCTCTAGTCTCTCAATATTTATTCGCTAGGTACGTCCATTAGGTATCGACGTCCATACCGATAACTTACTTCAGTTTCTAGCCAAATTCGGGTCAACCCCGGTGGGCCTCTCAAGGGCGGCGAAGCTCAAGGATATGACTTTTGGGATCAATTCGTTTGGTCCCGAATGGGCCACCACGACCCTCCGAACCATCACACCCAAACATCGAGACCTTCGCCAAATCTCAATATCTGCGGTTCACTTTTCAGACCTTATCAAGTTCAGTACCGATATCATCATACGAGAGTCTGAGAAACGAACAGTTGGCCAGTGGTTGGAGCTCGACCGCCTTCTTGTCCAACTATGGGGGTCACACTCGGCCCCTCCGAAGATCGTGTGCCATGCGCTGTCGTGTAGGGAGAATGCCGCCCGCGATTTGATGGGGCGTTTGTTGCCGGGGGTAACGAGGGGAGGGACGGTCAATCTGTTCGACGCCTAGATGGTGGACTCGATGAGTGCTCGGTCGAGGTTGAGAATGGAGGGTTGTGCGAAAAGGCGGAGGAATGGGGATAACGTTGTGGATAACGTCGTGGTTCGCGGCAGACGCTGTTGGGATTCTTGGAATGCGGTCGGCGACAGCGACACCAACACTTCCAAGATCGCCAGACGGGAGTCGCTACGAAGACAGCGGGGGCAGTGGAACTTGCCTGCGTGCCAACCGGTGAGACTCGTTCCCCAAGACCCCTCCTCTATTCTTTCAACCTTTATTTAATCCCTTTGTCCTGAATGGAGCAGTTCACCCTTCAGCACAAAACCGAGATTTATCCAACGGGTATATACCTCATTGGAGCCCACAGTGGCTGTCCTCTTTAACAACCCAACCCACGGTCGATCCCCTCGTTCGAAGTACAGTGGATTCCTGTAGGTATTCAGTGGGCCTATCAGTTGCCGTGCTCGGCTAACGTGACCATGTACCTCTCCTACAGCTGTGCGCTTCTCCCCATCCGGAATCGGTCCACGAAACGCATCTGAGCTTTTTTGTCTTACCGCTCATTTTTGTTCCGTTTCATGCGTTCCTACACATTTCCACAGCTGTAAACCTCGCTGTTATCGCTGTCGTGACCTGGCAATTCCAAACCGCGCTATGTCGGTCCCGTAAGAAAAGCTTGGGGTGGGCCGAATCGCCCGAAAGGTGGATCATATTGGGCGCTATTCTAATCACTACACATAACTGTGGGCTGGGCTGGTGCGTAGGCATTTCCATCCACCGGACGTCACGCGTCGCTAAACGGCTAGAGTCTAAGAGAAGGACGGATGACGTCTGCAGGATGAATGGGAACTTGAGATGAAATGTACGGAGAGGAAAAAAAGGATAATACGAGAGGAACGGTCAGAAACCAGCTGAGCGCTAAAGCCTGAACGCGTTTTCCCCTGAACAGAAACCATGATGCCGAATCCATACCTCCCATCAGAAATCCTCGACTACATCGCCGACTTTCTGCACAACGACCCGAAAACGCTCAAAGAGTGTTGCCTCGTCTCCAAACCATGCCTGAAATCACCTTTTCGCCGAGGTCAAGTTCCATTCCGAAGAACATCTCAAATCATGGAAGAAAATGTTTCCAGACCCTTCAACCTCTCCTGCCCAGCTTGCCAAAAACCTACACGTTGGTTGTGCCCGCGCCGTCACAGCAGACGCGGAAGCGGGTGGTTGGCTTACAAGTTTCGCCCAGATCACGCGCTTGGGAGTGAAGACTCCCAGACTGACCCCCGGAGAGTCTGCGATCTCTCTTGTCCCATTTCGACGATCCTCACGCGCAAACGAACCTCTCCCCTCGCGGATTTTCGACTTCATTCACTCATCTCCCCTTCTCGAACACCTGGACCTAGTTTGTTGCAAGACTTCGACGATGGCAATAGCTCCAATGATCCATCGACCTTCGTCCAACCCTCGAGCCCACCCGCGTTGACCGGGTCCCTGAACCTTGAGCCGGCAGGAGGGATGGAACTCATTGTCGGTCAACTGTTGTCCATACCGGGTGGTATTCACTTCCGGGGGCTCGATTTGAGGTGCTGTCGGGCGGAAGACCTTTCGTCAATAATCGCGTTGGTGGAGGGGTGTTCTAATACCCTCAAGTCTCTAAACATCACTTGTCGCCTGGGTGGCACGTCCATTTTATGCCCACCCCCACGCCGGTAACTTCTGTTTCTAGGCGATTTGGGGCCAACTTCGGTCGACCTCTCGAGGGCGACGAGACTCGAGGATGCGACATTTCGGATCGATTTGTCGGGTCCCAAATGGGTCACCATAGCCCTTCGAACCATCACACCCAAGCATCGAGATCTTCGGCGGATCTCAATTTCTGAAGCTCACTTCTCATTCCTTATCGGGTTTGATGCTACCGTACCAGAGGTTGAGGAACAAATCCTTGGGGAGTAATTGGAGCTCGACCGCGTTGTTGCCCAACTCTGGGAAGCGTACTCGGCCCCTCCGAAGATAGTCTGCCACGCACCCGGGCCACAGAGGGAGGAATGTGCGCATGAGTTGATGGGGTGTTTGTTGCCGGAGGCAACGAAGGAAGGGACAGCTAACCTGTCCTGCGGCTGGTAGATGGTTGATTCAAGGAGTGCCGGGTTGAGGGTGAGACGGAGGGTTGTGCAAGACAGAGAATGGGAATAGTGATTCGCGTCGACCTGTACACTGCGGAGCGCCTGGGTGGATCCAGAACCACCGTTGGGCCCTCTCGGGCAGGGCGCGGAACGCCTTCAACCTCTACGAAGTGGGTCCAAGTTTGTCGTCTTACCGCTCGCTTTTGTTCCATTTTCGATATGTTTCCAGTAACCGTGAGTATATTACTATGTGGCCTTTTGGATGGATTCTTCTAGCCGTCGGGCAGTACTGCGGTCGTGATAAACACAAACCGGATACTAGCTTGATATAAAAAACTGACATGGAGAACTTGAATGGAGCGGACTGATACTACCCCGCCCAGTGCCGGCGTCTGCAAAACGGCGCACCGTCCACACGTGGCACAATCAAAGACAGGAGATTCCTCTGGCCACTGAGCTGAAGGGAATATAATTGACGTACACACACACACACGCACGTGGCACAATCAAAGCCACGAGGCCAACCATCTGTTATCGCACAACCATCTACTGTCGCACGACCATCCGTTATCGTACAGCTCCACACGTCAACACCAGCACCGAGATGCACGTAGTACGAGGGTCGTTCTCCAGACTGAAGAAGAAACTCAAGCACGGGGGCAAACAAAAACGGGACCGAACCGGGGACAATCTCGATAAGGAGGGAAGAGACCCAGCGGGTCCACCAAATTCCCAACAAGTGCATCACGTCATTGTGGACGGCGGTCACCACCAAGCGGATAAAGAAAGCGACACGGGTGGGCGGCGGATTCGTTCGACGGACCGATCCCCAGTGCAAGGTGTGCCAGAGCCCGCACCGGCCCCCAGGAGCAACAATGGTCAGGAAAAGATTAAGGGTGGTGTCGATGGAGAGGAAGCAGTGAGACAGAGGTACTCACCTCCGCATTCGGACATCGTGCTCGCGGTGGGGGGATCCGGTCACAAAGGGGGCGAGGCCGACGGGGAACAAAACAAACAAGTTTACTCCTCTCCATCCACTCCTTCGATTACACTCAAACCCAATGGTGTGTGAATGTAATTATTCAAATTACCACCTCTAACGAGTCATTCCTTCAGACAATGCGGGCACCTCCACCATTCCTGATCATGCACCGAAAGTCCCTCGTCCTGACGAGAGTGGCGGGCCGAGTGCTGTTGCAGATGATAACAAACCAAGCTGGAGGTCTACCGCGTCCGCCACAGCCAAATTGGTTCTCCGTGGGGTGAGAGACTCCGCGGATGCCTTTGGTCCACTTAAATCCGTTGCTGGAGGCCTCTGTTTTATCCTGGAAAACTGCGAGGTATAGCCCTCCTTCCACCCTACACCGTCCATGATGCTCACAGTCCCCCACAGCGGACAGGAGCAAACAACCAAGCGATAGAATCATTGGCACACCGATTGAAGGCACTTGCTGGGTCACTCTGCACCTGTGTTCCTGAGGGTGATACCAGGGAAGCATCAAGGAGACAGATATTGAAACAGTAACTAACCCCCAAAAATTGAGAACTGAGTCTGATAAACAAGCATTACTAGAAAATTGGAAGCTGTTTGTGAGGATCTAACCCTACTGGGGGAACAAGGGAATGTTGTGGGATTCCTGGCCAACACTGAGAATGCACAGAGGATTGGTGGTCTGGTGGAGGATATTCATGAGGTGATGATGGACTACCAGGTTTGTGGGATAAACTGTTTGCCCTTACCACGATTAATCTCCACAATAGACTTCATTACAGCAAGATATCTACAACAAGAGTTGTCAGCTCATTGTGAGTCTCCCCTCTCACTGCTCATTCTCATAGACTAACTGGTGGATAGGAATCAGCAGACCTTGCCCTTCTCAAAGGAATGTGCCAAACTGGAGATGCTAGTTACCTCTGTGGAAACAGGCAAGGGTGTCTGAAGGGAACAAGGAAGGAAGTCCTCTGGGAGATTGAACACTGGTTGACAGACAGATCAGAGCAGCCTGTTTTCTGGCTAAATGGCCTGGCTGGGACAGGAAAATCAACTATTGCCCAAACATTTGCCAAAACAGCATTTGCAGATGGAAAGCTTGGTGCCAGCTTCTTCTGCTCACGAGACTTTGAAAGCCGGAGCAGTCTTCAGGCAATCTTTCCAACACTTGCATTCCAGCTTGCCTACCAGGAGCCACAATTCCGAAAGGAGTTACTCCAGGTCTTGAGGACACGCCCCAATGTGTCAGGGCCACTCTGCGCCCTGAGCCTCCTAGACGTCTCAACTAATATCCGAAGATAAAAGGATGGCCTAACTTAAGGCTCGCTGACCACGTCAGCAATCACCCCGTACTAACCACGTTAGACG
>Ga0307516_10009137_pt1 | contig 11102 bp, 7 predicted proteins | sample 19_EM_MG_FD_203310 | JGI IMG/M metagenome (GOLD analysis project Ga0307516, IMG submission 203310) | Populus trichocarpa ectomycorrhiza microbial communities from riparian zone in the Pacific Northwest, United States - 19_EM | ecosystem: Host-associated > Plants > Roots > Unclassified | place...
AGCTCGTCGGGATCTGCCACGCCGAGGATCCAACCCGCCCGACGGTGAGCGGGATGAACGCCGCCCCGGCGACCGGCGCATTCGCGGCGGCGATCGACGCGGTCGGGCTCAACTACCAGGGCAGTGGGATCCGCACCAACCCGCCCCAGTACCCCGTCTTCCACGCGGCGTTCCCGGACAAGCTCATCATTGTGACCGCGACGTCGGATGTGCTCACCGCGGCGCGCGCCGTGATCCGCTCCGACTGAACGGCCGGCCCAGCCGCGCCCCGTCCGCGCGGCTGACGAGGAGCGAGGCCAGGTCGAGGACGCGGGCCTGCGTGTCGCGTTGCATGGCGTCGGCCAGGTGCCTGGTTGCCTCGGCACGTGGCCTCGACGACACTCGGCTGCCATGCGCGCCTCGCCCGTGTTCCTCGTCCGGATCCTCGTCCCCGTCCTCGCGGTCGCCGCGTGTCAGCCGCGGACACCGACGCCACCGATCACCCCCCCGGCGCCATCGCCCGCGCCACCGCCAGCGTCGGACCGCGACTTCGGCCTCTACCTACTCTCGATGACGTGGGAGCCGAACCGGTGCTGCACCGAGCGCGACCGTCAGCAGTGCTCGCAGCTCCCCGGCTCGTTCGCCGCCACGCACCTCACGCTGCACGGGCTGTGGCCGAACTTCACCGATGAGCAATCCCGCGGCAAGTCGCGCGCCTGGCCGCAGTACTGCGGTGCCTACCAGCGCTGCGAGAACGCCGAGGACGCGCGTTGTGCGCCCGGCGTGGCGGTCCCTGACGAGCTCGCTCGGCTCGCACCCGGCTACGTCGCCGGGACCGGCGCGTTCGCGACCCACGAGTGGTCCAAGCACGGCAGCTGCACGCGATTGTCGCCCGCCGAGTACTTCCATGCCGAGCTCGCCGCGATCCGGTCGATCCCCGGCGACGCGACGTCCGATGCGTTGCGCGCTGCGGTCGGCGCAGACCTCGCGCGCGACACCCTGCAGCGCTCGTTTGGCGTGCTGCCCGACAGCGTCCTGCTCGGCTGCGACGCGCACTGCCGGCTCGCCCGCGTCAGCTTCTGCCTCGCCAAGGATCCCGGTGACCACCCGACGACGCCGATTGCCTGCACCGCCAACGTCACGACGTCCGACTACGATAACGGCTGCGTGACCCACGGGTGCCAGCGCGTCGCCGTCCTGGCCGCGGGCGCCTGCGACGCGCGCTAGCCCGATGAAGCCACGTGCGCCGGTGATGAAGACCGTCATGGCGGCGCCTGCAGCATCGCGACGCCTGCCTCGCGATAGCTCGCCCGTGATCTCAGGATGAGCCACAGCGCCGCGCCAGCACAGCCCACCGCCGCGCCCAGATAGAGCCCCGGCCCGAGCTCCGCAGCCAGCGCGCCGCGCTCGGTGCCGAGCAGCACGAGCCCGACGACCGCGGCGCCGAAGGTCCAGCCCAGGGGATAGCAGCCGTCGAGCAGCGCGTTCATCCGCCCGCGCATCGCCTCGGAGACGGCGCTGTTGAACACCTTGCGCGCCGGGTCGTCGATGGCCCGCTGTGTCACACGCATGAGACCGTAGCCCACGACCGCGCTGCCGACGCTCGACCACACGAGGCTCGACAGCAAGCCGCCGATGAGGGCCGCCGGCATGACCGCGAACAAGACATCGAACTCGAGCCGCGCGCTCATCCGTCGCACCCCGGCCCAAACGAGCAGCAGCACCAGCGCGGTGACCGCCATCTCGAGGGTCGCGTAGAACACCTGCAGTGTTTCGGCGCTCGGGTAGGCGTGCGAGGCGCTGGCGAGCATGTGGTACTCGAACACCGCGACGGCGATGCCGATCAGCACCCGGGTGATCGCCAAGCCGCGAAACGACGGGATGTCGGCGATGAAGCGGAAGCCCTCGCGCAGGCTCTCCATACCGCGTCGGCGTGGTTGTGCGGCAGTGCCGTCACGCAGCCCCGCGGTGATCGCGGTGATCACCATGAGAAGCACCGCGCACGGCAAGAGCGCGTCGATGTGGCGCAACCCCGGCGCCTTCGCCACCAGCGCCGCGAGCGCGTTGCCGCACAGGCTACCCACCATCGCCGCCGCCGCCAAGATCGGGATGAACCGCTTGGCGCCGGCGACCGAGAGCACGTCGCCGGCCAAGGTCCAGATCAAGACGGGGCACACCAGCCACTGCTGATTGTTCACCAGAAGAAGAAGCGAGTAATAAACGAGCCCGGCCTTCGGATAGAGTAGATAGAACGCGGCGTACATCATTCCAAATGCCGCGAACGTGGACAGCGCCAGGCGCCGGCGCCGCACGTTGTCGATGAAGTTCGAGATGAACAGGCTGCCAATCACGACGACCAGGCTCTCGAACGACCACAGCCACGGCACGTAGGCCGGCGCGACGTCGACCTGGCTCATCAGGCCGCTGGTGGCGACGATCTGGGTCGCCTCCCAAACGAGGCTGTCGATGAACATCAGGAGGATGAGCGAGCCGCCGCGGGTCGGCATTCACTCCCTCCAACGTCGGGCCCGAACAGCGCCATCGCTGGCGCACAGGTTGACGCGACCGTCGCCGAAACAACCGAGGCTGACGCTGCCGCGTTCGGCTCGGCTCATGGGTTGACCCCCGGCCCGCGCAGCGGTGTACCCAACGCGTCTTCGATCAGCCTCACGACGCTCAGCTCGGGCGCGCCGCCGCCGTAGCGGGCGGCCGCACGCTGAAACATCTCGGCCGCAGGTTGGCCGATCTCGAGCGGTACCCCGAGTCGGCGACCGAGCTCCTGGATGAGCCCGAGGTCCTTGCAACACAGCTCGAGTGAGAACGACGGATCGTAGTCACCACGATAGATCGACGGAATATCGTGCTCCGCCACCCAGCTATTGCCGCAGCTCGAGGTGATGATCTCGCGCAACATCCCGAGCTCGATGCCGGCGCGTGCCCCCAGCATCAGCCCCTCGCCGATCGCCGCAGCGTGGATGAACCAGAGCAGGTTGGTGAGCAGCTTGGCGGCGAGCCCGGCGCCGAGCGGGCCGGCGTGGAAGATGTTCTGCCCCATCGCCCTGAGGATCGCCAGGTGGCGTTCGACGACCTCCTTCGCGCCGCCCACGAAGATGGCGAGCCGGCCAGTCTCGGCGCAATCGACCCCGCCAGAGACCGGCGCGTCGATCACGGTGACGCCTCGCTGGGCGGCGGCCGCGGCGAGCTGCTTCAGGAGATCGATTGAACCCGTGCTCATCTCGAGCCAGGTGCTGCCGGCGCGCATCGCGTCGAGGGCACCGCCCTCGCCCAGGGTCACCGCCTCGATCTCGCGCGGCCCAGGTAACGACGACAACACGACATCGGCGTCCGCCACCGCGGCGCGTGGATTGTCACGCCATTCGGCGCCCAGCGCCACGAGCGAGGCGGCGGCCGCTCGCCGGCGATCGTGCACCGCGAGGGTGAAGCCGTGCTTGAGCAGGTTCTTCGCCTGCGCGCCGCCCATGTGGCCAACGCCGATGAACGCGAGCCTCATGGGTTGCTCCCTGGCGCCGAACCGGGCTTCTCGAACACCATGATCCCCCAGTTGAGGTGACCTTCACGCGCCGACGACACCCAGCGCGCGAGGCCCTGCCTCACCGAGGCCAGATAGGCTTCACCACACACCGGTGCGAGCTCGGCGTGCCGCGACGTCACCTCGCGCAAGACGCTCCCGTAGTGGCGCTCGACGTTTTGCGAGAGATCGAGGATGCGCACCTCGCGCCAACCCACCGAGCGCGCCGCCGCGCGATAGAGCTCGAACGACGGCAGGCGGGTCAGGAGGCCGCGCAGCTGGATGCGCTCCAGGAGCGCGTCGACGACGTTCTGCGGGCAGTTTTCGCTCTGCATGATGTCGGTGAAGATGAGGTGACCACCCGGCTTCAGCACCTTGTCGATCTCGCGGAATAGCCGCTGGTGATCGGTGCTGTGGAAGAACGCGTCTTGTGACCAGGCGAGATCGTAGGTCACGTTGGTGAAGCTGAAGGGGTCTTCGAAGCTGCCGTCGAACACGCGGATCCGGTTGTCGAGCCCGCGCTGGGCATTCACCCGGCGGTTGCGCTCGTTCTGCGGCTCGCTCAGGTTCAGGCAGTTGACGAAGTAACCTTTGCGCGCCGCCAGGTAGCGCGCCGCGCCGCCATAGCCCGAGCCGAGGTCCAGGACCCGTACCTTGCCTGGCAGCTCGGGCAACAGCGCCGCCATCACCTCGACGGTGCGCCGGCTGGCCTCGACGATGGGGTCGGCGCCTCTGTTGTAGAGGCCGATATGGATGTCCTCGCCGCCCCACACCCGCGAGTAGAAGCTATCGATGCCGGTGTCTTTGAAATAGGCGCGAACCTTGTCCTCGATGGCGTCGGCACGCGAGGCCGTGTCGTCGACCGGAGCCTGCAGGGCGTCGTCGGTGACCGCGGTCAGCGGCGTGAAGTCACGGCTGGCGAGGAACTCGGGACGCGGGCTTTCCCTGGGGCTCAACCGATTGCTCACAGCATTGTAGCTGATGAACAAGATCGTTCGGTCGTCCGGGGTCATGTTGCCGGCCGATCCATGGATCAAGTTGGGATGAAACAGGACAACCGATCCGGCGTTGCCATGCGCCGAGGTCAGCGCATAGCGCGCCGCGATCTTGTCGGTGAGCTGCTGCAATGGCGCCTCGATGGTGTCTTCCTTGTGCGAGCCAGAGAACAACCGGAGTGGGCCGTCGAGCTCGGTGCAGTCGGTCAGCAAGATGGCGGCGTTGACGGCCCGTGGCCCCGGCATCCCGTCTGCCTGGCGCCAGTACCAGTAATCCTGGTGCCACTGCCACGCGTCGCCGGTGAAGGCGCTCTTCACCTTGATCATGAACTGATGGACGTAGACATCGTCTTGCAGCAACTTCTGGGCGGGCAACAGGAGCCGCGGGTGCTGCGTCAGAGCGCGGAACACCGGGTCGATCGTGTGCTGGCCGTAGACCGCGCGTACCGTACGACCATCCTCCTCGACCGTACGCCGCGGGGAGTCATCGGCGTAGGCCGCGGGCAGCCGCGACTTGATGATCTCGAGCTCGGCGGGTGAGAACACATTGGGAATATTGAGAAAGCCATTGGCTTCGTATTCCAGGCGCTGATTCTCCGACAAAAGCATGTTGCGCTCCGTTCATCATCAAAGGGTTAGCGATCGTCAGAGCACGAGCCGTGCCCGCGCGATTCGTAGATCAGGCGGGCCCCGATCTCCGTCGCGGCCCTGGCCACGGGACCTGCCGTCCGCCGGTGCGCTCGTAAGTGTCTGCCAGGACGAAGCCTACGCGAGCAGCACCGTCGCGCCGCGCATCCGGCGGTGTGCTGCCCGCGCTGTCCCGGGACATCGGGGAAGCGCTTCATCGTGTCCCGGGCCGACCTACGTGCGTGCGGTGCAGGAACGTCGCGTGCGCTGCATGTCGCCGAACCGCAACGGTCAAACGATCGCTAACGAATCTCGGACGACTCCATATTGCGCGTCTGGTCGCCTCGGCCTATCAACAACGGATGACGGGCAGAGCGGTCATCGTCCGTGTCCTGGGACTCGCCGCGAGCGCCTCGGTGGCGTGCAAGGGCGGCGCGAAGGCCGAAGGCCTCGCGGCGTGGAACGACGTGTACTCGGTGTTGATCAGCCCGCGCTGTCTCAACTGCCACACCGCAACGTCGTTTCCCGAGCAAGGAGATGACCGACACCGGCATTTTTCCCATGTGACGAGGGGGCCGGAGGGGCGGGGCGTTCCCGGGCTGACCTGTGGTGGCTGCCACCAACACGCGAACGCGGACGCGACCGGCGTCCCCGGTGCTCCCGACTGGCATCTCGCGCCGCTGTCGATGCAGTGGCAGGACCCCGGCGGTCGAGCGCTCGCGAGCGCCGACGTGTGCCGCGCCGTCATCGATCGGACGAAGAACAACGGCCTCGATGCGAATGGGCTGTTGCAGCATCACGCGCGGGACGCGCTCGTGTTGTGGGCATGGCGCCCCGGCGTGCGTACGGACGGAACCGTGCGCAGCGTGCCTCCGCGGTCCCACGACGCGTTCGTGGGCGCGACGCGTCGCTGGGTCGAAGCCTCCGTACCTGGCGGACGCGCCGCTCGAGATCGATGTTCACATCGTGCCGAGCACCGATGAGCCGACGGGCATGGGCGAGATCCCGGTGCCCGCGATCTCGCCGGCAGTCGTGAACGCGCTCGCGGCGTTGACCGGGAAACGCTACCGGACGCTTCCGCTCGTCACGCCGCTGTAGCGCCAGCGTGCACAAGGGGTCCGACGGCCGCGGGGTGCCCTGGCGTGCGTGCGTGGCCGCCGCTCCGCGCCGGCCCAAGGCCCGCGAAGGCGAGCCGATCCGGATCCGTGAGGTGACATGTTCCGCGCACATGGTCGCCGGTTCGTGTGGCGCAGCAGCGCGGAATGGCGGAGCCGTTGAACCCGAGATGTGAGACGATCGGAGACGTTCGCTGTACATGCCTTCCCCCTCGCCGACGACTCGCAGGAGAGCGGTGGCTGCCGAGCGGCCTGACCCCCTCGCCGCGCTCATCTCCCTGCTGCGCCCGCAGACCGTCGCCTCCAAGCTCATCAGCGGCGCCGGACGATGGAGCATCCAGTATCAGCGGCAAGAGCACGCGTCGTTCTGTCTCGTCCTCGCCGGAGCGTGCTTCTTTGCCGCGGACGGCCTCGGCGTCATCGAGCTCCAGAAAGGCGACTTCGTGTTTCTGCCCGAGACACCGGGATTCACGCTGGCGCGGGACCTTCGCTTCGAGCCGACGCCGACGGTGCCCACGTCTGCCCACGAGGTTCGTCACGGATCCGCGTCAGGCCGCGTGTCGATGCGCATGCTCGGCGGCTACTTCCGCTTCGATCGCGCCAATGCCCCGCTCGTCATCAAGCTCCTGCCGCCTGTGGTCCACATTCAGCGCGACGCGATCGGCGGCGCGCGCGTCCGTCGAATCGTTGAGCTGATCGTCGAGGAGGCGAATACCCATCGCCCCGGCCGCGAGCCGATCCTCGACCGCCTCGTCGAGGTCTTGATCATCGAGTCCCTGCGGTTTCGAGTGGCGGGCGCACAAGAACACGGGTTGATCGCGGGCCTATCCGACGCGGCGCTGGCCCGCGCGCTGCGCGCAGTCCACGCCGACGTGGCGCGGCGCTGGACGGTTGCGGAGCTCGCGCGCACCGCAGGCATGTCACGTGCCGTGTTCGCCGAGCGCTTCGCGCAAACCGTCGGGATGCCGCCGATGCAGTACGTCCTCGAATGGCGGGTCGCGATGGCGAAACACCTGCTGCTTCGCGAGCGGCTCGGGATCGCCGAGGTCGCGGAGAAGGTAGGGTACGAGTCGTCGACCGGGTTCAGCACCGCGTTTTCGCGCTTGACCGGTTGCTCGCCGCGCGACTTCGCGCTCAGCGAGCGCGGGAAAGCGGACCGACCTTAACGCGACATAAGCGTCGCACGAGGGCCAGCTCGTGATCCTGCGCGATGCGAGCCGGACGTGACGGCTCGTCGCCTGCGCGGTCCATCCGGTAGACCGAGCGCGGGCGCCGATCAGCGCGCGCTGACCGTCGCCGGGGCGCTGCGCTCGAGCCAGCCACCGCCGAGCGCCCGGTAGACGTCGACCGCGCTGGTCAGGCTCGCGAGCCGGACGTCGACCAGCTGTTGCTGCGCGGCGTAGAGGTCCTGCTGGGCGAGCAGCACCGCGACGTAGCTCTCGAGGCCGCTCGCGTAGCGGGTCTCGGAGATCGTGAACCGCCGCTGCTCGGCGGCGACCCGCGCGGTCTGGGCGGTGAGCTGGTCCACGAAGTAACCGCGCGCCACCAGGCCATCGGCGACCTCGCGAAACGCGGTCTGGATCGCCTTCTCGTACTGCGCGACTTGGATCTGCTTGCGGACCTTCGCGGCGTCGAGGTTGGCGATGTTGCTCCCGCCGCTGAAGATCGGCACCGTCGCGGTGGACCCCGCGGTCCACGAGAACGCCCCGGCGGTGAACAGGTTCGACAGCGCGTTGCTCGCGAGCCCGGCGAACGCGGTCAACGAGATCTGCGGGAAGAACGCGGCGCGCGCGGCACCGATGTTGGCGTTGGCGGCCAGCAGCGCGTGCTCAGCGGCGAGGATGTCGGGCCGGCGCGCGAGTAGCTCCGACGGCACGCCCGCCGGGAGGTCGGCCACGATGCCCTGCTGATCGAGCGGCTGGGCGGGCGGCAGCGCGTCCGGCAGCGGCTGGCCGACCAGGAGGACCAGCGCGTTCTGGGCCTGGGCCCACAGCCGGGACAGCCGCGCGACCTCCGCCCGCGCGGTCTCGATCTGGCCCGCGGCGGTGGTGGCGTCGAGCTCCGAGCGCCGCCCGGCCTCGAACTGGCGCTGGGTCACGAGCGAAGACGCCTCGACGCTCGCGAGCGTCTGCCTGGCGAGCGTGAGCTGCTCGCTGAGGGCGCGCTCGGCCAGGTACTGGCTCGCGACGCTGGCGACCAGCGTCAGGTGCGTGGCGCGGCGCGCCTCGGCGGTCGCGAGGTACTGCTCGAGGGCCTGCGTGGTCAGGCTGCGCACGCGGCCGAACAGGTCGAGCTCGTAGGACATCGATACCCCGGCCTGGTAGCGCGGGGTGGCGCCGGGCACGGTGCCGTCCTTGGTGCCGAACCAGCTGGTCCCGGCGGTGCCCGCGACGCTGGGCAGCAGGCCGGCGCGCTGGATCCGGTGCTCGGCCGCCGCGAGCTCGACATTGAGCACGGCGACCCGGAGGTCGCGGTTGTTGTGCAACGCGAGCTCGATCAGCGCGTCGAGCCGGGGATCGCCGAACACCTCGCGCCACCCGCGGTCGCTGGCCGGCGCGCCGGTGCCGCCGCTGGTGCCGGGGAACTGCGCCGCCACCGGGGCGGCCGGGCGCTGGTATTCGGGGGTGAACGAGCAGCTCGCCAGGGCGAGGGACGCGAGGCCGATCAGCGTATGCAGCTTATACATGAGGCACCTCGGAGGCGATCGCGTAGGCGGTCGGGACCGACGCCGGACGTGGATGAACGATGAGGACGAAGAACACCGGCACCAGCAACACGCCGAGCATGGTCGCGGCCGCGACGCCGCCGATGATCGCGACGCCGATCGCGTTCTGCCCGCCGGCACCGGCGCCATTCGCGAGCGCCAGCGGGGTGACGCCGAGGATGAACGCCAGCGAGGTCATGATGATCGGCCGCAGGCGGAGCCTCGCGCCGTCGATCGCCGCCTCGACCGCGGACCTGCCGCGCTCGACCTCCTGCTTGGCGAACTCGACGATCAGGATCGCGTTCTTCGCACCGAGCCCGATGGTCGCGAGCAAGCCGACCTGGAAGTACACGTTGTTGACCAGGCCGCGGCCGAGCGTGGCGAGCACCGCGCCGAGCACGCCGAGCGGGACGACGAGCAGCACCGAGATCGGGACCGACCAGCTCTCGTAGAGCGCGGCGAGGCACAGGAACACCACCAGCAGCGATAGCCCGTAGAGCAACAACGTGCCCGAGCCGGCGTCGCGCTCCTCGTAGGACAGCCCGGACCACGCGGAGCCCACGCCCGGCGGCAGGCGCTTGACCAGCGACTCGAGCGCGGCCATCGCGGCGCCCGAGCTGACGCCCGCGGCCGGCTCGCCCTGGATCGCCATGGCGGGATAGCCGTTGAAGCGCTCGAGCCGCGGCGAGCCGTAGCTCCAGCGCCCGGTCGCGAACGCCGAGAACGAGACCATCTGGCCGTCGCGGTTGCGCACGTACCAGCGATCGAGATCGGCCGGCTGCATGCGGAACTCGGCGTCGGCGCGCATGTAGACCCGCTTGGTCCGGCCCTTGTCGACGAAGTCGTTGATGTAGGAGCCGCCCCACGCCGACGCCAGCGTGGTGTTGATCTCGCCGAGCGACAGCCCGAGCGCGGAGGCCTTTTCGGGATCGACCTCGAGCTTGTACGTGGGCTGGTCCTCGAGGCCACCGGGCCGCACCTTGGTGAGCAGCGGCTCTTTGGCGATCATCCCGAACAGCTGGTTGCGCGCCGCCAGCAGCGCGTCGTGACCGATGCCGCCGCGGTCGAGCAGCTCGAGCTGGAAGCCACCGACCTGCCCCAGCTCGGTGATCGCCGGCGGACCGAACGCGAACACCAGCGCGTCGGAGTACTGTACGAACGCGCCCATCGCGCGCTTCGCGATCTCGCTCGCCTTGAGCCGCGCGGTCTTGCGCTCGTCCCACGGCCGGAGCTTGATGAACACGATGCCCGCGTTCTGGCCGCGCCCGCTGAAGCTGAAGCCGTTGACGACGAACACGCCCTCCACGGCGTCGTGCTCGGTCGTGGTCAGGTAGCGGGCGACGCGATCGAGGACCACGCCGGTCTGCTCCTGCGTGCTGCCCACTGGCAGCAACGCCTGGACGTAGAGCTGGCCCTGATCCTCCTCGGGCAGGAACCCGGTCGGCATCCGCCCGTAGAGCGCCACGAGCACGCCGACGAGCGCCAGGTAGCCGACCAGCGCGCGCCGCTTGCGGCGCACCAGGTAGGTGACCACGCGCTGGTAGACGCTGCTCGTCCGGTCGTAGCCGCGGTTGAACAGGCCGAACAGGCCGCGGCGCGTGCCGCCGTGGCCCGGCCGGAGCAAGGTCGAGGTCAGCGCCGGGGTCAAGGTGAGCGCGACCACGACGGACAGCGCCATCGCGGCGACCAGCGTGACCGCGAACTGGCGGTAGATCACGCCGACCGAGCCGCTGAAGAACGCCATCGGTACGAACACCGCGGCGAGCACCATCGCGATGCCGACCAGCGCGCCGGTGATCTGCTCCATCGACTTCTTGGTCGCTTCCTTGGGCGACAGCTTGTCATCGTGCATCACGCGCTCGACGTTCTCGACCACGACGATCGCGTCGTCGACCAGGAGGCCGATCGCGAGTACGAGCCCGAACATCGTGAGCGTGTTGATCGAGTAGCCGAACGCGGCCAGCACGCCGAACGTACCGAGCAGCACGACGGGGACGGCGATCGTGGGGATCAGCGTCGCGCGCAGGCGCTGCAGGAACAGCAGCATGACGAGGAACACCAGCACGATGGCCTCGATCAGGGTCTCGACCACGCTGCGGATCGAGATCCGGACGAACGGGGTCGAGTCGATCGGATACTCCACGACGAGGCCG
>Ga0307516_10009140_pt1 | contig 11100 bp, 5 predicted proteins | sample 19_EM_MG_FD_203310 | JGI IMG/M metagenome (GOLD analysis project Ga0307516, IMG submission 203310) | Populus trichocarpa ectomycorrhiza microbial communities from riparian zone in the Pacific Northwest, United States - 19_EM | ecosystem: Host-associated > Plants > Roots > Unclassified | place...
ATCTATTAAAGATGTTAGATCATTCTTAGGACATGCTGGTTTTTACAGAAGGTTCATCAAAGATTTTAGTGTAATATCTAAACCATTGTGTAACCTTCTAACAAAGAAAAATGTTTTTGAATGGACTCAACAATGTGAAAAATCCTTTGTTAAACTTAAAAGCTTGCTTACTTCTACTCCTATCATTCAACCTCCTGATTGGTCATTACCTTTTAAAATAATGTGTGACGCTAGTGATTATGCCGTGGGTGCTGTCTTCGGACAAAGAAAAGATAAGAAACCTTTTGTGATTTACTATGCAAGTAAAACTTTAAATAGTGCTCAAATGAATTACACTACCACTGAAAAAGGATTACTTGCAGTAGTATTTGCATGTGACAAGTTCAGATCTTATCTTGTTGGCTCACCTGTTGTTGTTTTTAGTGATCATGCAGCATTGAAATATCTTCTTTCTAAGAAAGATTCTAAGGCTAGATTGGTGCGGTGGATTTTGTTACTTCAAGAATTTGAAATCACAATTAAAGACAAGAAAGACACCGAAAATGTTGTCGCAGATCATTTATCAAGATTAACAACAGATTCAAGATCTGACATCACACCAATCGATGACTACTTTCCTGATGAATCTTTATTTTCTGTCTCTATAATGCCTTGGTTTGCTAATATTGTTAATTTTCTTGTTTCAAGACAATTGCCAGCTCATTGGAGTACCTAAGACAAAAGAAAGTTCTTAAACGAAGTGAATAATTTTTATTGGGATGACCCTTATTTATTCAAATATTGTCCTGATCAAATATTTCGAAGATGCATTCCTGACAATGAGGTAAGTGGTGTCATTAAATTTTTTCATTCTAAGGCATGTGGGGGTCATTTCTCATCAAGAAAGACAACTGCAAAAATCTTATAAAGTGGATTTTACTGGCCCACCATGTTCAAGGACTCACATGCATTCTGCAAGACTTGTGAAAATTGTCAAAAATTGGGATCTATTTCAAAAAGTCACATGATGTCTTTAAATTCTATTCTTGTCATTGAAATCTTTGACTGTTGGGGTATAGATTTCATGGGTCCATTTCCTCCATTATTTGGTTTCTTGTACATATTAGTCGTAGTAGATTATGTTTCAAAATGGATAGAGGCAATCTCAAGTTGAAACAATGTTCACAAAACAGTGATAAAGCTTTTAAAAGAAAATATTTTGAGTCAATTTAGAATCCCTCGAGCCATGATAAGTGATGGTAGAACACATTTCTGCAACAAGCCATTTGAGTCTTTAATGAAGAAATATGGAATCACACACAAAGTTGCCACCCTTTATCACCCTTAGACGAGTGGACAGGTGGAACTTGCTAATAGGGAGATCAAACAGATCTTGGAGAAAACAGTGAACCCTAATCGGAAAGACTGGTCTTTAAGACTTAATGATGTACTTTGGGCTTATCGAACTGCTTATAAAACATCATTAGGTATGTCACCTTATAGATTAGTCTATGGAAAACCTTGTCACTTGCCTGTAGAACTTGAACATAAAGCTTATTGAGCTATTAAAGCTTTCAATTCTAACCTTGGTGATGCTAGTCAGCTATGAAAATTACAAATAAATGAGCTTGAGGAAATAAGAAATGATGTATATGAAAATTCAAGAATTCATAAAGAAAGAATCAAAGAGTTTCATGACAAGAAAATACTGAGAAAAACATTCAATGTTGGTCAAAAAGTCTCGCTTTATAATTCTCAACTCCATTTATTTTCTGGAAAACTAAGATCAAGATGGAGTGATCATTTTATTGTGAAACATGTGTATCCATATGGGGCCTGTGATATCGAGAATCCAAAGAATGGCAATGTTTTCAAGGTAAATAGACATCGTTTGAAAGTTTACTTTGACATTTTTTTAGTTGAAAATGACTCTATTGAATTGAGATCCTGTATATAAAGATTAATTCTTTTTCTCACATTGTTTTGTGTTTCGTTTTGGTGTGAATCTTGTGTTGCTAGTCTCTCTCACCCCGGTCAAATGGCGGATAACGGTACTCCGTGACTTAAGTCGGTTCTTTTAATTTCCCACAATAACTGATATCTGTGTATATATTTGTGCAATTCTTTGCTCTGTCTCCCTTCTTTAAATCTCTTCTCCAATTCTCATTTGAAAATGGACACCATTCTTGAAAAATTGAAAAAGTATTTACCCGCTCTGCCTCAGAATGCGATTACAAAAATTTACCATGCTAGATGTGCAAGATTGAGGTTGTTAATGAATCATGGAATTCTTGAAGATATTCGCTGGCTAATTGAAGCAAAGATCCGATTATCAGGTGAGTCCTCCAATTCTTTCATTTCATACATGCCTGGAACAAGTAAAAGCACTTTTGCAAAGAAATGTCGTGCAAAATGACTGAAAATCTATCATAGATGTGCCAGATGGACTTGTAATGTAACATGTCGTTCTTTAGGAATGATATCTGTAAACCGTGAAGATAAAATACAATTCATTAAGGATGACCTGAGTAAGGGGTCTTTAGATAATCTTATATTGACTCTTGAGACGCATCCTAATGGAGATGTACATCGTGCAATTCATGATTTATGGCCATAATTCCATAAAGAACATGCTTGACATAGTCTTGGGAATCTGACTAAAAAAGACCCTGTTTGCCAGTTTTTAAGAAAACTGGATGGGAAGCCTATCCCCAACCCATAGAGGGCGTTTAAGCCGTTCTTGGACTTAAACCAAGGGAAGATGTAAGCCACAATCACAACTACCTGTACATACACAAGCTTTTTCAAAATATATAAATAAATAAAGAGAGAGAGAGAGAGAGAGACTTCAGCTGGCCTACATATAGGTGATATGATTGCATTTTTAATTTCTCATCTATAAAATATTCTCTTCCTTCCCTTCATTTCTACTCAACCATACATTCAACAAATATAGAAGTGTGTAAGGTTCCTCAAGTCATCATATAAGAAATATTTGTGTTTGCAGTGGATCCAGTCTTGGGAAAGAAAAGGAGTTTTTAGAATCAGCAAATCATCTTGGTCAGGTACTAGCTGAGAGAAAGATTCATTTAGTGTATGGAGGAGGCAGCCTTGGGTTAATGGAGGGTGTGTCAATAGCTGTATTTTTAGGAGATAGTCAGGTTTTGGGGGTCGTCCTCAAAGCTTTAGCAAAAGGGGACATCATTGGCAAAACAATTGGAGAGGAACTACAGGTCCCCACAATGTCTGATCGACTGAATTCAATGTTTAACCATGCTGATGTCTTCATTGCCTTACCAGGTGGTTTAGGCACATTGGAAGAGATCTTTCATATTTCCTCTTGGGCCCAATTGCATGTTCACCATAAACCCATAGGTCTGTTAAATGTTAATGGTTTTTATGATAAGTTGTTGTCTTTTCTTGATCATGTTGTGGAACACGAATTTCTAACATCTTCGGCATGACAAATCATAATCTCTGTTGCTACTGCTCAACAATTGATTGACCAACTACAATATTCCATCCCTGTAATTGATCCCTCCATGAGTCACATAAATTGGTCAACTAAGGAAAGCCGTAAAAAGCTTAGATTGGATTTGAGCCTTCGTTTGTAAAAACTTTGTGTCTTTTAGTTTTATTATTGTGTTTTATTCTATCTTATATATGTTTAAGTGTGTTTCAAGTTTGTCAGTGCTCGTTGTTTCAGGTGATGTCTTCTATACTCTACATTTCTATCTTAGGACATTGAGGACAATGTCTCGTTTTAGTTGGGGGAAAGGGTAGTAGTTGATATTTTTTTAAAAATAAATTTAACTAACTGTGTTTTCTATTTCATAAACCATTTGCAAAATTGTTGTTACTAGGATGGCAGAGTAAAGGAGTTCTTTTACTCTTGAGACGCATCTTAGTAAACATTCTTAACAAGGTCTATCAGAATACTTCTTGAAATATTCAGGTTTACAAACTCTCGTACTGGTATCACTTAATTCCACTCATATACTCATTTAACAAGTATTCTTAAACTTTCATTCACACACACACTTTAACATATGATTGTGGGTTGCACATTGGATTATTATATTATTTATATTCTTTTGTTAAAGGTAACAACTAAGGGAAATGGATAATATATAAAAAAATAAAAAAAATGATGATAATAAAAACGTAGAGAAGTTTGAGCCGAAAGCTCGTTACATGGATTAAAGATGCATTGTGTTTTAAGTTATATGTATATATATTAAAAAAAAAGAAGAAAAAAAAGAAGAAAAAGATAATAATCCTAACCCAAGGAAGTTAACCTTAAACATTAGAACAAAAATTTTATTTTCTTCCAAGTAAAGCCCCATAACTATGTGTTGACATATTGAGCATAAAAAAAAGATTTATTAATATCTTGTTTAAGAGGTATTGCGCTTATATATAAATTTAATGAGAGTTTGTTTATCTGGATAAATTAATGGAAGTTGAATGATGAATGCCTTGCTTTGTGGAATTTATAAATTGTTTTTCTATTTTAATGCTTTAATTACTAGGGACTAGTAATAAGATGGTAGGGGGGTGTGATTAATACTTAAAAGTGCATTTTTATCAAGGTTTTATATCAATATTTTGCACTTGAAGTATCAATAACTTATTAACTAAAGCATGTTTTATAATAACAAGTCTGATACTATAAGATACCCTAATTTATGTTCATCTTAAATGCAGACCTATCACATAAATGAAAGGATTAATTGATGAGTTTAAGTACTGAAATTGAAATGACAAAGAGAGGGCCAAACTTAGAAAAGAGATGCTGGTTCAGTCCAAACTGGAACACTATTCGGTAATTGAGTCATATCTGGAGCTGTAGATCTCAGATTTAGGTCTACTTTATATGGATGGAAAGCTAAGACATAGGCCTAAAACTTTCATGTGGGGTAAAAAGGCCGTTTTCAAGTCCAAATTGTAGCAACAACGGAGAAGTCCGAATCTGTCCTGCAGCCCAGACACAGTTCAGTGTTCAGCCCATATCTCGAGTTCTAGAAGTCCAAATGACCTCCATTTTTTTTTCTGGAAAGCTGAGACAATTTCCTAAAACTTTCATGATTCAAGTCTGTTCGAATTCTGACGTTAGCAATGACGTTTTGTTTAGACAAGAAGATAAGGATTGTCACCAAGTCAAGAGTTGGCCACCCACTCAACAATTAGTCATCAAATCAATAGTTTCAAATTTTAGCTTATAAAAGGAGGCATTTGCCATGCATTTAGGGGTTTGGTTGTTCAGATCAAGATCTTGCTCTTGCTCTCTCTCTCTTTATATTTTTGTAATGCTTAAGTTTTGCTTTCATTAATTCATGTTTATGCTTTTCATTTTCTTTCCTTTACTTAGTTAACTTGTATCTTATTTATGTTCTTATCTTGTTTATTTATGTTTCTCTTCTTCATTATGTTTAGCTAAGTTTATTATGTTAAGGTGAAAAGGTTACACTAATGGTGTAAGAATAAGTATAATATAAACTCAAATTGGACTTCAATGCTTATATCCTAAACAATTTGCTATTAACATGTCTTATCATTTTTATCTTATTAATTCTTAATACCTTACTTGTTAAATGGTTAATCTAAATCTGTGTTGTATAACACTTGGTACAACAAATGCTTGGCACTCTCATAGCCCAACCTTATGGTATATCCTATACATGTGCTATGAAAGGAACTTGATTTGTTGTTAACATAAGTTAACATCATGAATTCCTGACAATATTTAAAAGTTTGGTGTTACTTAAATAAGATAATTAATATGATCATGTTAACAATTTATAATGAGCTATTAATGACAAATTATCCGATTGGAACCACCTTTGTGTGTGGTTTCCAGTTGAGTAATAAAAAAAGTTTATACTATTCTTGTTTGAAATACCATTAGTGGATCCTCTAACTTTGACATTTGTTTTTATCATTGTTTAATCCTTACATTAATCTTCCATCTCAAAGTTCTCATTAACTTCTTCTTTTTCTTCTTTATTACTACTACTACTACTACTACTATTACTATTATTATTATTGTTGTTGTTGTTGTTGTTGTTTTTGTATTATTGTTGTCTATAATTTATATAATTAACCTCCTTGTGGTTCGATCCCGATCTTGCTGGGTTATTTATTACTTCGACACTCCTGCACTTGGAAAAAGACATCAATCTTTTGGTCGTGTCACAAACCTTGTAGTATAAATAGACAAAGCAAATTTCAGTCCTGACATTTGAAGTCAAGAGCTACCATTTCTCATGCAGATTTGTTTATTAGATTGCTAATTTATAAAAAACTAAAGTTATATGCAATTAATCACTTTCACCCTACACACCTTAAACTTATAACGAGACGCCAACGAGAAATATAAAGTTGATTAATTATTTGAAGAGTCTGCAAATTCAATTAAAAACTTAATATGAGAATCATAAGCGGCAACTTGTAGATAAAATTCATCAACTGAATAAAAATCCTTACATAATAGTGTTTATATATAAACCGTAAAACTAATGTGTCTGACATGCATCCAATTTAAATAAAGTCCAAACTAATTAAAATAATAAAAATAAATAAAATAATAGTATAAGATTATTTGGGCCTGACCTTCAAGGCCCATGAGCGCTTGAACTTTTTTGGGCTATACATGTGTGGGCCTAGAAGGTCAAGCCCAAGTGCACGTAGCCTTTTTCTTAGATATCTCTTTATTTGTTTTTAATTTTTTATAAAGAAATCACTTTAAATCAATTTATTAAATTAATATTTAAATAATTATCCAATTATGTCATTGTTTTTAAAACATCAGGATTTTTTTAATGATAATATTATAGATTGTTTTATGAATAATGATGTATTAGCCTAATAATCTTCCTTAAATTAGGTACTTTATCCCACAACCTAGAAGTTCAAAACCAAATATAGTGAGAGAAATAAATAATGCATGACTTATTCAAATATATGCATGGAAGGTGTGAACTTATTACTGTGAATGATGGTGACATTATGGCACTAAGACCCAACAATTATAGGAGTAAAAGCTTGTAGCTATGTCAGGAGTCTTGGGACACCTTTCACATGGTTATGTTAGAGAATCTTGATTCACCATGATAATAACAGTTGTGTCAGGAATCTTAGTCCACCCCTTTACTATTCCATATGGTTATGCCAGAATCATTTTACCATGATAATGGTTATGATAGAATCACTGTTATAAATAGCTAGTACTTATCTTCTTCAGCATTACATTCCTTTTCTTTTTAAATTATTTGTGGGTGATCCTTCAATATGTAAAGAAAGGTGAAGAACTTTACTCTTCTTTTCTTGATTTTTTTGTTTACTTTTAAATAAATATTGCTGAATTCAAAAATTTTTGGTCGAGAAGACTCTAGAACTTGTACTTTTGCTTGTGGAAGTGGTGGAGCTAAACCTTCTCATCCTGCTAATGGGAGTAGAGGATTTGGATCTTCTCATCAAGGTGATGGGGATAATCTATCCTCTAGACAACAAACTAGCTAACCCTAACCTCAACCCCGAAACCCAATAGAAATACTGTAAACAATTGGTATTTCGAATGTCTATGACTCTTATTTAATTTCACTTTCAGGACAAACTTGTAATTTTTTTGGCTACTGCATCATTCCAGATAATATTTCAGATAAACTCCTTATAATTTTTATCCTTATAAAAGAAGTGAATGAGTTGTATTACTCCAAAAAATATTTTAGATACTGATCCCCATACGAGTTTTTTATCCTTATATTAAAAGTGAATAAAAATAAATTATTATCCCTAATAATATTTTGGATAATAACCTTTTTGTAGGTTTTTTTTTATCATTGTATTAAAAGTGAATTATATATTTTCTTGTCAAAAATATGTTTTTAATATTTTTGAAATATAGATCAAAATCCTTTGGAATTTTAGAAATTGGTTGTAAAATCCATGCAATGCTTGTTATATTTTAAAACATGCAAAAATATGTTTTTGAATTTTTTTTCTTAATTTTAAGACATGCTCAAATATTGTTTTAGGATTTTTAGTCATATGCAAGGAAACCTTTTTATTTTTTTAAAAAATAATAGTTTTACTTTTTATTATTATTCTTTAAAGCTTTATTCGACAACTCATTTTTTCTTTTAATAAAACTATCAAAATAGGTCTATGTACATGTTTTCTAAACACAACCTTAAGCCAAAAAATCCTTTATAAAAAAAGTTGAAAAACCGAACAAAGCCTTACCCAATGACCCGAATTTGACCTGATCGGGTTAACCTGAAATCTTTGATTCAACCATAAATCGAATAAAAAACACTGATTTGACTTGGAAAAAAAACCAAGAACATGTCCAACAACATTAATCAAGATCCATACCAAATACGAACAAACCAAAGACATAAACATGTTGGAAATCAATCACTAAGCAATAATCAAGCATTAAACATCAACGATTATCAACTAATAATCACTATTTGATCAAAATAGGTTTTAATGTAAAAACAAAACCCTAAGATTATTGATTAACCAAACCTCACAAAGTTGTTGTTGCAAAAGAATTGGACCAATACTAGTCAAAATCATGGAGCCAAGACAATATTCTTTCTAAGAACACGAAGAACAACAACCCATAATTGCCTAGAAAACACCCCCAGCTACTGTCAAACCCAGAATATGCATTCCAAGCCCTAAAACAAAGCTTTTTTTAGTTCACACATATGATTGAACTAACATGAACAACAAATAACACTAAATCATCATAATCATGCCTAATATCCCAATTCCTAAAATTTCCAAATTAAAACAACCAACATATTCAACAATTTGGTATTTAAAACTGGCATTTTATTATTTAATAAGACTCATACAAACCTAAAAAACAAGAACATGTATCAAAACAAACATCAAAGGCCTACTACTACATATCTACCTATGAGAGATTCCAAAACTATTCCATTTCATAAAAAACAATTATCCAAACATTTTCTAAATATCCAGCAAACATTAACAACCAACTCAAAGTAGGATTAAACAAATAAAAATAATATTTTTATGCATTAATCAAAAATTAAAACTAAAGACATTATAACATCAAAACAAGTTTATAGACATCATTAAAACATGTAAAACAAACTAGATATGTGCCTCGTGGACATAAAATATTATTATTTGTGTTGTAATTATCCTTGAAATTCTTAATATAATTATTTATATTATAATTAATAGTGTAAATATTAAAAATATTATTATTTGTGTTATAAATATTATTATTTTTATTATAATTGATATTATTAATAAATTTCAAAAAAAATTATTAATATTAAAAAAATATTATTTATGTTATAATTATTTTTATTATGATTAAAAATATTAATATTAAAAATAGTATCAAGTTAGATCTGGATAGTCCCGATCAATTTTGAAATTAGGTGTAAACACTTCATGCTGAACATCAAAATAGTCGAGGAGGCGTGCATTCCTACCCCTATATGGGGTCTGGATCCCCTGTTAACTTGCGGGGAGATGTTAATGTAGCAATAAATTATCATGAAAAATAACAGCAAATCACTTGACAGTAACGTACCAAATCAGTAGCAGCAAAATCCCACCATTTTTTTTTATTCCACTTTATTATAAGTATATTCATTATTGATTGTGTGGATTTCTTTAGACGTGGAGATTGTACAAAATAATTATTATATAAAATCAACCATAACTTTTTTTTTTTTCATTTTTTTTTTTCAGGACAATTCATGTAATATTTGTTAAACTAGTTCAGATATACACGTTAATAAAAAAAATAAAATAAATAAAAATAACATGTTGTTTTTTGAGAGATTTTGTATTTAAAAAATATTTTTGAATTTTTATATGTTAATTAATTTTTTCTTTTAGTGTTTTGAGATATTTTAATATAAATATTATTTTTATATATTTTTAAATTAAAAATATTTTAAAAATAACCCAACGATATATACAGAGCAGTTTAAATTTATGTGTAAGACCAGTTTAACAGACCAGAGCATCACGGAACAGAGTCCCAGTTCCATGGCCAACAGAATCCTGCCCTTCATCACTCTTGTCTTCCTATCTACTTTGTTCTCCATGGTAAACGAATTATCTCTTCTCCTTTTTCTTTGTTCTTTTTTAAAAAATAACTTTTCATTTCACTTCTGTTTGGATACTGAGAAAACGAAGGGAATAAAAATGGAAATGAAAGATCAAATCTTGATAATTGCAGTTATATTTCAATTTCTTTATTGAATGTTGATTGTTCTTAGCAATTTATGACATGGGTATTTATTTCTTGATGGTTTATAAGGTAATAGGAGATGATGGGGTTGCGATCTCAAAGCAGTACCCATTAGTAGTGAGCACCTGGCCTTTCAAAGAAGCTGTTAGAGCTGCTTGGAGGGCTGTTGATGGTGGCCACTCTGCTGTTGATGCTGTTGTGGAGGGTTGTTCTGCTTGTGAGGAACTCAGGTGTGATGGTACAGGTAAAATATTTTATTTAAATGTTAATTAATTATTAATCTTTCCATGAAATGACTCAATAGAATACTTAATCTTTCATAAAATAGACCCATTTGCTTAAATAAATTCCTTAATTGTTGATTTGTATGGCAGAACATCATTTACTTGAAGTTTCATGTTTAGTGTTTTAACATATCATCTCAAATTGCGAATTTTATGATGTGTTCTATCAAGTTCATATCTAGTCGTAGTCGATGTGTGTTTTGATTATTGTAGCTTTTAGCTAAGGTTTGTTAACTGATTGTCTCTAGTAATTTGAATCTGGAATGAACAGTGGGACCGGGGGGCAGTCCAGATGAGAATGGAGAAACTACTATTGATGCCTTGATCATGAATGGGGTAAACACTATTCTCCTTTTCCTTTCATTAATATTCTTGTTCTCTTTACTGCTGCATGCTGGTTTGCTTACATTATAAATGAAGATCCTTTCATGCATAGGTGACAATGGAGGTTGGAGCTGTTGCTGCCATGAGGTTTGTGAAAGATGGAATTAGAGCTGCAAAATTAGTGATGCAGCATACAAAGCACACTTTGCTTGTCGGGGAGAAGGCCTCAGCCTTTGCCATTTCGATGGGTCTCCCAGGACC
>Ga0307516_10009141_pt1 | contig 11099 bp, 17 predicted proteins | sample 19_EM_MG_FD_203310 | JGI IMG/M metagenome (GOLD analysis project Ga0307516, IMG submission 203310) | Populus trichocarpa ectomycorrhiza microbial communities from riparian zone in the Pacific Northwest, United States - 19_EM | ecosystem: Host-associated > Plants > Roots > Unclassified | place...
GGGTTCTCCTAGAGGGCGGCCGTAGATGGCGGCGGCAGCGGGTGAGCACAACTGGTCTTTTCCGCTATCCCTTCGGTCGAGCAGTTAGATCACGCCTGCACATTACAGTCTGCCGGTGTTGCGGAGTTGGATCTGCTGGCTCGAAGACTGGCAGGTACGTATGCCCCCGCTTCTTGGACTGGGGACACGATTACGCTCACCACCACAACCAGCAGGAGAAGCTACAGCTGCCTGCCGCCGTTCTGGAGATCCGGCCGAAATGGAACGGACCGGCCATTGTCGGCGGCAGAAGCGCTCCTTCCAGGACGAGCATGAGCTCTTCCCTCCTCCCGCAACGTCGCATCCGTTGGGGTATTGCACGGTATGCTACCTCCCCTCCGTACCTTCAGAGTCTACACCTCACACCGCCCCTGGTGGGGTGGCGGAGGGAAAGAACGATGAGGAGGTCGCAGCCAAGCTGTCAGAGGCAGCGACAGCCGCGGCCGCATGGGCAGCCAGGAACGGGGTCGCGTTCGACCAGGGCAAGACCGAAGCGGCACTCTTCCACAAAAAGAGGACCGCTTCCAAGGCGACAGTAGTGGTAGGGGACAGCAAGGTCCCGTTCAACAAGGAGGCAACGAGATAGCTAGGGGCGTGGCTGGACTCCCAGCTGTCCCTCAAGGAGCACCACGACATCCGGCTAAAGAAGGGCAGGAAGGCAATGACGCGGCTGCGCAGGCTCACCGGACAGATGGGGCTCTCGCCAGCCAACTGCAGGAAGGTCATGACGGCGTGCATCCAGTCGGTTGCCATGTTCGGAGCGGAGCTATGGTGGAAAGGGGACCTCGTGGAAGGAACCATTGGCCGGGCAAACGAACTTCAGCTGCTGATCAACCAGGAGGCACGGGCAACAACGGGCTGCTTCCGGACAACCAACCTGGGAGCCCTATCGATAAAGTCGGGCCTCAGAGCAGCATCAGCACAGCTGGAGAACAGACAGCGGCGCTTTGGGCTACGGCTGCTGAGCCTACCTCAAGGGGACCAGGCACGGGAGGTGGTGGGGGCTCCCACCGGAATCGGACGGCGGCTGAAAAACGCACTTGCATACGGCGGGCAGACCGAAGGTACAGTGCTACTCGAGGACCCGGAAACCCTCGACGCGGAGCTACTGCAAGACGAGGAGGAGGAGGAGGCGAAGGCAGATGCGGAAAGGGCCAGGCCTGGGCTGACCATGTTCACGGATGGGTCACGGCTGGACAACAGGGCGACCGGGTATGCGGTGGTGTGGAAAAGGGGGCTAACCTGGACTGGGGTCAAAGGTCACATGGACAGCAACCAAGAGGCCTACGATGCCGAGTGCGCTGCCCTAGCCCACGCACTGGAGGAGGCAACGAGAAGAAACACGACACCGGAACGGGTCACTATCTTCACGGACGCGCAGGCCGCCATCAGACGGATGGCATCCGACGAACCCGGGCCCGGGCAGCAGTATGCCCTCCAAGCGCGAAAGCACATCGCCACACTGCGCAAGGCAAGGCCGGGTATTGTCATCGAAATTCGATGGTGCCCAACGCACAAAGGTATAGCTGGCAACGAGAAGGCGGACGAGTGGGCCAAGGTGGCGGCAGAGCAGGCTGGCGGCCACAGGCCTATCCCCCGATCGCTCGCCAACCTCAAGCGGGAGATCTCGGAGAAGAAGTGAGTGGAGGCGCGCCAATGGGCAGGAGGCCGGACCTCCAAGACGAAGTACCGCATGCCAAAGAACCAGAAACCCGATGGCATGGTGGCCGGTAGCTCCAAGAGGCTCGCATCGCGGTCCTACCAGATCAAGACAGGACACTGCCTGACCAGGCAGTACCTCAACTGGACGAAGAACCGGCCCACCCCACAATGCTGGTGGTGCCGGTACCGGACGCAGACCCGGGACCACCTCTTCAAGGAGCGCCCGGAGTGGAAGCCACAGCAGAAGATCCTGTGGGCGGAGGTGAAGAAGGAGACTGGGGAGTGGAAGGACCGGTGGAAGGTGCGGGACCTCCTGGCCGATGGGAGGTGCAGCCGGGCGGTGCAGGACTTTCTCGCGACCACGGAGGTAGGCAAGCGGGTACCGGAGGAGGAGGAGGACGCCGTCAGCGCGGTGTCTGAGCTGGAGGTGCGGGAGTGGCTGGAGGAGCAGGGGGCGGAGGCCGAGGAGCTGGGCAGGGAAGAACCACCACTCTTCCTCCCCACGCCCGACTTCATGGCGTCGGCGGGAGAGGCTTAGGAGGGAGGCCTACTTCTTTCCTTTGTTTATTTTCTCTGTCTTTCCTTCTGTTATTTCCTTGGTGCGACGCATCTTCTCTTCTTGGGATAGGCCTGGGCGGAGGGCAAAGGGGTGCTTGCAACGAGCCGCCACTGCGCGGACAGCGGACAGGAAACGGACTGTACATATCCTCGCCATGATCTACATAGGTCGCATGCGAGTGATGAATAAAAAAAAGAAAAAAAAAGCCCCTGGTGGGGTGGGGTCGCCCGGACATCGATACTTCGTTTCGACAATTCTTTCCGGTGGCACTAGATCGGACATGTACTAATACATAAATTAGCGCGAGCCAGCCGAAACGCTGGGACGAACCCACCGCCAGGACGCAGCCGAAACGCCCATAGTTGTTAGCCCATATGGGCCGAGATGCGTTTCCCTCGATCTGCCGATAGCATGGCTTCTATATGGCTGGCGTTTTGTTCGGACAGTCTTCAACGTGGTGTACCCTCTCCTTGCCCCCTTTGGTTTCGTATTTCCAGGTTGCTGCCATCCGTCTCTTAGACATAATATTTTCAAGCTCGATAGCTGATCCCCTGCGATGCCTCCCTCGATTGATACACTTTGGCACCAGATAGACAAAGTTCGCCAGCGATCCGCTGATGGCCGTCATTTCGTTGGTCCGCTTGACCTCAAGTCGCTTCTCTCTCGGCAGACAACCGGAGGGGTGATAGTATGATACACCACTGTGGTGTTCCGGACCCGGTATCGCTCGAGCATAATCGATACGGTGTTCTCCAGGGGCCGCATCTCTTCGGAATTCTCATATGGAGAAAAATGGCACCGCAGCCTCATGGAGTTTATCGAACATAATGCACTCGGCGACCAGTTACCACTCGATGAAGAGACCGACGGCCGGCGTTGGGACTGTGGCCCTGCGACCTTTGGCCCGGACTGTGCGCAGAACGCTCAGCGGGAGTTACTGCCGAGGACTTTGACCAAGAGACGAGTGGCCACCATCACCGCCTCCGCAGGGAAGAGGCCCTGTCCTTTACGGACGAGTTGCGGTGGGGCGGGGATCTTTCGGCATCGTGCACAGGATGGCCGTGGCGCCTTCTTCGCAAAACATCCCCCCCCCCCCCCCCCAGCAGGTGTGTTGGCTCGGAACGGGTTCCTTCCATACGATTTTTTTGTTCATTCATTGGTTACATGCAGCCTATATAGACTGTGGCGAGATACCCACACCGTTTCCCATCAACTGTCCACGAGCGGCCCGTTGCAGCGCTTCCCTTGCCTTCCGCCCTGGCTTGTCCCGAAGAGATAATAAGCGCACCAAGGAAAATGCATAAGTATGTAGGAAAAAAACCAAAAGAAGGACAAAAAGGAAATCCAAATAAAAAAACCCTCCCTATTTCCCTCACTCGTCATTCTCCCCCTCCACCGTCGATGGGGAGGAACTCTAGACCTTCCACCGTCTTTGCCCCATCTCAACATCCCTACGCCTCGTCTCCTCATCCATTTCCTCCATCTCTCTCAGCTGGCCATTTTAACACCTCTCCTGGGCGTCCTCCTCCTCTGCCGAATACGAGGCTCTCCTTCCCCTGTTCTCCTCGATGCGGTTTCCAGTGCCCTGGCTCGAGCTGCGAAGTACGTGCGCACTCCGCGCGTCGTAGGCTGCAAGGTCTGTTGGTAAGTACCCAAAACCCTGCCCCAGGGCGGTGGGGGCTGGTCGAAGCGGGGCGACAAGGCGATATGTAACAACATTGTAGCCCATGTGGGTTTTGATGCCCAACGTTCCAAACGGAGGAATCTTGTGTATGTCAGACAGGCACCAGATCATGGCGTTCCGGATCCGGCGCTAGCTATCTAGCTAAGCGATGAACTTGACGTGAAGTCACATTCAGTATCACGTGACACACAACTGTTGCGTCTTCCACCACCTACATAACACTTCATGCAAAACACCCTTAACACCCGATTCCGCCTACCGTATTATCTCACGTAAGAAATACCCCTAAATATTCCCCGAATAGGCAATAAAGTGACTCTTGGCGGCTTCAAATAATTAAATTATTATCTTTAAATCAAAATTATTTCCCATTCCAGCAATAAATTAGCCGCCAAGTCTCAAAAAAGCAAATAATTGGGGTACCTCTTACGTGAGATAATACGGTACTTAAAACCCGGAAAACTACTCACAACCCTAAGAAATGCCCACCGGATTTGGCTTACACCTCTGCCGCCTCCTCCCCAGTCAGAATATTTAGATAATCCCTTTCCCCTTCTCCTTCCGGTATTCCCCTCGGTATGTACGATATTCTGTCTGCTGTGGTGGGCGCGATTTCTACGATTCCAAGAAATGTTTAATTCACACATTCCTTTGATTGGCACTATCCCGTAACTAATAGGTAGTTATCCCGGAATTTGTACTATCCATTTATTCGCGCCATTCCTTAATTTGCGCCCTTGAACACTGGGCTTAATTCGGGTGTCTTTCGTGTGTTATAGGGACACTGCGAAATAGGCAAGAGTGCGAATTAAATGGTGCGAATTCTTTGTTTCGTTTATTCATTCATCACATGCTACCTGGCTGGATCATGGTGATATGCAGCAGCCCGTTTCCGGTCCACAGCCCACCCCGATGGCAGCTCGTGTCAAGATCCCAATTACCCTCCGCCTAGGCCTGGAGGGATGCTTGCTCCGGTGACCTTTTGGGTCGACTACTTCTCTGCGAATGACAGACTATGAAAGGGTTCGACCTGATTGGATGTTTCGAGATGTAAGCGGTGTGCATCCTGCTTTTGTAGACTTCACTCCTTCCCCCTTGCTTGTTGGAGTACAACTAAGTGCCTACGGAATAACAGTTCATGGGGGACTGGTTCCCGTGTAGCTAGTAGCTGCATCATGAACCGCTCCTGCACGGTGCACACATGTCGAGTCCTCACTTGGGGGTGCCCATCTTTCACTCTGGACATCATTAGATTCATTTCCTGGGCACGCGAGACGAATTGCCAGTGTTCTTTTGATCTCCACGCATCCACGGTAGAGTTAAAATCAGGTATAAGAACCTCCTATGTTCCAACTCTAGATTATCACTCGACCTCGAACATCCTCTCGACCTCAACACCCTACAACGAGCACACCCCGACTGCCCCACCATGAAGCAGGTCAACATCCTATGTCCCTACTGCAACAAGTCCGTCGAGACTGGTACTGGCTGCAGGATGATGCCTTGCAAACACTCCTGTATCCACCGAGAGTGTGCCCGCACCCTCGCACCTTATTGCCCCTGGGTGCGCCAAGTGAAGTGCCCTCGCTGTGGCAGTTGGTCGACATTCGAACCTGTTGGCGAACCCCAGAAGCCCAATAAGTGATGCTGCTTCGGTAGGTGACTGGGAGTCAGCTCGGTCTTTCGATCGGGGTCGGTGGGTTGGCGGGATGGTGGGGGAATAGTTTTTTGTCCGGGTACGTAAGTAGCTAGTCAATGAGAGTGGGTCAGTTGTAAAGCGGTTAGCCGAGTGACATGTAAAAGTCCCGGTAGGCTCGCGCTGCGGTAGACCGGTGGGGGTTATGCCAAAAAGTAGGAGAAACTTCTGAACGGCATGACGGAAATATGGGCCGCCTTTCGGATTGGCGAGAGCAAGCTGGTCAGAGAAAACTGGCGTGTGGCAAGCAAAGCGCCGTCAATCGCCACGGAGACAGTTACCTAACATCACGCCAACGAGACACAACTACAAGCACCAGACCTGGGAGCATCTTATCAGGAACTGCCCTCAGTGGGAGAGTTTGCAGAAGATCCTATGGTGGAGGCCAGGTGGGAGGCAGTAGGAGAGTGCCGGCCCTGACTGACGACGCTTCCCAGAGTGAGGCGTCGGAATGGGAACTGGGGGAGGCAGAGGAAAGGGATAAGAGAGAGCAGGGCAAGAGGTGGAGGAGGAGGAGGAGGAATGCGGGAAGTTGGGGGAAGGGGGCGATTTCCTTCGTGTGTCATTTATCACTCCTTTCGGCATTTCCTATGTTAGTTGCTTGGCGCACTTTGTATCTCTCCATGACAGGCAAGGGCGGAGGGCAGGGGAAGCCAAAATTGGCCATTAGCCGACAGTGGATGGGAAACGGAGCATGTACTCGCCATAGTCTAGGCTGCATGCGAGTAATAAATGAACCAAAAACAGAAAGTCAAGGAGACATCGTGTCGTTGTGTATGCTTGCCACGTCACCGCACTATTTTGATTTCTTGCGAACCCTCTGGTGGAGCCTCCACCATGGAGGCTCCTACTGTATTTCTTTAGATAGAGAATTCGAGGGGTCCAATTGATTGGAAGCCTCTGGTCGGAGCTGCTGCTGTGTGTCGCTGCAGTCAGCACAGTCGAGGGGTCAATTCGACCGTGAGGGCACTTACAGCCGCAACTTCCTGAACCATCGACTCTAGTTTCGCCTGCCGCTCCCTCCGTGGGAGCCGTGTGGCCATCAGAGCCGCCCGGAAATCCTTTCGCTCGTTGTTTTTCGCTTCTGTCCATGGTGCGCTGTTGTCATAGAGGTATCCACCAATCCACAGGTACCTTGGTTCTCGGGCTGTAGCATAAACCAGGTTGCGGAGATCTTGTGGGCGAAGACAGTCGATGACACGTGTGACGATGTCGTGAGGAAGGTCGCCAAGTGTGACCCTTGCAGCCATATCGGCCGGACGGCCGAACCTATTGTTGACCTGCATGCCACCTCTCCGTCTGCTGGAAGCGGGTGCACTTGGAGCGACAGGCTGACTAGGTTGGGAGGGTGGGGTAGCCATGGAATCGATCGTTTGCAGATGTCTCAGATGTGGTTGTAGTTGCGGTTGTTTTTGGTAGCTACTAGCTCGTAGCTATTAGTATCGGAGTAATGGCGTCGGTAACGAGATCGTACTTTTGGTATCCAATAAGTGGCTGCCGGGAACGAGATTGTAGATGTTGAAGTGGAAGCAGTGGTTCGACGTGTGAGGGAAATGGTGGTTCGAGGGGTCGAGGGATTGGAGACGAGAGAGTGTTTCCTGGAAAACGCTAGGGCGAGATTGCAATTGAACAAAGAAACATCACTCGGTTAGCTTAGCCAAGAGCCGTTCACACAGCACAAGAATGTTTACATCGCCATGGTCTAAATCAGTAGGTCGTATGCGACTTAAATACATTTAAATAACGGCGATCCTTTAAAATGCCATATCTACTATAGTCGAGGGAACAAAATTGTGGTAGTGCCATATCATGGACGAAATGGTAATTGTGTTGTGTCAACACGGTCGAAATACATATTTTTCCTAATACGATAACATTATGCATCCAGCGGGAAACAACAATTTCCCCACCCCCACTGAACTATCCCTTCGTCCAGCAAATCGGTGGAAAGTGTGTATTGTGCATTAGCTCCTCGCTTAGGGACAAATACAGTCGAGTGATATCAAAGTCATGCAGATCCCACAGCTCCCCCGATATGTCGATTGACCCAGCATTCTCCTCCCTCAGGCCTACACAGCGCTGCAGAAAGTGGGCATCCAGCACACCCGCAGTGGGTCAGCTTTGAAGTTTGCCGGCCACACTTGCTCTTTTAAACCCAAACTCACATTCAATGCATCTGCTCCTCTTCACCATTGTAACTACATTGCTTGTGGCTCCCATCAGTATTGCTCCTAGCTGCCTGTGGGTGTGCCCATCCCGAACCCTTAGCCCTGGTATGGAGTACAAAGGGGCCCGTCTTCTTCAGCCAGGAGGACAGGGTTGAGTGAGGCTAAAGTTGGGATGGGGTCGTTCTGGTGATGACTTTGTGGGCACGCGTGGTTTGTTGTTAAGCCACTAGCCGTCGTAGCTCCTAGTTTTCTGGAGCGTTGGCTTGGCGAGTGTTCGTGCTGGTTGTTCTTTTCCTTCTTTTTTTTGGCTCTGGCTTTCTGTAGCAAGACACATACAACCATCTCCGCCGCCCATTCGATCGCTCTAGTCGCACCCGTGATTTCATCGTCCACTCCCTCCAACACGCTATAAGCCCTGCACTCTACACACCACCCAACTCCGAAGGATCTTCATATCGGATTCAGTCTCGGCCTCTACCTCCAGGCAGTCGACCAACTCTATCAAACCGAGATACATCGTGCTACACCTCCGAGGATTGACGAGCTCAAACATCGAGCCATGTCGTACGGCCCCAAACGAAACGATGAACAACCAACCCCAGATACCCGCTACCAGGGAGTTGAACGGAACCACCTGCAAGGAGTCGGCCTTCGACACCGGTCTGGTCCTGAACCAGAAGATGTGCCGGTACATCACCACCGGCTTTTAGAAGGAACCAGATATGGAGGCATTGGCAGAATGGCTTTCTTGGTCGTAGGGAAAGCTGATTGAGCATCGGCAATCCTCCTGACTACGGAACGCCGAATGCAGCAGAAGTATATGGATTTGGAGGATCCTTTTGTGCTGTGGAATAAGATCGAGGGTGCTATTGGCAAGATGAGAGTCATGATGACTCGCAGTGTTGCGGAGGCATGGGAGATCTTTTGTCGCGGTAAGACAGATGTATGTAGCTATGGGTTGCCGGTGTTGGTGTTCGCCATAGTCTGAGCGGGCTTATAGATGCAAAATAAATTTGATGTCTCCCCCTCTCCCCCTTTGCTCTATCGATACAGGCAGTACAACAACCTCTCGATTTCTTTTCTCCGTTTCATCTAATCAGTGCTTCATCTTGTTCTGCTCCGGGGCGTGCCGGCCCTTTTTCGTTCCGCTCGGCTCTCTTCCGTTCTGCTTTCTAACTTCAGTTCGGCTCTGTTCTGTCGCTCCCTTTTCCTCTCACATTCCCTTAGCCTAGTGAACTAGCGAAGTACCCCTTCACTCCCATTCGTAAAACCCTAACGTCAGGAGATATCGCGGCCGTGAAGCCAGCCTACAGCGACGCATTCACCTGGGTCCTGCCATCACCCACTCATAATCCCACCACTACAACCCATTCTATTCCCTCGCAATCTCCCCACGACCCGACGCCCACTATATCAACGTTCCTTTCCCAACCGTTTACCACTGCGGGATCCGGCACTGCCAACATAACATGATGGTTCCCCTATTCGGAATCCTCAATAGTACAGTCACTACCGCCACTCTCGTTTCCGCCCCCGCTGTCGCTCACCTCTCAAAGTGCACACTCACCGTTCCTGATGGTAACTACTACCCCAAATTCAACCCGAACCACGGGTGGGTTCCGGCCACCGCCGGCTGTTCTGTCGCTGCCGTCAGCACCGCGACCGTCCACCTTCCGCGCAGGGGCTGGGCACAGGTGCGCGGCGGAGTCACTCAAAATTCTTGGTCCCCGAACTTGAAGCGGTCCTCCCACCGCAGGATGAAGAACACCACTTTTCGCTGGGCTGTGGCAAATTTCACGGGAAGGAAAAGGTTCTATGGGAACATTTAAGGTATGCGGGAACAACGCAAGCTTGAAGCTGTTGCCAGTTGTATGCGGCTGATGACAAAATAGTGTGCTCAGAACACGGTGTACGGGGATGGGTCATGCGGGATGATTTTACATTTGCTGAGATGAGGGCTGGATAAGTTGTTTTCTATGCTACATTATCTGTCCATCCAACGATCTTTACCTACGGCTTTGATACTACATAGTATAACAAGGGGTGGGGTGTGGTTGCTGCCGTTTGTGTGGTGTGCTAGGCTGGGTCGAGTAGCAGCAGGGTATTCGGTCGGATACTTACCAGGGCAAATTAGTATTCACTCCCATACATAGCGAGGCTGACGCAGGAGCATCCTGGACTTGGCCATCGATACGTATTGCTCTCAAATAAATGTTGAAAATGGATGTGGCGCCACTATTGTATTCCCACGGTATCAGTCCAGCATCTAAAGGAGACAGCACTACGAAGGTAATCAAAGTTAGGGTACGGACGGTTCGCACAAGTGAGACAATAGTTTCGTTGCAATGTCAACATTGACTCTGATTTGAATAGCGCACGGATCAAATCCGAATGGACATTGATGATTGGATACAGCTTCCAAATGTTGCAACGGAATGGCCGAACAGAGAGAGAGACGACGCCCAGCCTGTCAATCCGAGGAATGACCAGAGTGCCGAAAGAGATCGGATTGGTGTGGCTGGGCTATCCGGGTTCGCCACGCCCTCCATCTCTTCTCCACTCTGATTGGCCACCCCCTCCGCCCAAGCTTCCGCCGCCACATCCATCCCCTCCGCCCCCTTGCTCTCCTCCATCTCCGCCCCCTCGCCCGAAGTCTCGGCAGAATTCAGGGTCTGCGCCGTTCCCACCTGCTGGTGATGGTGATGGTGATGATTCATTGATCGCATGCCCCTATCGGATCACGGCGATATTATCCGTTCACCTGCTGAGATGATGATTCATTAATCGTGTGCGACCCTATTGGATCATGACGATATTATATACAGTCCTATCCTGTTCACCGTCCGCTGCGACCTCGATCAGTCCGCCAGCGGCTCGCGGCAACTCCCCCTGCCCCCGCCCGGCCTATCCCACGAGAAAAGAAAGAAAGAAAGAAGGAAAGATAGCGAAAGACTCGAAAGGACATAGGAGAGAAAGTTCACGCCCGCCCGCCCGCCTCCATTTCCTCTGCTCCTTCCCGCGCTACTTCTCCATCTTCACCCGGCTTAGGTGGTACTGCGCGCGGTCCCACCCTACTTCCCACCTTTTTTTTTTTTTTTTTTTTTTGTTTATTCATTACTCGTGTGCGACTTATGGAGATCATGACGAGATTATGTACAGTCCGCTTCCTGTCCGCTGTCCGCGCAGTGGCGGCTCGTCGCTAGCACCCCTTCGCCCTCCGCCCAGGCCTGTCCCAGGAAGATGGTCGTACTCGCACCAAGGAAAAGACACAAGGAAAGGTGGTGGCCTGCT
>Ga0307516_10009142_pt1 | contig 11099 bp, 7 predicted proteins | sample 19_EM_MG_FD_203310 | JGI IMG/M metagenome (GOLD analysis project Ga0307516, IMG submission 203310) | Populus trichocarpa ectomycorrhiza microbial communities from riparian zone in the Pacific Northwest, United States - 19_EM | ecosystem: Host-associated > Plants > Roots > Unclassified | place...
TCCTCGCCTCGATCGAGCCGATCGCGGCGCTGCCGGGCGAGGCGAAGTCGCTTCGCGTCGGCGTGGCGAAGCGCGCCGCGGGCCCGGACGCCAAGGCCTGGAGCAAGCTGGCGGCGCGCGCGGCGCGCAAGCTGCGCTCGGAGGATGTCGATCACCTGTATATCGACGCCGCGCTCGGCGCGATCGATCGCATCACGCTGGGCATCGGGACGCGTGGCAGCACGGTGGGCACGCTCGGTAGCGAGCGCGCACGCAAGGATTGGCTGCGCCGCATCCACGCCGCGAATCGCGCCGCCGCCGACGCGCGCAACGCGTTCGTCAAGGCGAACCTGCGGCTCGTGGTCTCGATCGCGCGCCGGTTCAACCACGGCCGGATGGCACTCGCCGATCTGATCCAGGAGGGCAACATCGGCCTGATGAAGGCCGTCGAGCGCTACGACTACCGCCGCGGGTTCCGGTTCTCGACCTACGCGAGCTGGTGGATCCGCCATGCGATCAGCCGCGCGCTGGCCGACAAGGGCCGCGAGGTGCGCCTGCCGGTCCACATGATCGACGCTCAGCATCGGTTGACCAAGGCGCGCCGCCAGCTCACCGGTCAGCTCGGCCGCGCGCCGACGAGTGAAGAGCTCGCGACCGCGACCCAGATGCCGATCGACAAGATCGAGAAGATGCGGAGCTGGCTGCTCGAGCAGTCGATCTCGATCGACAAGCCGGTCGGCGACGACGAGGGCCGCGTGCTCGGCGAGATTCTCGAGGATCCCGACCGCGAAGAGGTGTCGCCGACCGGCGAGCTCGAGTGGGAGGCGCTGACCACCGAGGTCCGCGACATGCTCCGCGAGCTGCGCCCGATCGAGGCCGACATCTTGCGCCAGCGGTTCGGGCTCGGCACCGAGCAGGAGCTCACGCTCAAGGAGATCGGCGACAAGTACAAGCTGTCGCGCGAGCGGATCCGGCAGCTCCAGGAGCAAGCGCTCGCGAAGATGCGCCGGGCGCTGGCGCGCCGCGATCTGATGTAGCCGCTGGGCTACGGCGCGGTGATCGCGTTGTCGTCGAGTGCGATCAGCGACTGGGCGTACGCCCTGCCGGTCATCGACGCCGAGGTCTGCAGCGTGATCCCGGTCTTCGACAACACGATGCCCTCGAAGTGCGAGGTCGCGTGCAGGGTCACATGGCCGGCGACCTGCCAGAAGATGTGGCTCGCCAGGGCACCGCCGCTGAGCGTCACGCGCTTGGCGGTGCTGAGGTCGAGGTCATTCGAGATCTGGAAGATCCAGACATCGTTGGCGGTCCCCGCGATCGTGACGTCGCTCGGAATCGTGACGCTGGTCCCCCACTTGTACAGCCCGGGGGCGAGGGTCAGGCCGCCGAGGTTGCCGCTGCTGAGGTTGAGGAAGTCGGGGTTGGTTCGCCCGGCGGCGTCGGTATATGCGGCCTGCATCGCGAGCACCGCGGTGGTCAGGTTCGACGGGCTCGGCACCGCGTAGTTGCTCGCGTAGATCTTGCTCGGTGCCGGCACGGATACCGAGGTCGAGAACACGTTCGTCGCGTCCGCGATCAACGAGAATCCGGTGATGAAGCTGGCCGCGGCGGGGCTGAGGCCCAGGCTTCCGCCGACGATCGAAGAGCCGGTGACGTTGGTGATGCCGGTCTTCGCGAGCAGCACGAAGCTGCCGGCCGCGGCGTTGTTGGTCGTCGAGCCGAGCTCGAGCGGCGCCGGGCCCAGGCCCGCCGGGTTGGGTGGGTTGTGCATGGCCGCGTCGGCGGGCGCTGCATCGAGCCCGGGCGTCGAAGCGTCGACGCCAGCGCCGTTGGAGCCGTTGTCACCGCAGCCGGCGACCAGCCAGATCGACGAAGTGATGGCGGCGGCGCGAACCAGCCAGATTGATCTCTGCATGAAGGATCCTGTCCGTGTGACGGTTGCTACGGAGCAACCTGGCCCGGGAACGCATCCGCTCGTCGAGGCCCAATGATCTGGAGCACTCGAGCGCTGGACGATCGTCGGGCGAGACGCCCTGATCCCCGATGGCAGAACCGCCTTGAGCAGGTTTCGAGCCACCGGGCCTGCGTGAGCAACAACATGGCATTGACCATCGCGATGTGGCTGCCTACACAGACGCATCTGCGCGAACATCCGAGCGCACGCGCTCGCCGAGCGCGCCACGGCGAGATTCACCGAGGTCGATCCGGCGGCGGATGCGACGGGAGTTGCCCTCAGGTACACGATCTGGGTACGTTTCCCCTCATGCCCAGGCGCCTGCTCCGTTGTTTTCCAGCCACGCTGGTATTGCTCGTCGCCCTGGTAGCGGCGTCCTGCGGAAAACCCAACCCCAAGCTGATGGTCACCGGCATCGAGCCCGATCGCGGCGATACCGAAGGTGAAACGTACGTTCACATCAAGGGTAATCGGTTCACCGCCGATGGCCCGCGGACCGCGAAGGTGTTCTTCGGTGGGCGGCCGGGCCGGGTGATCAGCTTTCCGAGCGACGGCGACATGCTGGTGCAGCCACCCGGCGGCAAGCCGAACGAGGTCGTTGATGTGCTGATCATCTTCGACCCGGGCGGCACGCTGAAGATTCCGAACGGCTTCCGGTTCTTCGAGAAGACCAACAGCATGCCGTCGGTCGACGATCTCGGCTCCAACCGAAAAAACTGAGCCCAGGCGCGAACCGATCCGCCCGGACGCGAAGCAGATACTGAGCCGCGACGCAGGTCAGGCGAGGTTCAGGCGGAACAGCTGCTGGCCGAGCAGCACGAACGACTCGTGCCCGACGGCGCGCTCGCCGTTGACCTTGATGAACGTGCCGTTCGAGCTGCCGAGGTCGGCGAGGAACACCCGGCCGTCGCGCAGCGTGACGCGCGCGTGCAGCCCCGAGACGTAGCCATCGTCGGGGAAGTTGATATCGCCGCGCTCGCGGCCGAGCGTGCTGCTGTCACCGAGCAGCGGAAATGCCGCGCCGGTGATCTCGCGGCCGATGATCACCGTCAGCTTGCCCCAGTAGCCCGGGTTCGGGCTGCCCATCAGCTCGGTGCCGTCGGGGGTCGGCTCGGGCGCGGCGATCAGCTCGAAGCGCAGCAGCTCCTGGCCGATCCGGATGATCTGGCCGCTCGTCAGCTCCTCTTCCTGCGTCATCTTGACGAATACGCCGTTGAGGCTGTCGAGGTCGCGGACCATCGCGTTCGGGCCGCGGATATCGAGCTGCGCGTGGACCGGCGACAGATAGCCGTCGTTCTCGAACACCGCGCCGAAGCTGCGGCCGAGCTTGTTCTCGCCGGGCCGAAGGTCATGGGTGCCGCCCTCGGTGCCGTCGGGGCGGATCAGCGTCATCGAGAGCCGCGCACGCGCGACCGGGACGGCGGCCGCAGGCGCCTGCATCGGGATCTGCATCGGCGCCGACGCTTCGTCCATGCGGAACCCGCAGGTGCCGCAGAACCGGAATGACGGCGGGACGTCGCTGCCGCACGACGGGCAGCGGCGCATCCCGGGCGCGGCGGCGGGCGGCGCAAATCCCGGGGAGAATCCGGGGACGCCGGGCGGCGGCCCCATCGGCTGCTGCATCGTCGGCGGCATCGCCGGCCCGCCCAGCGGTCCCGACGGCGGCATCCCCCCGAGGCCGCTACCGGTCGGCCCGCGCGGGATCTGCGGGATCGGGCTCGATGGTGCGCGCATCGGATTGCCCATGCCCCCGGCCGGCACGCCCGCCACCGGCGAGGTGCTGTCCGCCATCATCGTCTTCATCATGGCCATGTCGCCACCCGGCTTTGGTGCAGCCGTCAGCTCGGCCCCGCATCCGAGGCAGAACTTGTAGTGGTCCTGGTTTTCTTTGCCGCAACGATTGCAGACGGTCATGGTGGCTCCCGCTCAGAGACTCAGACGATTTCGACGCGAAGCAGCTGTTGGCCCAAGAACACGTAGTCGCCGTGCTTGAGGACACGCTCGTCGTGCACGCGCACGAACGTCCCGTTGCGTGACCCCAGATCGGTTACCGATAGCACGCCGCTTGCAATGCGCAGCTCGGCGTGTCGGCCCGAGATAAATGGGTCATCTGGAAAATTGATGTCGTTGTTCTCGCGGCCGATGGTGACGGCGTCCCCCTCGACGCGGTGGATCCATCCGATCAGGCCGCCGCGCAGGTTCTGGCGAATCTCGAGGGTCGCCGGGCGAAGCATGCTGGCGGAGTAATACGTACCTTCGGCATCCGGAACGTCATCGGGCTGCCCTGCCGGATCGACCGACAGCACCTGCTCTCCGACGAGCACCATCGAGCCGTGCATGAGCTCGGTCGTGCTCGAGATCCGGACGTAGATGCCATTGAGCGAGCCCTGATCGCGCACGACCAGCTGATTGTTGGTGTAGACGAAGTTCGCGTGGATCGGCGACAGGAACGGATCGTCGGGGAACGAGATCGGGCAGTCGCCGCGACCGGCGACGTGGTCTTCGCCCGCGAGCGTGAACGACACGCCATCGTCGCCATCGCCGCGGATCAGCGTCAGCTTGGCGCGCGCGGCCTGCATCGCGCCGCCGAAGAACAGCGTGCTGCGGCCCGGCTTGGAGTCTCGCGGCGTGTCGCGGGTCTCGCGGCCGGTCACCAGCCCGTGCGCCGCCGACGGCCGGGGGCCGACCCGGGTCTCGACCTCGAAGGTGGGAGCGACCACGATGCGGTTCCCGCAGTTGGGACAGAACCGCTGGCCCGCCATCGCGAGCGTCCCGCACTTGCCGCACGGGTTTGGCTCAGCGTCGGCGACCGGTGGCGGACTGCTCCGCTTTTGCGGGCGCGGGTCGAGTGCGACCGCAGCTCCGCACCGCGTACATAGCGGCACCCCAATCGGGGTCAGCGCGCTGCACGCGTCGCAGACGAGACCGACATCCATCAGGTAGGAATTCTACCTCTTTGGCCGGAAGTCCGTCAAAGAACGGGACCCTGGCAGATGGCGCAGCTGGGCGAAAGACGGGGCCCGCTGGCCAATCTGACTGGAAAACCGCTCCAGGCGACTCCCAATCAGTTCCCGCCGGCAGCTGCGCGCACGCGGGGCTCGGGATCGGCGACCAGCTCGCCGCGCCGCTTGTGAGCCCGATCATCCTTGAACGTCCCCAGCGAGCGCGCGGCGGCGGCTCGCACCTGCCAGATGTCGTCGCGCGACAGCGCGAGCAGAACGTCGAGCGCCGAGGCGTCGTTGGCGAGCGCGTACGCGACCGCTTCCCGGACGAAGCCCGAGGCGTCGCCGGCGGCCTTGACGAGCGCGCCGGTGTCGCCCTTTTCGCCGACCCGGCCGAGCGCGAACGCCGCCAGCCGGCGGTCATCCCAGCTCGGGCTGCCGAGCGCGGCGACCAGGGCGGCGACCAGGGTGCGCGGCGGGCTGCCCCGGCGAGCTGCGAGCACGGCGACCGCGTTCATCGCGGCGCCGCGGACCTGGGCGGCTGGATCGCCGAGCGCCTTGGTGACCGCGGCCTCGGCGCCATGTAGCGTACCACCGTCGAGCTTGGCGAGCACCGACACCGCGAGCGCGCGGACCTTCGGATCGTCGCTCGCGAGCTGCGCGGTGACCTTGGCGTCGATCGCCTGCGCGATGGTCTGGAGCGCGGCCTCGGTCTTGGCATCGCCGGCCGTCGTCGGTGCGATCGCGCCAAGCGAGATCTGCGCCGGCGCGCCGTCGAGATCCTCGAGCACGGCCACGATGACGTCGCGATGCTCGGACAGCGCCTCGATGAGGCCCTTGGCGATGTCCTCGGCATGCTCGGCGACCAGCCGGGCGTTGGCGACCGGCCTTGGCAGCGGACCGGGCACCAGCGCGATCGCCTCGTCGAGGTCGTACTTGCCGAGCCGGAGCGGGAACTCGCCGAGCCCCGATACGGGGGCCGGGGTCAGGCCCGCGCCGCCGGTACGGCCGATCGCCCAGACCAGCTCGTCGTCCGACCGGCCGGCGCGCGCGAAGTAGGCGCGGATCAGCGGCCCGAGCGCCCGGGCATCGCCGATCTGGCCGAGCGCCCAGGCCGCGACCCGCTGGGCCTCGCCGCGGTTGTCGGCGATCGCGTCGAGCAGGGCAGGGACGCCGCTGGTGATCCGGCGCGCGCCGATCGCGTAGGCGCACGCCGCCCGCGCCGCGTCGTGCCGGCGCGCATCGGACAGCGCCTTGATCAGCGCCGGGCCGATCCGCGGGTCCTCGATCTGCGCGAGGCCGAAGCACGCCAGCGCCTGCGCCGATGGCCGGCGGTCGTCCATCGCCTTGAGCAGCGGCGCGACCGCGCGCTTGTCGCCCGAGCGGCCGAGCGTGAAGGTCGCGGCCTCGCGCATCGCGATCTCGTGGTTGTCCATCAGCGGCAGCACGTCGGCGAGCACCGACGGATCGCCGAGCCGGCCGGCGGCGACCAGCGCGTCGACCCGGACCTCGCGATCGGGGCTGTCCTGCAGCGTGCCGAACCGGCGCCCGTCCTTGGGCTCGACGCGCGCCATGTGGACCAGCGGGGCCGCGGCCCCCTTGTTGCCGAGCCGACCGAGCACCGCGACCGCGACCCGCTGCTGGCCGACTTCCTTCTCGTCGCGCAGAGCCTCGAGCAGGGGCTGCAGCCCGTGGCCGCCGATCCGGACCAGCTCGGCGTGGGCGGCCTTGCGAACCTCGTCGGTGCCATGTTTCTCGTGCGCGACCAGGCGCGGGACGTAGCGCAGGTAGAGCTCGACCAGCACGCGGCGATAGATCGGCTTGTGCGCCATCATGAACGACAGCGGCGACAGCACCTTCTCGAGCTCGCCGAGCGTGTCGGTCATCTCCTCGAGATCGATCGCCTGGCGGCCGGCGTGGCCGATCGTCTCCTCTTCGGTGGAGGTCCGCAGCACCTTGCGCAGCAGCTCCGCTGCCTTCATCGGCGCGCCGCCCTGGACATAGAGCTCGGCGAGCGCGAACTGCGCCTTGCTGTTGTGGGGGTCGAGCGAGACGGCCTTCTCGTAGGCGATGATCGCGTCGGGAAACCGCTGCATCGCCACGTAGTTCTCGGCGAGGTGCTCGTAGGCCGCGGGATCGTTGGGGCTCTTGGCGAGCGCCTTCTTCATCCATTCCTCGGCCTCGCCGTCCTTGCGCTCCTCGGTCTTGATCGCCGAGATCATCGAGTAGATCTCGCGCTCGCGCGACGGCGCGACCTTGAGCAGCTCCTGCAGGGTATCGACCGCGAGCTGGAACTTGCGCAGATCCTTGTAGGCCTTGACGAGATCGAGCACCAGATCCTGGTCGTCGGGGACCCGCTTGTGGAGATCTTCGAGCGCCCTGAGCGGCTGGTCGCGCAGCGGCCGCTTCGTGTAGTAGTCGACGAGCAGGTAGCCGGCCTCGATGTCGCCGCCGCGCGCCTTGGTGTCCCAGTCGATCTTCTTGGACGCTTCCTTGGCGCCGCCGATCTTGGTCACCACCGCGACGTAGTGCCGGCGGGCGTCGCGCCGGGCCAGCCGATCGGTGGCCCTGGTGCCGACCAGCTCGAGCACTTTCTCCCAGTCGGCGAGCGCCTCGCCGTACTGCTTCTGGGCCTCGAGGAACGCGGCGCGCGCCTTGTAGAGCTCGGCGTTCTTGCCGTCGGTCTGGAGCGCCTTGTCGAAGTTGGCCCGCGCCTCGCCGGGCTGGTTGTGCTCGGCCATGACCTCGCCGAGCTTGGCGTAGCCGCTGGCCTTGCCCGCGGTGACCAGCCGCCGCCAGGTCGCGACCGCGCGGGCCTTGTCGCCCTTGGTCCAGTACTGCTCGCCGAGCGTGACCAGGTGCGCCGGATCGTCGGGCTCGAGCTTGGCGAGCCGCTCGTACTCGGCGATCGCCAGATCTTCCTTGCCCCACCGCGTGTACATGTCGGCGATCGCCGAGAGCACCCCGGCGTCCTGCGGGAACCGCGCCTCGAGCCGCGCCAGCGAGTCGAGCGCCTTCTTCTCCTGGCCGCGCCGCCAGTAGCGCTCCGCGAGGTCGAGCTGGAACCGCGCCTCGCCCGGCGCCGCGCGCACCACCGCCTCGTAGGCGGCCAGCGCTTCGTCGTCGCGCCCGGAGTTCTCGAGCAGCTGGATCAGCCGGCGCTGGGTCTCGAGCTCCCACGGCGCCTTGGCCACCGCGCGCTTGAGCGCCGCGATCGCCTTGTCCTGCGCGCCGGTCTCCTCGTAGAGCTTGCCGAGCGTGTCCCACTCGAAGTGGCCGCGCGCGCCCTCGGGCCAGTCCTTCTCGTACAGCGCGAGCAGCGCCGCGAGCGACTGCTTGCGGCGATAGATATCGATGATCCGGCCGGTGAGCTCGACCTCGAGGTAGTAGCCCTTCGGCGCGAGCTTGATCGCGCGGCGGTACTCGGCGACGGCGTCGTCGTCCTTGCCGAGGCCCTCGAGCGCCTGGCCGCGGCGCGCGACGACCTCGACGCGCTTGGCCGGGTCCGCGCCGAGCAGCTTCTCGGCCGCGGTGTAGCTGTCGAGCGCGAGGTCGCGCTTGCCGGCCGCGAGCATCGCGTCGCCGCGCTCGAGCCACAGCTGCGCGTTCGACGGATCGAGCTCGAGGAACTGCTTGAAGTACGCGTTGGCGCCGTCGCTGTCGCCGGTCGCGAGCGCGAGATCGGCCAGCGCGCGCAGCGCCTTCTTCTTCATGTCCTTCGCCGACGCGTGCGCCAGCGCCTTGTCGTAGGCCGCGCGGGCATCCTTGGCCTTGTTCGCGCCCTTCTCGAGCTCGCCGATCAAGAGCCAGGTCGGGGCGGACGCGCCATCATCGCGCTGGGCGACCGCGTGCTGGAACCGCTCGAGCGCGCGCGCGTCGTCGCCGGTGGCGTGCTCGAGCCGGCCCATCACGACCAGCGCCGAGACGTCGTCGGCGGTCTTGTCGAGCAGCTTGCGGTACTCGTCTTTCAGGACGTCGATCGTGCGGTACCGGCGATACATCTCGAGCAGCTTCGCGAGCGCGGAGGCGTCGTGAGGATTTGCTCGCAGGATCGCCTTGTAGCGCGCGATGTCGGCCTGGTTGAACGGGTCGCGCTTGACGCCCCAGTCGCCGGCCGGCTGGCCGTGGGCGACGGGACCCACCACCGACGTCGCCGCCACAGACCCCACGAGAGCGCACGCCAGGACAAATCGGAAGCGCCACATCCTGGAGCCAAGCTTAGCCTTCGGACCAGCGTCGTGCCCGTCCTGTCACAGGGTTCGGGCCGCTCGGGCCGCTCGGGCCGTGCGGGCCGTTCGGGTTTCTCGTACCGTGAGGGGGAATCAGGCCCGGATGCGAGCGAGCAACGACCCCAGGTTCTTGCGCCGCATCTCGATGCAGAACTCGCGGATGATCCGCGCATGCGCCTTGGCCATCGCCACGAACCGCATGCCGAGACCCGACGCCATCCGATCGTCGCTGCGATAGCAGACCTGGGCGGACGCCCAGATCGACTCGGACATGCCCGGCACGTCGAGCTCGATGCCGACGACGAGGCCGGGCGGCGGCGCGAGCATCGAGATCGCCGACACGTTCATGCCGCTGTCGGACAGGTTCGTGACCAGGCCCCGCACCGGCCGGTCATGAACATAGGACGTCACCATCGTCTCGAACGGAATGCGGAAACCAAGTCTGCGGTCTTGCAAGGGTACCTCTGGGTGCGCTGGATGTAGGCCGACGCGAGCGATGCGGGCGATGTGGCTAGATGTAGGACAAAAGAGTACCAGTGCTGCCCCAGGGTCCCAATTTTTCGCTGTTTCCGTTTGATCAGCTGCCCAAGCTGACCCGGCGGGAGGCGTTGATCGAGTCGACGCTCGCGCGCTGGATCGCCCCGCGGCGGCTGGGCGCCAAGATCGCGGCGCTCGCCGGTGGCCCGGTCCGGGCGCGGCTGGTCGGCGTCGTGCCGCGGGCACCGGACCCGCATGCCGCGCTCGCCGAGCTGCGGCTCGACGGTGTGCCGATCGCGCTGGCGGCGTCGTCGCGGCCGATCCGGGCGCTCGCGCAGCGCCTGCTTCGCGGCGCCACCGAGCTCGATGCCCCGCGGCCGCTGACCGTCGCCGAGCACGCGATCTGGGCGCTCGCGATCGCCGCCGCGCTGGTCGACCTCGAGGTCGCGGCCGAGGTGTGGCCGCTCGAGGGCGCGGGACCGGATGCGGGACCGGATGCGGGACCGGATGCGGGATCGATCAGCGTCGCGTTCGCCGTGGAGCTGCCGCCGGGGCTCGGCGCGGCGCCGATGACGGTCACCGCGACGTTTCCGCCCGATCTCCTGGTCCGTGCACGGTCGCCGCGGCCGCTACCGGGCTGGCGACTCGACCTGCCGGTCGTGGTCGGACGCTGCGCGTTGCCGCGGGCCAGCGTCGCCGGCCTCGCCGTGCGCGACGTCATCACGCTCGAGGCGGCGGCGGCGGGGCTCGAGCTGGTGGTCGGGACCGGCGGAATCGGGCTGTCGGCGGTGCCCGGCGCAGTGGAGGCCCGGGTCGCGACCGAGTATGTTCCGCGCGACATGGCGCTGGCCGACGATGCAACCCTCGAAGTCACCGTGCAGCTCGGCACGACCCGGCTGTCGTTGCGGCAGCTCGGCGAGCTCGCGGTTGGCCAGATCGTGCAGCTCGGTCGTCCCTTGGCCGGCCCCTACGAAGTTCGCGCGGCCGGTCGTGTGGTAGCTCAAGGTGAGCTCGTGGATATTGACGGCGAGCTAGGCGTGCGCATCGTGTCGATCGCCCCCCAGTCAGAGCAGTGATTCAGAGTAGGAGTGAGCCCTCAACATGCCCGTGTACGAATATCAGTGCAAAGCTTGCGGCCGCGACTTCGAGTACCAGCAGCGCATGAGCGACCCCGACAAGACCACGTGCGAGGCGTGCGGCGGTGAGCTCGATCGCCTGATCTCGCGAACCGCGTTCTCGCTCAAGGGCGGCGGTTGGTACAAGGACCTCTACGCCTCGCCCAAGCCGGACGGTGGCGGCGACAAGAGCGGCAAGTCCGAACCGAAGTCGGACGGCGGCGGGGATGCCAAGACCGCCGACAAGCCGGCCGCGAAGGCCGATGCGCCGTCGTCGAGCTCGTCGGACAAGCCCGCCGCGAAGTCGGATTCCGGTGGCAGCTCGAGCGGCAGCGGTAGCAGCGGGACCAGCGGCAGCGGTGGGAGCTCGGGCAGCGCCGGCGGCAGCTCGTCGGGCTCGGTC
>Ga0307516_10009143_pt1 | contig 11099 bp, 8 predicted proteins | sample 19_EM_MG_FD_203310 | JGI IMG/M metagenome (GOLD analysis project Ga0307516, IMG submission 203310) | Populus trichocarpa ectomycorrhiza microbial communities from riparian zone in the Pacific Northwest, United States - 19_EM | ecosystem: Host-associated > Plants > Roots > Unclassified | place...
CCTGTACAGCGGACGCCTCGATCCTGCGATGTACGCGAACTACGCCAAGTACCTGAACGCCTACATCCGGTATGCCGCCAGCCGCAACGTGAGTCTGTACGCCGTGTCGCTTCAGAACGAGCCGGACTGGGATCCCCAAACCTATGAGTCCTGCCTTTGGAGCGCCGAGGAAATGAAGTCCTGGGCCGGTGACTACGGAGCGACGGCAATCTCCGGCACCACCACCAGGCTCATGGCGCCGGAATCCTTCTACTACTCGCAGGCGACCCACGACGCTCTGCTTGCAGACCCAAAGGCGGCGAGCAACATCTCGATTGTCGGCGGCCACCTGTACGGAGGCGCCCCGAACTACCCGGGCTCGGCCGAGGCGCAGGGCAAGGACGTCTGGATGACCGAGCACTTCCTGGACTCGGTCAACAAGTCCGACGCCAAGACCTCGTGGCAAACCAGCATCGACGATGCGATTGCCATCGCGAAGGAAATTCACGACGGCCTGACGCTGTCCCAGTACAACGCCTACGTCCATTGGTGGCTCGTCAATTCCAATGACTCGACGCCGACCGGCTTGATCAGCACGAGCAACACGCTGACTTACTTCGGAATCGGCCTGAAGCACTTCTCGTATTTCATTCGTCCGGGCTACGTTCGCTACGACGCCACCGCGCTCCCGCAAAAAGGGGTTCGCGTGTCCTCGTTCGGAACGCCGTCTGGCGCCGCTGACAGCAAGGCCGTGGTGGTGCTCGTGAACGAGAACGCCGTCGACGTCACCCTCACGGCGTCGATCAATCCCGCGGGTCGCTCGTTGACCGCTCTGACGCCGTACCGCACGAGCGCGACCGCCACGTTCGAGCGGCAGCAGGCGATCGGCGTGAGCGGCAATGCGTTCTCCGTCTTGCTCCCCGCCAAGAGCATCACGACCTTGGTGAACTAGCCGACCGACTCCTTCTTGGAGTTGCATGGGCCGACGGGCCGGCATTGAAGCGCGTTGAGATGGGCCTGGCGCCCTGGGCATCGCCTGGTCGCTCCTCGCGTCAAGGTGCTTTCGCATAGGCCGCCATGAACACCCGCACCGCCTCCCGCAGCAGTGCCCTGTCTTCCCTCGCGTCGGGCATTTCGAGCATCAGCAGCCCGCGGATGTGGCCATCGCCGAGGAACATCGACAGGAACAGATCCGCCGCCTGCCGCGGGTGCCGTACGTTGAGCGCACCCTGCGCGTCGGCGCGGCGCAGATAGGCCGCCAGGTCGCCGATCAGTCTGTCGGCCCCCTGCCTGTAAAAGGCCCGGCACGCCTCGGGCTGTGACCCCGCAGCGCCGTAGAGCGAACGAAACTGGCCCAGCGCCTCCGCTTCGCGCGCCAACGCCAGGAACTGCCCTCCGACGGCCAGCAGAGCCTTCTGAGGCTGCGTCGGGTCCAGCGCCTCGACGCCGGCGAGGCCTCCCATCACGCGGTCGGTGCGATCGCGAATCACCGCCTCGAACAGCCCTTCCTTCGAAGCGAAGTGGCTGTAGATGGTCATCTTCGAGACACCCGCGTCAGCGGCGATGGCGTCGACGCTGGCCCGCTCCAGCCCGTGCGCATTGAAGTGGCTGTGCGCCGCTTCCACGATGCGCCGCAAGCGCTCGGGGTCGCGCGGCCGACCGCGACGCGGTGGGGACTCGACTTGCTTCTCGGTTAGGGGCATCGGCGTCTTTCTGTACTTGACAGTCCATTATATGCCCCTATACTTCCTGGACTCGCAAGTACACTATATGAGCACCTTCACGACACCCTCCGCGAACCGCGGCCCCGCTTCCGGCACCAGTTCCAGCACCTGGCCGATGCGCTTCGTGCCAGCAGCGGCGCTGGCGATCCTGTCGGCGTGCTCGGTGCCGCCCGTGCAGCCACCGGCACCTTCGGCGCCGCTGTCCGCGGCATTCAAGCAGGCCGGGCCAGCTGTCGCCGCTGTGCTCGATGGCGCGTGGTGGGCGGGCTACGGCGATCCGGTGCTGACAGCGCTGGTCGAAGACTCCTTGACCGCCAACCAGGATGTGGCGATCGCGCTGCAACGCGTCGCCCAGGCTCGCGCCGGACGCGATGCTCAGGCATCGCGCCTGTGGCCCAGCGTGGGCGTGCAGGCGTCTGCCTCGCGCAGCGACAGCGGACTGCCCGCGCCGGTCAAGCAAGGCATGCCCGACACGCGTGCACTGCGCGCGGGCGTCGATGTGGCTTGGGAGATCGACCTGGCCGGTGGCGTGCGTGCGGCGCGCGACGCGGCGCAGGCCGATGTCGCGGCCGCAGCGGCCGGTGTGGAAGGCGCGCGGCTGCTGGTGGCCAGCGAGGTCGCGCGACAGTACTTCGTGCTGCGCAGTGCCGAGGAGCGTCTGCGCATCGTGCAAGCCCTCGCCGCGGCCCAGCGCGAGACGGCGAATCGCGTCGCCAGCCGTCAGCGCGAAGGCGAGGCCAGTGCCTTCGACCTGGACCGCGCGCGCGCCGAGGCCGACGCGCTCGACGCGCAAGTACCCCCGTTGCGTACGCTGGCCGGTACCTCGCAGACGCGGCTCGCCGTGCTGCTGGGCCGCAACCCGTCGGCCCACGTCGTCGGCGAGAACGCAGGCTTTGCATGGCCTGCTGCGCGCGAGATCGGCACCGGCCAGCCGAGCGAACTGCTGCAGCGCCGTCCCGACCTGATCGCTGCCGAGGCGCGCGTGGCGGCCGAGACGCTGCGCGGCGCCGAGGCGCGAGCCCAATATTGGCCCAAGCTCTTCCTGAGCGCCCTCTTCGGCCGCGAGGACCTGCGACTGAACGCGATGGATCTCGCGCCCGTGCACTTCTCGAACGTCGCGCTGGCCTTCGCCATGCCGGTCTTCAACGCCGGTCGCATCGACGCTGGCATCCGCGTGCAGTCCGCCCGGGCCGACGAGGCGCTGCTGGCCTGGCGGAAGGCGGTGCTGGTCGCCGTTCAAGAGGTCGAGGACAGTTTGCTCGTGCGCACCCAGGAGGCCGAGCGAGCCACTGCGCTGGCCAGCACCGTCGATCACCGCCGCCGCTCGCTGCAGCGCGCGCAATCGCTGCAGCGCGAAGGACAGATCGACCTGCTGGTGCTGCTGGACGTGCAGCGATCGGTGCTGTCCAGCGAACTCGCGCTATCAGACAGCCGCCTTCAGCAGGCGCTGGCCGATGTGCAGCTCTACAAGGCACTCGGTGGCGGCTTCGCGCCGGCCCGGGCCGGCAGTGCCATGACTTCTCTTGCCGCAAGGACGCCCCAATGAACAGGACCTTCTTCGCCGTGTCCCTTCTTGCCATCGCCGCCGCCAGCGTTCTGATGACCGCTTGCAGCGACCCTCCCGCCCCTGCTGCCAAAGTCAAGCCGGTCTTCGTGACCACGGTGACTGAGGCCATGTCTTCGCAAGCGCTCTCGCAAACGCGCTCGTTCACCTCCGTCGTCCGGGCCCGCGTCGAGACGGACCTGGGTTTTCGCACGGCCGGCAAGGTAGTGGACCGGCTGGTCGAGGTGGGCGAAGTCGTGAAGGCCGGCCAGGCACTGGCTCGCCTGGATCCGGCCGACTATCAGCTGGCCGTGAGTGCCGCCGCCGAGCAGGTGCAGGCGGCCTCGGTAGATGCGCAGCAGTCCGCGTCCGACGAGGCCCGCTTGCGCCGCCTGCTGGCCGACGGCTCGGTGGGCAGCGCCGACCACGAGCGCCAGAAGGCGCGCGCCGACGCGGCCGCGGCCCGGCTGGAGCAGGCACGCCGCCAACTCGACCTTGCGCGCAATCGGCAGGGCTACGCCACGCTCGTGGCGCCCTATGCCGGCGTCATCACCGCGCTGCGCTTCGAGCGTGGTCAGGTGGTCACCGAAGGCCAGCCGGTGCTGTCGCTGGCCCGAGACGGCGAGCGCGAGATCGTCGCCGACCTCCCGGAAGAGTGGGTAGGCCGTGTTCGCACGCTCGCCGCCACAGCCGCGCCCTGGCAGGACCCGAAGTCTTCGCTGCGGCTGGTGCTGCGCGAGCTCTCTCCAGTGGCCAGCGCGCAGGGCCGAACCTTCCGCGTGCGCTACGCCGCGGCGCCTGAATCGCTCGCCCAGGTGGCCGCCCTGCCGCTGGGAAGCACCATGGAGTTGAACCTCTCCGCACGGTCCGATGGGCCGGCGGCCACGGTCCTGCCGGTGACCGCGCTGGTGAAGGCCAGCGGATCCGCAGGCGTCTGGGTGCTGGACGGCAAGGGGTCGGGCCTTGTCTTCAAGGCCGTCGAGGTGGTGAACATGGACGACGCCACGGTGCGTGTCACCGGCCTGGCTGCCGGCGCCCGGGTGGTCAGCGTCGGTGCACAGAAGCTCGATGCGGGCATGGCCGTACGCGCCATCGGACGCGCGCCCGAAGACGGGCTCGCCCGCGTCGCCAAGAACAACCCATGAAGCGCTTCAACCTCTCGGAATGGGCCGTCACGCATCGGCCGATGGTGTTGTTCCTGATCATCGCGACCCTCATCGTCGGCGGCCTGTCCTTCAGCCGGCTGGGCCGCCTGGAGGATCCGAACTTCGATGTGCCGCAGATGACGGCCATCGTCGTGTGGCCTGGCGCCACCGCGCAGGACGTGCAGGACCAGGTACTCAACCGCATCGAGCGCAAGCTGCAGGAGCTGGATCACTTCGAATACGTGCGCAGCTTCTCGCGCCAGGGTTACGGCGGCATCACGTTGTGGATGAAGGGTGGTACCAGCAAGGCGGACCTGGAGAACGCCTGGTACCAGGTGCGCAAAAAGATCGGCGACGTCCGGCAGGAGTTTCCCGACGGCGTGCGCGGGCCCTTCTTCAACGACGAGTACAACGACCGCTACAGCGTGCTCTACGCGCTGAGTGCGCCCGAGCTCTCGATGGCCGAGCTGCTGGCCGTCACCGAAGACGTGAAGCGGCGTATCCAGGGCGTTCCCGGTGTGGGCAAGGTCGACGTGCTGGGCAAACAAGCGGAGCGCGTGTACGTTGAGATCTCGACGAAGCGCCTCGCCTCGCTCGGCATTGCGCCAACAGCGGTGTTCGACGCACTTGCGCGCCAGAATCTGGTGGCCCCGGCGGGTTCGGCCGATGCCACCCACGACCGTGTCCAGGTGCGGGTGGACGGCGTGTTGCACAGCGCCGCGGACGTCGCCAAGGTCACGCTCGAGGTCGGCGGCCAACTGCTGCACCTGTCGGACATCGCGACCGTGCGCACGGGCTACGAGGACCCGCCGAGCCTGACCATCCGCCACAACGGCGTGCCGGTGCTGGCGATCGGCGTGACGTTGCAAGGCAACGGCAACGTACTCGATCTCGGTCGCGCGCTGGAACAGCGGCTGGCGCAGGTACGGCAAGAGCTGCCGGCGGGCGTGGAGATCCAGCAATATGCGGATCAGCCGCGTGTGGTGGCGGAGTCGGTCTGGGAGTTCGAGCGCTCGTTCCTGGAAGCGCTGGCGATCGTGCTCGCCGTGTCGTTCCTGTTCCTGGGCTGGCGCACCGGCATCGTGGTCGCCGCTTCGGTGCCGCTGGTGCTCGCACTGGTCGCGGTCGTCATGTATGCCGCCGGCTGGAACCTGGACCGCATTTCGCTGGGCGCACTGATCATCGCGCTGGGCCTCCTGGTGGACGACGCCATCATCGCGGTGGAGATGATGGTGGTGAAGCTCGAGGAAGGCTGGGACCGGCTGCGTGCCGCCACCTACGCCTACACCTCCACGGCGTTTCCGATGCTGACGGGTACGCTGGTCACGGCCGCAGGGTTCATGCCGGTGGGCTTCGCGAAGTCGATCGCTGGCGAGTATGCGGGCGGCATCTTCTGGGTCGTGGGCGCCGCGCTGATCCTGTCGTGGGTGGTGGCCGTGGTCTTCACGCCTTACCTCGGCGTCCTGCTGTTGCCGAAGAATCTGGCGGCCGGCACGCATCACGACGTCTACGACCGGCCCGTCTACCACCGGCTGCGAAGCATCGTCGACTGGGCGGTGCAGCATCGAACCTGGGTCCTGGCGCTCACGGTGCTGGTGTTCGCCATCGCTGGCGCCGGCATGCTGAAGGTGCAGCAGCAGTTCTTCCCCACTGCATCGCGGCCTGAACTGCTGGTGGAACTGCGGCTTCGCGAGGGCGCGTCGTTCGCGGCCACCGAGCGACAAGTGAAGCGGCTCGAGGCACGGCTGGCGAAGGACCCGGACATCGAGTTCTTCACCGCCTACACCGGCGCCGGCACCCCGCGCTTCTATCTGTCGATCCAGCCTGAGCTGCCCAATCCGGGCTTCGCGCAGTTCGTCGTCAAGACGGCTGGCATCGAACAGCGCGAACGCGTGCGCGCGCGGCTGATGGGCCTGTTCGCCAACGACGAAGCCCTACCCGACGTCAAGGCGCGCGTGCTGCGCCTGGAATTTGGCCCGCCGGTGGGCTTTCCGGTGCAGTTCCGCGTCATCGGCCCGGACAAGGCGCAGGTGCGCGAGATCGCTTATCGCGTGCGCGACGCGGTGCGCCAGAGCCCGCTGGTGCGTGACACGCAACTAGACTGGAACGAGCAGGTCCGCTCGATGCAGGTCCACGTCGACCAGGACAAGGCACGGCTCCTGGGCCTGTCCAGCGCCGACATCCAGGGCCTGGTGCAGACCACTCTGGACGGCGCTCCCGTGACGCAGATCCGCCGCGGCGAGGAGCTCGTGGACGTCGTCGTGCGGGCGACACCCGACGAGCGCAAAGGCCTCGCTCGCTTGGGCGACCTGCAGGTGTTCACGCGCAGCGGCGTGACCGTGCCGCTGTCGCAGCTGGCCCGCGTGGAGCCGGCCTTCGAGGAGCCGGTACTGTGGCGGCGCAACCGGGACATGGCACTCACGGTGCGCAGCGACGTCGTCGACGGCGTACAGGGGCCGGACGCCACGGCAAGGATCCGGCCGTCGCTGCAGCCCATCGTCGACAGCCTGCCCATGGGCTACCGCATCGAGGAAGGCGGCGCCATCGAAGAGAGCGACAAAGCCAACGACGCGCTGTTCGCGGTGTTCCCGGCCATGTTCGCAGTGATGCTGACGCTGTTGATGATCCAGTTGCAGAGCTTCTCGCGGTTGTTCATGGTGTTCATGACCGGCCCGCTGGCGCTGATCGGCGTGGTGCCGGCGCTGCTGATCTTCAATGCGCCGTTCGGATTCGTCGCGCTGCTGGGCGTGATCGCACTGGGCGGGATGATCATGCGCAACTCGATCATCCTCGTCGACCAGATCGATCAGGACATCGCGCGCGGCGTCGCTCCGTGGACCGCGATCGTCGACGCCACGGTGCGGCGCTCGCGCCCCGTGGTGCTGACAGCCGCCGCGGCAGTGCTGGCGATGATCCCGCTCACACGCAGCGTCTTCTGGGGACCGATGGCGATCTCGATCATGGGCGGCCTCGTCGTGGCCACGGCGCTCACCCTCGTCTTCGTGCCGGCGCTGTACGCCGCCTGGTTCCGCATCCGGCGCGACAGCCCCGCGCGAGCACCTGCCATGGCACCGACGACGGTCGTCGCGTGACGACAGATTCTTCAACGGAAAGCGAGACAACACATGTCAAGAGACCAGCAACAGCAAGCGCAGCCGGTGGCGATCGTCACGGGGGCCGCTACAGGCATCGGCGAAGCGACCGCCCGCGCGCTGCACGCGGCCGGATACCGTGTGTTCGGGACCTACCGCAAGGTCCCGACGACAAAGGTTCCGGGCGTCGACTATGTGCTGTGCGATGTGACCAGCGATCAGGCGGTCGATTCAGCGGTGCGCGAGGTCCTTGCCAACGCGGGCCGCATCGATCTGCTGGTCAACAACGCCGGCGTCGGGTTGGTGGGGGCGGCAGAGGAATCTTCACTCGAGCAGGCCAGGTCGGTCTTCGACGTCAATCTGTTCGGCGTGATTCGCATGACCAAGGCGGTCCTGCCGTTGATGCGCAAGCAGCGGTCGGGTCGCATCGTCAACATCAGCTCGGTGATGGGCCTGATTCCCTCGCCCTTCATGGCGCTGTATTCAGCCAGCAAGCACGCTGTGGAGGGCTACTCGCAGGCGCTGGACCACGAGGTCAGAGCCTGCGGGATCCGGGCCGTTCTCGTCGAACCGGGCTACACCCGCACCACGTTCGAGAGCAACGCGCTGGCAGCTGATCAGCAGAGCGAACACTACGCGCTGGGCCGAGCGAACGCCGAAGCCGTGTTGCGCACCGAGGTTGCGAAAGCCGATTCGCCGGAGGTGGTGGCCAGGATCGTCGTGATCGCCGCCACGGCCGCGAAGCCGCAGCTGCGGTACACGGCCGGTCGTGACGCCACGACGGTCAGTCTGCTCAGGCGCTTCGTGCCGGCGTCGGCGTTCGACAAGAGCTTGCGCAAGCGGATGCAGATGCCGGCATAGGCCTGCGCCGGGGGAAATGCCTCGGTGCGACAGTCGCCCGCTTCTCTCAAGTCGCCTTTCTCGCCGGTAACGCGAACCGCGGCTGGCCGAGTACGTGAGTCGCCACCCGCGACGCGAACCGCCGCGTCAAGAAGCGCACGCCGAAGCACGACAGTTTGTTGAACAGGCCGGGCACAACCGTGCGCTTGCCGCGCAGCATCGCGCGGATGGCGGCGTGCGCCACGAATTCCGCGCTTTTCGTCGACGCGTTCGCGATCCACGAGTAGTCGCCACCGCCAGAGGCGGCGTGGAACGCTGTCTCGGTGCCGCCAGGACAGACGCAGGTCACGGACAGCGGCGTGCCGTGGTGCTCGTCATGGAGACCCTCACTGAAGTTGCGCACGAACGCCTTCGACGCGGCGTACAGCGCCATGTTCGGCACGGACTGGTACGCTCCGGTCGACGCGATGTTCAACATGTGCCCGGGCCCGGTGCTGGCCTTGCGCGCATCAACGAAGCACCGCGCGAGCGCCACGAGCGAGGTCATGTTGAGTTGGATGAGCTCCGCGTCGCGCGCCCAGTCAACCTCGTCGAACCGGCGGAAGTAGCCGAACCCGGCGTTGTTGACGAGGATGTCGATCGGACCGCCCGCGGTGGCGGCGGCCCACAGCTCGCGCGCGGCATCGGGCTTGCCAAGATCTGCGGTGACGATCTCGACTTTCACGCCCTTGCAGGCTGCGGCGACCGCGTCGAGTGCGTCGCGGCGCCGCGCCGTCAGCACGAGATCAACGCCGAGCGTCGCGAGCTCACGCGCGATTGCCGCGCCAATGCCGCTGGACGCGCCGGTCACCAGCGCGCGCTTGCCGATGTTGACGGCTGTGCTTGTACTCAAGTCACTCTCCTATCGTGTGGAACGGCCAAGGAAGGCCTGCGAGGCATGCGGGCTCGGGCAGGCTTTGCCTATATCATCGATATATGATGAGTATAGCATTGATATGAGGCGCGGCGGAAGCAACATGCCGCGTACGTAGAATGGATCGAACCCAACGACAGTCATTTGGCGCGAGTGACATCCGACACCGAGACCGCAATTTTTCGAGCCGCCGCGGCCTTGCTGGAGGAACGCGGGCCGGCTGGCTTGACAACCCGTGCCATTTGCGCGGCTGTCGGCATCACAGCGCCCACGCTCTACCATCACTTTGGCGGCATGGATTCCCTGGCGATGGCGCTTATCAGGCAGGGGCGGGCCCAGTTCATGTCACGCAGGCGCGCTCCCAAGGCGTCTGAGGATCTGCTGAAGCAGTTGAGAACACAGTGGGATGATGCTGTCGACTTCACGTTCAAGCGCCCCCACCTTTACGCCCTGCTCCTCGAGCAAGCTCAGCGCCATCCAGAACTGCTCAATGAGACATTCGCCGAAATGCGAGCGCTGGTTCAACGCCTGGTAGATACCGGTCGCTTTCGTGTCCCCTTGGAAGAAGCGGCGCGTGCCATCTTGGCCGCGTTCAATGGCGTCCTGTCCTTGCGTCAATGGGGTACGACGTCAACCCGGGAGCTCGCGGCGACGAGCGACCTGGTATTCAACGCTCTGATCACCGAGTTGAGTAGGAAGCGCTGAGCTGCGAGTTTGGTTTGGGCCGCATGTCTGCAAATCATGTATGATGCGCGTCATGCGAAGTACGAAACACAACGCCAGAGCGGTAGCCAAGGAAGCCTCGCACGACCGCATCGTCTCAGCGGCTGCGCGGGCAATTCGTCGCAGCGGTTTCGACGGTACCGGAGTCGCCGACATCATGAAGGAGGCCGGCCTGACTCATGGCGCCTTCTACGCTCACTTCCCGTCGCGCGAAGCCATGTTGGCAGAGGCTGCGAACCGGGCCTGCGCCGAATCAGCCGCCGCTGCCGCGGGAGTTGTTGCGAGCGTGCCACCTCGGCAGGCTTTGGCATCCATGCTTCGCGCCTACCTCTCACAGGACCACCTGAGGCAAATAGAGCTTGGATGTCCCCTGGCCGCACTGGGCTCGGAGACCGCGCGCCAGGCGCCTGAAGTGCGCCGAGTGACCACCCGGCACATCAAGGAAACGGTCGATCTCCTCGCCCGCCAGTCCCCTGACTGGGGGCAGCCCGGGGCTCACGAACGAGCGCTCGTGACCGTCGCCACCATGGTCGGCGCATTGCTGTTGGCCCGTGCAGTCGACGAGCCTGCGCTAGCGGACGCACTGTGCCAAGCGGCACTGAAGCACCTCACGTCCACCTGAATGTACCGAGACACGCTGCCAACTTGTTCGCCTAAACATATGATGATCATCATGCGATACGCCTCCCTTCAGGCGTCATCACCTCCGAACCCTGACCGTCAAACCTCATGAACGCAAAAACCGAAACGAACAAAATTGCCCTGGTGACGGGCGCGTCGTCGGGCATCGGCCAAGCCACGGCGGAGCTGCTCGCAAGGACTGGCTACAAGGTCTACGGTACGAGCCGCCGCGGCGGCGATGCGAGCGGACGATCCTTCGCGATGCTGTCCCTCGACGTGACCAACGACGAGTCGGTCGATGCGGCCGTTCAGACGCTGATGCAGGCCGAGGGCCGCATCGATCTGCTCGTCAACAACGCCGGCTTCGGGGTCGCCGCTGCCGGCGCGGAAGAAAGCTCGATCAGCCAAGCGCAGGCCATCTTCGACACCAACTTCTTCGGCATCGTCCGGATGACACGCGCGATCGTGCCGCACATGCGACGTCAAGGCAGCGGCCGCATCATCAACATCGGCTCGGTG
>Ga0307516_10009144_pt1 | contig 11098 bp, 12 predicted proteins | sample 19_EM_MG_FD_203310 | JGI IMG/M metagenome (GOLD analysis project Ga0307516, IMG submission 203310) | Populus trichocarpa ectomycorrhiza microbial communities from riparian zone in the Pacific Northwest, United States - 19_EM | ecosystem: Host-associated > Plants > Roots > Unclassified | place...
AAAACTCGCTATTTCTTGATTCTAGACACCCTTATCTTTCCGAAAATAACGTCCTTTAAGTTTCTTTTGTGGTGTTGTGGGAAGAGATAGCTGTCAAAGTTGGGGTGTTTTTCCATCGGCTCAAGGCATCCCCAACCGTAGCCCCTCATCTCACGGATAAGGTCTACATCCCTCATTGGCACTGGTCAGTCTCACAATATGCCGAATGTATCACCGCACCGCGTAATCCCCTCGTACCCTGCGGGTGAGCAGATTACCGGCCTATCAGGGAATGAGGAGATATTGGTTATAACCTCACCCCTCGTATCCCGTATTTAGTTGCATTCGGCGTTGCTTCTGGAGATTAGCCCCTTAGGTCCGTTACAGCCGTAAGGTCTAACTCCGAGGCTATCTCCTGCCTAGACTCCTGAGGTTGACTAACTCACGTTCTCCAGTGGTTTACGAATCCCCTCCTGACTTCCTCTGTTGTCCCTTTTCTCGCACCATTTTCCTCAGGTGTAACACTACCTCCCCCTCTTCCTAGCCTCATCCCAAGCACTAACCATATCCCTTTCTATCTGAGTAGCCTGTCTCTTCGTTTTGGATGGGGTAACTGGAGTTGTTGTTACTGTGACTGTAGTCCTCCTCCCCTACAGCCCTCCCAGCCACTGGATCAGGGCATCATTCTCTGTAATCCGTCGGAATGGCGGGACCCTCAGACTAAGCTGCTACGTAGTCTTACGTCGTCTTGCTGGTTTTGGAAGCAGCACCGCATCCCAACTGGGATTCGATTCTTCAAGAGACCGAGTAGGAACTTCGGTGGGCCTGGGGCTGGAACTGGGATTCAGATAGAGGCCATGACATACAAGCCGAGCGAAGCAAGCGTGTCAAGAAGTGCCCACGCCTTCCTGGTCATCATCCCGCATGTTCCTTCTGGGTTCTCTCAAGTCCTCGGTACTGGGTTGTGTGGTACCCTAGCGTTCTCCCTTATGCGTTGTTTTTCTCCAGGGTATTCGGAGCCCAAGAAGTGGGTCTTTTCATACGTCAATCCTTAGTCCGAGGCTCGAGATCATCCTGACCGAGTATCGCGCAACACCTCAGGGCATCTCATTAGGGTCTCGCTTCGTCGGTCGTGGGCTCGGGCACCTCGGAGCTTAGGTCGGTACGTAGCTGGAGAGTGGGCCGAGCTCTGGTTCCATCCTTTGGGTGGGGGCTTGGCAAGGTTCCAGGGTCAGAAGAGCAAGCTCTTACACTGGTTCCGTTGATCGAGTCCAGCATCACAGGATTTTCCGAAGCTTTCCCAAATCCTCCCTTCGTTGTCGTGTTGATTGAGATAAAGTCCTCCAACCCCTTCATTCCTACTACTGCTCATGCTTTGTTGGGCCCTCCTATGGACATCCCGCTTCTGTCAAGATCCTGCCTTGACTACTCCGTACTGCTCAACAGGTAACGTAGGCTCGGTTTCTTCGGGGCAAGCTTGTAGTCACACTTCCGGCGTACTCACACGCCACTCGTAGTCACACTTCCGGCATACTCACCCACCGTTCGTAGTCTCACTTCCGGCGTACTTACCCGCCGCTCGTAGTCTTGTTTCCGGCGTACTTACCCGCCACTCGTAGTCACACTTCCGGCGTACTCACGCACCGCCCGTAGTCTCACTTCTGGCATACTCGCGTGCCACTCGTGGTTTCGCGGTATCCGTCACGCCCGGTGTGGTCTCGTCGCAGTCTTCTCACACGCCTTGTGTGGGCTCGTTGTTCTCACGGTATCCGTCACGCCTGGCGTTGTCTTGTCGCAGTCTTCTCACACGCCTTGCGTGGGCTTGTTGTTCTCGCCGTATCCGTCATGCCTGGTATGGTCTCGTCGCAGTCTTCTCACACACCTTGTGTGGGTTCATTGTTCTTATCGGGGGTGGTGGTCGCAGCACTGGTTCACGGGTAGAGAGAGGTAGGTCTGTGGAGAGAGATAATAGATTGAGTGGAGAAGAATCTCCAGACTAGCTACCATGCCCTTCCTTTATACTTTTCCTTCCCTCTGTGGAATCACAGCTTGCCCGCAAGACTGACACAGTTCCTCCGTCTAACATCATGACTCGATCGCCGCACCCAAGGAAAACACATGATCGCACTTGGCCACCGCACGGCCAACACTCTACTCACGGCAACAGGAGAAAGGACGCGCAAGCAGTAACAGTAAAGGAAAGGGAGACTGACATACAACTTAATCAAGGGAAAACAATACTCCTAACCAACATGGGAGAAGGACGTGCAAGCTCAATCAATGGGAGACAACAAATGTAGCGGACAGAAGAAGGACGCGCAAGCAACATAGAAGAAACAAAGGAGAGAGGTCTAGACCGGCCAGCGGTCGGGGATATCGCTACCAGAGCGATTTGGCAGAGATCGGTCGAGGCGCCTAAGCGCAGAGGATGACCGTGGCTGCGGCAGCGGAATCGAGGATGAGCCACAGGGCGAGAAGGGTGAGAGTGGCACCGGCACCAGCGCCAAGGAGCCTGTTGCGCCAGGTTCGTGACAGTATGTCCCCTGTCTAGACCGAAGCTCCGGCGAGATCATGTCAGGTCATCAGGGTTCGGCGGCAGATGGGGGTGCAGTAGATGCGGACGGGCTGGCTAGCCTGCTGCTGGGCTTGGAGTTGTTCGTTCATTTGCTGTTGTTCGGTGATGATGGCTCCCAGGGCGTTGGTCATCTGCTGGTGTTGCTGTTGGTCCGCGTCGTGAAACTCGTTCATTTGCTGGGCGAGCGTCCGGTATACAACGTGATTGCAGTGGGCGTCCTGGGTGGTTGTTTGATGTCTCATGGTGATGATTTCTCCCAGGAGGGTGAGTTGTTCATCCTGTAGTGCGGTGGTCATGGTTGCCGCAGCGATGGGATCGGTGGTAGGGTCATGAGCATGCCCCACCGGAGTGGCCCCCTGGTCTTCCTGTGGTGGCGTAAAGTCAGCCAGGGGGTTTTGCGGGGCAGTGGCACTGCAGCGGAGGTGGTGGTTTTCCATGTTGACAAGGAACCGGCATTCGGGGCAGACCTGCTTTCCCTTCTGCCAGTCTGCACAGGCTTTGCATGGGTTTAGGTGTTGGTTGCAGATTACCTCCGCTAATTCGAATGGATGGGTGTGGGGACAGCTGCAGGGCCGGTGGTGGCGCCGGCGGCGGTCAATTCCTCGTTGCGGGTAGTAGTTATCATCTTTCATCTGGTGGTGAGCGCCACAGTAATCGTCATAGCAGGCGGTCCAGTGTAGGGAGGCATGGTCGTTGACATAGGGCTGTCTCCCAGCGGACAGTGGGGGTGAAGGTGCTGGTGGAGGGGCATTCCATCCGTCCGTGGTGGTGTCATTGGCGGGGATGCCCCAATTGTTATCGTGTTCGGTTTCGGTGTTAGCTTGTTTGGCGTTGGTGAAGGTTTAGCCTTCGTTGGCGTTGACAGTGGCGGTGGTAGACATATTTTTAGTTTGGAGGGGATGGTTTCTCCGGGTATTCCTTGTGGAATTGCTGGACAATATCGGGCGAGTTTTCGAAGTTGCGGGTAGGATACCAGATATGATCCGGGTGGTGGAAACCGGTCCACTTGACTTGATACTGGATCTGGTTTCTGTGGTGTCGCGAGTCGAGGATTTTCTCCACTTCCCACTCTTGCTGTTCTTGGATGATAATGGGAGGCAGCGGCAGCTGGTGATGTCCAGGGATAGGTTCTGTACTGGCTGTGGGTTCGAGGAGGCTGATATGGAAAACTGGGTGGATTTTGACAGTGGCTGGCAGGTCCAACTTATAGGCGCATGAGCCTACTTTCTCCAGGATGGTATACGGGCCTGTTTGCTTGTGGTCCAGCTTGTTCAATGGTCTGGTTGTTCAGATGTGTTTTCGCCGCAGCCAGACTTTGTTGCCTGAGTTCAATACCGGGTCCGAATGTCATGCTTTGTTGGCCTACTCCGTTTGAGCCATTTGCACTTCTTTGATATCTGCTCTAAGGTCCCCATGCATCTTCCTTAATGCCTCAACGTATTCTGATACTTCTGGTGTTTTGTCGTTCCTGGTGCCGAGGTCTGGCAGAAATCGCGGGTGGTATCCATAGTTGGCGAAGAAGGGGGTTATTTTTGTGGTTCCGGTTTGGGTGTTGTTGTAGCAGAATTCGGTAATTGGCAGTAGTCTTTCCCAGTCGTCCTGTTGATAGTTGCAGCATGCCCGGAGATACTGCTCCAGGGTGGCATTGACCCTTTCCGTTTGTCCATCTGTTTGCGGGTGGAAGGCCGTACTGAGGTTGTGTGATATCACGAGTGCTTCCATTACTTATTTCCAAAAGTCTGAGGGAAACAGGGATCCTCTGTCTGATATAATACTGCTTGGCAATCCGTGGGGTCTGATTACCTGTCGGAGGAAGTGGTCTGCTAGGTCTTGGGGGTTTATGGTGCCATGGCAGGCGACAAAGTGTCCCATTTTCGTGAGGCGATCGATTATTACCCATAACATGTCTTTTCCGTTGCTTGTTGGCAGCGCGGTGATAAAGTCCATTGATATTGTGTCCGATGGCTGGTGTGGAAGTTCGAGTGGCTTTAGCAGTCCAAATGGCGTGTGTCGGATTGGCTTGATGCGATGGCAGGTGTCACAGTGGTCGACGTATCTGTGGACGTACTTTCATTGTCTTGGCCAGTAGAAATTTCGGCTAACGAGTTCCAGGGTTCTTGCTCGGCCCGGGTGTCGCGTGGCTTGCGCGTCACGGTGGTCTCTTAATATACGAAGTCGCAGGGTGTCGTTGTCAGGAATCCATATGAGACTGTTGTACATTAGCAACCCGCTGTTTTCCTCGCATAGCCCTAGCACGATCTTTCCGTCGCGGGTGGTCCCATTCACCTTTTTCCTCCAGATTTCTTGGATCTCTTTATCTGCAGCGCTTAGTGTCCGGATTTCGCTCAGGAGCTCCTTGTCTATTTCAAGGCTGATGGTTTCTGTTGTATTGGCTTGGAGTACTTTGGCGTGGTTATCGATTCGGGACGCCTCGAAAGCTGCCTCGGGTAACAGGATTCGGCCGTGGTTCTGCCGATGTTTCATATCCCCTTCTCAGGGAGAGTCTCCTGACTCTCTAGACAGGATGTCCGGCTTGCCGGCCAATTTCCTGGGTCGGTATTTGATTAGTTGGCTAGTCGTTCGCCCCACCAGGCTTGCCGTAGGTTAAGGTCTTTCTTTGTTTTCCAATATTCGAGGTTCTTGTGGTCTGTGAAAATTGTGATTTTGAGTCCTGTTGTTTTGCAATAAGTATCCCATTTTCGTAGTGCGTCTACAATCGCTAGTAGTTTCTTATCGTGAATATCATAGTTGCGCTCTGGATCCTTGAGCTTTCTTGAGTAGTATCCCACAGGGTGCAAGATCCCTTTTTTGTCGGGTTGTGAGCAGATTGCTCCTATGGTGTAATCTGAGGCGTCTGTTTCGATGGTAACAGGTCTTTCCGGATTGAAGTTTTGTAGTATAGGTTCCATGATCAATGCTTTCTTGAGCATCTCAAATGCCTCTTGTTGTTTATCACTCCATTCCCATCCTTTTTCCTTCCTTGTGAGGGAGGATAGGGGTGTCGTGATTTTGCTGTAGTCTCTGATAAGGCATCAGTAAAAGTTGGCAAAGCCGAGGAAGCTCTGGATTCCTTAGACGTTTGTTGGTTCCTTCCATTCTTTGATGGTCCGGATTTTTTCTTCGTCCATTCGCAGTCCCTGTGGTGATATGACGTATCCCAAGTATTCTATTTCCGTTGTATGCAATTCGCATTTGGATGCTTTCAGCATGAGCCCGGTTTTCTCAACTCATCTCAAGATTGTCCAGACGTGCCTTCGGTGGTCTTCCAGATTTTGCGAGAAGATGACGATGTCGTCCAGATATGCCACTCAGAAGATATCAAGGTATTCGCTCAGAATCCCATTGATCCATCGTTGGAACGACACCGGTGCCTTGGTCAACCTGAAAGGCATGATGCAGTACTCGTATAGTCCATACCGGGTTCAGAAGGCTGTTTTCCATTCGTCTCCTGCTGCGATTCGGAGGTTGTAGTAGGCATCTCGGATATCGAGTTTAGTGTAGATGGTGGCACTGGATAGTTAATCCAGGGACTCTCCGATTAATGGCAATGGTGTCCAGTCTTTGATTGTGATCCCATTCAGTTGTCAATAATCCACACATAGGCGTAGTCCCCCGTCCTTCTTCTTGACAAAGTGAAAGGGTGCCCCAGCTGGAGAGGTGGATGCCCAGATCCATCCCCGCTTCTCATTGACTTCTAGGTATTCCTTGAGAGCCTTCATTTTTTCTTCGTTCAGGGGTCGCAGGTGCTCGTACGGGGGCGTCTTTCCTTCCTCCGGTGGAATGTGGTGGTCAAGAGTACGGTGGGGTGGAGGTGCTGAGGGTTCTTCTTCGGTGAATACTTCGAGGAACTTGTGATATTCCGGCGGAATTGGATTTTCGCTGGTCTTGGAGTTTTCCTTGATTTTGTTGATGGCGGTCTGGCATACTTCCCATGGGTCCGTTTCGCCAATCTCCCAATTTTCCAGTGTTTTCCTGTAGTATTGCTCTGTGGCCTTTTCCTCCGCGACCATGTTCGCTTTTGGTGAGCTAGGTCAGCATTTTTCGGCACAGTGGTCCGAGTGGAATTTCACAGTATGATTTTTCCACCCTATCACCGGGTCATGGAGCTTGAGCGATGGAAGTCCTAGGATGATTGTCACATTTCCGATTGTGATGCAGTGTAGCCAGATGTCTTCCTCATGATGATTGATTGTGAGATGGACTTGGGTGTCGTGGGTTACCGGTCTGCCGGTGACCTCGCTCCCGTCCACAGTCAGGACCCATCTTGGTGTCGCTTTTTACTGCATTGGGATTCTGCTTGCATCGGCTTAAGCCTTGTCGACAAAGTTCTCGGATGCCCCACTGTCCACTAGGGCAGTGGTGTTGTATTCATTTCTGTCGGTTCCTATGATTCGTACTTTGATCTTGATCTTTTCTTCACTGTCGTACCTGCTTGTTCGTATTCTGTAGGGTGGATCAGGTTCTGCAATGGGTTTCTCCCTCAGGTGGCTGTTGCCAAGGCATATTCCCAAGGGCTGTCGTTTTCCGCTGGTTCAGGTTCTTTCCCTGCTTCATTGTTTATGGTGTCTTCTTCGTACGTGGCTTCTGCTGCCCGATATGGCCTCCTCCATGGGGCTTGTGCTTTCTTGGGCTGGGGGCATTCCTTTGCAAAGTGCTCCTTTTTCCCGCAATTGTAGCATTCGTCTGTTTGTGGTCGTCGGAGAAACCGATTCGGCATTCTTGGTGTGAACTTGAATCGCTGGGTGGCATCTAGGTCCATCGGGTCCCCCGGAGGTACTGACAGTGGTCCTTTTGTGTGGACATGGAAGCACGCTTCTGGGCTAGCTGCAGGTCAATCCCTGTTATGCCTGAATATTCCACGAAGAACACAGAGTATCTAGATTACTTAGCGACAGAGTAGTAGGAAGGCTATTGGGTGTCAGATGACGGATCAGGAGTCTAGGAGGGAGTTAAGGAGCCGGAGTTAGCTTATGGCCGAGAGATCGAACCTTGCGGGGAGAGATCGAACCTTGCGGGGAGAGATCGAACCTTGCGGGGAGAGATCGAACCATGCGGGGATCGGACGAAGGAACTCCGAGGTGGGGGTCTAAGTGCAAACGGAGCGGTCTTGACGGAAATGTTCTAACTCCTTGCGGGGAGAAGAACGCACGCTGGACCCCTTGCGGGGGGAGCCACGTACGCAGAGAAACTGGGTCCTTGCGGGGACTGGCTGGGATCCTTGCCAGGGGGAGCCACGTACGAAGTCTAGACGCAAGAGTACCCCGTCCAGTTGCATGACAAACTCATCTCCCTTATCTACACCCCAGCCAGGGCCAATGATCCACCCACGGGGTCTATGCACCTCGGGGAAATCCAAACCCGAAAGTCACCACTTCTCACGCACAGTCATCAGATCTCACGACGGCTTCTCCTCTACAAAAAGAGGAGGATTTCTCACCTCCTCGATAGAAATCAGCACGAACATCATCCACAACCTTACCAAACCAAAACCCACCGAACCCACACACAAGATCTAAGATTATTCCGTTGTGAATTATCGAAAGTAGCCTGATTACCTTTGATTCTCCTTACACTCTGGTCACGAGATGACCCCAGTGTCACATTATGATAATGAGTAAGACGCAGCGGGAATGATGGCAAGTATGATGGCGAGCTTTGTGACAGGGTTAGCGCAGCTCTCAGAGTGACAGAGACACCGGGAAGTTGTACAATACAAAGTGACGAGTACGATGTCAATGAGGGTGCCGGTGGCGAGGACGATAGCGAGTAGGACGCGGCGGGTATAATGGCGAGAAAGACGTGACAAGTACGAGGTCGATGCAAAGTGCCAAGCTGTTACTAACACTTGCGCTTCCGCAAGGTTCAGCTCGCTCATCACTTCTGGACCTCTATTTTCTTCTCTTTTCACCTCGTCATACATACTCGCCGCCATCAAACATGACTTACTCGTTGACATTTTCCTCATCGACATCTTACTCGTTGCTCCTTTCTTGCTACGTTTACTCGCCACCATCCTCAAACTCATCGACAATCCTCCTCATTGACATCATACTCGTCACGTTGTATTGTACAACTTCCCGCTTTCTGTCAGAGCTGCGCTAACCACGCCACAAAGCTCGCCATCATACTCCTCACGTCTTTCTCACCATTATACCTGCCGCATCCTACTCTCTATCGTCCTCGCCACCAGCACCCTCATTGACATTGTACTCATCACTTTGTATTGTACAACTTCCCGGTGTCTCCATCACTCTGAGAGTTGCGCTAACCATGACACAAAGCTCGCCATCATACTTGCCATCATTCCTGCCGCGTCTTACTTGTCATCTTAATCGCCATCATACCAGCCGCGTCTTACTTACCATCATACTCTCTGCGTCCTACTCTCTATCGTCCTCGCCGCCGGTGTCCTCCACCAAACCCAATGCAAGGAAAACATGTCAAGTGACATAGTTTATTCAATGATGAAGGGGTAAGTTCAGGCTACTATCACTATTGTCAAAGTATAAGATCATTAGGATGAAATTGTTACCAGATTATATTGGCTGTTCGAGAGTATCTCAATGCTGCAATGTGGAGAACATCAATGCATGGCATTTGCGATTCGATATAGCAATACCTTCAAAGTAATCAATTGGTCGACTGCATGAAAATCTATACTGTGCTTACAAATAAGGATAGTGCGAAGTTAGGAATTTCTGAACATACAGCACAGCAGTGGTTGAACAAGTTGGGTTGGGGATGGAGAAGGAATAAAAAAGGATACTGTGATGGGGATGAAAGAGAAGATGTTGTTGAATACCAGCAGAAGATATTTTGCCCCCGAATGCAGGTAAATATACCCAAACTCTAGATGATTTGGCCAACTAGAAACTTACTCTATTTCTGCAGGAGATATACAAGACACTCCACGAGTATGAAGATGCTGGGGAGATTCATAAATCGCATCCGATTTACACGAGACAACACTACCTCATCACCCATGATGAGAGTACATTCAACGCGAATGATAGTTCTACCTATTCCTGGAAGAAGAGAGGCAGTGAGTGGCTGAAGCCTAAGTCAAAAGGCAAAGGAATCATGATCTCCAAATTCCTATGTGCTGCCAGTGGCCATCTCTCATACTACAATCGCAAGAAGGGTCAAAGAGTTTACGCCACTGAATTCATTCAGTACGGTAGTGGCAAGGGAGATGATAGTTGGTGGAATGCAGAAAAAATGGTTCAACAGACACGAAAGGCAATTGAAGTATTCAACAAAGCATTTCCGAACGACATCGCTGTTTTCGCATTTGATAATTCCAGTGGCCATGCATGTACGGCCCTGGATGCCATCGTTGCGTCTCGTATGAATCTCGGACCTGGAGGCAAACAGCCCGTAATGCATCCAACTCGTCTCTCAGATGGTACACTGCAAAACATGATTTATCAACGGAACGATTGCAAGTGGAAATATCCCCATCATCCAATAAAAGATGAGAACATTGGAAAACCGAAGGCTATTAAGCGAGGTCTGCAAGAACGTTGGCTTGGGAAGAACAATCTTCACAAGCAATGCGGACGGGAGAAGAAAGCCAAACGTAGTGGTTGTTCATTTTCTGACCATTTGTTTGAAGAAACAATGGAAGAGTATGAGGCCCGGACAATTGACCACTGTGAAGTCGGTAAAGCCTGTTGCGCTCTCAGGATCCTAGAGGCAGAACCTGACTTTCTTGCTCAAAAGTCATTGCTTGAAACTGTGATCAACGAGGCAGGTCATGCGGCAGTATTTTATCCAAAAATCCATTGCGAACTCAATTACATTGAGTACTACTAGGCCGCCCTCAAACGATATACACAGGAGAACTATACTGATCGATTTCTCGAACTTGAGCAAACTGTGAGAGATGCGATGGATTCGGTTTCTTTGAAGACGATACAACGGTTTGCCGACCACAGCAAGAGACGGATGATGGCATATATAAATGGGTTGTCAAAGGAGCAGAGGGAGTTTGCAGAAAAGCAGTACAAGTCACACAGGAGGGAATACCGACAGATTTTTGTGTAGATAAGTTGGATCATATCTATAACTCGGATTTCCTAATATAGTATAGCGTGTGCCAAGACTTCTAGGGTCGGGTTGCAAACCAGCCGCTGCCTAACAAAAGTTGACCTTTTTCAAAGGCTAATAGCGCCACCACCACCACTCTAAATCAATATCGGAGAACACTGAGAAGTTCTACACATGCTTCTCTATGCCGTAGTGTTCTCGAAATGAATTCTTTTTTATGTTGGGTGATGGAGTAATGGTTGGCGATGGGGTTATTTTCGAGCTCCACACCCCTGTCACGCTACCTCGTCTAAGTGTCCGACACTCGAGATATTTTGAGGGGAGCATTGTGGCCGAAGGGCAGCGGGAATCGAACCGGCCCCCGGGCCCGAGTAATTTTATTTTTCACTCAAGTCATCTGATTTATTGACTCGCATTTCTATACATGACTAGAGTCATTCTTCTTCTTGACTATAGCCATTCGTTTTGTTGTCAGTGCAGCCCGAGCGAGAAAGG
>Ga0307516_10009146_pt1 | contig 11096 bp, 13 predicted proteins | sample 19_EM_MG_FD_203310 | JGI IMG/M metagenome (GOLD analysis project Ga0307516, IMG submission 203310) | Populus trichocarpa ectomycorrhiza microbial communities from riparian zone in the Pacific Northwest, United States - 19_EM | ecosystem: Host-associated > Plants > Roots > Unclassified | place...
AGTAGAAGACCTGGGCACACGATACTGTGCAGACGGCAGATGAGCGGGGCGAAGAGGCGGGGTGTTCAAACGGTTTACCTCCATACAATCTGTACGAATGCAGATGAATCAGGGGAGGAAGAGGTCAGGCAGGCGGTTTAGCTCACATCGTCGCGAGGATCACCCCGATGAAAAGAGCGCCGTACCTGACAATGCCAAGTGGTTGAGATCAGGAAAGCGAGATTTAACGACGGGCGAAACGTACGTGTTGTCCAGAGGGATCGGTTGGCTCATTGTGCAGAGACAGAGGGGAGGACAGAAGGAAGGGTGTTGTCGAGGGTTTGGCCATCCTTTCCCGTCCCCTTATATTGGACTTTGGTTGTAACCACGAGCGCGGCATAAACACCTTTTGGCCCGGAGGTGGCTCTGTCAAGAAAGGCGCACCCCGACCGCACCCTGATAAGCACCCCGAGAGCCCTGGTTCCCACGACCACCAATGAGAGTGATCAAAGCGGCACTGAACTCTAGCGGGAAGTACAGATACAGGGTGAGTTTGAGGCGGGACCCTTAGTCGTGTCGTGCCAAATACGACCCACAGACCCCTGAGTCCGCCATCGATCACCTGGTCATCGGAGCAGGTGAGCGGGGCCCACCCACAACAGAACTTCCGCTTTATCTGATCCTCCCCAGGTGTCGTTGGTCTCGCGATCGCAGAGGGGCTGGCCCGGAGGTTCCCCAGCAGATCGACGTGTCTCGTGGAGAGGAACTCTAAGTTTGGCGAGGAGACAAGGTCAGTCGTCACGGGCCAACGATCGTCTTTCCCGATACTGATCCCTCCGCTGGCAGCTCACGCAACTCCGAAGTTATCCATGCAGGTCCGATTGCTCATCCAACCTGATATGATATGACACCTGTTCTCATGGCGGAATACAGGGTTGTATTACCCTTCTGAATCGCTAAAAACCGACCTATGCATCCGCGGAAGGCGGCTCCTATACGAGAGATGTCAGACATACAACGTCCCTTTCAAGAAGGTCGGAAAACTCGTTGTCGCCCACCAGCACCAACGCGACTACATGGATAAGCTTCACGCCAAGGCCCAACAGCTTCGGATCCCCCCAGTTCTGCACTCTGCTGTTCCGACTCGACTGATCGATGGGGAAGAAGCACGACGAATGGAGCCCAACCTCTCTCCTTCCATCACCGCGGCGCTATGGAGCCCAGAAACAGGGATCGTAGATTCGCATCCTCTCATGCAGAGTCTCGAGAAAGACATCCTCGATTCCCCAGAGTCAGCCCTCGTCTACTCTACTCGTGTCGTCCGTGTCGATCCAGAGCGGGACGGATGGGCAGTTCAAACGGTTACCGCCGGCAGTGACCAAAGCGATACCTTCCTCGTTAGGACCCTCATCAATGCGTCTGGTCTATCGGCGAACATGATTTTAAATTCCCTGTTGCCGGTGGAGAAGGGGATACCGATGTACTTCGCTAAAGGGTCCTACGTCTCCTACCGCGGCCAAAATCTCAAGGGAATATCTCACCTTATTTACCCGTGCCCGGAAGTCGGACGCCAAGGCGCCTCTTCCTTCGCGAGCCTTGGGACCCATCTCACTCTGGATCTACAAGGCAAGATCAAGTTCGGTCCCGATATCGAGTGGATCCCTCCTCCAGAGCCAACCGCCGACGGAGAGGTCGAGGACTATTGGCGGCAGCACCTCACCCCGGACGACTCACCAGCAAAGGTGCAGGAAATACACCAGGCTGTCGCAAGTTACCTTCCTGGAGTCGAGCTCGACGGGTTGTCGGCGGATTATGTGGGGATCAGGCCTAAGCTTATCCCACCTGGTGGAGGCTTCCAGGATTTCGTGTTGAGGACGGATTACCCCGTAACATTCTTGGGTGGAGATGCAGACTCGCACCGCGCGCCGATGGTCAGTTTGTTAGGCATAGAAAGTCCAGGGTTGACGTCGAGCTTGGCCATTGCTGAGAGGGTCGTTAGCATGCTCCCTCAGGATCCAGAGTAACACGGTCGGTGGTATTATAACGCCAGGGCGAATACAAGATCGATATTCTACTCTGAACCTTGGTGAGCTAGATAATATGGTAGCGTAGTTGAGTAGCCTCGCTTACAAGGTTGGATCAGTTGACGGCGCTCCTGGGTGCCCCGGGTAGTCTTGGAGCGAGCTCCTTGGCTTGGGCATTCTTCCTGCGCCTACGGTGCTCCGCGGTCCTCAACGCGAACATGTCTCGATGGAGCGTGTACTTCTCATGTGATGGCTTCTGGGGGGCGGAAGAGGGTGCAGGTGAAGTCACCTTCGGAGGTGTCTTGGTCGCCATATCCTTGCTAGATTCCTCCTTGGGTTTTCCGTCATTCTTGTCATCGCCTTTCCCCTTCTCCGCTTCCTTCTCCTTGGCAATTTCAGCCTTTCGTTTCTGTTCCTCCTCCCAATCGGCCTTCACTTGGGCTATCTCTTCGGCGCTCAATCCAGGTTTTAGGGGTGGATCATCCGCGATGCGAGAGGCAAACCCAGGATCCTTAAGGTGGGATTCACAGGTATAGACGAAGTCGACCGTCTGAGCTGTGGCTAAGACGATGGGGGTTTGCCGATAACAGACGAAGCAAGGCTTCGGTGTACCCGCCGCCTACACATCGGAGGGCTGATTCAGTATGAGCTTGCCTGTCCTCGGGGGTTGCGGTAGATTAGAAACAGAGCGAGTGCTTACTCGTTTGTAGTACAAGTTGGTGAACGACATTAGGGTGCAGTGAAATTAGCCGCCGAGACGCAAATCGGAACGTCCACCGACCGTCGCGTCTAGACTTCAACACCTTCTCCCTGCACCCGGTCCACGCTCCGAATCCATAGACCATGGTCGGAATCACTCGTTACATCCAGAACATTCGACGCTCGGGCCTCCGGCAGTGGTGGCGTAACATGCAATACATCGGAGACGCAAAGTACGGTGCTCTCCAGGGAACCGACGAGTCAGCCTCTCGCCTTTCTTCCCTGCCTGGCCCCCTCTGACCGTCTCCACACCGGCTAGGTTCGGAAACCGATACTTTGAAAACCTTGACCCTGCAGAAGAGGTGCCAGGTCAGTGGACCGTGTATTTTTCACTCAGCGCCCCGGTCCTTATGATACCCCCGATCCTGTGCAGGCCGCCACCGATGGGTTGACTACGCCCAGGTAGGGAAACTTGGTTACACATGGTGACCCCGATGTGGTTGGCTCAGTGCATTTGGCTTTTCACTCAGCACGAATACCACGCTTCACAAGTTCCCCCAGAATGGCACGCTTGGCTGCAACACATCCGGAAAGACCCTCCTACAGAAGACCCTGTGATGCAAAACCTTTCACCCGCATGGAAATCTGTATGCAGCAACTTCCAGTCTTTCCTCGGGCACCAATCTTACCGTGATCCGATTCGTATAGCATTGGGTGGAGAACTTGACCGGTACGAGAGGAGCATTCAGGACTTACAATACTGCCGCGCCAAAGATGACAGCTTGGGAACCGAAGGTCGCAAGCCGTCCTGGTGCCTCTCAATAGATGTGGGGTTCGTACCATGTAATCACAATCGGTTACTGAGGCAGTGCACCTCAATCGTCGTTTCTGTTCAGATGAGCATTCAGCGGTGGTCCGGCGAAAGAGCCTGAGCCAAGCCTCAGATGGAGATGAAGAATGGTGGAAATCAGGAACCACCGGATGAACAAATGGCCATTCGACCTCAGGAAGATGAATGGGTCAGTTCGGAAATAGACGCAGTATGTTAATTTGGCTCTCGCACGAACAGCGGCAGCAACACGGGGGCCGGTAACGGAGGATAGGAAAAGACGTTTTGTTTCCTCAACCACATCCGCAGAATATGTAAAGCGAGCAGGAAAATGATAAGTACAATCACGCCCTGGCCAATGAGAGCGGCTCCTGTCTATACCATCACAATAATTTCAAGGTGGTGTCGTTCGCGTTCTCCTGGAAGAACCGATTCAAACTTCAGCTTTTGTTCAACGAGATTTATTCGTCGTTGCCCGCGGTCCAACGCGCCGCCTCCGCCGGTTCCGCCTGATCCGCATTTGGAAGGTAGCGAGTTGGGAGTGTGGCTTAGGTAATACGATCCCAATCAACAATCATCCTCAAGACCGACAACGACAACGGCGAGGAGCTCTCCACGGTGAGTTTACGCTCGAAATAATGGCCCCAGTGTCTCTGGATGGGTGTTTTCTACACAATCTGGCAGTCAGAATGGACGGAATACCCTCACGGACGATGGATGGGGGTTCGGTGATTCGGATGGAACTGACGGTCCATTCTGTCCCTAGGTCTCGACATGTCTCTCCAACACAAAGTCTTCCGCACAGCAAATGCGCCCGCCACACCTCCAGATGAGACCGAAGTCAAGGTTGCCCAGGCCTTGATTGACCTCGAAAACAATGTCCCCGATCTCAAGGCTGAACTCCACCCTCTGCAAATCTCCGCTGCCCGGGAAGTCGACGTCCGGGGTGGGAAGAAGGCCATTGTCATCTTTGTCCCCGTCCCCCAACTCAAGGCCTTCCACAAGGTTCAGGCCAGGTGCGTCGGAATTTCCGTTATGGGTCATGGACACCTGACGGATTTTAAATTTTCAGGCTCACGAGGGAGCTCGAGAAAAAGTTCTCCGAACGTCACGTCGTGTTCGTTGCCCAGCGGAGGATGCTCCGAAAACCCACACGGACATCCCGTGTCCAACAAAAGCGTCCTCGCAGCAGGACGCTGACCGACGTGCACGAGAAGATCTTGGAGGATCTTGTGTATCCCACTGAGATCGTTGGTAAGCGAACTCGAGTCGCCGTTGATGGCTCGAAAACGCTCAAAGTGTAAGCGTGATTTTCTGGTGCCTGACTGTGATGGAATATCTGATTACCGTCCTTGGGCGCAGTTTCCTTGACTCCAAGGACTCGACGTCGTTGGAGTACAAACTCGACTCTTTCTCGTCCGTCTACCGCCGTCTTACCGGCAAGGATGTCGTTTTTGAGTTCCCCGTGCAGCCACAAGAGTAAATACGTAGCGCCTGGCTTGTCTCCGCAACTGTAATTTCAGTTACCGCAACTTTTTCCATTCTCAGTATCTGGTGAATTCGTAAAGCCGGTCACGTGAACGGGTGAATTGGACCTTGTTCGGAACTTCGGGTTGCTGTTCCTCCACCCTCTCCGTTTTCGACCCACCGCCTGAGCCCACTTTACCTTCCCCCACCATCAGCGACGAACCTTTGCGCCCCTCAGGTGCGCTTTCTCGTCCAGGGGCCGATGTCAGAACACCCACGTACCGGCTCATACAGAGGCTCAATGTATGACCACGGCATCGATGCTAAGATTGTAATCATGGGCAACACTGGTTAGTTCCCTCTGCGCTTCTGTCCTGGCCACCCCGCCTCACTCGCGTTCCTCCCTCTCGCCCCTCAGGTGTGGGGAAAACTAGTTTGTTGCAACGATATACCCAGGACAAGTTCGACCCGAAGAACACGACGTCCACCACTGGAGCTTTTTTCGTCACAAAGAAGGTGCACAAGGACGGGCTGAAGGTCAGACTGCAGCTGTGGGACACTGCCGGCCAAGAAAGGTTCCGGAGCATGGTATGCTGTATTTCGCAACGCCGCCTGGAAACCCTCTGACCTTCCTTGTCCCTCTCAATCTGGCGCTCCGTCCGGCTTTGATGCGTTACGAAAAGGCACCCATGTACTACCGTGGCGCAAATGCCGCACTGCTCCTGTACGATATTACGAACGTTGCGACTTTCGAAGACGTCCGCGGTTGGTTGGAAGGTCTGCACACATTCCGCTTGTCACGCTCGTTCAAACCGCGTGGTGAGCCGAGTACTGACCACTACCCCGCAGAACTAAAAAGGAACTGTTCACCGGACCTCATCATCTATATTGTCGGTGCCAAATCCGATTTAACCCACCAACGGCAGGTCACGTCTGACCTCGCCCGGTTATCACTCCACAAGTGGTTCCCACCTCCAAAACCACCAACGCCGCCGCCTCCCCCTACGCCTTCCACGTTTTCGTACATTCGTCCCCGCTTCACTTCATTTACTAGCATGAACTCCCCCAGTCCCTCCAGCTCTAAATCGAGCCCTCCAGATTCCAAGTCCCCTATCGATCAGCGATTACTCTTCCAAAATTCCGCCCTGAAAAGGTACAACACTACCACCACGCAGGGCATGGTTCGGCCTCGGACTCGGAGCGCCGGCCCAACGTTGCTCACTAAGATCAACACCACGACGGCTGGCCTCAGCGTTTCGCCGAGCGGAACCCCGAACTCGTCACGGTTTGGATTCCGCAACAGTTACTTCGAGAATGCGGCAGATACCGACAGCAGTTTGAACGAGGAAGAGCCAACGGAAGACGACGAAGAGAGTCAAGAATGGGGATTGGCCAAGGGTATGGAACTGTTCGAAGTTTCCGCTAAGGATGATACAGGTAAAAGAGATCACGACCTCACCTCGGTTGCTTCGGGTACTGATTTTTCCCTCGTGGCTTAGGTATCCCCGAGTTGTTTGATTCTCTCATCCAGGCAATCGCCCTTCGAAAGGACAATCTGGATCAGGAGATGACAAAGCGGGATAGCATCTTCTTGTCTCCCTCGCCGGCATGGGCAGCTCAGGCCGATGAAGAGGAGGCGAGGCTGTCCGCCCGTAACTCGTCCTGGAGCTGCTGTTCGACATAGCAAGCGCAGGCCGCGTGTAATCACTGTCTTTGTTCGCTCGCGCACCCACTCTACGCTCACCTCTCGCTCTCGCATTGCACTCCCCCGCTGCATTTCTCACGTTCCGCCTTTCTTGAGTTAACCTCGAAACTTGCATCAACGCCGAGTCTCGTCGCCCCCTCCCCCCCATCCCTTATGTCACGACAACTCCCTTATGTTCACTCACGATCACGTCCTATCCCCGCAGTGCCTGCACTTTACCGCACCTTTCTCTTTTCTTGCACTTGTCTCATTTCGGACTCCCTCGCTAGTCCCTCACCGGCATCCCTCTTACCCTCCTCCCCCTTTCCCTCTTCCCCCCCCCATCCTTCTTCCTTGTCATCTGTCCAGGTTTACTGAATTATCGATTCACTACAGTATATGTTATCTTATTTGCGTGTGCTGTTTGGTTTGTAGTCTACCTTACCCTCTCCTTCTTGTTGGATGTCGTGGATCGTAGTGGAAACAAGACAGCCTTGGATCTTTTGACCCCGTTGTTTAAAGCACCCCTGCGGTTACTTTGGGGTATTTGGAGGTTCAGACCATATGGTCGAGATGGGAGATGCATCGATGATCGATATGATCCCGCCCCGTTGAGCGGCTGCAGAGCCACGGTAGCCGAAAACTTGGGTCCCTTTGTCTTTGGTACGGTGCGAGTGCTGTACTTATGTGGTAACATCAGCGAGCCAGGAGAGAAATGGGGCTAGGGACGGGAGTCGGAGTGTTAACCGCCAATGTCCCTTCTTCCTCTCGACCCATCTGCCAACTCGACCGATGACCAGGTGTGCATACCTGAGCACTGCTTCCACGCCTTCGACACGCTATTTTGCGCCTTGACTTCGAGCGAGCCGGTCCCTCCAAAGTTTCGGGATGATAAATAGTGCGTTTGCTTTCACTTCACCCCTCAGGTCGGGCTGGATCTCACCGTTCGCCGATTTCATGTTGTGCTTCCCTGCCGACCATTTTCACTTGTGGAATCCGTGCCGGGTTTGCGATCCACCCTTCCCCTCCACTCACCTCCCCCCGTGGTCAATCTCCATGTGCACCCGACTGCTTGGCTGCGGATATGGATCTGGTGATGTGTGGGTGGAACGATGGCGCGTGATACGTGTGTGGTGGTGAAACGAACGAAAAAAAAAACAGCCCTTTGTTCGTCACTTGGAACGTTCGTCCTAACCGGCCAGGGAGAAGCCATAGATTGAGGGGGTGCATCGGGAGTTTTGAGCCTCATGCGTTACATGAAGGCATCGCCGAGTACGCGCTCATCAGCGCGTTTAAGGATTATCGGTTCAATAAGATAACTAAGGGAGAGTTGGATTCCCTAGAATGCGTGTGAGTTGATTTTCTGTCATCCACTGCCATCCTGTGCCCCTTCGTTGTGTCCCTTGGATGCTAACTTGTCATTTTCCGCATTCTTTTTTTTTCTCTTTTTTTGGGGGGGAAACAGGGTTTCCCTATTGACCGACTTTGAAGATGCCTCTTCCTACTTGGACTGGAAGATCGGGGTACACGGAATCTACATCACGTTCCCTCACCCATCCCTCCTCGTCGCGAGCCAAAGCGAAAGCAGCGCCGCACCCTCCCCGCTCTCTTCATCCACCACCCTATCCTCCAGCGCCAACCGGACACCCTCCGCGATCGCCAAGAAGACGTTCAACGCGACGTACTTGCCAGAGGTCATGCCCGCTCAAGGATGGGATAAGATCGAAGCGGTCGATAGCGCGATTCATAAGGCCGGGTGGTCGGGACGGATCACCGAAGAGATCAGGAGGAGCGTCAAGCTCAGAAGATACCAGAGTAAGGCGTGTGCCGTTACTTGGCACCAGTTTGTGGAGTGGAGAAAGGCGAACGGTGGAGAGATGTAGAGGAGGAAAGAAGGGTTTCGCGACGGACCCATCATTAGGACAGGATACCAGGATTGAATCGGCTAGATGACCCCAACTTGACGCACGATGAAGGACAAGTAGTTGTGTAAGAACACCAACATGTAGTGGGGACGGACTTTGAGAGAGAGAGGCGGTTTCGTTCTTTAGCAAGAGCAAGCAAAGCAGGAATTTCTAGACGTGCAACTCCTCCCAGCTTTCGGGGATGGCTATATTGTAGTATTATCGTGTGTGGATGGAGGGGCTTGAAAACCCACACACTCATCGACATCCTCTAACGCGTCACCAACACTCCCGGCCTCAGCGTGTTCGGTATTACCATAGATCGTCCTCCGTGCCCTCCGCAACCTCGACCCCCACCGATCACCCCACCTCTCTTCCAACATATTCCACACCTCCCTCATCCTCCAATAATCACCCCCACTGCACTTCTCGAACGCCGTGATGAGCCAGTACACCACCCTGTCCTCCGGCTTCCGGTTGACAGGCAATTCAAGGAACCCCTTGAATATGGCACACAAATTGTCCAAGTTCCAATCCAAACCGGGCCCACGGCTCCGCCTAGGTCTGTTGTGACCTCGGTGATGAGCAAAAGGCATTCCAGTGTCAACTCCATGACGGCAGAACCCCAAAAATACCGCTCTGAATACTGGCATGACGGGTAGGAACCGGGCCTTTGCGCCAACTTCGCCCCTCCAGGTAGCGATTGGGTCAGGAGATGAAAGCATATCCGCAAAGAGCTGGAGCGTGCGAGTAAGGTCCCCCTGGTAAGCGTAAGATTGTATCAGGATCGTGTAAGTGATCCTATCGGGGATCACCGTCGGTGGGATCACAATGTTCTCTACCTCGCCCAAGAACTTGGCCGCCGTCGTGATCTCTTCGCCAACGGGTCCACCAGCATCGGCGTTGCCTCGGAGCACCCTATAAATGGCCTCCGCGATCTCCATGTGCTCGTTCCTCGCAAATGCCCAAATTATCGAGTTCACTCCGCGGATGTCGAGCGTGAAACCCCTGTCCAGAATCTCGGCAATTGTATTGCGGACTCCGAACATCTGATTGTGATTTGTGTGAAGGCGGAGTTGGGCGAGGAGGGTGACGCGGTTCGGGATGATCCCGGAAGAGTCGAGGAGAGAACGTGCGTGCTCTAAGGCTTGGGGAGATAGAGTCCTGGCGGCATGGGATATTAGGGTCGTGTACGAATACACGTCGGGAGCGAGGTTGTCATGAGTGGCGATCGATTCTTCGTCGTGAGAACTCGAACGAACGTTCTGGTCAATGTGTTGTGAACCGTTGGATTCCCGAACCTCCTTCTGGTAAGCCAACATATCATTGAAAACCTGCAATGAAGTTTTATAATCCTCGAAACGAGTTCTCCTCCAACCTTTGGCGGAAGCATCCATCAGTAGGTTCCATTCCCATGGATAGATGAGGTGGCCGGAGGTGCGGAGTGCTGACATAACGGAAACCAGTGATAAATAAACCTTTCGAGTTCGAGGTCGGATAGTGGCGAGGAGGGAGACCAATCGGTGGAGATGACGACTGGGGTACTTGTTCAGAGTGTAATCCTCGGCTAGAGGGTGGGAAGAAAACGCGAGGTAGGCATCCCAAGCCTCAGTAAAAGACTGGGTTGTTCCTATCACGTTTAAGAGCCGGGCTCTTTCGTGATCCTGCGTAAATGTGGTTGGTATCGGGGCGACGAGTACGGGAGACTGGAAGTCCTCGGAAGGGTCGACCTCGGAGAGGTCTCGTGGAGGTATGTCGGGTGGTAACGATGGTTCGTTCTCAGATGTGGATACGGGGGTGGGTGGTGCGGTATTAGATGCTCCCGGGTCAGCAGCGGGCGGTGAGGTGTCAACAATGAGGTCTTTCAGGCATCCGAGGCTCTGGGGATGGATGTTTTGTTCTTCGACGATCACGCGAAGCAAACGTCGTTCCCACTTCCGCATCCCCCCACCGACCCGCCGTAGGGTGGACATCGCGGAGATAATCCGGGAGCACAAAACCTCCGAACGGGGAGTGGTGGCTGAGAGAAGCCGGATGAGGTGGTGAAGGCTGGTGTATAACAGGATTGTGCCGCCACCTGAATGGTTTACGTTTGAGAGAGGTTTTTGTAGCCCCAGGTAGATGTCCCAGGCCTCCATGACATCTCGCTCGGACCTCATACGTTCGAGGTCGGGGGTGAGGGTGGATAATTCGACCGTCTGAGCTGGAGGCAAACCAGGCGTCGATGACGAAGGTTGATCCAAAGCCGGGAAATGATGGGTTGAATCGTGGGCACCTTCTGTGGTCCCAGAACCACGCCGTTGTTGCGTTCCGGAGGTCTTTGGAGGATCCCGTTCGCGCGTGGACGCGGGTATGTCGTTTTGGAACGGACCGAGATGAACACGGCTCGGGTGGGGGAGCAGGACGAGATCGGGGGGTTTGTGGGATTCGTCTGCTTCGCCGGGATGGGAGAGATAGACACGACGGGTCTGAGGGAGTCGACATGGTACGGCTTGGACTCGAAGAGCTAG
>Ga0307516_10009149_pt1 | contig 11095 bp, 8 predicted proteins | sample 19_EM_MG_FD_203310 | JGI IMG/M metagenome (GOLD analysis project Ga0307516, IMG submission 203310) | Populus trichocarpa ectomycorrhiza microbial communities from riparian zone in the Pacific Northwest, United States - 19_EM | ecosystem: Host-associated > Plants > Roots > Unclassified | place...
TAACATAATCAAAACAGCCAATAAGACATTATAATTCTTATAGCAACTAACTAAATTAAGTGGTCATCGACTATCTACATGCATAGAAAACTTGTGTCAATATATCTATAAAGTTCTCAAATGTACCGATCTTTTTCACTAATACAATACCATATGACATGATATCTAGATGGTGATACATGATATCAATATGTTTGGTCCTTTTATGATACTTTATGTTTTTGACAAGATGAATAACAATCTAGTTATCACAATGTATAATAAATAGTCAACTCATATGACAAATCAAAACTACAAACTAAACCTCTCAACCATAAAGTTTATTTCATTACCTATATCAATGATATATGCTTAGCCTATATTGTAGACAAGGCAACAATGGATTGCAAGATTGCTTTCAAGCTAATGACATACCTTGAAAGAGTGAAACATCACCTGTCAGTAACCTTCTCTTATACAAATCACCAGCATAATATAAATTTACAATGCCCTTAACACTATTTCTAATGGCATAAAGTTTCTTTCATCGCATTTGTCAATGCCATATACCCAACCTCTATTGTAGACAAGGAAACAATGGATTGAAAACTTGCTTTTCAACTGATGGCACACCCTGAAAGAGTGAGACATAACCTATAAATGACTTTCTCTTATCCAAATCACCAGCATAATATGAATTTACAAAGCCCTCAACACCATTTCTAGTGCTACTACTCTTTTCATATACCAAATCAACATCTATAGCGCCTCTAAAATAATAGAGTATCCATTTAATGGCTTGCTAGTGAACTTTATAAAGATTTTCTATAAACTTGTCGAACAACTAACAACATGTCAAAATATTTGGATGAGTGCACATCATAGCATACATAATAATCCTGATTATATTAGCATATGGAACACTAGGCATGTGCTCCTTCTCCTTTTTATTTTTTTTGTGATAAAGCTAAAGATAACTTGAAATGGGCTGCAAGTAGAGTACCCACTAACTTGCAGTCTTGCATACCAAAATACTCAAATATCTTCTCAAGATATTTCTTTTGTGACAAGTATAACTTTTCAATACTTTGTTAGATGTGTATATTTATAACTAAAATCTTCTTTGTTGCGCTCAAATCCTTTATCTCAAACTCACCACTCAATCGTTCCTTCAAATCGTTGATCTCAAACATGTTTTTGGAAGTAATTAACATGTCATCAATATACAACAAATACACAAATGAACCATTTAAGAGCTTTCTCAAATACACACATCTATCAAAGTCATTTTTAAAGTAACCATGTTCAAGCATAAAATATCAAACCTTTTATATCATTACCTTAGTGACTGCTTCAAGCTATCAAATGAATTCTTTAATAAGTAGACATAGTTTTACTTATATTGAGCTATGAAACTGTGAAGTTATTTGATGTAATGAAACCAGTATCAAACGCATCGTATTGCAAAAAAATATATACAAAGCTATATTTTTCTTCCAATGAGTGTCTAGAAACACAAATAGGATTGTTGTTGTACCTAAAAATTCTTTTCTTGCTAGGAAGTAGAAAAAATATGTTTATATATATATATATATAAAGTTATTTTTTGATGCACTGACATAAATAAATGTTATTTTTACTTTTTGAAGGATCAAACATTTTTTTGCTAGAAAAAAAAGGACTTAATTGGTAGTCAATCAAGAGGAGAGCTAAGTTTTTATATGTTAAACTTATTAAGAAAAAAAATGTCTTCTTCCTCTTCTTTTTTTGAACTAACAAGAGAAAATCTCAATAAAAGTAAAAGTATTCTGAAACAAAAGAATCGATTTTTTATTTTTTAGGGGTTAAATAAATTTTTTGGGAAAAATTGGACGAAATATGCTATAATCAAGAACAGGGAGGGGCAGAAATTTGTAACCTTGGGGCTAGGGCACCCAAGCCTAGCCCTCTTGATTCATGCCAGAGCAGAATGATTTTCAAAAGTTGTTATAGTGGATACAGATTGTGATTGCATATTCCTTTCTTAAAAAAACTTTATATTTCTATTTCTAGTTCAAAATATTAAAAAAAAACAATAAAAAATAGAAACTGGTATGAAATTAAACGGCCATTAAGAAAAAAGAAAAAGAAAAATCCCCGTACGAGCAACTTGTCGTTCATCGCATTGTTATTACACAAGCTACGGCTGTTTTGTCCTTTTTTCGTCAACACTTTTCTTCAGCTCCTGTATAGCGATAACAACTTATTTTAACAAGAGTTCTTCACATATTTTTATTGTCCAAAAAATCAAAGTTTCTGAACATTCCTGTATTCAATGATTGTCCACTACTGTTTCGCAGCGCCATTTCTCAATCCATAGCCACTAATCATAGCTCATGACAAGATTCCACTAAAAATAAAAGCTGCAGCAAAATTTACTCAAATGCCTTCATGTCTCTAAAATCAATTCCTCCTTCACTTAAAACCCATGAAAATAATAACAAAGCCCAAATTGAGAGTGTCCATTTGATTTCTCTATCTAAAGAGGGAAAGATCAAGGAAGCTCGTGAATTTCTCAAACAAATGGAGGAGGCTGGTAATTCTGTCAGCCCTCGTTCTTATCGATGCTTGTTGGAAGCGTGTGGAAAGTTTAAATCTTTATTGGATGGGAGATTGATTCATGAAGTAATACAAAGAACAGTGAAAGTCCCATTTGGGTTAGCCGAGAATCCAGCGCTGTCAATGTTTCTGAGTGTGGAAGCTTAGTTGACGCACAAAAGGTGTTTGATGAAATGAGTGAAAGGAATCTGGTTTCTTGGAATACCATTATATCAGCTTATGCTGAAAACGATGTTTTTGATAAAGCTAAAGCTAACCGAATGGGTCCACTTATAATGGGCTTTTACGGTCTTTGCTAAATCCTTTCAATTTGGAGATTGGTAAATAGATGATACATTCTCATGCTATAAGAAGTAGGTTATGCGGTGATGCGCACGTGAAATGTGGTTGGTCAGAGGGAGCTGAGCTTGTTTTCAACAAAATGAGTGAAAAGAATGCATTAACTTGGACTGGGTTAATGGTGGGGTACACTCAAGCTGAGAGGCAAATGGATGCTTTGGTTTTGTTTGCTAAGATGGTCAATCAAGGTGTTGAATTGGAGGAGCATGTGTTCTCGATTGTTCTAAAAGCGTGTGCTGGCCTAGGGAGTTGAGTTTTTGGGAGGCAAATTCATGGTCATATTCTTAAAATTGGGTTGGAATCTTGAGAGTTGGAAATGTTTGTTGGGTGGGTGCTGAACCAATAGGAATCTTGAGATTGGGGAACTTGCAGCTGAAAACCTCTTTCAACTGTAACTAGAGGATACTTCAGGTTATATAGTCTTGTGTTTAACCTGTATGCTTCATTTAGGAAATGGAAAGAAGCAGCTGGTGTTAGGAAGATGATGACACAAAGAAGTTTGAGGAAGGAGGTTAGCTGCAGCTGGATTACTGTCAATGGTAAAGTGCACCAGTTTATAGTGGGCGATAAGCACCACCCTCAGACGGAAGATACCTATTCAAAATTGGAAGCCGGAAGCATTGAATGATTCTGTTATAAAAGATGAAACTGACCTTTTGAGAGGTGTATTAGATAGTTTGCCTGGGAGGAAAGAACAGCCTCTAGTCCATAGTGAGAGATTTGCAATAGCATTTGGTCTCATATCTACACCAAGTAATGCTCCTGTTGTTCTTTTCAAGAACCTCAGGGCTTGCAAGGACCGCCATGATTTTGGTAAACAAGTGTCGTTGATCACAGGACGTGAAATCATCGTTAGAGATTCTTTCAGTTTCCATCACTTCAAGTTAGGGGACTGTTCTTGCAATGACTACTGGTGATCCTACACAACGTTGCATCACAACAGATTCATTCGTCTCATAAATCAATCTTGACTGGTAACAGTTCCTAAATATGGTGCCCTTGGAACAATATGGATTATAGATACTGAATATCTGAGAGTATAATGCATGGAGAGTAGGAAAGTGGAACAGAGTTGTGTGCTCTCCACTGTTGACACGAGTGCACGCATGACTTGCTTGACAAGATCTGTTACCACATGGGTTTTGCTATTGCAGCCCCGTCATTCCTCGCAAGTGCATTATGAACCAATCATGGTATGAGAATAGTTTATACAAGGTCATCAGTGACAGATTGGTGCCCTTGCAAATGATGATACGAAATTACCTATACTATGCTATTATTTTTTGGTGGGGCTATAAAGTACGAATGTACAGTGTAAAGGTGAGGCTTTGTGAGCTGCCACGTTTGAGGGTATCAAATACAAGCAAGCTGCAAATCTTAGGGATTTTCTGTGCATGACTGCGATAGATTGGATTATATTAATGTGTGATTATGCTTTTTTGGGGGTCCATGGCACCGTGTGATGCTGCTGTTCATAGGAAACTTCCGTATGGTTGCTTTGGCAACTTGATTGGTTATTTATTCAATATTGGATAAAACGCGATAAGTGGTACAATTATTTATTCTTTCTACTAAATTATTTATACTTCTACAACATATTTAAGTTAAGATTAATATATTTTTGAATGTTTTTCGATAATGAAACTTTAGATATAGAGTTCTCAAATACATAATCAAAAGGGCTTTATTTTATGTATTTATTTATTAAAAAAAAACATATTTTTCCACTTTAATATCATCACATGTATTGCAGGTAGGTTTTTTCCTCCTCTTTTTATGGTTGGATGATACAATAGGAATTCACCTGAGAAAAATTAACCAACTTTTGCAACACAGGAAGGCTATTTTTTGTTTTTTTGCAATCGAGTCCCAAGTAGCTCATTCACTTCGGAAACGATCCATTCACCAAAATTCACATGTCAATAAAATTAATAGGCTGTTGCCGAGATTATGCGGCATCATAGGAGTGTTTCGTTGAGTTAAACATGATAGATTATTCATTTAGTCGAGATATTCTGTCAACACAATATACGCACGTCCAATATCTTCGGTACAATTAATCTCAATTCGTGAAGATATCCAGAGTTGCAAGATGTTTTGTAGGTAGATGTTTAAGCAGCCTTTTTATGCATAAAAGACATGAACCCACATGGCTGCGTGGCGTCATTATTATACCGTGAAAGCAATCGAAGAAACAGTTATTGGATGAAGAAAAGAAGAAGAAGAATACACCATAAATTTAACGAAAGAAACAAACAAAAGAAAGTAGTGGTCGAGTTAAAACTTAAAACAGAGACAGATGATGGCATGGTATTGTTAAATTCAGTTGGCGCTTTAAAGCTCATTATTAATGAATGGATAAAATCCTATCCACCTCTGCTCCTACTGCTGATTGCTTACCCCATACCCTGTCCTTCTCACACTCTCGCACGCTATTTGCACTGAAATCCTAGCTAGCTGCCTGTAAGCACTAAGCTAGACTCGCTGTCTCTCTTCTCCACTCTTGACACTTCATCAAGTACAGGGAAGGTGGGTTTTACTTACTCTGCGTCTCTTCATTTTTTTCTTCCCTTTATTTATTTAGTATGCTTATTTGTTTTGGGTGATTTCAGTTTTCTTTTTTAGCATGTATGCATGTTCTTTTACTGAATTGCTATGAAACATCAGGTATCTCTCAAATTCGAATAGTTCCGTGAATTTTCATGTAATATGGAGGTTGATAAAAAATGAATATAAAAAAACAAATGCCATTTAAAGGTGGTGGAAAGATTTAGCTGCTTTAGTATGCTCACTGAGACCTGTTTTGTCCAAAAAGCAAAGTAGACTAAGGAAACAAGTGTATTTTCTGTTTAACATTTCGACAGTTTGCATGTCTGTGTCTTCCATGTTTCTAATGACTTGTCTTCAATCATTGTATGCTATGATACTCAGGGAAATGTAGTCCAATTCCAATTCAGATTTTTTACGGTTTTTAGAATTTCATTTCAATAAAATTAAACAATACAACTTCGTTAAATTTCATTACCCGTATTTTTCATGCAGTTCAATTAGACTATTGGCATCTCCAAATCTTGGCTGTTTGTTTTGAGCCTATCTGAATCATGGAAGTTGCAGAAACAAAATGTTCCTCAGGCTATGGCAAGCCTCCTTGGATATTTAAAGGCAGGCACGTATCCAGCAAGTCTTAATTTAGTTTTTTTTTTTGGTATATTTCTGTGACTGGTATGATTTACATCATTCCCATTTATAAATATTGTTTAATGAAAGGTCTGATTCCCATTTCAGTGCCTTATACCAGCTTCATCTTGTTAAATCCGAAACTGCTCGAGCATTCATTCCGAAAGAGTTCAGATTAGTTGAAGCATTTGGGTAATGTTTGTTTGTTGTAAATGTTGTTTGAACTTTAAAGGGAAAGTGTTGGGTTTCAAGATTTCCAATTTTCACTGTTAATTCACATTTCTGCACTGCAGATACACTCTTGGAGGTTTTTTTCTTGCTAGCTATGAAGACAGTCCAGCTGGGGTTTTTGATGAGGTTCTATGATCTTCACAATTGTTTGCTTAAGAAACTTACTGATTCCGTTTTATGGTCATACATTTCTTCTAGGGCATGACTCAATGAGCTAGAAGGGAAAAGTTGTAGGCACTTGGTTGATTCATTGAGCACCGGCAGAAATGAAAGAAAGTTTTAATTTTCTTTTCTTTTGGTTTCCCCCCTTTCTGCAGCTTGTGGTGATTGCAGGAACAGTGTGGAACCCCCCAACATCTTGTGCGTAAGTTTAGCATCCCATCCCTTCTTGTTCTTAATAATATACTGTAAGTGATTGTGGACAAGGAATCTTTTTGTGCTTGTAAAAAAGTAGCAAGGCCCAGAGCAGATGAATCTTGATTTTGGTTTTTCCATCTCAGTTCCATAAAGGCAATCATAACAACCTTTTGAGCTATATTGGGCCGGTCAACTTTGAAACATGCATGTCCCCTGTAGTGTCTTAACAATATTATTATTAGAGGAATCAACTAAAGGCATCATAATTGTTGTATATTTTTTCGTCAAGTGGCCTGAGCAACTGGTCAAGTTGCTGTACTCTGTTCAGATAGCATCCCAAAGACATGTTTTTCAAGCTGAACCGAAGCACCTGGTTTTCGATACAGTGGGCCTAAAGACGATTCAAGATATTAGCAGTTTGCTTTTTCACATTTCTAAGATTGTTTCAAGTCTTTGACATCATATATTAGAAGCTATCAACGCAATTTAAACTATTTTAGAAGCCCTTTTTTTCCTTGTCTCGACAGATGGGCAGCCAGGGTGCTTGTAAACAGTGGTGATGCTTGTGATCATGGACGAAAGGTGGGAGGTCAACAAATTTCTTGTGGAATTATGAATTTTAATATTTTAATATAAATGAATTCCGTTAACTTATGGCCTTACTGTTTGAATAGATTGAAAGATGCTGGTCTCTATTTGCTAGGGTGAGATGATATGTAATTTGAAAGAAATTGCATTAAGAGCATTGACACATCTTTAAGGCCAAAAGGAACCAAAAATAATTAAATGCAAGATAGACATTTGGATGCAAATTGCTCTTTCTTTTAGTAAAAATACAGTTCAAATTGAATGATGAGATTCTTGCCAATGCATTAAGAGCATTGACACGTCTTTGAGGCCAAAAGGAACCAAAAATAATTAAATGCAAGATAGACATTTGGATGCAAATTGCTCTTTCTTTTAGTAAAAATACAGTTCAAATTGAATGATGCGATTCTTGTCAATGCATTAAGAGCATTGACACATCTTTGAGGCCAAAAGGAACCAAAAATAATTAAATGTAAGATAGACATTTGGATGCAAATTGCTCTTTCTTTTAGTAAAAATACAGTTCAAATTGAATGATGAGATTCTTGTTGAAAAGGGAAAAAAAACAAGTGTCCTAATTAAGGAAGGAAAACTTTTGAATTATGACAAATGTAGATGCGTGTGACACAACAAAGGTTGCAAAAGTCATTGCTAGGTATGGAGAAAATGCCTACAAAGATGATGGATGACCAAAGGATAGATATGGACGAAAGAGCCTAGCCATCTATCCATATTTGTTTATCTGATGCTTGGTGAAAAGATTGCTGCTAGTTTATGGCTTAAGTTGGAGTCTTTATGCATGATGAAATCCCTTACAAATAATCTGTATTTGAAACACTGTTTGTTTATGTTATGAATGGAAGAAGGTGCATCAATTAAGACTCATCTTGATGAATTTAATTCAATTGTTGTGGATTTGAGGTCAATTGATGTTACGGTTGAAAGGGAAGATGAAGTCCTTGTATTGTTGTGTTCCCCGCCAGATTCAAACAAGTATCTTAGAGACGCTTTTTTTATTTGGTTGAGATATCTTTTCAGTCGAGGAAGTTAAAGTAGCTTTGTCGTTCAAACAAAAAACTGACAAGCATACTAATGGTGGTGGTGACAATGAAGGTGGTGCTCTTGTAGCACATTCTGATCATAGTAGAGATACATCTCGAAGGAACAATTTTAATAGAGGAAACTTAGATTGAGGTCAAGATCAATAATAGATCGTAGGAATTCCTTTATTGTCATGAATATATTCAGTATCACGGTGAGAAGATGAAAGCCGACCTATGAGAATTGAAGCTAGGTCACAAGAAGTAAGAGATGCTGCGATTGCCATGAAAGATGAGAGCAATGATCGATGATGATGTTGTCATGGTTCATAAAGGTGCGGAAGTTTTGAAAAATTCATGAATTTTAGATTCTGCATGCATCGTTCATATTTGTTCGAATAAAGAATGGTTTGATATCTATAATTAAAGAATATGATGGAGATTCTGTAGCACTAGTAGATGGTAATGAAAGTGAAGTTACTGGGATTGGCAGTGTTAAAATTAAGATGCATGATGGTACAATGAAGATGCTTGCACGTACCAAAACTTAAAAGAGTTAAATTCCAATTAAACAACTTGATTCTCGTGGTTATAGGTGCTTATGTTCAATTGCATCCAAGAAGAGAGTTAGTTTTGCTTTGATGGTTAATGGTACTAGAGAAGATTTTCACGTGAAGAAACTTGCAAGATACAAGCGAAGGTGTCGATTTGTTAAAATATGGCTTAAACTGAACAATGGAATCTTTGTAGAAAGAGGAAATAAACAATTGTTCTAATTTGGAAAGTAAAACTTTTTCTAGTTATTATTGATTTGTAGCAACCTACCCCTTCTCTCTCTCTCTATGTATGTATGTATGTGTGTGTGTGTGTGTGTATATATATATATATATATATATATATATATGCTGAAAATGAGGAAGTCACGAGATTATTTATGTAGTCCTAGCGGTGTTGTTTTTGTGTAGGCTGTGAAGAAATCAATAAGAATGGCATATTTTTTGTGAGAATTTTCTTGGGTGTAACCGAGTTTTGTATAGTGAGATATTTGTGTGTGCTGGATTAGTGGATATAATCTCCAATATTTGCTAGCAAAGTTTATATAGAAGAAGATTTGCCGAACCGCTTCAAGTTTTTGTATCCCTTTTATTTTGTGTTATTGTTTGATTTGCATGGTTTTTGAAAAAAAAAATGTCTTAAGTTTTTGTGAGCAAGTAGAAGATAAAACTCGGCTGCTTGCATATTCCCTAAAGCTATAACTGACGCAGCCCTGGTGAGTTGATGTTGGGACATTATGCACGATCATGGTGCTTCTTTGCCACTAGCTGCTGGCAATTGAAAGAAAGTTTTGTCATATCTCTAATCTTTCTTTCACGTTCTCTTGCAGGAGGTAGGGCTTCCCAGTCAAGTTGCCAAATTTTCCAAGGTGATTCTTGTTGTGTACATATTTTCTGCAGTTATACTTTCATTTTCAATGTAAAAGAATAAAGAAAATTAGAAAAAAAAAAATTGCTCCTTGCTCTAGTGAATTTTATTTAATTTTAAAAAATCCTTCTTAGTATGCAGAAAATTTCATAATTTTGTACAGTTGATAGCTCTGTGCTAATCATCCGGTGTGTATGCTAGTTGATGACAGTGAATTATACTTGAAATAATGCCTCGTTAGATCATATTGCTTAGGATGGTGCTATCCCCCAATGTAGGAAAGCATTCAGTTGTGCCATACATTATCTTCTACGATGGATCATGGTTATACCTTCACTTTAATCAAAGTAATGCAAGAACCACTGCAAATTCCATGAGAAGTTTACATCAATGTTTCAGCAAATGCGAAACTTGTTTTATGTTTATAATTTGCTCTTTTGAAACAGAAAATCACAGCAATTCCAAGGCAAAGAAAGAGCAAATTTAGTGGCTTTCTTGACAAGATTGGTTTGGGCACGGCAAGTTCTAGTACAAAGAGCTGCATGGATGTTCTAGTAACTGAAACTAATGATCGTTCCACAACTGATATCTGCAACATCAACCTTACGGCTGTTGGTGAGTATGCTACAGTAATAATTATTTCTAGCTACAGCCAAAATTATAATTGGCTGTTGTTAGTACAAGTAGGTATTTTTCCATAAACAACCCTTTTTGCTCGAAGTTCCTGTCAATGCCATAAGTTTTTAAAACCTTCTCAATTTTTCTTGTCAAGTTGGAGGCACTTGCTCGATCTTTGCTGTAGCGTGAAGGATTGTTTATCTTTCAGTTGTGTTCACGTGGATGTATCATACAAGTGACTGTTTCTGACCTACGTAGATTGAATCTGGTGCCTGTTGTAAGCTTGGAGGCTTCTTCTAAGTGATGTAATCTTGGCATAGGCTGGTTTTCTCTGTTCAGTCGTTTTGCTAACTTGTTAGTTTGACCCTATCCATTAAGAGGATAGCTTCTGCTCACATTAAGAGGTTCAGGAAAATGGCCCTGGCTTATAGAAGCATCAATGTAGACAATGACACAACTAGGATATTAACCACTTCTTGTCAGGCAACATTATTCTCATCACAAGTTTTTGAGTTCCTCCTAGGAAAGCTCATAAATAACATCATTTCTCTCTGGTTGGCTGTGGAGTTCTATGTATAAGAGCTTGTATGTCCTCTTGGAAGCTTACTTGCTCCCAGAACTTGACCCAATACGAAAGGGGATTCACTGTCCTCGCATAACTGATATCCCCGTTCTTTGGTTTTCTTATATTTTAGTTTTTACTATGATTTTTGTGATTGATTATTTCTTGTCTTGATGGACTTGTT
>Ga0307516_10009150_pt1 | contig 11094 bp, 17 predicted proteins | sample 19_EM_MG_FD_203310 | JGI IMG/M metagenome (GOLD analysis project Ga0307516, IMG submission 203310) | Populus trichocarpa ectomycorrhiza microbial communities from riparian zone in the Pacific Northwest, United States - 19_EM | ecosystem: Host-associated > Plants > Roots > Unclassified | place...
TTTTTTTTTTGTGAAAGTGGCTTCTAATCTTCCAAACTCGTTTTGCGCCCCTGAAGACGCGGCAGGCGATCAGTCGGTGGCTTATGCCACCGACAATGGGGGGGTGACTGTTGAAGGTTATCACCCATTGGGTCCCGCCGCTGAGTGGATGACGGTGAGTGGGATGATCTCCCGAGATGGCGCGTTGAAGTGCTAATAATGAAACGTCAGGGGCTACCCCAGGGATATTACATTCCCGATAATTTCGAAAATAATTTCGTTGAAGTGAGCGACACCGTTTTGCTCTATAGCCCCACTCAAAGACCGGGGCCGCTGAGCTACATGGTTAGCTCCGAGGCCTTTTAATCACCGCTGACACTGTTCACCTGACCTCTACCCTTTGTTTTCTCTTCAAGATGTCGGAGACCTATTCTCAAAGTACCGAATCTGAGTGGGATGGTGGCGGAGCCCAAAGAAGCATCGCAGGCATTCAGCCGTTTGAGCCGTACCAGTCGGTGGCCGAGAGTTTATCGGCCGGGGGAGGTTCAAGGATGCAAATCGGAGGTATCCAAGTTCCGCTGTGGACCGTTCCCCCACGTGTACTAGTCCCTCAGAAGATGTATGGGATGAAGACGAGCAGCAAGAGAAGATTCCGACGTGAGCTCCCGATCAAGTTCGTCGTGGGGGGCCAGGACGGGATGTCGCTTCAAGATGCGATGGACCAGAAGTATGAGGGGTTGGTTGGTCGAGATGATGGAATGTTTCTTGGATGCGGATGCACGGCGATCTCGCTGAGGCTCGAGGTACCTGCCGTTCAGGCATTCTTTTGAAATGCTTGAGAGAGCAATATTTGTTGACGGTTTCTTGGACCTCCCCTCACAGTGGCCCAAATATAACGCTTGGAACCGTCACGTATGTGTATTATCTGTTTGCCTTGAGAGACCAACACGATTTCTAAACGGTTTATTCGCAGATCAACACGGTGGACTGGAAGAAGCCTCGAGGGCCGATCACCCGCTCCAAGCTAGCGTTCAAGATTGCGAAGATTGTGGATTCGTTTATAAAGGCATGCGAATACTACTGTTCTTAGGGTCGAGCACATCTTTCTTTTGCTAACGTAACATAACGGTGGGACAGTTTAATCAAGGGAACGACATTGGTGAAGAACTTTGGCGCGTTGGCAGCGGGCATATAGAGTTGAAGGACCTAGTGTTAGACAGCATCGAACACGTTACAAAAGGTTCTTGGCAGCCCCAGATATTCGCCGTCCTCCCTCCCATGTAATCATGCGAGGGTGGACTCTTTCTGGACCTTCAACAGGCCCAGCTGGTTTTTTCTCCCCGTGTGCGTTTTGCACATGACTTATACACACACACACATACACGTACGCACCTGCTTAGTGACTATTGATACAAATCTCATGACTGCGTAATCGCGATTGGTCGAGTTTCCGTTTGAACATCTTTCTTTCCCACTGACGAGTGAGGGTGAAGTGTTCCGGTTTGCGTGGGTGCTCGTGGGAAAGGGGAATCCTGATTGGGTAATGATGGCAGCGAGCCGATTGGTCAGCTGGGCCGAATCTGGCGCTTCGCTGACCTCATCGACACCATCTTACCAACTCTGCCCGAGAGAGTGGGAGCGTCCAATATAAGACGGGGGGTGCTTCCCCCCTCCTCCTGGAGCCCCTCACGACTGACAAGCAACTCCTTTCAACCTGTTCGCTCTGCGCCACTCTTCATCTGCCTTTCACTCGGTTGCAACCACCAGAATTTTCCTCAGAAACTCCTCGACTTCAGCTTCAGCCGTCGTTAATCAGTCCCACATGTCCACTGCCAGGTTAATTCCCAGGCCCTCCGCAGAGAGGGGCCATGCCAACCACGGTTGGCTCAAGACCTTCCACACGTTCTCGTTTGCCTCGTGAGTTTTCGCCCTATGGGTTTTCCGCATACCTCAACAACGCTAGTACTGACAAGGGGTCCACCGCGTTGTAGATATGCTGATCATAATCACATGGGCTTTGGTCACTTGCGCGTGCTCAACGAGGATAGGGTCGAGTCCGGAACGGGGTTCGGAACCCACCCTCACCGAGAATTCGAAATTTTCTCCTACGTTGTGGGTGGGGAACTCGAGCAGTGCGTATTCAAACACCCGCGCCTCGTTTGCTGACGCGCATATACTGAACGATCCTGGTGCATTTATCAGTAAGGACTCTATGGGAAACTCCGAGGTCTTGCAACGTGGAGACCTCCAAATGACGTCTGCTGGCACTGGTATTAGGCACAGCGAGAAGTGTCACGGCCCCAAACAAGTTCATTTCCTCCAAATCTGGGCCAAGCCCAGCGAATCAAACCTCTCGCCCAAGTACTACACGAGGTCAGTGTTTCCCTATTGTACCCCCTGGCACACATGTGGTTCCCGCAATCTATCTTATCGGGGCATAGACTTACCAAGCTCCGGATTTCTGTCTGTTTAGGCATTTCTCAGATGAAGATAAGAAGGACAAGTGGGCGCATATTGTCGCACCGGTTGTTAAAGACAGCCATGAGATCATCGATAAGCGTGAGGCTACAGGTCCCGCCCCGGTCCACTCTCCGGTTGATCTCTTCGCCACCATCCTCTCTCCTACCGCTTCCCTCTCCCACACTGCTAGGCGCACTAATGTCTACGCCCACCTCATCCAGAGGTCCGGCTACAACACTGGTACCGCCACTGGTGCTACGGTCAAGATCGATGTTGGGGGTGACTCCGTCCAGTTGAGGGAGGGTGATGGTGTCTACATCACCCTCACTCCTGGAGCCAAGGTTGACGCTGAAAATATCGGTGAGAAGGCCGGAGAGCTCTTGCTCTTCGATACTGAGTAAATGTCGCCCCTACGATTCGCTTGCACCCTGCACTTGAGATAAGTAAGCGGAAGACACATGTACGTTATTGTTTGATTAGAAAAACACGATCGCATCTATCGCTTCAACAAGTTCGAACCTCGGGCGGATCTGCTGTGGGAGACTGGAAAAGCGATGGCAATGCCGTCGTATCACCGGGAGCCAACAAACTCGAAACCGACACCGAACTCTCTGTTAATTGCCAACTCCTCTTGAGCCCTATCCATACCCCAAGAACGACACCCTCTGGCCCTCTCCTCCGTTATCTCCTCTGTAGTCAGGGGGCCGTCCTTCTTCAACCTCGCCTTCACCATTTCCATCACTTCTATATCCATATTGGTGCTACGACCGAAATCGATCAGGCGGAAACTCGGCGTTGATAGACTCCGCTCCTGAGGGTGGCGAGTGAGAGGCCCGGGCTGCATGACGACGTTACGGATGTACGTCGAGCCGTGAAGGTACCCTTCAGCATGGAAGCGCAGGTACAAAGAATGACACTCGGTCCTACGTCGCGCATGCACGTTAGGGTCACTTAGTGGACAGGGAAGTGACTGAGTCAAAACTCACTTCTGTTCCGGCGTTAATTTGAGAGGATCGACTGGGGTGCCGCACTCTTCCATCAACATAATTGGGCTAAGCTTTTCCTTCATTTCCCCGATCGGCATATAGTATCCGTAGAACTTTGGAACGACCGGGCCAACAGGGATGGGCCATGACAGGGGTGAGACCATGTTATATCCGCACCACTCCTCGCTGAGATGCTTCTGGAAACTGCCAAAGATCTTGGCTTCGTTACGAAACGGAGCACGGTGCTCAGAACGAGGGAAGGCGGTCTTCGCCACCACCGTGACCTTTCCATCAGGTGTATGAGCAGATAGACCCTTGGGGAGGGTGAGTGTAGCCCGGTAGACGTTTGAGTGGTGGCCAACACCGACAACTTCGCCGGGGTCAAGGTACAGTTCTGCAGTTACAGGGTCCTCGGCAAACCGATCGGCCGATAAATCGCGGTCGAGGTAAGGGTAGAGTCGTTCGTAGATCCAGGGTTCGGGTTCCTGTTTGTTGCCTTTTTTTTTGCCCTCCCCAAAGGCGAGGCCGAAAGGGTCGGTGACAATGAGGCGGTCTGGGAGGAATTGTTGGGGGATGCGTTCCTCGAGGCGTCGGTGGATGCGACCACCCTTCCCCTTGTAAATGTAATCTTGCTTCGGCTTTTGGGGAGGGGAGTCCACTCTCATCTCTGCCTTCGTTTCCTCCTGTAGCTTCTCGCCCTCCGGTTCCTCGACGGGGACGGGATCGCCGTGTTCTGAGCCCTCATCAAAACAGCCATAAACCCCGCTCTCCGGACACTCGACGTCCTTGTCGATCTTGAGCAAAGGATATGGCCGACGAATCCGTGGCGCGTGCGGTTCATCTCCATCGTCGATCGGCCGCTCGCCGTATTCTTTGATCATGCTCCTGGACCAGCAGGTAACGACATTGACGTCGGGGATCCGCTGTATCATGAAGAGATCGTTAGTGGAATGTGCCCATACAAGACCGTTAGGGGTGCGTTTCCCGAGTGGCGCGTCGTATTTGTCGAGATATTTGCCATCAGGGGACCGATCCCACCACTGGTGAACGAAACGAGTGCGTTGGGCCTCGGGCATCGCCTGGAAGTCGAAGATGATGGTTGGGGCGAGAGAGGTGAAGGCAGGTGTCCTGACAGCTTCTCTCTATTTATCGCCCCTACCCTAGAAGTCGGAGATGATCGAGATTGAACGTGACGTTGAACCATGGTCCCACGCGACAACAAAGGAGAAGGTGGCCAGCACGCTGGCGTGGGCGGCGACTGCAAACCATGTTGGAAAGATACCGTGCTCGAATCCACCATGGTATCCCCAAAGGTAATGCACACTGATCAAGGTGTGGCATGCTGTTTGATACGTTCCCCACTCAAGGTGCACATGGTCGACGAGCCAAATGGAGGGGGATGATCCTTTCAGGTCGACTGCGCGCACCCTTCCATCCCTCGTTCAGAAGACAGCAGCGCCTCGCTTGCGGCGGTGGAGACCACTTGCACCGATGGCCACACAATCGGGCGCCGCGTTTGCGGAAAGGCCTGGACGGACCCGGACCGTCCACTTGCGCAGTAGGTTTCATGGACGGACTTGGCGTCCTTGCCGAGGGCGGTAATCCCACAAATCGCCTCGTGGCCGATGGTTACCCAGAGCGACGATGGTCAGCAATAAACGTCGCGTGAGGGCCCTCTGTGACGAGGGTCAAAGGTACGCATTGTACATGCAGCGGGAAAGACACCTTTATCGACGTACCGTTTATAGTGTCGCGTGCCTTGATACCTCCTACCTTGACTCAGCAGGGATTAGCTCGCTAGGTGTGTTACTGGTAATTGAGGGCCCGTAGGATGCTTCGCCGCGTGAACCCTGAAAACTTATTATCGCCGGATTTACAGCGGCCGCCGAACGTCCGGTGAGGAAGCGTGTCTCGTTGAGCCTACGCCGTGCGTGATTCGTGGTATCGACGGGCTGGAGAGTGTGCCGGAGTTCCTGTACTCGTCCTTCGAAGGGGACTATCGGGGTGCGTTGACCCCTTACATGCCATCGACACCCCACACTGCCTCGTGTTCGCGCGGGTTCATCTTCGCCCGGCTATCGGAACCTATGGAGCCACGAAAGTGATAGTTGCCCCCAATGAGGCCTGGGGGTCCGAAGACGGGGTGGCAAAGAGCCCAGACAGGGTTGATCATGGCAACCCAGGCCCGTCGCGGGAATCCTTGACGACGAGCCGCCCATGCGACTCCGACGTGTCGCACCAACTCTCTCCCCGTTTTTCACATCTCGCTAGTTTATGTTTTCTTGGAAGCGTGAAACACCGATGTGGTTCAGGTTGAAGTCACAGGATCGGTTAGCGTCCCAACGAAGGATACAAAGTGCGCCCGAGTCGGCGGAGCCCTGACACTGTACAGGGCCCACTGTGACAACGCCACTGTCCGATTGTCTCCCGTGCACGTTTTCCGGCATGGGATCAGCCCAGCATCATGGCCAGTGACCACACAAATAAACCTTTCCTTATTCGTACCCTTCGTGCACTGGCCCAATTCCGGACTGGACCATCCCCCATTGGCCTAGAGGGGTTCACTTTTGGCCGAGCGGTGGAACGCATCGATGGTGGGGAACTGAAGACGAAGGGAATAATACGTTATCCCGACTCGAGCCCTTGGTATTCACCATCCCACGATCGGCTCGCGTCTGGCGACTGAATAGATTTCGTAATTCCTAGAGGCCACGCCGGCGCACTGAAGAAGGTAGAGGGGCGCCAAGCTGTACTGAAGATCGCAGTTTGAACCTTGAGAATCCATTCAACGAATCGGTGATATTTTCCATCCTGATCCGGATTTATTTGTAATACACAGCAAGCGGTAAACACGTTCCTGTGGGTGGAAACACGATCGGACAGAATGGAACGCAAGAGAATGGACTAGGAAGAGGGCAGAACGAACTGAAAGAGGGATCTGGGAACGCTGAGGAAAAGAAAGGATAGGGTTGACTCGGTTGTTTGCTGCGCGTCAGTCATCGACAATTTCGTCATCGTCATCATCGGTGATTGGGATGAAGCGTTTCCCTCGCCGCTGTACGGAAAAAAAGAGGATGTAGTAAGCGCGGGACAGAAAGGGGTTTACGAGCCAGCCGACTACGAACCGCAGAAAATCCGCTCGAGGGTTGGACTGGGGCTGAGGGTCTTGACGACCAGTTACCAAGTTGTTTGGAACCTGTGCGAAGGGGTGTGTGGATGTAAAACGGATTTGGCGCCTTGAAAGCATCATTGGGGTGATCAAGGCGATTGGGGGGAGCCGAAGTGATCGACTGAACGTTGGGGACAGGTCGTGCGAAGTGCGGAGAGACGGAAGGGTCTGACGGCCTTGGTTTCTTGTGGGAAAGTGAAGAAGGGGTGGGCTGTGCAGACCTGTCTGATAGAGCAACAGAGTGTATTCGAGAAGGCGTGCCTGGTACCACTCTCGGTGTTGGTGGCTGCATAGGTGACCGTTGGTTAGGGTTCGGGGTTTGGGCAGTGTTGCTAATCCGGGATGTAGATCTAGAGCCAGGACGTAAAGCGTCACTGAGAGAGCGATGCTGGTTGGTTGTAGGTAAACCGCTTTGGGCGAGCAGGGAATCATGCGAGGACTTTGGTGAGGGCAGTTGTTGCTGTGCAGTGTGACCGGAATCAATCTGGATCCGTCTCCTCTTAGTTACAGAAGGCGAGGGTGAACACTGCTCGGCGTTCTTGGACAGTTTTCGTTTTACAGAACCCGAGGCAGAACCAGCGCTCGTGGGTTGGGCCCTAGCAATAGGAGGGGCCACGATGGATCTCCGGATCGCCTCCTTCAGGTTAGCCTCTGTGGACGCGAAGTGCAAGGGGACCTTTTGTAGCATAGGTAATACTGGTATAATGGCTGTCAAGATTTGGAATTGTTGATCCCCAATTGTCTGTAGGGCTTTCGCATTGATGTGGGCGAGCTGGGGATCAAGACCGTCGGACCGGGTAAAACGTGATTGTGTGGTTATGGTACGCACATTTTGAACAGCTTCAACCTTTTGGTTCAAAGCATCTAGAGAGCTTGAAATAGACTGCCGCAGTTCGGCGAGAGCGGAAGCTTGAGCTGGTTCCCGGATGCATGATTGGAGTGTCGTTTCTGTTCGACTCACTGATGATAGATAGTCAAGGGACTTGGTCAATATATGCGCACACCTTTGGAAGAATGTGGCCAAGCGGCCCAGGGCCGGGTGATAGGAGGGACGCTGGGGTAGTTTGGGGAAGCAAAAACGCACCTCGCTCTTGAACCGCCCGCTTGACGAACCGCTCCATTTCGTCGCTCACTTCCTCATTCCGAGCGAGTAGTTTCTGTCGTGAGTCCTCCGCTTCAGATACCAGCTTATCTACCTTCTCCGAAAACTTCTCTATCGTAGCCTGAGTGTCGTGCAAAAGAATCCGGACGGAGGTTCCGGTCTTGTCCGCAGGAGCCGCAGCAGCAAGTCCAAGTGACGTTAAACCCGCCTTTAGTCCAGACCCAGAAGCAGCGGCATCCTTGTCGAGCAGATGGGCCCAGAGCGTCGAAGACATCGTTGAGCTGGGAGTCGAGGTGGAAAGCCCAGCCATGGGGACGGAGCCGGAGTTGATCAACCTGTCGCTGCCGATGCCGCGAAGACGCTTTGCGGACACGATCAATGTTCTTGACCAGGCCCCGTCACCATGGGTCCCTCATCCTCCAACGTTTCCCGACAGCGTTCACCAGAAACTTCCGAACTACATCGCGGTTGTGGCTTCCGAGGTCGTCGGTGAACGTTACGACGAAGTCGGCAACCGAAACGCCCAGGTTCCGAGACGAAGTCATTAGGTCTATTTTGCCCAAGTCGTTCAGCGATCATGTGCGTTATCCCGGCATTCGGAATCAAATCTTGGTGAGTAGAACGAGGCGTTTGGGTTCTGGGCTGGGTGTGTGCTGAGTGGGCTGCCTGTGTAGTTTTTCACTTTCGGCTCTTTCGTCGCGTTTTCGATAGCCGCCAAGCTCACCAACTACGATACGAGCTACTGGGCCCAGAGACTTTCGCTCGGGTCGAGCATTTGGATTATGGGCCCGCCCGGTTCAGACCAGATGAGGAAGGCGAGGTATTTTGAGTATGCCAAGGTGTGTTTCACCTCGGCCATGGTGTCGCTCACCCCGCTCACCCTGCCCAACAGATGATGCAGAATGGGCTAGATCAAGTGCGGACAACAGTGGAGTCCCTCCCAGTTATGCTCAGATCTTTTGCGACTTGGGCATACATCTACGTTGCCCAGCCACTTGTCGACGCTAAGGAGGGTCGGAGAGTGTGCTGGACGATAGCAGCTGTTAATACCGGGATTTGGATATTGTGGCAGATTCCCAGGTTACGGCCTGTCATGCGAACCTCCTTCAGTCATAGCCCGCTCTCCGGCAAGTCCTTTACAATGTTGACGAGTACCTTCAGCCACAAGTCGTTCCTCCATCTCCTCTTCAACTCCATGGCACTCACCAGTTTTGGTGCGTTCTGACGTTTCTTCATCTCCCCTAGAATTGACGCTGAGGTACATCGGCTACAGGTTCTGCCACCTGTGAATACCTGATGCGTGAGCAGGGAAATAGCCCGTTGCGTATGCAAGAATCTACGATACAGTATCATCTAATAGCATTCCTTATTTCCGGTGAGCACCAGCTATCACGTTCCCGTTGAAGCTTTGCATTAACCGCGTGTGAATGCAGCCGGCCTGTTCTCTAGTCTCGTCTCCCATACGATATCCGCCAGGATCACGTTCCCCCGACTTGTTTCTAAAATCACCAAGTCGAAAACACAACCCACCACCGCTCAGTCACTTTCGACTTCCGTCAAGGAAACCATTCTCCCATCCCTTGGCATTTCCGGCGCCATTTACTCCGCTGTCGTTGTTACCGCCCTCGCCTATCCCCACTCTGAAATTGCCCTAATTTTCCCACCGACGCCGCCCATACCAATACAATGGGGTGTGGGTGCGGTTGTTGCGTTAGACTGCATTGGTGTGATTCGCGGGTGGAGGTATGAATGTCCTTCATTGTTCTCCTTGAATCGGTTTTGGATGGAGGCTGACGCCCGACTAGGTTGTTCGACCACTACGCTCATCTGGGAGGAGCCGCATTCGGAGCATTCTATTATGCATATGGGCCTGAGATTTGGGACCTGTTCAGAACGATCAATCCATTGCCTTACAGACCCCCCTCCCGGCCGGCGTCATAATTGGTCTCCTTTCGTTTTGGATTCGGCTGACCTTCCGACGGGTCTCTGATCTCGTGGAAAGGAAAAGGTGCACACGAAGGGCAGGAGGTTGTCACCCCGGGTCTCGTATCCACCACTTCCAGCGAGACAGATAGATTAGCGAACATAGAAGATTAATTTACCTTCGCACTTCAAATTCGCCAACACATTGCATATCACGTCATGGCGAAATCCGCCGCATACCATGGGCTCGGACCAAACTTCCCAACTCGCCCACCGTTATGAAACAGAGTTTGTCAACAGCACCCTTATCCTTCACCCATCTTCTCTTCGCAGCCGTTCCGTATCGAACGTCAGGGTCTACCCGATAGGGTGTTCGGTGAATACAACAAGCACTATAATTGATGACGTCAGATGGGTCTATGGCCATCGTTGGCACGATGCTACGCGGAGGAGAGAACGAGGGTCGTCCATGCCTTGGTGGCGGCGAGATCGCCAAGCTCTTTCCTGTGGCGGTGAAACCCCGTGTGCTGAGGAAGGGAGCACCGCTGTTTTTTTTTTGCGCTTCGTGTTTCACATTCCATCCATCCCGCTCTTCCAGGCTCTGTACTCGGCGTTCTGAGTACTATGTCCCCCGTCGATCTCACGGACCCTGGAATGGTGAATACGCCACACGGCGGTCTATCGGCAGGCCGTGGCGGTCAATGGTCAACGTGATGGGGACTCGGTAGGAAGCGATCTTGGTCGCGCGCCACAATTTCGTCAAGATCCTTTTGCGCCACGGTCAGTGGACCACATGCGGTTGTTGTCATGCGGTAGTTGGGGCCAGTCGGCGTCCGGGACAAATTCACCTCGTTTGCAAGGCGTTTCTGATGTTTTTGGCGCGGGATCGCCCGGACTTCCCGACGGACGTGCTGCTCAGGTGACGGGTTGCCGTGGCGGTGTTACCAAGGTTTGGCCCTGGTTTGTTCGTCTCCAGGCTGGGGATGTATGCCGCGCCGGGTAGGAAGCAGTGCATATGATATGGGCCGAAAAACGGTAAGGAGAGCGCAAAGCGGAGGCTGAGACGAATCGATTGAAGCGAGCTCCCCGCCGGAGAATTCAATTGACAGAATTGATAGATCCGTGGGCGGACTCTCGTGAGCGTACCACAGCAGGAGAAGCCTACTGAATGACCCCAGGCCATGGTCGTTGAAACGGTGAACCCCAAGCGTCGGAGTAGACCCCAAACGGAGGTAGATCGCCCTTGAAGACGTTCGCCCCAGAAAGTTCAAGGTCGTCATCAGCTAGAAGCTGAACGCAGTTGAGTGCCCTGTCGTCGATGTGTAGCCATCGATCTCAGTCCCGTGAACACACTGGCGCAATCTTTGCCGACCAATCGCCGATAGTCACTAGCTCTTTCCCACGTGAACCTCGAGCTTTGTCCCTTCCACTACACGCCGGAGGGGACGCAGGCCTGTACTGAATCAGTACCTTCC
>Ga0307516_10009152_pt1 | contig 11093 bp, 14 predicted proteins | sample 19_EM_MG_FD_203310 | JGI IMG/M metagenome (GOLD analysis project Ga0307516, IMG submission 203310) | Populus trichocarpa ectomycorrhiza microbial communities from riparian zone in the Pacific Northwest, United States - 19_EM | ecosystem: Host-associated > Plants > Roots > Unclassified | place...
GAATTCAAGACTTTGATAGTAGAGGTACGTTTTCAGCAATTTGAAGGTTTTACATATATTCAAGCTATTATTGCCTCTAGTCATTTTTGGTTCATGTCAACTGTGCATACAGGGTGCCTGTACCATTTCAGCACCACACTCGCAAACTGGGCTCCTTTGATGATAAGTTAGCGCCAAACCTCAAGGAGCCGGTCGGCAAGACAAAGGTCAACAAGTGGTGGAAGTCGATTCTTGTCCCTTGGAGGGGCCTTCATGTGCTTATCATTAGGTATAGGGAGTTGAAAGGGCAAACAGCAATAGTATGCGATGTCGCATTTGGCCGCAAGAATTTGGGTGGCCTTGCAGTATTTGTTGAATTGGAGACATTTGGGAGCACGAAATGGTGGATTGAGTATGAGCACACTGTAGAGGAGTGGTGATTTTTCATTTCCTTTCATTTTCAAACAATCTCCTAACTCTACAACTTCATTTTAGGACCAAATTGATGCTATTCAACTATGCGTGTCCATGGAGCACCTATTTCCATCCCCTACCCTATCCCTGTCACATTTTTATCAGTGCATCAGAGCCCAGTCGCCCATCTCTTCCTCCCCCACCATCCACACCTCGATGGGAAACACCCCTCGGGTTGTCAACTCCTGCATGGGACCCCTCATCTTCTACACCATTCGGCACTGGCATGTCTTCAATCTCCTTACCAGAGATGAATACATCATTGAGTGGTGCATCGGTGGCCCCTGCTCCCACTGGGCCACAATATGCTCTTCTAGATGCGTGCCTCGATGGTATCAAGGTTACAGCCACAATCAATGGCAGGCAGACAGCAGTTTGGGGCACACTGGTGGGTGGGGAGCGAAAAATAGTCTATTTGGTAAAGAAGGTGATATACATGCCAAATCCAGAGCATGTTATGATTGTGCATCCTGGGTTATTACGTGCAAAGGGGCCGTGAGTGGTTATTCATGGGGAGCATTTTGGAACGGTAGTCAGTCGCATTGGATAGCAAAGGGAGCCCGCTGGAGGCTCCGACCAGGATGTTCGTGCTCAATGTGAGGTCATACATGGGATGCCAGGTGTAGTGGGACCATTAGAATTTCAGAGCGAGGACTTAGCAACAATTGCTTCCTGGAAGAAGGCCTTGATGTCTGCATCGTAGCTTAGTATCATTATCTCTGTTTATTCATACATATTACATGGCTATAGACTGGTTTTCATTTGACTCATCAATGCACATGCAGCTCCACAAGGCTGCATCACAAATAACTTACTTAATCAGGATTTGGCTCAGCCATCATCAAGCCGACCTAGCATAGTCAGTTCGGCCCCCCAACCCGAGCTGAATCAGCAGACATGGCTTGGCCCAGAGGCTGAGCTGACTAAGGCAGAAGCCACAGTCTCCTGAGCTGCGGCAACACTAATCCGAGCATTGCCGGATCTGGTTGCTTTCACTTTCTTCTCCACAGAGCTGGATGAGGTGAAGATGTGCTTGTACACCTGTCCAATTAGAACAAGTAATACATAGGTCACACATGAATGAACAAAACTCATCCAAATGAGAAGCCGGCTTCTGAAAAGGCCATTTCAAGGATTTTCAGAGTCATACTCTTGGTTTGCATAGACCAGTATTGGCCATTGATCACCACAGACAATTAATTCCCTACTGGCAAGCTTTGTATGCACACTAAATCAATTGTGAGCATCAAAAAAAATGCCAGAAGAGCTCACTCCATATCCTTCCAATCTAAACCAGTGGGGCAGAGAAGGGCCCTGGTAACAGGATGATGAAAGGCTCTGTTCATCTTGACATTCCAGGAGAGGTGCAGCACCAAGGGCGTGTCTCAGGGTTATTCAGTCCAGAACCACATCTTTTAAACTCTTGATGTCATTGGATCTTGCACTAGATATACCCTTCTGAATCTTCGATGGATGAGGGAAAGATTTAAAACTCATATGGGTGACAGATGTACTAAATCAGCTATCACCATGAACTCTTTATTGGACGCTTCTATGAGATGCTTAGTTAGATGGAGCATCATCCGCAAAAGTTTTTGAAACACTTGATACTCCTTCCTGACCCTGTATTTGAGAGGGATATGTCAGCCCAGAGATAGATGAGTTAGAAAAGAATGGAATGAACTCGAAAGTGAGTGTCTCTTCTGCAACCTCCCTATCCTCAGCTATATGGAGTGTACTATTCACAATCAATGCTTGCATATTGCACATGGTGTGCACTGTCCTATCAAAATGTTGTCCATGGTGAATTAATAGATCTCCCACACAGCTGAGCCACAATGATTTGGTCTCTTGAATTTGGATGACAGGACTACAGACTTACAGTGTTTTCCTCTTTGCAAGTTTGAGAGCATTGACTGAGGTATTATTATTGCCTACAGACAGAGAGCTTTCATCAGACATTAAGAAAACAAGAGATGGAGAAGCATGCTAGAATGCAAATGTGACAGGGTCTGGCATATAGTCAGAATACCACTGCTGCCAGCAATTTGTGCACAACCTGAGAGAATGAACACAATAGAAGGCAGACAAGATAGGGTGGCTAGGATTTTCTAACCCTGTGGCATGCAAGTCACTCAGAGAGAAGAATTAGTGGCACCAGAGGTGAGTCTTTATGACTCATGTGGTGTGAGTATAGAAAAGCCTCCTTATCTCTAATTGTCGAGGTCAGCATTGGCTTTGAATATTGGAAGACACCTGCACCATCACTACTACTCAAGCTTACTACAATTGACCATGGCCATGCAAGGAAGTCCCCAACTGCTGACATTCATGACCTTCCCAACATACTGGCAAAAGTTGCTCCACATCATCCAGTGGTCAAACTGCTGCGTCATGTCCTTTGATACAGCTACAATGGAGTTAGTCCCATATTACTGGTATGTAACCATAGCTCATACCATGGATCAATCTCACATTGTTTCCACAGGCTGGCCCATCTATAAGGGTGCATGAGTGTCACCAGTGGAATTGCACAAATATTGTGGAATTTGCCAGCACCTTGGGCCAGGATGTTTATGCCCACTATTGGAATCGTTCAGTGAAGAACCCATATTCACTGAGGTGGCAATATACTTAACTATGTTCAGGCACTATGAAGGAGAGTACGTTGCCCAATGTGCAAGGGTTGCTGCGGGTATTTGGATCAGTGTTGGACCTATGGTCCTTTCTCCTCACCTGTCTATATCAGGACATGTTCCCATGTCTTGTACATACTTTGCATTTCCTGTACTCATCGTCTATATCATTCTATTCCATTCATTCTCCACCTGCCCATGTCTTGACTGTCTGGCTGACAGGTTATGGGCCTCTTCCCAGTCCTCTAGTTGACATTTCACAGCAGTAGCAGCTCTTTTTAGGCTGGATTCATCCTCTCTCTCTTGCTCTTTTGTCATCAACTTCTCATGATTCGTGAACATTTATCTGGCTCTACAACATTGACACTGCAGGTCTCCAATGCTCAGTTGGTGCTGGCTTTCCGCTGCTTGTTGTACATCTGCCACAGCTGCTGTCCATTCAGGCCCACAACCCCATCAAACATCTCATTTTTTGTGGCTCTGCGGCTTGAGCTGTTCAACTTTCTCTCATTGTACTGGCTTTCTGCCACCTCCCACATCTTTGCCATCTCTGTGGCCATTGTCCATTCAGGCCATCTTAACTCATCATCATCTTCTTTTTATTTCATGGCTCTACGGGTTCAACACTCTCTTGTTACGCAGGCTTTCCGCTGCTTCCCGCACCTCTGCCATTCTCCACGGCCATTGTCCATTCAGGCCTTCACTCTCAACTCTTATTTTTTTGGTCACTCTCGCATCAATTCTCTGTCTCACTTTTGGTCATTTTTGCATCGCGCTCTGCTACCTCAGACTCCCTGATTTCACATTCTCACTTCTTTTCATGTCATGCTCCATCCACGCCATCCACTTCCTCATTCCAACCTTTCATCCCTGAAACCACCCAGTGCTATCCTATCCTCATAAGCTGCCATTGTGAAACACAAACCCAAAGCTATGAAGCCCTGAGCTATTCACAAGTACACCACTTCAGTACCTCCCATCCTATCACTTTTCCTCGACTGTACCCTCTCACAGCACGCTATAATAGATTGAGCTTTGTTTCAAGACTACAAGGTTGACTGTCATACCATTCTGACACAGTACGGCTCTCTCGTCGCTGGAGGAGTTGGAATAGTTATAATAAAGATTCTTGCCAACAAGAAACACCATTCTTTTGTATTATGTGACTGTCTACATATTTCTAGCCTCTCTCGACACCTACTCTCCATAGGCAATAGCATGGATATGAGTCATCCATAAGAATTATGGATCTCTACTCATCACGGATATGAGTACAGATCAGGATCTTGGTACTTGAGATCTATAACTACCAATCTCAGAAGCCATCAGATCGGCAGCACAAAACATTTAGTCACGGCTGGTCTTTAAAGGTCCAGTTTGGTCTGGTTATTGTGACCAAAACTGTTAGACCAGGACCATGACCAGTTAACAAATTTTGATGATCAGCTGAAAACTGGACCAAACTGTCAGTAACCAGTTATGAGTGGTTAAGCCAGTGGGTCATGACTGTGCTTATCTAGCCAGGACTGGTTATGTTGTAACTAAGTTCTAACTGGTTTGAACTGGTCTGAACCAAGTCTAAACTACATAGATATCACCAAAATACTCCAGCCTTTGGCTTAGTGTCCAAAGGCTGAATATTTTTGCAAACACCTTTATCAAAAAATACACCAGCCTTTGGCTTGGTGCCCAAAGAGTGAGTGTTTTGATCAGGACTCATCAAAAAAATAACTCAGCCTTTGGCTAAATGTCCAAAGGCTGAGTGTTTTGATCAAGACATCATCAATAAATAATTCAGCCTTTGGCTAAGTGTCCAAAGGCGAGTTTCATTGTCAAATACATCAGCTGTTGGATGAGTGTCTAATGGCAGAGTATTATCAATTATTTTAGTGGTATTAGAAACTCTACTGAATAGCAAATTTGACATCAGGTTATTGGGACAGTCAGGTTAAGAGTAGATAAGGTCTTAAAATATTTAGAATAACCCAAAGATAGATCAGTCTTATATACCACCTGAGAATGCCATGTAAAGGACGGTAGCGTTGGCAAAACCTGCAAGAAGCCCCACACTTAAGTGATTTCTAAGAATCACAGAGAGCAGACAGGTGTACAAGGACATGACCTGAACAAACAAGAATGGTATATTGGTGTAACAGAAACCCCAGGATGATGAAAGCTACCGGTAGGTCTCAATGTTTATAAGGGACGGTAGGGTTTGAGAAATCTGGCCGCTCAGATGTATCGTGATCACAAGGCATCTGTTAGCTTGAATCCGACAGGATGTAAACACAATGATATATTAGTATAACTGAAAGGCAGAACGATTGAAGCTACCGGTGGGTCTCAATATTGATAAGGGACGGTAGGGTTTAGGAAATCTGGCCGCTCAGATGTTTCCCAATCATCGAATATCTTGCAGCTTGGATGCGGCGATCTTTGCAAGAACTCTGAGCACAGGCAACAAAGCCCCGGAATGTGTGATTAGGATAATTACTGAAACAGCTGGTGGAGATGGTGAACTCACACCTGGAGGACTTTTTGTAATCGCCATTTGCAAGAGCCGTGAGTGCAGGCCATGGAGCCCCAAAATGTGTGATTGGGATAACTCCTAAAAGGGCATGCTAGAGAGGGTCAACTCACATAACACAGAGTTTTCATGATTACTTAGTGACTGACAGCTTGAACCGGATAATTTTTGCAAGAATTCCAAGCGCAGGTAATGGAGTGCCAGAGTTCCTTAGTTTGTATAATTATTAAAAGGCTGCAGCAGGGGTGGCAAAGTCATATCAGATCATCAAGTGCTGTCCAGAAATCATCAGACCTGTAAGTCTTGCAAAAATAGACCATCTGCATAAGAACGACATACCTTGTAGAAGGGCGGTCAGAATGACCCTGTACGTCAAACATCTTTAATACCTAGCAACAAGAACACATTTTGTCAATAAAGACCCGCAGAGATAACACTCGATCATTCTATACCGAAATGTTGTGGTTCAACCGCTGAACAACAGAATTTGATTCATTCTGACAATAGATTACAAATAGTAGTAGATACTAAATTATGCCCCCAGATTCCGTTGCCTTAGCACCGCCCTCTTCTCCTTCAGCTTAGCCAGCGCACTCATTTTTGTGACAGCGCGTTTGTGAACGACGTAGCTAGGAAATACCTGGCTATCCAGAAATCAAAGCATTAACTTGGAAACAAAATTCGAACCCCGGTGCTGCACTCACCAATTCCACCAGTCCAGCAGTCCGTGAACATCATCTTTCTCATCTGGATCATCCAAGAAGTCCAAAATGCTATTGTAGAATCCTTCTGAGTCTGTGGTAGTGTCAGTCCTGCAGAAGACCGAGGAGGATGACAGTGCAAAGCGGAGCTGCCAGATGATCAGTGGCATAACGATGGAACATCACCGCTAAACACACTTGTGTCGCTACATATGCTAGAGAAGCTGTGGTGACCCACTTCATGCCATGTATCCGAGCATTGCCAGATCTGGTTGCTTTCACTTCCTTCTCCACAGAGCTGGGTGAGGTGAAGATGTGCTTGTACGCCTGTTCATTTGGAACTAGTAATATATAGGTCGCACAGGAATAAGTGGAACTCACCCAAATGAGAAGCTAGCTTCTGAAGAGGCCATTCCAAGGGTCTTCGGGGTCGTACTCTTGCTTCGCGCAGACCAACATCGGCCATTGATCACCACAAACAATCAGTTCCCCACTGGCAAGCTTTGTACGCACACTAAATCAACCATGAGTATCAGAAAAAATGTGTGTCGGAAGAACCCACTCTGCATCCCTCCAATCTAAACCAGCAGGGCAGAGAAGGGCACCGGTAACGGGATGATGAAAGCCTCTGTTCGTCTTGACATTATGGGAGAGGGGCGGCACCAAGGGCGTGTCTCTCGGGGTTATCCAGTCCAAAACCACGCCTTTTAAACTCTTGGTATCATCGGACCTCACACTAGATATACCCTTCTGAATCTTTGATGGATGAGAGAAAGGTTTAATGCTTAGGTGAGCGATGGACGTACTAAATCAGCCATCACCATGGACTCCTCATCGGATGCTTCCATGAGGCGCTCAGTCAGATGGGGTACTATCCGCAAAAGTTTTTGAAATGCTCTATGCTCCTTCCTGGCCCTGCATTTGAGAGGGATACGTCAGCCAGAGATAAATGAGACAAGATTGGAATGAACTGGAAAGTGAGTGTCTCTTCAGCGATCTCCCCATCCTCACCCATACGAATCAAGCTTGGCGTGATTTTCTCGAGATGGGCCGCAGTGATAAGCTGAAGAATGACACAGCAGCAGCAATGCGTCGAGCGGAAATTCGGAAAATCTTGGGAAGAGTTTTGGAAACCACTGGTGTGTCAGAGGCCTCCGACAATGCGAACTCAGGCCCGGTGTATTGGAGAGACGAAGCACTGGCTCTTGACAAGTTACCCAGGATTTCCGTGTTTCAGGAAATTCTGTGGGAATTGTATGAGCTCAATTTTCACCTCGAGCTCGTCAGTTTGGATCAACGTGCAAACAGGGACCCTGTAAAAGTAGATCCGGACATTCGCGTCCAACAGATTCTGCGGTGCTTTCCCGACACGTCTGCTGTTTCTGTCGTCACGATACCGTATGCGAATGCTGGTCTTGTCGCCAATGATTGGAGAGAGCGGCTACCTTTTGTCTTGGCCTTCATGAATGTGATGTCTTGCTGGGAGGGATTGAAGCCCAAGGTCTTTAACTATCGACTCCACCGTGTCGAAAAACTTTCGCAGAATCAGGCACTAGATCTGGAGCATCAAGCAGCTTATTTCTATATGCAAACATTCTTCAATCATTTTGGCTGAGCATCTCTTATCCCACATTGCATCTTAAAGGCACCTGTCATATGATCACCGCGTTTTTTCACAATCTTTTGTATAATGTTCTTATATCTGGTTGTTGTGGACCAACCATTTGTCCTGGAAATATTTTGCTGCATAACAAGTTTTGCCAACATAAGTCAATGTCGTCCAGCCTCAGTGTGGGCACAGCCAAATGCACACAAACACCAGGTTGTTAGAACCCGTTCAAGTTTCGACCAAAGGGGAAAAACCTGTCCTTCAGCGCACAGCCTATGCGCATGCCCAACTCACTTCGAAGCAGAGTTTTAAGTGCTGAGTGACCTGAATGTGACAAAGCCCACTACTGTATATCTTATCTTATTTAATCAGGTCCGTCCGAGACTCCTGTCATTCACTCAATTTCACTGTCGGTGCCATCCAATTTGACATGACTGGGTTCAAGCAAGAAACCGATTCCCAGGAGCCGCAGTTGCCAGAGCCGTGACCTCCTTCAAGAGCCCTGAAGCTGGAACAGGACATTCTTCACCAGAGGTTCATCATCCTATCCCTTGTTCTCACCCTCGTCACCACGTTGAACTATGGTCACCCAATACTCCAAGGTCTCGAGCAAAGGTCTGGCCGAGATGACCGGCAACGACAAACTCATCCACACATCATGGAAGCGTTACTGGCCATTCTGGTCAATGACACACAGATTCTCGCTTGCATGACATATGGCAACAGGGGGATTGTTGTTCAGAACCAGTCAGCCGATCAGCTAACTGGGGATTCACCAGCTGATGAACAGTACCACATCCTGGAGGGACGCAAGTTATTACAGATTGCCACGATCGATAACGGCAAGCTTGATATGGTCAGTGAGAAGGCGAGACACATATCGAAGGAGAAGAAGAAGGAAGCGATTTTGGCTCTCAAGAATATCAGGGACAAGAAGAAGGAAAGGATGTCAGCTTTCAAGAATATTGTGGGTATGTTTCGAGGGAAGAAGCCGGAGGATGCGACCTAGGACCAGGTTCAAGGCCATGAGGTGGGCAGTGCGATAAAGGACCAAGTTCAAGGCCAGGAGGTGGGCAGTGCGACGAAGGGCTGGCAGGACCAGCTTTCAGAACAGGAGACGGGGGGGGAGACTCAAGAAGATCAGTTCCGAGATTACATGCTAGTTGAATCTGGTCGGGATCAAGAAACCTAAGGATTTCAAGTGAGTTTGCGAGCCGTTATGGATGTCCGTTAACCACATTCATCACTAGTGTGTCGTTTCCTGACCATATTGCGGCTGTTTCCTCCTATCTGGAGGCATATAGGAGAGAGCAAGATGAAAAGACTCGAATGGTCCTGCGGAGCCGATTCACCGAATACCTTATTTCCGCTTGCTGGCCGAAGATGCTGAGTCAGGCCAAACATTGGGTGATGGTTGGCCTTGTCAGTGAACTTGCAAAGGTGCCCTACAATGTTTTGTTGGATATGGAGGTGGTATCCTCCAACGAACCAGATACAAGACTTGCGACAATTCTACTCGACGTAGACAAAGCAGACTATTTGAAGGGTCCCCTCTCATTCTGCCAACCACCCGGATATACAAAAGGAGACAACTCCATCCCTGGTTTGCTAACCACCTCCAAGGGGTCATGGCCTCTATACACCAAGGTCACGGCCGTTGAATTTCATCGTCTTCTAGTTGGCACCCTCATTCTCTATGCATGGCTGATCACAGTTTACGCCAAGTCCGACGTAGTACCAGAAGAAAGATTCACCGCCACTGCCGACGTTGGCCTGGCTGGTGCTTTCCTTCATGGAATCCTGTTTTCCGATGCGTTCAATTGTCATATGAAGTCATTGGTTGGCGTTGAGGATCACATCGTAACACTGCCCACGAGCACTCATTTCGAAGAATACTGTCTGTTTGCCCAGAAACACGAGATACATATCCTGGGACCTCGCGGTAAGCGCAAGGTGCATGGCGTGTCGTCTGGCTCGTCCAAAGGTGGTAAAAAGAAGTCTGAGTTGTCCAAGGGGGGCAAAAAGATGACAGGGCTGTTCATGGCAGGGGTTGGTGACGAGGATGATGGGTCCGGCGCCAACGCAGATGATGACGGGATTCCTGATGCAACCAGCGAGTTGAACGATCAACTCCCCACTGGCATGGTGTCTTTGGAGTCTCCCCCGGGTCACCAAGAGCCCTGGCTGGAGCCAAGCGAATTTTGTCAAATCATCTCTTCCTGATTGAAGTTCCTCGTCAAGTACCACACTGCACAGGACGCATTGGAGAGTTACTGTCGGACTTTGGGACCAGGCGACAAGTCCGAAGTCGATATCAAACTTTTAGAATTCAACCCAAAGCAAGGGTTGATGCCCGAATGGAAAGAAATCAAAGAGGTCATTGCCTCCATTCTCCAGAAGACAGAGCGGCCAAACATTGAGCTCGAGGATACAGCGAATATGTTGACTTACATCTCCACGTGCGTCAACAACATTGTAGCCTCCAGTCGTTCTTACCACAACACACTCAACATTTTCTCGCAAATCATAGAAGGGGTTGATCAAGTCACTCAATTCACTGTTCATTGTGAAGCAGCCTTGGTAGCATTTGCTTTCGCAGCAGTTAACGAGGATGGGCCTGATGCACAGATAAATGAAGGGGACCCTCTACGTAGCCTACGGAAGGTATGACATTGTTCTGCTCATTCTGGAATAGACTGTTGATTTATTTCTTTTTCAGCAATTGGATCGAGAGGAAGTCGCGGTGTCGAAACGGTGCTGTCCTGCCTGTTGGGAGCTCATTCATCTCTTGCGGGAGAGGCTGGGCACAAGAGATTACAATGTGTACAGCTGCCATTCCACGCTTTACACAGTGCAGCTACCACCCAGGCTCCCCATCAATATTCTCGTAGAAATGACGAAAAAGTTCGAGGAACACCTATGCCGTGAACTCTCCGTTTTGGAGGAGAAGCGGCTGAACCACCATGACGGTGATATGCTAACCCGCGTTCCCTCTAGGCAAAGTGTCAATTCCAATCTCTCTAACAAGTCTTCAAGTTTCGTGCTCACTAGTTTGTTCCCAAGGGCGAACAAGTTGGAGGGGGTGTTGAAGATGAAGTTCAACTAGGTGGGAGAACAGTGAGCAACTTACCAATATGGTGTATATTGAACTTCTCCACTACTACCCC
>Ga0307516_10009153_pt1 | contig 11093 bp, 8 predicted proteins | sample 19_EM_MG_FD_203310 | JGI IMG/M metagenome (GOLD analysis project Ga0307516, IMG submission 203310) | Populus trichocarpa ectomycorrhiza microbial communities from riparian zone in the Pacific Northwest, United States - 19_EM | ecosystem: Host-associated > Plants > Roots > Unclassified | place...
ACCGGCCTGCCCGAGGGGCGTGCCTGGCTCTACGTCGAACTCGACGGCGACGACGCGGCGACGGTGACCACCCGGGCGGCCGAACTGCTCGACGTCCTCAAAGCCCGGGGCCGGATGACCGGTGGCCGGGTCGTGCGGAGCGCGGCCGAACGCCGCTCGCTGTGGCGGGTCCGCGAGGACGGGGCCGGGCTCGCCGCCCGTCTGGTGGACGGCCGGGAGTCCTGGCCGGGCTGGGAGGACGCGGCGGTCGCCCCCGAGGACCTCGCCGGCTACCTGCGGGGCTTTCGTGACCTGCTGGCCCGCCACGGGCTCACCGGGGTGCTGTACGGGCACTTCGGCGCCGGCTGTGTGCATGTGCGTATCGACTTCGACCTCGTCACGCAGACCGGTCGGGCGGCCACCCGCCGGTTCCTCGCCGAGGCGGCCGCCCTGGTCGTCGAGCACGGCGGGACGCTGTCGGGGGAGCACGGCGACGGGCGGGCGCGCGGTGAGCTGCTGGAGGTCATGTACAGCCACCGGATGGTCGAGGCGTTCGCCGCCTTCAAGCGGATCTTCGATCCGGAGGGGATCCTGAACCCCGGCGTCATCGTCGCCCCGGCCCCGCTCGACGCCGACCTGGCGCTGCGTGAACTCCCCCTCGTCGACACGGAGTTCACCTTCCCGCACGACGAGGACGGCTTCACCGGCGCGGCCCGCCGCTGCGTCGGTGTCGGCCGCTGCCGCAGTGACGCGGGCGGCGTGATGTGTCCCAGCTACCGGGCCACCGGCGAGGAGAACGCCTCCACCCGGGGCCGCGCCCGACTGCTGCAGGAAATGGTGCGCGGCGAGTCGATCCAGGACGGCTGGCGCTCGACCGAGGTCCGCGACGCCCTCGACCTGTGCCTGTCCTGCAAGGCGTGCTCCACCGACTGCCCGGTCGGCGTCGACATGGCGACCTACAAGGCCGAGTTCCTGCACCAGCACTACCGCGGCAGACTCCGGCCCCGGTCCCACTACGCGCTCGGCTGGCTGCCCCTGACCGCCGCGCTCGCCGGTTTCGCCGCCCGCCCCCTCAACGCGCTGCTGCGCGGACCGCTCGGCAGGCTGCTGGCCCGGCTCGGGGGAGTCACGACCCGGCGCACGATCCCCGCCTTCGCGTCCCGACGCGCCCTGCGCGCGCACCTGCGCGGGACGAGGACCGCCGAACCGGCCGGTGCGGTGCTCTTCGTCGACAGCTTCACCCGGGCCTTCCGCCCCCAGATCGCCGGCGCCACCGCCCGGGTGCTCGCCGACGCCGGGATCCCCAGCACCGCCCGGGACGGCCTGTGCTGCGGGCTGACCTGGGTCAGCACCGGCCAACTGTCGGTGGCACGCCGGGTGATGGCCCGTACGGTCGCCCACCTGGACGACGGCGGCGACGCGCCCGTCATCGTCGCCGAGCCGAGCTGCGCCGCCGCCCTCAAACGCGATGTGCCCGAACTCCTCGACACCGACGCCGCCCGCCGGGTCGCGGCCCGCGTCCACACCCTCACCGGCGCGCTGACCGACCTCGCCGCCCCGGACTGGACCCCGCCGCCCCTGCCCGCCGGAGTCGTCCTGCAGACCCACTGCCACGAGTACGCGACCTTCACCGGCCGTCGCCCGCGCGACCTGCTGCGCCGCCTCGGCGTACGGACCGTGGACGAGGCGGAGGGCTGCTGCGGACTCGCGGGGAACTTCGGCTTCGAGGCCCAGCACTACGACACCTCGATGGCCGTCGCCGACCTCGCCCTGAAGCCCCGCCTCGACGACCTCACCGACCGGGACCGGACCGTCGTGGTGGCCGACGGCTTCAGCTGTGTCACCCAGATCGACCATCTCGCCGGTGACCGAGGCGTCCACGCGCTCCATCTCGCGGAACTGCTCGACCCCGCCGCCGATCGACCAGGAGAGACACCATGACCGACACCCCGACCCAGTTGTTCATCGGCGGCGCCTGGGTGGACGCCGCGGACGGCGCCACCCTGCCCGTCGACGACCCCGCGACCGGCGAGATCCTCTGCCAGGTCGCCGACGCGGGCCCCAAGGACGCCAGGCTCGCGGAGGACGCGGCCGTCCAGGCACAGGAGGAGTGGGCGCGGACCGCGCCCCGGGCACGCAGCGAGATCCTGCGCCGCGCGCACGAGATCATCCTCGAACGCACCGAGGAACTCGCCCACCTGATGACGTCGGAGATGGGCAAGCCGCTCGCCGAGGCCAGGGGAGAGGTGGGTTACGCCGCCGAGTTCTTCCGCTGGTTCTCCGAGGAGGCCGTCCGTGTCGACGGCGGCTACGGCACCCTGCCCGACGGCCGCAACCGCATGCTGCTCTCCCGCCGCCCCGTCGGCCCCTGTCTCCTGATCACCCCGTGGAACTTCCCGCTGGCCATGGGCACCCGCAAGATCGGCCCGGCGATCGCGGCCGGCTGCACGATGATCCTCAAGCCGGCCCCGCAGACCCCGCTGTCCAGCCTCGCGCTGGCCGGGATCCTGAAGGAGGCCGGACTCCCGGACGGCGTCCTGAACGTCGTCACGACCTCCCGTGCGGGGGAGGTGTGCGAACCGCTCCTGCGCGGTGGGCGGATTCGCAAACTGTCCTTCACCGGCTCCACGAACGTCGGGCGGCTGCTGCTGGCCCAGTGCGCCGACACCGTCGTACGCACCTCCATGGAGCTGGGCGGGAACGCGCCCTTCATCGTCTTCGACGACGCCGACCTGGAGAAGGCGGTGGACGGGGCGATGACCGCCAAGATGCGCAACATGGGGGAGGCGTGCACCGCCGCCAACCGTTTCTTCGTGCACCGGTCGGTGGCGGAGGAGTTCGGCCGGCGGCTCGCCGCACGCATGGGAGCGCTCGTCGTGGGCCCCGGCACCCGGGACGGGGTCGACGTCGGCCCGCTGATCGACGCCACGGGCCGCGCCAAGGTCGAGGAACTGGTCGGCGACGCGGTGGACCTCGGCGCCCGCGTGCTCGTCGGCGGCCGGACGCCGGACGGCCCCGGCTGCTTCTACCCGCCGACCGTGCTCACCGACGTCGACCCCGGCAGTCGTCTGATGGACACGGAGATCTTCGGTCCGGTGGCGGCGATCCTCACCTTCGACGAGGAGGACGAGGTCGTCCGCCGGGCCAACGACACGCCCTGGGGACTTGTCGGCTACCTCTTCACCGAGGGCCTGGACCGAGCCCTTCGCATCAGCGAACGCCTGGAGGTGGGCATGGTGGGCCTGAACACGGGCCTGGTGTCGAATCCGGCGGCCCCGTTCGGCGGCGTCAAGCAGTCAGGGCTGGGCCGGGAAGGCGGCCGGGTGGGCATCGACGAGTTCCTGGAGTACCAGTACTTGGCGATCCCGGTCAGCTGACCGACCCAAGGGGCGCGGGGCTGTGTCAGTGTGCGGCTCCGCCGCGCGGGCGCGATCAGCCACAGACTCCCCGCGCCCGCGCATGTCCCCGCGCCCGCGCAATGCCCCGCGCCCGCGGAGCGCTCACGCACCCAAACGGCGCACCGCGATCTCCTTCGCCGTCTCCCCGACAAGAAGCCCCAGCTCAGGAAGCCGACCCGGGTCGAACCGTGACTCCGGCATGGACACCGCGATCGTCGCCAGCGGTGTCCCGTCCTCGTCCAGGATCGCCGCTGCCACGGCGCACACGTCCGGCCGGTACTGATTCCGGTTGACCGAGTAACCGTCGTCGCGAATCCGGTCCAGCTCGGCGTGCAGCGCTGACGCGTCGGTCGGCGTCGCCTCGCCGAACGCCTCAAGACCCCGCTCGACGAGCTCATCGATGTCCGCCTTCGGCAGCTGCGCCAGGACGGCGCGCCCGGTGGCGGTGGCGTGCAGCGGAGACGTGTCGCCGATGGCGTGGAACGTCCGTACCGCATGCGTGCAGTCCACCCGGTCGACGACCACCATGCCCTGCAACGCGTCCGGCACCGACAGGTGAATGGTCTCGTTCACCGTGTCCCGCAGCCGGATCATGGGCTCCCGCGCCGCGGCGAAGAGGCTCGACCCCTGAAGTGCCGCCGGCCGTACGGCGAGCACCCGCGCGCCGATCTCCCAGCGTGTCGTGTCCCTGCGGTTCGCGCGCAGCCACCCCGCCTCGTTCAGCGTGACCAGCGTGCGCTGCACCGTCGACTTGGGCAGCCCGAACAGTTTGGTCAGCTCTCCGACGGTCACCGGCTGGTGCTGCGCCACCGCCTCCAGGATGCGCAGCGACCTGGTGACACTCTTCATTTCCATCTGGTTTCCCCCGTTAACTCTGCGAATTCCTCGCGTGCACCTCTTGACTCCCTCCACCGGCCACTGCCAAGCTCGTGCCAGATTCTAGCACAGTGTTCCACAATGTGGCACGGGTGATCGCGAAGAAGCAGAGCCCGAAGCCCCCTCCCCGAACGGCGTGAGCCGTGGCCCTCCGGGCCCGAAACCGCCGCCCCCTTCCGGAATCCCCAAGTCCGCAAAACCGGGCGTTCAGCATCCACGCTCCGGGAGACGAAAGGAACCCCCTCGTGTCTGCCAGCAAGCGCGTCGCCGTCGTCGGCGTCGGAACGATGGGCAGCCAGGCCGCCTGGCGGCTGGCGGCCCGCGGAGCCGAGGTCGTCGGCTACGACCGTTTCGCCCCGGGCCACGACCGCAGCGCCGCCGGCGGCGAGACCCGGATCTTCCGCAGCGCCCACTTCGAGGACTCCCGGTACGTCCCGCTGCTCCAACATGCCGACGCCCTCTGGGAGGAACTCCAGCGGGAGACCGGCCGGGAGCTGCGCCGCCTGACCGGATGCCTGCTGATGGGGCCGACCGCGCACCAGCAGATGGCGACCGTGCTGCGGTCCATCGCCGAGCACGGCCTCGACCACGAGGTCCTCGACGCCCGGCTGCTGGCCAAGCGCTTCCCGCAGTTCCGGATCGAGGACGGCGACGCGGCCGTACTCGACCGCCGCGCGGGGTTCATCCGCCCCGAGCTGACGATCCACACCGCCGCCCGCCGCGCCGAGCAGCTGGGCGCCCGCATCCACACCTACACCACGGTCCGCGAGATCGTCCCGAGCGGCAGCGGGGTCGAGGTCCGCACCGACGCCGGCGGCGAGTGGTTCGACGCGGCCGTGGTCAGCCCGGGCCCCTGGGTGAACGACCTGCTGCCCGACCTCCCGTGGGAGGTGGACATCCGCCGGCTGATCAACGCCTGGTACGTGCCCACCACCGACGCCTGGTTCGGCGAGGAGCGGCCGGCCTTCATCCGTACCGCGCCCACCCACTGCTACGGACTGCCCTCCCCGGACGGCGTCTCCGTCAAGCTCGGCCTGTCCCGGGCCCTGCACCGCCCGGCCGGCGACCCGGACCGGCTGGACCGCACGGTGGCGCCCGAAGAACTGGACGTCTTCACCGAGCTGCTCGGCCGGTACCTGCCCGACCTGCACCCGGACCCGGTCCGCCTCTCCGTCTTCATGGAGGGCTACACCGAGAGCAGCCGCCCGCTGGTCGGCCCGCTGCCGGGCAACGACAACGTGGTGCTGCTCGCGGGTTTCTCCGGCCACGGTTTCAAGCTCTCACCCGCCTTCGGCGACATCGCGGCGGATCTCGCGCTGGACGGCACCTCGGCCCGGCCCATCGACTTCATCTCCACCCTCGACCGGACGGTGGCGTGACGACCATGACCAACGACCCGCTTTCCGTCGGCGCCCTGCACGCCGCCCCCGGCGCCAAGACCCGCGGCACCGTCCCCGTCGACCTCGGCACCCTCACCGTCGACATTCCGCTGACCCTGGTCAACGGCGCCCGCCCCGGCCCCCGCGTCGTCATCACCGCCGGTGTCCACGGCGGCGAGTTCACCGGAGTCGACGCGGCCACCCGGCTCGCGGCCCTGCTGGACCCCGCCGACGTGCACGGCCAGATCATCGTGTGCCCGGTCGCCAACCCGCCGGCCGTGTACCAGGGACGCCTCGGCCTCTCCCCGCTCGACGGCGTCAACATCAACCGCGTCTTCCCCGGCACCCCCGACGGCGGCCCCACCGAGCGACTCGCCGCCTGGCTCTTCGCCCACCTCCTGAACGGCGCCGACGCCTATGCCGACCTGCACTCAGGCGGCATCGACGAGGTCATGCGCGACTTCGTCGGCTACCGCCTCACAGGCGACCCGGACCTCGACGCGAGGACCGCGGACATGGCCCGCGCGCTCGGCGTCGAGGACGTCGTCCTCGGGCTGAACGCGGACGGCGGCAACAGCCACGCGGCCGCCGCCCGCGAGGGGATCCCGGCGATCCTGGTCGAGACCGGCCAACTCGGCGAGCGCGCACCGGAGTCGGCCCGTCGCCTCGTCGGCTGTCTGTACCGGTTGCTGCGCCGGCTCGGCACCCTGGACGCGGACGACGCGGACCACGCCGACGACGAACCCGCCGCCGTCCGCGCCTGGGTATGGGCGGCCGGCGTCACCGCCGAGGCCACCGGCCTGTGGTACCCGGAGTTCACGCTCGGGGACGACGTGACGGCGGGCCAGGTCATCGGCCGCGTCATCGACCCGTCCGACGGCCGGGAGCACAAGGTCCACGCCCCCGCCACCGGCCGTGTCTTCTACGCGATGCACGGCCTCACCGTCGCCCCCGGCGCGGAACTGGCCACCATCGCCGCACCGGCCCTCCGGGACACGGATCCCGTGGCCGCCATCGCCGCACCGGCCCCCCGGGACACGGCCCCCGATGACCCCTGACCCCACCTCCCGCACTCCACCCCCCAGGTACTCCCCGTACCCACCGCACCACCAGAACGAGACCCACCAGAACGAGACCCACCAGCACGTACCCCTCTTCACGTACCGCACCCCCAGGAGGCTTCCGGTGACGAATCGAAACGCGGCCCTGCCGCGAGGCGCCCGGATGGACCGCAGAGTGTTTCTGCGCGGAGCGGGCGGAGTCGCGGCAGGCATCGCCGCCACCTCGCTCACCGCGTGCGGCTCCGGCACCAGCCGGTCCGTCAGCAATGGCGGCAGCGGCGGCAAGTCGTCCAAGACGCTCGTCGTCCGCAACAGCGGCGGCAGCTACGGCGACGCCAACCAACAGGCCGTCTACGAGCCGTTCACCAAGGAGACCGGCATCCAGGTCAAGGTGGTGAACATCGAGTACGCGCAGATGCTCGCCCAGGTCAAGCAGGGCCGCCCCCAGTTCGACGTCATCGACGACTCGATGGCGGACTTCGTCCTCTTCAAGAAGCAGGGCGCCACCGAGGAACTCGACTTCGACCGGCTGAAGAACTTCAAGAACGCCGGCATCGCCAAGAACCTCGTGGCCGGCAACGCGGTCGGCAAGAACTACTGGGCCAGCGTGATGGCGTACCGTACGGACGCCTTCGGTGGGAAGAAACCTTCCTCCTGGGCCGACTTCTGGGACACCAAGGCCTTCCCCGGTGAGCGCGCCCTCCAGGCACTGGACGCGGACCTGCCCGAGCTGGAGTTCGCCCTCCTCGCCGACGGCGTACCGCTGGACCAGCTCTACCCCCTCGACGTGGACCGGGCCTTCAGGTCCCTCGACGCCGTCAAGGGACACGTCAAGAAGTTCTGGGACACCGGCGCGCTGCCCGGCGTCCTGCTGGGCCGCCAGGAGGTCGTCGCCTCCAGCGTCTGGCACGGCCGCCTCGACGCCCTGATCAAGGGCGGTTCGCCGCTCGCCTACCAGTGGAACGGCGCACGTCGGCAGAGCAACGCCCTGGGCATCCCCAAGGGCACGGCGAACCTCGACGCCGCCTACCAGCTCGTCGACTTCGCGCTGCGGCCCGAGGTGCAGGCGCACTTCGCCGAGATCTACCCGATGGGCCCGAGCGTGCCCGCCGCCTACAAGAAGCTCTCCAGCACCACGGCGGCCAACCTGGCCAGCTCTCCCGGGCATCTGGACTCCGGCTTCGACCTGGACGTCGACTGGTGGATCAAGAACCAGGACGCCGTGTCGAAGCGCTGGCAGGAGTGGACGCATGCCTGAGCTGAACGTGATGTCCGAGCCCCCGGTGCGCTCCCCGATGACCACCGGCACCGGGAAACCCCTCTCCGTGACCGCGCTGCGCAAGACGTACGGCGGGGTCACCGCCGTGGACGAGGTCTCCATGGAGATCGCGGCCGGCGAGTTCGTCACCTTCCTCGGGTCCTCCGGCTCCGGCAAGACCACCACCCTGATGATGATCGCCGGGTTCTGCGAACCGGACTCCGGCAGCATCGTCGTCGGCGGCCGCGACGTGACCCGGCTGGCCCCGCAGAAGCGTGGACTGGGCTTCGTCTTCCAGCAGTACCTGCTCTTCCCGCACATGTCGGTGTGGGAGAACGTCGCCTTCCCGCTGCAACTGCGCGGTGTACCCAAGGCGGAACTGCGCCGCCGGGTCGGTGAGACGCTGGAGATGGCAGGGCTGTCCGCCATGTCCCGCCGGCGTCCGCGCGAACTGTCCGGCGGCCAGCAGCAGCGTGTCGCGCTGTGCCGGGCACTGGTCTACCGCCCGCCGGTGATCCTCATGGACGAGCCGCTCGGCGCCCTCGACAAGAAACTGCGCGACCAGCTCCAGACCGAGATCAAGCGCATCCAGCGTGAACTCGGCCTGACCGTCATCTATGTGACGCATGATCAGGAAGAGGCGCTCGTCCTCTCGGACCGGATCGCGGTGATGCGGGACGGCCGGATCGACCAGTTCGACACCCCGCAGGAGCTCTTCGAGCGCCCCCGCACCCCGTTCGTCGCCGACTTCCTCGGCGCCGCCAACTTCCTCCCGGGACATGTGGAGGAGCGGACGGCGGACCACACACTCGTCCGGCTCGACAGCGGCGGCCTGCTGAAGGCCCGCCCCCAGCCGGCGCCCCAATCGGCGCCCCAATCGGCGCCTCAGTCCGCGCCCCGGGCCGCCCGGGTACGCGCCGCCGTCCAGCCCGGCCGGCTCGCCCTGTGCCCGCCCGAGCACGGGTTCTGTACCGGGACCGTGGAAGCGGTCACCTACGTGGGCACACTCGTACGGGCCACCGTCCGCCCCCTCGGCGGCACACCCGGTGACCTCGTACGGCTGGAACTCCCCGCAGGACACGCCCCGGCCCTCGGCGAGCGCGTCGGCCTCACCGCGGCCCCCGCGAACGTCAGCGTCTTCCCCGACGTCCTTCCCGACACGGAAAGCGGCGGGTGAACCATGGCCGGATCCGTACTCGCACCGAAACCGGCGCCCGCCGCGGCACCCACACCCGCACGCCGCGCAAGGCGCCTGGCGCGCGGGCTGTCCGACCGGCGCACCCGCTTCGGACTGCTCAACGCCACGCCCGTCGTCGTCTACCTGCTGATCCTGTTCGTCTACCCGATCTTCAGCACCCTGCTCCTCAGCCTGAAGGGCGAGGACGGCGCCTTCACCCTGCACTGGTACGCCGACGCCTTCCGCGGCGCCAACCTGGAGATCCTGCTCACCACCCTGCGCATCTCCGCCGAGACCTCCCTGCTCAGCCTCGTCATCGGCTTCCTGCTGGCGTCCGCCGTCTCCCGTCTGAAGCCCCTGTTGGCCGGCCTGGTGATGCTGGTGGTCGTCGTCCCGCACTTCATCAGCGCACTGGTGCGCACCTACGGCTGGATCATCCTGCTCGGTGAACACGGCGTCATCAACAACGTCCTGACGGACCTTCATGTCCCGGGCGCGCCCTTTTCGTTGCTCTACAACGAGCTCGGGGTCGTCATCGGCACCACCTCCGTGATGCTGCCGTACACCGTCCTGCTGCTGTACGCCGTGATGCGCGGCATCGACCGTCGACTGCTCGCCGCCGCGGCCGGCATGGGCGCCGGACGCGTCACCATCTTCCGTCGGATCTACCTGCCGCTGGTCGCCCCCGGCCTGGTCAACGCGGGCGTCCTGTGTTTCATCCTCTGCCTCGGCTACTACCTCACCCCCGCCCTGATGGGCGGTCCGAAGCAGACCATGGTCGCCTCGCTCATCGACGAGCAGGTGATGAAGCAGAACCAGTGGAACGGCGCCTCGGCGCTCGGCATCATCCTGCTGCTGCTCACCTTCGCCGGACTGCTGCTCCTGCGGCTGCTGAAGTCCGCCGGCGACGCGTACCGCAAGAGGGGTGCCACCTCATGATCCAGCTCCGCTCCACCCTCGCCGGACGCATCGTCCTCACCGTCTTCGCCACGCTGATCCTGCTGTTCCTGGCCCTGCCGATCGTCGTCATCGTCGTCACCTCCTTCGGCAAGGACGCCTTCGGCGACTTCCCGCCGGACGCCTGGACGCTCGGCTGGTACCAGCAGCTCTTCGCCACCGGCAGCAAGTGGCCGGCCGCGCTGTCACTGAGCGCCCTGGTCGCGGCCCTGACCACGCTGTTCTCCCTGGTCCTCGGCATGACCGCGGCCACCGCCCTGGTCCGCAGCGAACTGCCGCTGCGCTCGGCGGTCTACGGCCTGGTCCTCGCCCCCCTGGTGATCCCGCAGGTCGTCATCGCGCTCGGCCTGTTCCTCCTCTTCGAACCGGCCTCGATGCTCGGCAGTCCGATCGCCATCGCGCTCGGCCACACCGTGCTGGCCTCACCGATCGCCGTGATGATCCTCATGGCCACCCTCAAGGGCATCGACGAACGGCTGGAGGACGCCGCCGCCAGCATGGGCGCGAGCCGCTTCACGGTCGCCCGGCGCATCACCTTCCCGCTGGCCATGCCCGGACTGGTGGCCGCCGCGATCTTCTCCTTCATCACCAGCTTCGACGAGTTCTTCATCTCGCAGTTCCTGTCCTCCGTGGACACCGTGACCCTCCCGGTCGAGGTGTTCAACGTCCTTCAGTACGACGTCGATCCGTCGGTGACGGCCATCAGCGCCATCCTCATCGCCGTGGCCGTCGTGGCCCTCGCGCTGGTCGGCGTGGCGCGCCGGCTCAGCGGCACCGGCAAGCAGGACGGCCTGCTGCCGACCGAGCCCGCCGTGGGCCTGACCGCCGGAAGTGAGACCCCATGACCACCAGCACCCGCACCCCGTCCGGCGCGCTCTCCGCCACCGCGGCCAGACACCTCCTGCTGAACATGACCCCCAACGGCTCGCTCGGCCCGGAGGGCGAGCACCTCTTCGTCGTCCAGCGAGGACAGGGCCCGTACGTCGACGACGCGGACGGCAGGCGCTA
>Ga0307516_10009154_pt1 | contig 11092 bp, 8 predicted proteins | sample 19_EM_MG_FD_203310 | JGI IMG/M metagenome (GOLD analysis project Ga0307516, IMG submission 203310) | Populus trichocarpa ectomycorrhiza microbial communities from riparian zone in the Pacific Northwest, United States - 19_EM | ecosystem: Host-associated > Plants > Roots > Unclassified | place...
TTGCATTCCGAGTAGTCTGCCATGTTTCGAAAATCGGTGCTCTTATCGGCCACTCCGGATCCGTAATATCCCAAATCCGGCTTGAAACCGGTTGCCTTGTTCACTGCGAGGAGGCCGTGAAGGGGTCGGAGCACTGGGCGATCGTGGTGGCGGGGTCCGCATCCCCAGAGAGGAAAATCGCGGTGGGTGAAGATGAGACGGTGGAAGTGTCTGCAGCGCAGGAAGCGGTGGTTAGGGTTTTGGAGAGGATGTGGGAGGTGGATGCGGTGAAAGATGGCGGTGATTGCGAGGGGTATTGTGGACTTTTGGCCAATACGTCGCAGATTGGTGCCGTTGTGGGTAGAGAAGGCAGGAATATCAAGAGAATGAAGAGAGCTAGTGGGGCCCATATCTGGATTCTCCCGGCCCCACTTTGCGCGTTGAAGGAAGATCAATTAATTCAGGTTTTTTTCTTCCTTTTTTTTGCTACATATTTCTCGTTTAGTAATTCATGATAGATTTTATGTTTTTGTGGGAGAAAGTAATACAAATTTTGATGTATTTAAATCATAGTTTAAGAAAAATAAAATCTTTTATATCATCTGAAATGAAATTTGAAAAAATTGGTGTATGAAACCAAAAAAAAAAAGATTACAGGGAGTAGCACTGTGGCTGTAAAGAAAGCTGTGATTGCAGTAACTAGCTGCCTTCAAGATTGTCCTCCATATGAGAAGGATGAAGTGGATTTAAGCCTTGAAGCTGTTAGGAGAAGAAGAAGTGGTTCCTCTGGTGATCCACATGCGGAATTCTTCCCTCATTTGTGTTCCCTGCTACCCACATATTCAGAAAATATTGCAACTGATAAAGACCATAAGAAGCCTAACGAACAATTACAAGTTCAATTTAGGATGATCTGCTCCCATGGTGCAGCTGGGAGCATCATAGGCAAGGGAGGGTCTGTAGTCAGAGCTCTGCAAAATCAAACTGGTGCTTCTATCATCCTTGCTCCTCCTATAACCAACTCCGACGGCCGTCTAGTTACTGTTTCTGCATTGGAGAATCTTGAATCATCCCACTCTCCTGCACAGAATGCACTTCTTCTTGTCTTTGCTAGATCTATTGAGCATGGCATTGAAAGAGCTCGTTCCTTGGGCTTGATTGAGGAAATTACCGTGACGGCAACCCTCCTGTTGCCATCAAATAGGGTCTCTTGTTTGATTGAAAGGGGAGGTAGGATAGATTCAGAAATGATAGAAACAACCGGTGCTGATATACAGATATTGCAAGGAGACCAATTCTTCTATTGCGCGTCAAAGAATGATGTAGTATTGCAGGTGCAATTCTGATCGTCTTAATTTTTGTTATCTGTTTTCAAGTTAATGTGAAATAAAGAGTATTATAGTAGACAACATAAACTGGGTTGAAGTATGTCATTTAGTCTAATATTTGTTGGTTAATGTGATTTTTGGTGCTGCTGTGATTTGTGCTTATAAACAGTTATGTGCTCCTCTCCCTCCAAGAACAATCAACACTTCATCATCACCTGTCGTTGTCATCATCTAGTTTGGTTAGCAAATTTCACCTCTTCTTGTAACATTTTCAAAGCTCTACCAGTTCTCTGCGCATCAGTTGTATTTGTATGTTTTTTTTTTTCATTTATCTTATTATATAAAATTTTGGTGTCTTTGCTGTTTGTTGTGTAGATATGCAATATTTTAAATTTACCAAGAGTTCTGTCACTTATCGGTTGCCCTTTGTTCTTTGATATTGCCTGATGCTTTCAAAGTTAAGGATTTTTCTTGATCATCCAGGATGATAACTGGTATAGAACTATAGATAGATACTGGAATGTTTATACATTGTAATGGAGTGTGATCAGCCAACATGGTGAAGCATTTGGTGCTTCTATAGAAGATTTATGTCTTCTTTTTTTTAATTCCCATTCCTCTACCTACTTGGCAAAAACCTTTGGTGCCATCTGCCTAGCGATTTATTTCCAAACTGTTATATTTTTTGCAGATTACAGGTGAGTCCAAAAATGTACAGAATGCTCTGTTTCAAGTTACCAGTAAACTGAGGGATAATCTTTTGCCTACCGAGATGCTCAATGGATTGAGGACTGGGAGCCCCTATAGAAGAGCGGGGGAGATCTCTAGATTGCATCAATCAGCTGACGAGTCTCTCGATTCCAATCTAGAAACAAGTTTGAAAAATAGTGTGGATCAAGTTCGTGATCCTCCTTCCTCTTCGCTGCAGTCGCCGCAGGTGAAGATTTTCTCTTCCCTTGTTTGCGGTTTTATATTAAGTTCATCCGAAAAGCTTTTTTGTCATGTGGTCACAGAAATTGCATAGAGAGCGGACAACATACAGCACAGACAATGGTAGCAGCTCAACCACCTCTGGCAAGGTTTCAGAACTAGGAAGGGCCCTGCATTTTCTTTTACCGAGGGAGGGAGGTGCTTAATCAGGCAGGAGGGAGTTCTGGTGGGGGAGTTATGGACGGAGACTACTTGCCCCGAATGTCCTGATTATGTTCCAATTTGAAATACCACGCAGTAAGAGTTCTGGTGAGATTGAGAGGGAGTTTGGGGTGTGCTCAAGTGAGAGACAATGAAACCTTTGGCATGTATTGCATGCATAGATTTCCATTACTTCTGTGCTTTTCTGTGGGAAAAAACTAGGCCAAAAGCTAAGACCATGAGCATCCAAGGATTACTCATTATAGAAAGCGAACTTCGATGAACTCCATCAAAATCATTTAGCTAAAAATCAAATGATTGCTTTAATTTCTAATATCAGGGAAAGACATAGTTTAAGGCAGGGAAATTTTGGGAAGTGCCCATGCCTTGACTGGTAAAATTCTTCCTTGTTTCGGGGAGAGATTATTGACATATAAAACCCTTGAATAATTATTTATATAGAAAAACCTCTCAGTGGATTTTCGAGTTCAAAAGGGTGTGAAGGGTCATCCTCGTTTCATTATCCAAAGGTTATAATGCTAGGATAATATTTGTGAGGAAGACTTGTTGGATAATACGCAAATAATTATCAGAAATGAAAAAGATTATAATTAAAATGTGTTTTGTTTATAGTCGTATTGATTAAAAAAATAATAATCATCACAAACTCCATCATAAAAAATAAAAAATGTAAACCAAAACCATGTTATAGCTGCATATCAATACATGTTAATGATGGAATTTAAGATTTTTATCGTTAAATTTACCAAGTATTTAGCAAAACAAACCCACGATTAATTAGTCATGATCAGCCAGTACTACCATATAATTTATACCACCAATGCAGAAAAGAAGTAAATATGCCATGAATTTTTTCTTCTAAAGATGGTGATTATATTTATAGGCAATAAATATAAAGCATAGACAAAATTATCTTTTATTTAATAATTAAATAAGTTTTATAAAAAAAAAATTTATTTTAATATATTTCCAATTAAAATATACTCTTTTTTCTTTCAAATTATTAGGCACCCATGAATCTCGTGAAGAGTTAACATTACACAAGAAGGAAAAGGAAACCTAATTTCTAAACACTCACAAAAAATTTCCTCGTACGCATAATTAGACAGAATCAATGAATACTCGATTGAGCAATGACTCACAATTTGGCTGAGTTATTACAAGATGAAACACTTGACAGATTTATCATTAAGCACTTAATTCACCAACGATTGAAGCAAGAATTTGTGGTCTCTGTAATGGAATCTCTTTTTTCCAGGCTCCAGTGATTTTAGCGATTCTCTCTGCGGGGATCCAGCAACCAGAGAGTTGAAGATTCTACTCGATGATTATTGTAATAACTAAGGATTTGAAATGGATTTAGCAACTGATGATTTTAAGGTTAGTGGTGCTCTAAGGACATTGGAATGGAGGAAAAAGACACAGACCATTATTCTCTTCCAGACCAGTCCAGTCCAGTCATGTGTAAACATTAGGCACGCTGATTGTCGGAGATGCTTGGTGGATAGATCTGCTGGGAGATTCATACAACACGTACTTGAAGGAGTCTTTTTTATTGGTGGGTGTCGTGTGGACCTGATATGGAAAATAAGGTGATTCTCTCCTTCGAGGTCTTATGGATATAATTTTTTTTTAATTTCTTACCTTTTACAAATTATTATTATTATTTAGATTTTTCTATTTTCCTTTTTTTATTGTTTATGCTTTGTGGGTTTGTAGGCCTTTTTTTTTTAAATAAAGTTAAATTGTTGTTGTTTTAGGATATTTTTGTTTAAAATAATAATTAAAAAAACATATAAAAACATATAATTATATAAATTATGATGTTTTGAAATCTCTAATGCTTAGGAGTCATGTCCGAGCACTTAGTCGTGTAAGAAACATATGATTCATCATGTGCAAACCGGTACATGTATTTTTTCAAAAGTTCTTTTTATAGAAGATGTATCGTTATAACATATGAATTAAATTTTTTTTATTCTTACACCTCTTAAATGGACATTCAATATCGCCCCACCAATATTTCTCGGATTAGATAGTGTATAATTAATAAAACCCTCAATCTCATTACAATAATCCATTATATGCAACCCTTCGAGTGAATCTTGATACATACATGAATAATCATCCATTACTTATATCAAACTTATATAAAATATTGATGACAACATGTATTAATTAATTATATAAACTAAATAAATTAGCTAACATTGGTTTAGCTCAAAATTATTTAATCTATTTTAATAGTATTCTTAAATCATTATCAACTATCTATATAAATTCAAAATCCTATACATTTACCGAAATTTTCAACTCAACAATAAAATTGACAAAATATAAAACGGACTCATTAAATAAGTTATTAGTTATTTCATTACAAAACACCAAAATCATAAAATCAAAATCAATTTCATCAAATTACAAACAAATATAATTTTTCAAAATCTCAAACAAACCCTAATATTTACAAATCATACATTCATACAATAAATTTCCATGACAAAAAGCTATAAAACAAGTAAACACACAAACAAACTACATATATACTGCAAAAATATACAATAAAAATTAACAATTTAAAATTAAGTTCAAAAAAAAAATAGGTAGTTTTGCTTACTTGATGTGGAAAATCCTAATAAAAAATTGAATCAGAACATGAATGTTGACAAATTGAGTGTTTGGGTGGCTGAATTTATGGTCGAGAATTGATTTTGTGATAAAATTAATTGGGGGGGGGGGGGGCCTTGCCAAGCAATAACTTAGATATTATTGATGGATTTACGGATAATTTTTATTCATGAGTTCTTTTTATCGGTATTCTTATTTATATAAATGACAACTAATTTGGCTTCTTTTTTTTTAACTCCTTCTTTTCTTATTATGATTTTTTCAGTATATACTAAGAGAATCGATAAAAAATTTTTATTGGTATTTCTGTTTATATTTGTTAATTTTATAGTAGTGTAAATTACCTTAACAAAAATATTATTGGACAAATCAATGAAGTAACATAATCACCTACTAATTAAGCATGGCTCACTCAGGATAAAGGTTGGGTTAAGAGTTAAACAAGTTAATTCATTTTTTAAAAAATAATTATGAAAACCACATGTTAAAAAAAAGTCAAATTGGTCAATTTAAATTTTTAATTTAGTTATACCAAATCAAATTTCTCTATTTTTTGGTGAACCTAAACCGACCAAGACTTTAGGTTATCCTGGCGAGATGGTCCGAGTTTAATAAAAGTGTACTTAAATCCTTTGTGTGTGGCAGGTGTTAAGAAGCAAGAAGACACCTTAAGAAGCACATAAAATAGCACTACTTAATTAGTAGGGGTACTCGTACCTTAGAGGAATATCACAAGAATACTAGAATTACTCAAGGTAGCAAACTAATTAAGAGGGATAATATTCACAAACATTAATAATCTTGTGGTTGGCCATTGTAGGAGTAGAGACTAAGGTCCAGGGAAGTACGGGAAGAAGTGTCATTGCCATAATCACCATAGCCACAGCCGCTACTGTAATAAAAGTCTGGGTTGATATTGTTGATGTTGAAAGAGCTACTGATGTCCTCACCAAGCATTGGAAATAGAGGAAGAGTCTCAATCTTTGCAGCTGCTTCTTGTTCTTGACCAAATACAGCATAGGATGAACTGTGAGAGTTAATGTCAACCCCTGATCCATAGTTAATATTGCTCATGGATCCACTACCAGCACCATTGCTACCACCAGCTGGTGCTGAACAGTCCTGATGAAGCAAACAAAAGAGTTTTTTTAGACCTTTTCTGCCCCGTATCCTGTTTACAGGAAAGGAAAATGGCAGGCTTAATTCAAAGAAAAAGAAGCTGTTTTGTTCAAATTTATTATTCCAAGGAAACCAGAAAAGTTTATGCCTTAACTATAGATATTGTCAAGAAACTTTTTAAGGCTGTAAATCTCCATTCTACCTCTGCCTTTGTGATGGGAGTATTAAGGCAAGATCTGAGTGGATGTTGGTAAAAAGGTAAATGAAAATTCACACAGCATTAGTATTCCACATGGGTGTAACTTTTATGTTGATTTCTTTCTACTTTAATGCCTAACAGCAAAAGCATATTAGATTACACCAACTTCAGCATCATCAAGAAGATCTTATCAAAGGCATAAGTCACTGACATTTTCTGGGTCATCATTTCTTACCCAAGAATTCTTCTCCTGCATGGTTACCGATCCATATCCATGGCTATCTGTCTGCCCAACAGTAACCACACCGGTATTTGCAGATGAAGAAGCCGAAGAAAACCCTGCAAAATTGTCAACACAAGACACATAAAATAAACAAAAACTCAAGTCTAGCTAGCCATGATAGCACTGGAAAAGAAGGAAGCAAGTTAGAGAGGGAAATAACAACCAGGATTATTATTACTGTTGGAGTACTTGTAAGAGTAATAATCTTCAGGTTTCCAGGCAGTTCTTTGTTGCATGGGGACTTCATTGGTGAGTCTTTTCTTTTGCCTCTCACGAGCTTTATGGTTCTGAAACCAATAAAATACATTCTTGCCTTCAATCTTGCCGTACTTTCTAAGCCTAGCAGAGATCTGCTGAATCTCAGCTCCATTTGGGGACCTAACACCTTTGATGTAGTACAGTTCCTTCAATATTCTTATCTGGTCAGTAGTGGGATTCCACCTTGTACTGGTTTGCCTGCAAAGAAAGTTCCCTTTGGCGCCACCGTTATTATCCTCATTTGGTTGTTGTTGGTGAGGTTCCATGATGGATTGAGAAGCCAGAACAAAACAAAGGGAAGAGAACAAAATATCTTGAAGAGAGGATTAATTAGTTGTGAGAAATGTAAGAGGTGGGGTAGCTAGGTGTATGGGAGAGATCAGGCTTGTGCATGAAATAGCTAGTTAGAGTCTAGGGGTTATATATATGGCCTTATGGTCTATAAAAAAGGACCAGTCTAAGAGAGGTCTATATAAGAGGCACATGAGATGGAAGGGGAGGATATATATCAGAGAAATATCTGATAGAGAAGGACTGAAGTTGACAGTGAAGCTAGTCTTCATAAGAAGAGAAGGGACAAATGAGAGCTTAGAAAGGGAGGGTATCAGTGGAATAACTTGGATCAAAAGGCTATGATATAATTAAAACTAGTCATTCAGTTTCCTTGAGAGAGACTCTAAAATGTAGAAAATTGAGGCACATATGGAGCTAGCTAGTGATATATTGGAAAGAAAGAAATTAGAAAGTAAGGAAGGAGTGAATGATATATATGCTTCTGAATGAATGAATGTCACAAAACGATGTAGTGTGTTCATGTCTAGCTAGTGACACTATCATGGGCAAAACCAATTTAAATCCTCCTGGGGGTAGAAGCAAAGCAAAAGGAAATAAAAAAATGCATGGCCATACACACACACACACACACACACACACACACACACACACATGTAAAAGAAGATCAGAGGTAGTGTTCATCATGTCTTGGCCTAGCTACGAGGATCTATCTTTATATATATATGCCACCCATCCTTGCATTAATTAGTGCTTCTACATGTTTTTGCTTTATTACCTATATATTTATATCTTAAGATTACAATATCCTCTGCAAGAATCCCAGGAATTTAAGTAAGCATCTTAACTGGTTAATTTACGCCATGGGGATCGACTAGCAAGGGGACCGCTGTGTTATATACTAATATTGTTCAAGTAAAAGCAAGCTCTGATTTAGCAAAGTACAGCCTGATCATAGTGATAGTGAATGTCTAGACATGCAATTAATAAAGAGAAGCAGCTTGGAAACTGCAAATACTGAACCTGACTTCTTCAATTCACTGTCCTCGATCGGCAAGATGTTCTAATTAAGGCAATAGTTGGAACATAACCATGACCTTTGTTCGTATAATTTCTTTTTTAGTTGGAAACATGAGGAGTACTAGCTAGAATTTATCAAAAATAAATAAATAAATAAATAAAAACCATGTTGCAGATCATATATCCCCGGCCGATCCTTTCATCTCTTGCTCCCTGATCATATTTTCTTCAAACCCGGCCTCTTCCTAAGTATTTTTGTTAAGCATTATACGGAGGAGGATTTATCAAAAATAAATAAATAAAGTTACTTCTTAATGTTACCATTGTTGTTTTTTAGAAAGGAAGAATTTATCAGATTAAAAGTGTTAAATTGTTAAGTAGTCTAATATATAATTGAGAAAGGTTCAATTCTTTAATGCATGTATCAATGGTTTTTTTTTTTTTTTACATACACAAGTAAATAATATCTAGATTTATACAATATATATATATATATAATTAATTTTATTTTCATAAAGTACCAAAATAAAACCTTAGAAATATATATTTTCTTTGCCTCAAATTAATTTATATATATTTTAAATCGTATTGATTCTGGCATAGAACCACGTTACCAATTTGTTTAGTGAAGCAGCTGGTTAATTTGTTCCCATCCCATTAAGAACTAGCAAATTGAGCCACTTTCATTTATAACAGCTAAACAATTTTCTGAATCATTGTCAACGTCTTTACTCTTGCGTGGCCTAGAAATTGAACGTGGACTAGCTAGCTAGGTCAAGCAAAATAACATCAAATTAATATATAGTAACATGAAGAGTTAAGAAGACAAAGGTAAGCAGTAATGTCGGCAATTGGGTTAAAAAACAATCTCACTATATATCACCATATCTTCATTCCTTTACACCACGAATCACCACGCCTCCCAGAAATAAATGTAGCCAGATCATTAATGCTTTGGTTTCTGCATGTCTCAGGGGTGTTTTTAAGTTAAGGATTGTTTTTTTTTTTTACTTGTAAATATATTAAAATAATATTTGCATGGAAAAAGGATCATCATCAAGATCTAGCTATATCATTCTTTCTTGTGTTTCCTTTTCCAAAAATAACTGAAACCCAGCATCGATATTCATAGTGCATGAGGCAGTGTGTGTCGACATCTCTTTTACTCCTGTGAGAAAGAGGCACATTTTCACCAGGGAAATTATGTTCCAGCCCACGCATACATTACGAAAGGGCGTATTGAAATGATTATTATTCTGCCCGCAGCAAGTACCAAGCAGTCCTGTCGCCTGAGCACATATGTTTGTTTTTACTTCCCAATATCAGATTCATACTGGATCCTCCTTGGGAAAAAGAAAATCACTGCTCATGTTAGTTTTGCATATGCAAGTTCTTTGTGCCCATGGATCGACTTAGAGGCATGGACTCCTTCTGTCTTCAGTGCATGATTTACTACCAGGTTATCAGAACTATCGAGAAATATATGTGCTACAAGAGATTCTAAATCTAACTTCTTTTTTTCTTCCTACCCTTTACCTTTCTCTGAAATCCTCATTGTCTCATATGATACAATCCTGAAAAAGGCATGAGAAGCAGTAAAAGGAAATTAGTGGAAAACTATAGTTTCTTGTTCCTGCCCAGAATTCCGAAATTTGGATAAAGTCTCATCATTACACAGCACATCAAGAACTATTTCAATCACTTCTCCTGTATCTTTAAGTTTTTAGGTATAATATTGTACAGTAGTATTTAATCTCTTTAAATCATGTTAAATTATAATTATTAAACCCATTCAACTTAATGTAAAACCTGGGTTAAGGGTTGAGCATGGGTTAATAAAAGAAATTAAAAGGATAAAATATGTCATTTAAGAAAAAAATTGAGTTAATACATGTATTTTACCATGTTACAAGTTTACTCGTAAAATTTGCATGTCAACTTTAAATTTTGTTTTTCTTTCCAAACTTGATTAATTGTTTTTTAAATTATTTTTTAATTTATTTAGAAATATATTAAATTAAACATTTTTGCACAGTAAAAACAAGCAAAAACAAAGGTGTCTTATACTCATCGGACATGGAGGTGGATCGTCCAGCTGTGTCATCTGGGTTTAATAATAAAGCCTTGAATTTGTTTGAGTTTGACACTTCATCATAAGATGAAACTATTTGTTTGATTTTGACACTTCATCATGAGATTTTGCTCTCCTTATCATGCATTTATTTTGGATTCTGCAATCTCTGAAATGGGATGTGGGCATTGGTGTTTGTTTCTTGGAGCCAAATAATAGCCAGTGTCGTTCTCTCTTCTTGATGATCAACTTTTTTAGGCTTTGATTTGGCAGGGAAGGCTAAAAAACATCTCTCTCTCTCTCTCTCTCGTCTAACATCCTGAACTGCTGATGAACTGCTGACCTCATAAGGAATGCATTAGTGATATTGCCCAGCCGCAGGGGTACCCTTCCTTTTCTTCGGGGTAATCATCTCTTTGGCTCTTATTTTCTCCTCCCATATCTCTAAAAGATAACATCACAATATCAGTTCATATCTCTTAACCTCTCTTTCTAGCTGCTAGCAGTCTCTCGTTTCTCTTTCTTTTGCTTTCTGTCTTGTTAATTTCTAAGAAAGGGATTGGCTACCTGCACATATATAGAACAAACCCTAGCCACAACTTTTATTATTTCTTTCACGTTTTTTAAGTTGTATATATTCATTAATTAAAAGATAAATGCTAAGAACAAAAGCAAAAGCATTTCACATTCAAACAAAAACCTTGGATGCGAAAACTTCAGTGAATAATATTGTTTATGCTTGCGCTGTGTAGTTTTGCAGCATC
>Ga0307516_10009155_pt1 | contig 11092 bp, 9 predicted proteins | sample 19_EM_MG_FD_203310 | JGI IMG/M metagenome (GOLD analysis project Ga0307516, IMG submission 203310) | Populus trichocarpa ectomycorrhiza microbial communities from riparian zone in the Pacific Northwest, United States - 19_EM | ecosystem: Host-associated > Plants > Roots > Unclassified | place...
TGGAACGGGTCGGCGCGCACGGCCAGCTCGTGCTGCCGCTCGACGAAGCGCACTTGCGCGAGCGCCTGTGGGCCGCGTTCGACGCCGGCCTGCGCAGCGTGGCCATCGTCTTCATGCACGGTTACCGTTACCCCGCGCATGAGCTCGCGGCGCAGAAGCTGGCGAAAGAAGCCGGCTTCACGCAGATCAGCGTGTCGCACCAGGTGAGCCCGCTGATGAAGCTGGTAGGGCGCGGCGACACGACGGTGGTCGATGCCTACCTGTCGCCGATCCTGCGGCGTTACGTGGAGCAGGTGGCCGGTGAGATGCCGGGTGTGAAGATCTTCTTCATGCAGTCGTCGGGCGGCCTGGCCGACGCGCACGCGTTCCAGGGCAAGGATGCGATCCTGTCGGGCCCGGCGGGCGGCATCGTCGGCATGGTGCGCACGGCGCAGCTTGCCAAGAGCGATCTGGAAACCGACAAGGTGATCGGCTTCGACATGGGCGGCACGTCCACCGACGTGAGCCACTTCGCCGGCGAGTTCGAGCGTGCTTTCGAGACGCAGGTGGCCGGTGTGCGCATGCGTGCGCCGATGATGAGTATCCACACGGTCGCGGCCGGTGGCGGCTCGGTGCTCGGCTTCGACGGCTCGCGTTTTCGCGCCGGGCCGCAGAGTGCGGGTGCCAACCCGGGCCCGGCCTGCTACCGCCGCGGCGGGCCGCTGGCGGTGACCGATGCCAACGTGATGGTCGGCAAGATCCAGCCGGCGCACTTTCCGAAAGTGTTCGGGCCGGCGGCCGACGAACTGCTCGACCGCGAGGTGGTGGTTCAGAAGTTCACGGCGATGGCGGCGCAGATCGAAGCGGCCACCGGCGTCAAACGTTCGCCCGAAGAAGTCGCCGAAGGTTTCATCGACATCGCCGTGGGTGCGATGGCCAACGCGATCAAGAAGATCTCGGTCGCGCGCGGCTACGACGTGACGCGCTACACGCTGCAGTGTTTCGGCGGTGCCGGCGGCCAGCACGCCTGCCGCGTGGCCGACGCGCTCGGCATGAACCGCGTGTTCGCGCACCCGCTCGGTGGTGTGCTCTCGGCCTACGGCATGGGCCTGGCCGACCAGAGCGTGATGCGCGAAGCCGCGATCGAACAGCCGCTGGCAGCGGCGCTCGAAGCGGTCACGCAGCGTGTGGATGCCCTCGCCACCGAAGCCAGTGACGAGCTCACACGCCAGGGCGTGAGCGGCGGTCGCCTGCACGTGCACCGCCGTGTGCACGTGCGCTACGAAGGCACCGATTCCGCGCTGGTCGTGCCCTTCGGCAGCACGGCCGAGATCCAGGCCGCGTTCGAAGCGGCCTACCGCCAGCGCTTCGCGTTCCTGATGAGTGAGCGCCGCCTGATCGTCGAAGCGGTGTCGGTCGAGGCGGTGGCCGAAGGCGACGCGCCAACCGAAGCCCGGCACGCGCTCGGCGCGGCCGAGCCGGCGCCGGCCGCCGACACCGTGCGCCTGTTCAGCGGCGGCCGCTGGTGGAACGCCGCGCTCGTGGTGCGCGAACACACGCGCCCTGGTCATGTGATCGACGGCCCGGCGATCATCGCCGAGAAGAACGCGACCACCGTCGTCGAGCCCGGGTGGCAGGCACGTGTGACGGCGCTCGACCATTTGGTGCTCGACCGGGTGCAGCCGCGCGAAGCGCGCCGCGCGATCGGCACCACGGTCGACCCGGTGATGCTCGAAGTCTTCAACAACCTCTTTATGAACATTGCCGAACAGATGGGGCTGCAACTGCAGAACACCGCCTACTCGGTGAACATCAAGGAACGGCTCGACTTCTCGTGCGCGTTGTTCGACGCCGGCGGCAACCTGATCGCCAACGCGCCACACATGCCGGTGCACCTGGGCTCGATGAGCGAGTCGATCAAGACCGTCGTGGCGCGCAACGCAGGCAGCATGCGACCGGGTGACGTGTATGTGCTCAACGACCCCTACCACGGCGGCACCCACCTGCCCGACGTGACGGTGGTGACGCCGGTGTGGAACGAGGCGAACGACGCGGTGCTGTTCTATGTCGGCTCACGTGGCCACCATGCCGACATCGGCGGTGTCACGCCGGGTTCGATGCCGCCGTTTTCCACCCGCATCGAAGAAGAGGGCGTGCAGATCGACAACGTGAAGCTCGTCGATCGTGGCGTGTTGCGCGAGCAAGAGATGCTCGCGCTGCTCGCGAGCGGCCGCTACCCGTCGCGCAACCCGCAGCAGAACATGGCCGACCTGAAAGCGCAGATCGCCGCCAACCAGAAGGGCGTGCAGGAGCTCGGCCGAATGGTCGAGCAGTTCGGCCTCGACGTGGTGCAGGCCTACATGGGCCATGTGCAAGACAACGCCGAAGAGTCGGTGCGCCGCGTGATCACGAAGTTGAAGGACGGCGCGTTCACGCTGCCGCTCGACAACGGCGCGCAGATCAGCGTGGCGATCCGCGTGAACGCGGCCGAGCGCACCGCCGAGATCGATTTCACCGGCACCTCGGCGCAGCTCGCCAACAACTTCAACGCACCGACCGCGGTCTGCATGGCGGCCGTGCTGTACGTGTTCCGCACGCTGGTGAACGACGACATTCCGCTCAACGCCGGTTGCCTGAAGCCGCTCAAGGTCATCATTCCCGAGGGTTCGATGTTGAACCCTCACCCGCCGGCGTCGGTCGTGGCGGGCAATGTGGAAACCTCCACGTGCATCACCAACGCGCTCTACGGCGCGCTCGGCGCCATGGCCGCCGGCCAGTGCACGATGAACAATTTCACCTTCGGCAACGAGCGCTACCAGTACTACGAAACGATCTCCGGCGGCAGCGGCGCGGGGCCCGACTTCGACGGCACGTCGGTCGTGCAGACCCACATGACCAACTCGCGCCTCACCGACCCCGAGGTGCTGGAGTTCCGCTTCCCGGTGCGGCTCGACAGTTACGCGATCCGCGCCGGCTCGGGCGGTGCGGGCCTGCACAAGGGCGGCGACGGCGGGGTGCGCCGGGTGCGTTTCCTGGAGCCGATGACGGCGTCGATCCTGTCGAACGGCCGCCATGCCGGCGCCTTCGGCCTGGCCGGGGGCGCGGCCGGCAAGCCGGGCATCAACCGCGTCGAGCGCGCCGACGGCAGCCGCGAGGCGCTCGACCACATCGGGTCGGTCGAGATGCATCCGGGCGATGTGTTCGTGATCGAGACCCCGGGGGGTGGTGGCTACGGGCAAGACCCTGGCATTGAAAAACCGGGCGCGGGGCTGTAAGAATGACGGGCGTGCCACGACACATGCAGGTCGCCGATCGGCGTGCTGATTCCGGTCGACAAGCATGCCCCCTTTCATTCCCAGGAGAACCCTCATGAACCAACGCCTCATCGTTTCCAGTGCCCTCGCTTCCGTGCTCGCCATGGGCGTGCTGGGCACCGCGCAAGCGCAAGACAACACCAAGGAAAAGTGCTACGGCGTCGCCAAGGCCGGCGCCAACGACTGCGCCAACCTGTCGGGCACGCACTCGTGCGCCGGCCAGTCGAAGAACGCCATGGCCATCGACGAGTGGAACTACGTCGCCAAGGGCACCTGCGCCAAGATGGGCGGCAAGAGCGCAGAAGAAGCCAAGGCCGCCGTCAAGAAGTCCTGACTTGGCCGGCGAGACCGCCCAGGCCGGTGCAGGCATCGGCCTGCGCCAGCCCCACTACGCCGAACTTTTCGGCGCGCCGCCGCCGCTCGATTTTGTCGAAGTTCATTCCGAGAACTTCTTCGCCGACGGCGGCGCTGCGTTGGCGGTCTTGCACCAGGCCCGCGCGCTGTACCCCGTGAGCCTGCATGGCGTGGGCCTGGCGCTCGGCTCGGCCGCCGGACTCGACCCCTGGCACCTCGAGCGCCTGGATCGGCTGGTGCAACGCATCGAGCCGCTGCGGGTTTCGGACCATTCCTGCTTTGCCCGCGCCGCGTTGCGGCCCGGCCAACCGGTCGTGCACGCCAACGACCTGCTGCCGATCGCGTTCACCGACGCAGCGCTGGCCATCATGGTCGCCAACGTCACCCAGGTGCAGGAACGACTGCGTCGGCCGATGCTGGTCGAGAACCTGTCGTCCTACGTGTCGTTCGCCGACGACTCGATGAGCGAGCCGGAATACTTCGCGCAGCTGTGCCGCCGCAGCGGCTGCGGCATGCTGCTCGACGTCAACAACATCATGGTCAACGCGCTCAACGCGGGTGCGAACGATCCGCTCGCCGCGTGCTGCGCGTTCGTCGACGCGCTGCCACTGGGCATCGTCGGCGAGATCCACCTGGCCGGCTACCTGCAGGCCGACGGCATCGTCATCGACGACCACGGCAGCCGTGTGCGGCCCGACGTGTGGCGCGTCTACGAACACGCGTTGAAACGTTTCGGCGCCGTGCCCACGCTGGTCGAGTGGGACACCGAGTTGCCTTCGTTCGGCGTGCTCCTGGCTGAAGCCGAACAGGCCAGTGCGTTGATGGCGAAGGCGGTGGTGGCATGAACCTATCGCGCGAGGCCGAGCGCCAGCGCCTGCTGCTCGCTGCGCTCGCGGGGCCGGTGACGGCCGCGGCACCGGGCTTGTCGATCCGCGAATCGCAGGCGCGTGCGGCGCGGGGCTTGGAGGCCTACCGGGCCAATGCCGAAGCGCTCGCCGAGCGGGCGCTGAGCGCGGCGTTCGCCACCGTTCAGGCCATGGTCGGCGAAGAGAACTTCCGCCACCTCGCGTGCGAGTTCTGGCGAGCCGACCCGCCGCTGCGGGGTGACGTGGGCGAGTGCGGCGATGCTTTTCCGGTGTGGTTGGAGCTGCACGCCGCGATGGCCCGCTGGCCCTGGCTCGGCGACTGCGCGCGGCTCGACCAGGCCCTGCACCACAACGAGCGGGCCGCCGATGCGGTGTTCGATGCCGCGTCGCTGGCGCTGCTCGAATCGACCGACCCGGCGCGGCTCGCGCTGCAGCTGATGCCCGGCACGGCCGTGCTGCGCTCGCGCTGGCCGATCGCCACGATCCATGCGGCACACCGTGTCGACGAAGCGCACAGCGAAGCGGCCTTTGCCCAGGTGCGCGCGGCGCTCGACGCAAAGCGCGGTGAGCAGGTGCTCGTGGTGCGCCAGGGCTGGCGCGCGGTGGTGTGCGAGCTGGGCCAGGCCGGTGCCGATTGGGCAGAGCAGCTGCTCGCGGGCGCAAGCTTGTCTGCCGCCCTCGAACGCGCCGGAGAAGGCTTCGACTTCGCCGCCTGGTTGGGCACAGCGGTGCGCGAGCAATGGCTGAAAGGAGTTGTGGAGCTCCGCGACTGAACTGCAGCTTCACGACATGGAACCTGACATGACACCCCACACCCCGCTCGCACGCCTGTGGTCGTTCGTCGAACAAAGGGCGGCGTCACTCGGCTGGCTGCAAGCGGCGGCACAACTCGCGGCGCGTTGGTACGTGGCCGCGGTGTTCTTTCGGTCGGGCCTGACCAAGCTGCGCGACTGGGACACCACGCTCGCCTTGTTCGCCGACGAATACCACGTGCCCTTGCTGAACCCGACCGTCGCCGCCTGGCTCGGCACCGGCGCCGAGCTGGTGCTGCCGGTGCTGTTGGTCTTCGGCCTGTTCGGCCGCTTTGCCGCACTCGGCCTCACGGTGCTGAACCTGGTGGCGGTGCTGAGCCTGATGGACGTTCCCGATGCCGCGCTGATGGGCCACGTGTTCTGGGGCTGCCTGCTGCTCGTGCTGCTGCTCTGGGGCCCGGGGCGCTGGTCGGTCGACCGGTTCCTGATTCCGCACCTGCGGGCCAGGGTGTTCGGCCACCGCGCCAACGCCCTTGCGCCCCATGTCGACTCGAGGAGCGCGGCGCCCCGGTGATGCGCTGGCCGGCGCCGGCAGTGCGCCCCCGTGCCGGCGCGGCCGCCTGAAGCAGAATCAGCGGATGCCCCTGTTCCCGAGCCTGTTTTCGAGCCTGTGCCTGGCCTGCACTTTCGCCGCCGCCCGCGCCGACACGCCGCTGCCTTTCGGTGCGGCCGGTGCGGCGGCGCTCACGCCTTGGCACGTGGCCGGCCTGCCGAACCAGCGCAAGCCGTTCACGAAATTCAGCGTCGTCGACCTCGACGGCCGGCGCGCGCTGCGCGTCGAGGCCGACAACTCCTACGGCAACCTCGTCTACCCGCTGCAACCCGCGCGTGCCGTGGCGCGCTTGAGCTGGCAGTGGCGCGCCGACGAGCTGATCGACGATGACGACCTGCGCACCAAGGCCGGCGACGACACCGCGCTGAAGGTCTGCGTCTTCTTCGATCTGCCGCTGGAGAAAGTGCCCTTCATCGAGCGCCAGGTGCTGCGCGTGGTGCGCAGCCAGTCGAACGAACCCTTGCCGGCTGCGACCGTCTGTTATGTGTGGGACGCGCACCTGCCCGTCGGCACCGCCATTCCCAACGCCTTCACGAAACGGGTGCGCTACAAGGTGCTCGAAAGCGGGCCGGCGCGCCTGCACCAGTGGACGGGCGAGCGCCGCAACCTCGCGGCCGACTTCATCGAACTGTTCGGCGACGAAAGCAAGGAGGTGCCGGTGGTGACCGGCGTGGCCGTGGGGGCGGACGCCGACAACACCCACGGCCACAGCCTCGCGCACGTGGCCGATCTGGTGCTCGAACCTTGATGAGGCCCTTCGCCTTGCGGGCGAACCTGTGAAGCAGCTCGTCCTGCTGGGGGCTGGCCACGCGCATGTGCAGGTGCTGCACGAGCTGGCGCGCGAGCCCCTGCCGGCCGCACGCGTGACGCTGGTGTCGCCGTTCGCGCAGCTCGTCTATTCCGGCATGGTGCCGGGCGTGGTGGCGGGGCACTATGCCGCTGCCGAGGCCTCGATCGACATCGCACCGCTTGCCGCGCGCGCGGGCGCAGTCTTCGTGCAGCAAGCAGCCGTGCAGCTCGATGCCGCGGCACGCAGCATGACGCTCGCCGACGGCAGCGTGCACGGCTTCGACGCCCTCAGCATCGACATCGGCGCGGCGATGGACCGCGACAGCATCCCCGGTGCCCGCGAACACGCACTCTTCGTGCGGCCGATCGAACACTTCATGCAGTTGCTGCAGCCGCTGCTCGATCTGGCAGCGCGCCGCACGCTGAGCCTGGTGGTGGTGGGCGGCGGCGCGGGCGGTGTCGAGCTCGCGCTGGCGCTGCAACACCGGCTCGGCGAACGCGCACGCCTGAGCCTCGTGACCGGCGGCACGCCACCCTTGCCGGGCTACCCCGCATCGGTGCAAGCGCACGCACTGCGCGCGCTCAAGCGCCTGGGCGTGACCGTTTTCGAAGACAGCTGCGCCGCGATCGAAGCGGGCCACGTGCTGCTCGGCGGCGGTGCGCGACTGGCCTGCGACGCCCCGGTGCTGGCGACCGGTGCGAGCGCGCCGAAGTGGCTGGCCGGCAGCGGGCTGTCGCTTGACGAACAAGGCTTCATCAACACCGGCACCACGCTGCAAAGCGCGTCGCACCCGCAGGTGTTCGCGGCCGGCGACGTGGCCTCGCGCAGCGATGCGCCGCGGCCGCGCAGCGGTGTCTATGCAGTGCGCGCTGGCCCGCCGCTGGCGCTGAACCTGCGCCGCTTCATGGCCGGGGGTGAACTCGCACCGCACCTGCCGCAGCGGCGTGCATTGAACCTGCTGTCGTGCGGCGAGCGCCGCGCGATCGCGTCATGGGGGAGCTGGTCGGCCGAAGGGCGCTGGGTGTGGTGGTGGAAAGACCGGATCGATCGGGGGTTCGTGGCGCGGTTTAGGTGAGCGTGGGGTAGGCGGGAGGGCCTCGTCCGGGGCTCTGGCTGTTCACTCTGGCGTCGGCAAGTTGCTGATGCGGAGCATTCCAAGCAGACACCGCTAGTCGGAACCCACGGGCAGCGGAATCCCCGACTCTGCGAAGACTTCTCGCACAACCGCCAGGCCGTTGAGTGCAGCCGGGAACCCCGCGTAGACAGCCATCTGCATCACCACCTCGACGACTTCACTCGGCGAGCAACCGACATGAAGGGCAGCGTGGACGTGCACCCGAAGTTGAGGCGCAGCGTGACCGAGGGCGCAGAGCGCCGCGACCGTGGCGAGTTCGCGTTCGCGCAGGCCCAGCCCCTTGCGCGCATAGATGTCACCGAACGGGAACTCAACGATGTAGCGCGCGAAATCGGGAAAGGATTTCGCCAGCCCCTCTACGACCGCCAGGCCGGTGGGGCCGTCTACGGCAGCCAGCATGGCGGCGCCGCGTTCGTAGCGGTCGGTGCTCATCGCGCGGCTCCGTGGCGACATCGACGCACGCTTCCATCGCTCCAATCTCCGACCGCGAGCTCCGAACCGTTTGTTGACCGAGCCATGGCGACAGGACTTTGAAGGTCTCTAATGAGGATTGCAGCGAGGGCGCCGGCGGCGATGAGCTGTCTGATGACCATGAGCGGCTCCTGAGTTCCGATGCAGGCCACTGTAGGAGCAGGTGACGGCATGTGGAATGACCAAGTTCGTGATACCTTTTCGGTATGTCATCACGCTTGGAATCCCGCTCTCTTGCACTCTTCCTGGCCGTGGCGGACACGTTGAGCTTCCGGCAGGCCGCCGAGACTCTGCACTTGTCCCAACCACCGTTGAGCCGCGCGATTCGTGAACTCGAGGAGCGGCTGGGGGCACGCCTGTTCGACCGCAGTACTCAGGGTGTGAGCCTCACCGACGCGGGCCGCAAGCTGCTGCCCTATGCGCGAAGCGTCGGCAGATTGCTTCGCGAGGCCGAGGCCAGTCTGGCGGGTGAGGGTATGCCACAGAGTCTGAGGCTCGGCCTGACGAATGCCGTCGAACCGGCGTGGTTCGGTGGGCTCGCGGAACGGATCCAGGCGAGGCATCCCGACACGGCCGTGTCGGTGGTCGTCGACACTTCCCCCAGACTCGTGCGCCAACTGCGCGCCGGCCGATTGGCGGCAGCTTTCATTGCCCTACCCACGGAGGCCTCCGATCTTGACGTGATGGAGCTTGACCGGGTGCCGATGATGGTCGCGATGCCATCGTCCCACGGCCTGGCCCGACGCCGAACAGTTCGACTCGCCGACCTCGCCGCAGAGGTCATCTTCTGGTTCGAGCGCGCGCGTCAGCCTGCGTTCTACGACCACTGCCAGCGTGTCTTCGCCCATCACGGCTTTGCGCCGCGGAAGGTCAAGGAGCCGACTGACCATCACGTATTGCTTGCCGATGTGGCGGGCGGGCGTGGCATGGCCTTGCTGCCAAAATCGTTTGCGGGACTGCGGCGAGCAGGTGTCTCCTATCGGGCGCTCGTCGAGGGCGAGGAACTGTCCGTCGGCATTGGATTGGCCACTCCTCGAAACAAGGAGGTCGTGCGGGACTTCTTGGTCGCGGGCCTCGGTACCAGTAAGGTGCGCGGGATCAAGGCGCCGCGGGCCGAGTAGTGCGCATGTGACGGAAGCACCGGAAGTTCGTCCAAGGGTATCGAATTGACTCGAGCTAGCGGCCTGGTCACCGTGGCAGATGTCTCGGACAAGATCACCGCCGTGCAGCCCGCCATCGACGCTCGTCAGTCGCCGCAAGGGCGACGCAGTGCGCTATCGCGTCAGGTGGGCAATGAGCGCTCCAATCCCGTACGTCCATGGCTCGGCCTTGTCGGCATGGTTGACTCGATTGACCAGGGCACCCAAGCGCGCCGTGTGAACCGTGACGACGTCCCCGACAGCATGCGTGAATCCCTGGCCCGGCCCGTACCGGTCTTTGGTCGGCGCGAACATGGTGCCCATGAACAGCAGCAGTCCATCCGGGTAACGGTGGTTCGCGCCGATGGCTTGAGCGGCCAGATCGAGCGGGTCGCGGCTGATCTTCGCCATCGAACTCGAGCCCGTCAGCTCGAATCCTTCTGGCCCGTCGATGTGCAGCATCACCTCGCATGCGCGCACATCGTCGATGCCGAAACCTGCGTCGAACAAGCGGATGAAGGGACCGATCGCGCAGGATGCGTTGTTGTCCTTGGCCTTGCCGAGCAGAAGCGCACTGCGGCCTTCGAAGTCGCGCAGGTTGACGTCGTTGCCCAGCGTCGCACCAACGACCTCGCCGCGGCTGTTGATGGCCAGCACGATCTCGGGCTCCGGGTTGTTCCATTCCGAGTCGGGATGAATGCCCACTTCGACACCCACGCCCACGGCGGACATCGGTTGCGATTTGGTGAAGATCTCGGCGTCGGGCCCGATGCCGACCTCGAGGTACTGCGACCACATGCCTTGCTCCACCAGCACATCCTTCAGGCGCGCGGCCTCTGGCGATCCAGGGCGCACGCTGGACAGGTTGTCGCCGATCACCGCGACCACAGCCTTGCGTGCGGCTTCGGCGCGCGAGGCGTCACCACGGGTCTTCTCTTCGATGACGCGCTCCAGCATGCTGGCCACGAAGGTCACGCCACTGGCCTTGAGCGCCTGAAGGTCGCAAGGTGCCAGCAACCAGGGCAGCGTCGTGTCGCGCAGCAGCGGGTCGCAGTTCCCCAAGGTCTCGGCGAGACCAGCAATGCGAGGCAAAACCCCTGCCGCGGCGATCGCAGCCAAGGGCGCCGGGCGTTCCAGCAACTCGCTGACGGTACGCGCAATCCCGGACAGGTCATGCAGGCCATCTGATCGGACCAGCACCGGTACTGGGCCACCGCGCTGCGGGACCCAAGCGCGCCCAATCAGGGTGGCCACTCCATGGTCCGCGGGCAGCACGGCGGTGGGCGTCAGTCGATCGCGCAGCGTGTTCATGGGGGTCCTTCAATGAGTCCAGGAGATCGGATGTGGCTGGCCGTCGGTTCCGATGGCCGGCCAGAATGTCTGAAGCGACCGAGCCAAGTGGAGGCGCGGACATCAAATCATGACACGACCGCTCCTCGGACCCGAGCGCTCTCGACCACAAGGGCTGCTGACCAGACGACGGCACTGGTCAGCCCCCCACTCATCTTCGGCGCCGTCACCCTGTGGTCGACGCCCTCTCGGCGCGACCACTTTGTTCTGGCTCAGCGGCGATACGGGTTGTCGGGGCGACGGTCGTAGCGGTTGGGCACGCCGTCGCCATCGCGGTCGCGGTCATAGCGGTTGGGCACGCCGTCGTGGTCCTGGTCGCGGCCGCGGCG
>Ga0307516_10009157_pt1 | contig 11092 bp, 18 predicted proteins | sample 19_EM_MG_FD_203310 | JGI IMG/M metagenome (GOLD analysis project Ga0307516, IMG submission 203310) | Populus trichocarpa ectomycorrhiza microbial communities from riparian zone in the Pacific Northwest, United States - 19_EM | ecosystem: Host-associated > Plants > Roots > Unclassified | place...
GCCGCGCGGGGGGGCGCGGCCCCCCCCCAGCGGACCCAGCTCGAGATTCGGCACGAGCAGCGAATGCGCTTTGATCTCGTCGTCGACGTCCGTCTTGCGGGCGGAGCCGTCGGCGACGCTGCGATGCACTTCGATCTTGCCCTTCGTCTTTCCCTCGCCGTGGGTGAGTCCCAGAATCTCGCCGCGCACGCCGCAGACGACGGCGGTGTCGCCGGTGCGCACAACCGCCGACCCGTGCGTGTGCGACAGCGAATCGGCGTGCAGCGACGGAGCGCGGAAAGCTTCCGGCGAGCGTGCGGAAGGCCGCGTCGGCTCCGTTGCTTGCAGGTGTCGCAGCAGGTACGAGCCGGGCGACAGCTTCTGGAACGTCTGCGCGGGGAAGGACAGCCCCACCGCTTCCGTCTTCGTTGTTGCTGCCATCGTTGCGGTTGCTGCCGGGTGTGCGGTTGGGGGGGATGTCGAGATGTCGAGTTGCGGACGTGGGGGCGCGCTGCACTCTTCACGGACGGTACTTGCCGTTGACGCGGGTCACGTGATGAGCTCACGGTGATACGCCATGACCGAACTTCTGCATCGCAATGCCGTGATTGTGTATTCGGTGGGACGTCCCGACAAACACGGACACATCCGCAAAGGATGCCCAGACGATCACTCGGGCCCAAGACCACGGGCAATCTGCTCCGCAGGCCGCACAACGGAGAGAGAGAGAGAGAGAGGCAGGTCCGCAGAAAAAGACAAGTGTCACCGGCATCATCGCCCGAGTACGCGGCCACAGAGCACGGCATTGATCTCAGCTAAATCTGTGCGCAATGTCCGCACGCACATTCACACACGGAGCTGCTCGGCAGTGACGCGTCTGCTGTACCGTGACTCCCTAAGCGTTCGGTAGATAACTGCCACATGCTCCGACACCTATCGGTGGGTGGTTGGTCTCGGCGCTGACTTAGCCGAGGGTTGGAAACAGCATACGTGCAGCGGGATCGAGAGAGGGATGGGCACGTCTTTTCTTGTTCTCCTCGCTCCTTCCTCTCGGGACGGGTTTCTCTCCGTCTTCGGGCGCATCTCGTCTTCCGTCTCCGTCCCCGCGGGTGTTTGTGCATAACTACCCTCCGCGCATCTGCTCTGTCTGTGCCTATTCTCGTTCATCTATGCATCCGGAGCGAAGACCAGAGCAAACACATCTGCACCGCCAGAGAAAGCATCCAGGGCGGGCGGCGGGGGAAGAGCCGAGAAGGAGCGGAGACGAGAAGGATCCTGGAAGTCACAAAATCGCGCAAAGGAAGAGCCTTAGCGAGAGCTGGGCCATGGGCCATGGGCCGGATCGACGCCCTTCGGCGCGCGGCGTTGTCGTGTGCGTGGGTGCGATAAGAGGTGCGGGCCGCAAGAGGCTGGAGAGACGGGGAGAGCAGGCCGGTGTTCGCTGTGCATGGATCACGCATCCTCACCGCCGGAGACCGGGACGTGGTTGCATACGCAGATGTGCGTACATTACGGGCTGCATGCGCCTGTAACTACGCGCCACGCGCACTTCTGGATCTCCGCGACGGCACCGGACGAACTCACCGGAGCCGCCGCCACTGCTGCTGGATATACCGGCAGAGCAGAGTATGCACGTGCCCAGCTACACGACCGCCGACTGCGTCTGTTCTTCGCTCGCTCGCTCTCGGCAGATTGTCGGGCGGAGCTTGTTGGCTGCGGGGTGGAGATATATCCATCGCGGTGCTCGGGCTTGTCCGCGAAGATATGTACCTAGTCTGCATCGCTACCCGCCTGCCACCACCCACGTAGCCGGCCACGCACGCTGGTCGGCATCTGCAATTTCCGCCGTGCTGTTTCCGGGGCGGGTGCGTTCGCGGCAGGCGTGTCTCCCGCTGCGAGCCTCGGACACGGCCGCAGCCGCAGCCGCAGCCGCTATCTAGTTACTGTATATGGAGTAGATAGATATCCTGCCGACGGAAGGCGATACACAAGCACATGCGCGCGTCTATCATCGCACGCCGTCCCAGCCGATCCCCATCCTATTCCCGCCCGTTTGGGGGTTTGGTCTGGCTGTCTCTGTGGCCGCACACGCGCTTCGCCACTCCGTCCTTATCAGCTAGTAACTACTTTACATACATACACACACACACACATACACACATACATACACACATACATATACACATCATACACACATACATACACACATACACATACATACATACACACATACATACACACATACACATACATACATACATACACACATACATACATACTCCATACATACATCCAGACCCCCCCACGGTCAACTCAGCTATGGCCCCCTAAGTCATTAGTCATCCACCCTCCGGCCCAAACCGAACCGTGCCGCGACCGCGGGCCTCCCCCCCTGCGTCGAAATCACAGCGGCGGATCTCACCCGCCCTACCCCAGCCCGGCCCGGCCCAAGTCCCCGAAACGAGGCCTCGCCTCTTTTACCGGCATTGCGGTTAGAGCCCGCCCCCACCCCCCGCTCCCTCATCTAAGCACCCGGCGCTGCTAAACAGATGCCTATGTAGTGCAGACATGGCACTCTATGTAGAGTATGTATGTATGTATGTATGTATGTATGTATGTATGTATGTATGTATGGAGAGTGCCTACGTACTCTATGCGGAGTAACGACGGAGAAAGTCTTTCTGGTGTTTAACTGGCCCGGCCCGGGCGCGTATATAACACTCTACCGCATCCGCCTGAATGTCCGTCTGTCCGTTTACGTGGGCAGGTGGATGTGGCTTGCCTGGGCCGTTCTCGGGCCACGGATAGATACTCTATGTAAACGCAGATGGATGGATGGATGGAAAGGCTGCAAGAGCGAGGGTGTGCAGGCGGCACGCAGATCCCAATTTCCACATTCCACATCAAAGCTCTCCCCCCGTCGACGTCCAGCTGGCCTTTTCTCTTCGCACGAAGCTATGTACCACCCCTCCCTCCCCTCTCCCATGATACATGGCGCACCGGCGCTGTATATACGGACACATGGAGCAAATGGAGCAGATGGAGCAGATGGAGCAAGTGTTTCCGGCGCAATATGTAGACGACGGCGCCCAGGATATGTGGGCGATCGCAGACAGATATGTAGACGTGCGAGTCCTCGCCGGCTTGCTGACAACGGACAGATATAACTACCCATGTTGGAAATCCTCTGTGTTGAGCGTCTATGCATGGGATACACCCCCTCCGCCCGGCAACTGGGGGATGGAGGAAGAAACGTCCGGTATGTATGTATGTATGTATGTCCCATAGCGCCGTGCGCTCCAACCCCCGAGTCACGGGCGGCTCGATGGGGGCGAGGGCAGGGGCCGTGGCTGACCGGGCACCGCAGACTGGTAGAAAGCCTCTACGGGTGTGTAGATATCTATGTATGTAGAGCATATCCGTCGATCCGTAAGGCAACTCCTCTGCGTGCACTGTTAGGATGGCCTGCAAGCGACGGGCTGAAGTGAAATGAGACGCTTCTGCAGAGCCTTGCTTTTTTTCTTGCTTGTCCGCTTCTCGACGGCCCCGTCATGCACCGACGGTGACATCCGTTCCCCATCAGCGCCAATTTGCTTTTCCGCGGCCGATTCCACGAGCTGCCAGACGCATTCGCTGATCGATGTGGTATTTATCCTTGGAGGGAATGTATGATGCATGGCGTAGACGGAGTGGAGGTTGCCGAGCGGGCCAGAAGTGGCTGTAGTAGATATGTTGCCGTATGTACATATGTACAAGAAAAAAAAAAAGTCGCCGAAACCACCCCCTGGGGCCAATATGGCTCCGCACCAAGTGCCGTGTGTCGACATGCAATTTTCCTCCTGTCGTCGCTGCAGAGGCCGAGCTAGAGCAGAGTTAGAGACGGGCCGTTTCGACATGTACGTGCGGGTTGGGCAATCTGGAACGAACGAAATGTTGTCGGAAACCAAATGCGGAACTCTGTGCACGGTCACGGGCGATTCGGCTGTGAGGAAAGAACCCCATGGGCGCCGGTAGTGCAGCCTTGGATGTTGTCGACGAGTGAAGAAGCGCGCGAGCAAGTCTGGCGGTGCGGCAGTGGGCAGTGGCGCAGCGACCAGCAGAACAGATGTGTACGCAGCCGGCCGTACATCACGGCACGACGGATTTGGAGGCCGACAACTTTGAAGCGGGAGATCTGCACGCCAGCACCGATGCACATATCATACATAGCCCAGCACAACAAAGAGAAGAGAAAGGATTCAATCGTCGCTTTGTCCCTGCACGCCATGTGTTCGTGCGAACGGCGCATCGACGTCGCAGGGCGGAATGGTTGCGGAACGGGCATTCTGCGCTGCAGAATCCGGCAGCTGGCCGTCGGCCGGAGAATAGCATCCCCGCAGCCATCGTGCCCTAGGAAAGCTAGCGGTTTCCGTGGCGGTGTCTGCCCATCGACTGGGGATGCTTCTTTCGAACGCCGGCCTGGGCTGCGCTCCATATGCGCGTGTCTGCCCGCTCGCCTTTGAGTGCGGTGCGCCAATCTGCGCAGCGTGGGCCGGTCCCGCCGGCTTCATCTGTCCTCCGGGTTGAGCACAAAGCCACCGGCCTGCCCCCACCAGCTGGGCGGCCGCGCATCGTCATCGTCATCGTCGTCATCGTCGAGCATTCGGCCGTCCTCTTTGCTTCGGCCTCCATCGTGCGCCTGCTCGTCGGACATCAGTGACTGGACGCCGAGCCTCTTCGTGCTCGCCTTGCGTACTCACCTTCAGCCCGCCCAGCCCTCCCCGCCCGCCCGCGATCGCTTGCCCGCACATTCCCCGGACCCAGCCTTCCGCCTCCACGCCGCCGACCGCCCCGAACGCAAGCAATCGTCGATCTGGCCCCCTCACTCTCTCCTCCCCACACTCTGCACCCCGCCCCACATCCGTGTCGTGCTCCCCCCCGCGCGACACATCTTCTGCCTTAAGCTTTTGCCGCCTGCGCCCCCCGCCGTCGAAGGAAGGAAAAAAAAAAAGAACAGGGAAAATAGAAAGAAAAAAAAAAGAAAAAGAAAAAAAGAGAGAAATGAAAAAGAAATAAAAAAGAGTCGGGACACCAGGGTTACGCTGATGCCACTAGCCTCGCCTCACAACACACAGCTTTGCTGTCGTCGGATCCGGGTATTCGTTGATTGGGAAGAGAGAGGTGTACGACGGAGTCCTGCCTTTGCTTGCTTGCTTGCTTGCTTGCTTGCTCGCAGTCGCCAGCTGCCAATCGGGATCCGGGAAAAGCATTCACGCGAACGAAGAACCCCCGTTCGGACAGGGAAGGGGCGTCTCGATTGACGTTTGCCGGACAGCCCAAAGAGAAGAGGAATATCTACTCGCAGAGACAGAGGAGCGCTGGGACTTGTCCCCCCATGCGACGTGCAATAACAACAAGCATAAAAAACGGGAAACTATATAATTGTACATATATATATCTAATTCCTTCAGCCGGTGCCACGCAAGTCAAGGTCGTGCAGAAAGAAAGGAAACGCAAAGGAAAAGAAAAGAAAAAAAAAAAAAGAGGGAAGGGCTTGACTCGTGCATGCACAACTACTATCTGTGAAATACAACTCGGACCGCCCCATCGTCATCAGCATCATCATATCAAAACCCACTACCACCCTCCACCGCCCACCGTCCACCGCCGTCCGCGCCCACCACCACCACCACCACCACCACCACCACCACCACCACCACCACTATCCAACTAGACCTCCCTGCCGACACCACCTCCAACTTACCACTTGCAAGCAAACCCACCACAATTACCACCCTCCCCCAACCCAATCCCAACCCAACAACATCCATCATCTCTGCCCTTAATACAATCCCCACACTGCCATCGCTACTCCTACAATTACACAAACATCTCGCATTGTCCGTCGTCCAACCGACCCCTCTCGGCTTTTGTTTCGTGGTGTCCCCAGCGTCACCCGGAATCCAGCTTGCGCTAAGGAAATTCGTGGTGGCTTAAACCCAAACCCAACCCCGAACATTCTCGTCCACTCGACCTGCCGCCTCGGTCTACCTAATTCAGCGATCTGACCGCCAGCATTAAATATGATGGAGCAAGCTTACCCAATACCACTGAGCCCTCGACGGCTATCCGAGCGCCGTGGCAAGCCCGAACTACAACCTCTCGGCCCAATCCCACCGTCGCCGAATGCTTCCATTCCTACTCTCAACCCTGGACCCATCGCGACCAGAGACGCAGACATCGAATCGCTCACCTCGTCGATACCCAGCGGAGTTTTCTCGCCAGACAGCTACGGCTCTCCGGTAATGTCGGCGCCTGCTACACCGACAGACATCTCGCCCGTGCGGCACCTCGTGATGCCTTTCGGCGCCGGTTCGTCCATCGTCGGCACATCAATACAGGAGGAAGAGGATGGAGCGAGCGAGTGCAATTGCCGGGAATGCGAGGCCCGCTGCGGGGAGTACGGGCTGGGGCTGGCAGTGGGTGCCGTGGGCACGATGGGCACCAAAGACGTTGCGTTTCCGCGGCTGGACACGGTACGCACAGTGCGGGAGGCATTCGAGGAGTCGTGCTTTGGGTCGCATTACCACTACAACGAGAAGCTCGCGCCCGTCGCAATGCCTCCGACACCTCCTTCGAACGGTACGCGACGCGATTCCCCCCCCATCGGTCTTTGGCCGGACATCCCGAGAAAGCTGACCTGACTCTGTTTGCAGCTGGCGAGCAGCCGTTCATGTTTTCCAACCACGGATCGCCAACATCGCCAGCAATTGACGCCGAGGTCTTTTCATCTGGCCCTTCATCGCTTGCGTATCCGTCCCGGTCCCCAAAGAACGAGGGATCGCCTGGCGGCGCGAGACTCCGGGCAGCAAACATCCTCAACAAGGTGGTCCCCGCAAAACTGCGGGCGAGTCTGAAGAGGCGCATCTCTGGGGCGAGTGACATCTCCGCACAGTCACCGCTGTCGCCTATCGACACAACGCCAACGTATTCGGCAGTTGTTGCCCCTGGTACTCCGCCAGACGAATCCCTCGGGAGATGGCATGTGAAACCTCAAACATCCCTCCCTAGGGCTGAGGACAATTATAGCCCACTCTCATCTCCCGAGGCAATCCTACCGCCTACGCTTCTGCCTTCCTCGATATCGCCGAGATCGCCTTCCGTCGAAACCGATTCCTTCTTCGCTTCGCCTCTGCAGTCTCCCAGAACGATCGGCATGCCCTCTTTTGCCAGGATGGAATCCCTGCCCGAAACACCCACCGACGTGGTCTGCAGCCCATTGCACCCTCCGACCATCTCACCACTGATGTCGCCATCACTCGCGTCGACATCTCAGACCTCATTGAGCACGTCGGGGGGCCTGCTGCACATGCACAAGAAGGTGCCCAGCATCGACCCGGCAACATCGTCGGCGCCGCGCAAGCCGGCGGCCCCACTGACGTTGGTGACGGCCAACTCTCTCGCCGACATGATCGAGGAGATGAGGTCCGAGCTCGAGGCGTACGATGCCACGCTGACCCGCATGATCAGCAGTGGATGGTCGAGCCCTCAGGAGATCCGGAACGTCGAGCTCCAGCGCGAGGAACACCAGCGCACCTGGCAGACGCGCATCACCGAATCCAAGAACATCCTGGAAGGGATGCGGAGGACAGAGGTCAAGTATTCGGCCATGTCGAGCGTTTCCAGCTTTGATAGCTTTGGCAGCGCGCAGCAAGCGACATCCAGCCAACTCACGTCCGTTACATCGCTCCCAAACATCGATGCCTACAGCCATTCCGGCTCGGAACGCAGTGCGCAGATGTAGACGCCGAGCGGCCCGCCGCCTTGTCCAGCCACTCCTCTCTCTCGCCGCCTGTCCGCTATGGCGGCGTTTACATTCACCTGTTTATAGATTTGCGATTTGTACATACACCACAGTTCAGTTTTTATCTTCCCTGGTGATGGGATTACGATTTTCACGACTCTCTTTCTTTCAACAGACGATCGTTTTACCTTTTGGTGCTCAGTGGTGTTTTCCGGTTGTTTTTTTTTCTCCCTTTTTGGGTTCCACAGTTTCTTGGTCAACTGTCTCTTGAAGTAGCGCATATCGATTCCAAGGGGGGTTTTTTTTTATCTCCTTTTCTGCTATTTCCTTCCTCTGCTGCCTCACGGGACGAATTTCTTTAACTTGTAAAGATATTCTTAACGGCTTCGACTTACTCTGGGGGCCGGCTGAGGGATTTATTTTTGGGTTTTGTTTTCGTGCTTCGGGAGGGACACTGAGTCGCTGACCGGACACAAAAAAAAGGGTTGGATTGGAAGGATATATCACTCATATTATAGAAGAGTTTCTGGTGTTTTCTTTCTTTGGAGAGGAGGGGTACTTTTTTTTCTTTCTTTCTCAGTTTCCACCAGTTCCAGCTCAACGCCCCCTCAAATCAACTCTGAAAAAAAAGGAGACGGATATGGACAGAGGATTTACCTTTTTTGCTTCTTTTTCCCTTTCCCTCTTTGTTTTTCCTTTTGGTTCCATATTTATTTTTTACCCTTTTCTTTTCTTTTCTTTTTTTTTGGTTCACTTTTATTTTGTCTGGCGTTTCGAATGGGAGGTTGGTTGGAAGTGCAATTGGAGTGGGATCAATGTTGGTTTTTTTTTTTCTTCCCTCTTAATTAAACGAAAAAAGAAATCAATCACTTCTTTCTTCTCGGTTCTTGAGAATACTTGAGTACCTACATACTTTTACTATATCGTAATTCACCGTTGCGATGATCGATCGCGATTAAATTAAATGCAGAGCACAATACGAGGAAGACAGAAAAAAGAAAAAAGAAAAAACGAGAGTCCGGGAGGATTGCATTCCCGTGGATAGAGCACTCTAGATACAGTAATAAGTACTCTCCAGCGATAGTGCAAAATAGAAAAAAAGAATAAAAAAAAAATGGATGCAGTAGTTACATACATATGTATGTAGTTATCTCGTCGGTCCGCCTGTAACTACGGCATGAGCATGAAATGGTACCTGCATGCTCGCTCCCCCTCGTCTCCCTCCCCCTCCCCTTAGATATATGTACATATGTACGGTTCGTTTCGGCGTCGATGATCCGGAAGCCCTTGTACAAGTGTCCCACCCCCACACGGGTGCGCCGACCGGACTCGGTCAGGTCCGGGCTTGTCTGTGTATGTAGTGCACAGTACGTAAGTACATATAGATACTCCATGTACTTCGGTGCGATGGACGACCCCAGAGTGCGGGATGCCCGTGTACATAATGTATGTACTCTACGTACACAGGTGTGGGGGGCGCCCGACGTCGGAACCGCTGCCATCGCATTAGTTACGTCCGTGCTCGTACCAGACTATGTATCTACTTAGATACCTACTTCTCGCCTCCACGAGCACGGGGAGGGGGGCGGCTTCGTGGGCTGGAAGGGGCGGGCAGCACTTACTTTTTTTTTCCCTTTTTTTTTTCCTTTTTCTTTCCTTTTTCTTTCCTTTTTCTTCTTCCTCGGACGGGGAGGTACATATGTACATACATACATACATACTTAGGTAAGGCGGACACATGGGGAGCCTGCTGCTGCGGCAACGGAGCAGGTACATACAAGAGCGCACACACCGCCCGGCGAGTGATATCCAATGGACTGATGGACGCGCAGGCCCCGCACGAACGCATGCTGGGAGGAGCAGCCGCCGGCGAGACCGTCAGGAAGTCAGGAGGTCGAGGGCTCCTCCGCCTTTGCTTTGCCTGTGTTTCATTCTGCGCCACGCTTCGCGGGGGGGCGGCGGGTACATATGTATGCGTACATAGCGGGAGGGGGATTGCGGGGCGCATAGATATCTAACTTGCACTCCGACGCATTGATGCCTGCCCAGTGCAACGACCGAGGGGGCAGGCGGGAGCGAGGCCCGAATTAAATAAATAAATAAAACAAAATAAAATATAAAATAAAATATAAAATAAAATAAAATAAAGGTAAAATAAAATAGTAATCGGATAGACATGTAGATAGATCCTCCTGTTCGTCGATGGAAGTGCACTCATCGACGATCCCTCCCGCGACTTTCCGGTTCGTGTTTGAGCGGCGAGTCATCCGTCTCCCCCCCTTCGTCCTTCGTTTCCCCTCACTCCACTCTCCTCCCCGCACCACCACCGGCCAGCATAGCCTGCGTATGCTCCGCCCCCCCCCCCCCTCCTGTGTGGCCCACGCTCACGCCTCCACGCGGATAGCCGCTCGACACCACCCTCGCACGGACACAGACACAGACACAGACGCACGCTCGCATAGCCATGTCCAGCAAAGCCGTGTTAGAGCCCCCCGCCATGTCGGTCACGGGCCGGCGGGCCGGAGAGAGGGAGGGGAGGTGCCCCACTCCCCTCCTCCCCCCCCCCCCTCCCCCCCTTCGAAAGTCCCACCTACATATAATATGATAGTACGGTAGGTATGGGCCACAGTAGTTCCGAAGAACCAGAAACAAGCGGTGGTTGCCCTTTCCTTCACCTGTCGCCCGCCGCGCGTTGCCTGCCTGCACATCTACACGCTTTATGTGTACATGTCGATTCCAAAATATGTCCAGGGGAGAGGAGAAAGACATGAAACTCCAGCTCCTACCTCCCCTCCGCACGGGTGCGAGCATGCAGGTGCTCCCAGCGACTCCGCCCCATTATAAGGTGGCTTAACAGTCTGGGGTTCCAGTCCACGGGTGGCTACATTCGCGGCACGGACGATCACTCGACTCCACCTCCCGGTGTCCTGTGCATTGGAAAGGATTACATATGCTCTCTGGCTACACACATGATACGCATGTATGTGCTACCATCGCGTAGATAGAGCATAGTAAATAGATGGAGGGGGGGGGGGGGTTATTTTCTAAAACATATCGTCCAGGCTCTTATCCGCGTCGAGCTTGATGAGCTCCAACATCCCATCCGGCATGATTGGCGTTCCGTTCTCGTCCTTGATGTAGCGGAATGGCATCTCGGTGCTCTCGTTCCTGTTGATCTGGAGGGTGGGGTAGTCCGCGTAGGGGATCTCGTCAAGTTTTTCTTCTCGCGTGGTCAGTCTTTTTCTTGGGGGGGGGGGGGGCCCCCGGGGGGGGGGGGGGGGGGGTGGGTGGGTGGGGTGGGGGGGGGGGGGGGGGGGGGGGGGTGGGGTG